>Ga0182013_10005265_pt1 | contig 15120 bp, 7 predicted proteins | sample 612S2MmetaG_FD_120487 | JGI IMG/M metagenome (GOLD analysis project Ga0182013, IMG submission 120487) | Permafrost microbial communities from Stordalen Mire, Sweden - 612S2M metaG | ecosystem: Environmental > Terrestrial > Soil > Wetlands > Permafrost | place: Sweden: Stordalen | collected... | reverse complement strand
CCCAGAACCCGTCGGCAACTATATAATGCGGCAGGCTCAGCCTTTGCCGCCATCACCATCGCCGATTGCCAGGGTTTTTTTTTAAACGCCGGAATCGCTACATGATTTATGGAAATGCTCTAATTCACCTTAAGCCGATGCCTTGAATGTGAAAGCTGCTTTGTAGTTCTCACATTTTAAACCCTCCTTCCTTCTGGACTTTTCAGATTTCTCCAACCTGACCCAGTACCGAGATTTCAGTAGCGGGGAAAGCAAACTGCGAGCAACCGAGACGCGTCCTCGAATCAGGTTTCCGATTTGAAATTTCTTGCGCCAGCCTGCGGTCAGGGGTAATTTCACAATCAGCGGAGGAGTTGGTTCCTTGACATTCTGGGCGGATGTTGGAGCGAGTGCCATTTGAAATTTCAAATGCGCGCGAGAACCGTTTTTACGTGACTGGTCTAATACACCGGGGCGATGGGTTCTGTACCCGCATAAACCAGAGAATGGTTCGCCGGTTTCTCCCTCCGGTCAAACCGAGTCAAACCGAGTCAAACCGATTTGGCGGTTTGACTGTTGCTTTTTGACCATTTGAGCGGGCGGGAAGCGAACTTGTACCGCTTCGTACCGCTTCGTACCGCTTAATATCGCTTGAGAGGAGAATATTTTCTTGAGAACCGACTTGCCAGCTTGGACTAACGCCCAAAAACTTCCACCCGTGGAGGCAAAGCTCTTGGTGACCGGTTAAGTCCCGTCAGGAGTTTCCTGTGGCTCATTCAGGACCGGTCACCATCCGCTGGACAAAAATTGGCTTCCCAAGCCAAGAAAGGTGTAGGGAAAATTCCCCCTTCCTTTCCGCATGAATAAATGTAATGCTGTCAGGGTGAGTAGTAAATTTGATTAATGCAATTTAACGTCCCAAAAATATGACAACCATCGAAAGTTATCTGGCCGACAAGGCGGATTCACTGCTGAAATTCAATAATCCAAAAATTCCGAAGACGCGCCTGCATGTGCCGGGCCCGGATTCCGTGGATCGTCTTTTCTCCGTTTCCGACCGCAACAACCGCGTGTTGGGCAATCTCCAGCGGATCTTCGGTCACGGGCGCCTCGGCGGCACGGGTTACGTTTCCATTCTGCCGGTGGACCAGGGCATCGAACATTCCGCGGGCGCGAGCTTCGCCAAGAACCCGGATTATTTCGACCCCGAAAACATCGTCCGCCTCGCCATTGAAGGCGGCTGCAACGCCGTGGCCTCGACCTATGGCGTGCTGGGCGCGGTCTCCCGCAAGTACGCGCACAAGATTCCGTTTCTCGTCAAAATCAACCACAACGAATTGCTCACTTACCCGAACAAGTTTGACCAAATCATGTTCGGCACCGTGAAGCAGGCCGCGGACATGGGCGCGGCGGCGGTTGGCGCCACCATTTATTTCGGCTCGGACCAGGCCACCCGGCAGATTGTGGAAGTCAGCCAGGCGTTCGCGCACGCGCACGAACTGGGTCTGGCCACGGTGCTGTGGTGCTACCTCCGCAACAACGCCTTCAAGCAGGACAAGGATTATCATGTCTCCGCCGACCTTACCGGCCAGGCGAACCATTTGGGTGTCACCATCCAGGCGGACATTATCAAACAGAAATTGCCCGAGAACAACGGCGGTTTCAAAGCCTTGAACACCGGCGGTTCGAGCTACGGGAAGCTGGACGAGCGCATTTACACGGAACTCACGAGCGATCATCCGATTGACCTGTGCCGTTACCAGGTTGCCAATTGTTATATGGGCCGCGCCGGTCTGATCAATAGCGGCGGTGAATCCAAAGGCGCGGCGGACACGCAAAATGCGGTGATCACCGCCGTCATTAACAAACGCGCCGGCGGCATGGGCTTGATCTCGGGTCGCAAAGCCTTCCAACGCCCGTTGAAAGACGGCATCGCCCTGCTCAACGCCATCCAGGACGTTTATCTCAATAAAGATGTAACGGTGGCTTAAGTCCCTGAAATAATCCTTCGCCCAGCCTGAGCGCTTGCCGCACCGGCTGGGCGATTTTTTTGCCGCATTCCGCTCAGCTATGGAAACTGATGGAGCGCCCAGCCAATCGGCCGCAATCTGGGATTGATTCGCGCGCCGAGCCGGATTATCTTTTTTGCGTTCGCCTGCCGCTGATGTTTTTATGGGCGAGGGATAATTATTTGACTGACGATTTAAAAACCGTGGACCAGATACTTGAGTCAAACAATTTCGGCGCGGCCAAACCAGCCGTGGATTTATGTAATCGCAAGCATCAGCTCAACCAGTCGCGAGGGCTGATGGGGCGCGCCTTGCTCGGCTTGCAAAATGGATTGGAATGGGGAGTGGCCAAAGTGTCGCGCCACGGCGACCCGCCCATCTATGACAGCGCCACTTTTCAGTGGGCTGCCGGCATCGAAGCGGGTTGGCAAAATGTCCGCGCGGAACTGGACCAGGTGATGCAGTATCGCAACCAGATTCCGAGCTTCCACGAAATCCTAAAGGAAGTCACCACCATCACCACGGATGACAGTTGGAAAACTTATTTCCTCGCGGGCATCGGGATGGATTGCGAACAAAACGCCAAGCGCTGTCCCGAGACGATGAAGCTGTTGCATCAGATTCCCGGGATGAAGACCGCCTTCTTCTCGATCCTTTCGCCGCATAAACACATACCGGCCCATCGCGGCGCTTACAACGGCATCCTGCGTCTGCACCTCGGCCTGCTGGTGCCCGGGCCGCGCGAAAAATGCCGCATCCGCATCGGCAACGATTTTCGCACCTGGACCGAAGGCAAGAGCCTGATTTTCGACGACACCTTCAACCACGAAGTCTGGAACGACACCGACGGCTACCGCGTCGTGCTCTTCGTGGATTTTGCGCGCCCGCTGAAATTTCCATTCCATCAGATGAACGAAGCGCTTCTGAACATCGGCACCCTCGCGCCCTTCCTGCGCGAAGCCGGCGCGAAACAAAAAAAGTGGGAGAAAAAATTCTACATGGGGAAATGACGCCTCGGGCTTGCCGGATCAGGTTACTGCGCCAACCGGTAAAACGTTTGCGCGCCGGTGATGGCATTGGTCACCGTGTAAGAACCGTTCACGACTGCGGGCAGCGAAGCGAGATTCGTCCAGCTCGTCGGTGAGGATAAATTCGAGGCACACTGCAAGTTGAATCCGGTAACATTGGCCGGCCACGTCAAGATGACATTGTTTCCGAATTGCGTGATCGCCAACTGCGGCGGCGGCAATGAAAGGCTGAATACTGTGCCTAATCCATAATAACCGCCATCTCCTGTCGTTCCATAGAGGGTATTGCTCGACAAGTTTAACGCGGAATAAGGGTGCGCTCCGTCGCTGTTAGTTCCAGTAAACAATCCATTTGAGAGGGCTGTGAAATCATGAAGATTGGTAAATTCCGTGCCATCCGTGTTGACGGCAAATACCGTGCCGGAGGCGGCAGGACCGCCAGTGGTTGTGGTTCCGTAGAGAGTATTGCCTGATAAAATCAAACCGGCTGCGGGCATGGCGCCATCAAGGTTGGAACTTGTTTCAATGAACAGAGATTTGCCCCGCGTGAAGCTATGGAGATTAGTAAAGCCCGTACCGTCGGTATTGACGGCAAAGACCGTGCCATTACCACCGCTGCCACCCATAAACGTAGTGCCGTACAGAACGTTGCCGCTTAATATCAAGCCAGCTCTGGGATAGGCGCCATCGCGGTTGCCGTTTGAAGAAGGGGTAAAATTATATAGATTCGTAAACCCCGTTCCATCGGTATTGATGGCAAACACTGTTCCAGAGCCTAAGCCGCCAGTGGACGTCGTGCCATAAAGCGTGTTGCCGGATAAAATCAGGCCAGAGTAGGGATCGGATCCGTCGCTCCCGCTAAAATTATGCAGATTAGTAAAGCCGGAGCCATCCGTGTTGATCGCGAACACGGTGCCCTCGTCCGAAGTGCCCCCTTCCAACGCGGTTCCATACAAAGTGTTGCCCACAAGAACCAAATTGGCCCATGGGGAAATTCCGTCGCTGTTGGTATGACCTGCCGGGCCGGCGGCAAAACTATGCAGGTTCGTGGAAAAAGTGCCAGCGGTATTGACCGCAAATATATTGCCCGTCCCCGAACTACCGCCCTCGCTGGCAGTCCCATACAGCATGTTGCCCGATAAAATCACTCCGCCGTACGAATAAGAAGTCGAAAGCACAACTCTAAAACCTGTGCGATCCATATTGATCGCAAACACATCTCCAACACCCTCCTCACCCTGCTGATCGTAGGTTCCATTTAGTGCCACCCCGTACAATGTGTTACCTGATAAAATCATTGCTGCCTGCGGATTAGATCCGCCCCCATTCGGGTTAAAGCTATACAGGGTCGTGAAGGTTTGCGCCGTCCCTCGGCCAGCCGGCAACAGACTAAAACCGGCCAGCAGCGCGAACCCGGAGAACAGTTTTTTAATGCGAGTCTTCATCAACTGAATCTTCCAGCAAGGTCTTCCTGCGGATTGGGAATTGCGCCAGAACAGTCCATTGCTCGGCGTGGCCATGTCATTGAAAACAGGCTTGGAATATGTGCAAGGAATTCCGTCAAATACGCCTCTCCAGGCGTGGACAAACTCCTTTTACCTATTCCGCTGTAAAAGTAAGCGGGACACTACATTAGCCACCGGTGGTTTGTCAAGATTTCACGACGCAAAACCTTGCGCAAATTCGCCGCACAAACCACGAAACCACTGTTTTGCCATGTAACCAGTACTGGTGACTGGCTGGTTTGCTGTCTTGAGGTATTCTGATTGAGTTGACGGTGCAAAAACGCGGTGTTTTGTGTGTGTGTTTTGGTTTGGCGTATGTGCGCGGCGCCGCATTGATTCAACTTTTGTTCTCGGTGTAGTTCTCATTGGATCGGCCGGACGCAAGTCCGGCCTTTCTTTTTCTCCCCCCCCCATTATCAACTAATCGAGGCGGAAGGGTTAGCCACAGAGACAGAGTTAGGAAATTAAATCTCTGTGTCTCTGTGGCAAAAATTTTATTGAATTCTATTTCGCCGGCAGCGGCGGCGGGTAACCGGTTGCCTCGTCCTTCGTTCCGTGACGCCACACTGAAAACCATTGGCGGATATGTTCAAACATCAAATAGACCACCGGTGTGGTGTAGAGCGTCAAAACCTGCGAGAGCAACAACCCGCCGACCACCGCGATGCCCAGCGGCCGGCGTAATTCCGAACCATTCCCCATGCCGACCGCCAGCGGCAGCGAGCCGAGCAGCGCCGCCATTGTTGTCATCATGATGGGCCGGAACCGCACAATGCACGCCTGGTAAATGGCCTCCTCCGGCGTCAGTTTCTCCTGCCGCTCGGCCTCCAGCGCGAAATCAATCATCATGATCGCGTTCTTTTTCACAATACCCATCAGCAGAATGATGCCGATGAACGACACCAGCGAAAGCGACGAGCCGCAAATCATCAACGCCAGCAGCGCCCCCACCCCCGCCGAGGGCAGCGTGGATAAAATTGTGATGGGATGAATCAGGCTTTCGTAAAGCATCCCCAGCACAATGTAAACGGCCACCAGTGCCGCCACCACCAGCAACGGCATGCTGGAGAGCGAATCCTTGAAGACCGCGGCGGTGCCTTGAAAACTCCCCTGCACGCTCGACGGCATTCGCATTTCTTCCGTCGCTTGCTGGATCAATTCAGTCGCCCGGCCCAGCGAGACCCCCACGTCCAGGTTGAAGGAGAGGGTGACCGCCGGAAATTGTCCCTGATGATTGACCGAGAGATACGCGTTGCTCGGCACAAATTTGGCAACGGCGGACAACGGCACGGACGCCGTTCCGTTGGTGGATTTCACATAAATTTTGTCCAGGGAAACCGGGTCCAATTGAAACTTGGGGTCCACTTCGAGGACGATGTGGTGCTGGTTGTATTCCTCGTAAATCACCGAGACCTGCCGCTGGCCGAACGCGTCGTAAAGAGTATTGTCCACCGCGACCGGGTTGATGCCCAGGCGCGAAGCCATGTCGCGGTCCACGATCACGTTGGCTTGCAGGCCGCGGGTTTGCTGGTCGCTGGTTGCGTCCTTGATGCCGGGAATCGTGTTCAATTTATTCACCAGCAACTCGGACCAATGATTGAGTTCTTCGAGGTCGCCGGAGGTCAGCGAGTATTGGTACTGGGCCTTGCCGCCGCGCCCGCCCATCCGCACGTCCTGGACGGCTTGCAGGAACAGATTCATCCCCACGACATTGGCCATTTTCTTGCGCAATCGGCCAATGACCTGATCAGACGACAAATGGCGCTCGCCGAGTGGTTTGAGCGTAATGAACATCGAGCCATTATTCACGGTAGAACTGCCGGCGTTACCCCCGATGAACGAACCGACCGTGGCCACGTTGGTGTCGTCCAGAATAATGCGCGCCACCTGGTTTTGGAGTTTGGCCATCGCCCCGAACGAGATGTCCTGCGACGCTTCGGTCACCCCGCGTAAAGTGCCCGTGTCCTGTTGCGGCACGAAATCCTTGGGCACAATCGCATAAAGGTAGATCGTCGCGACGAAGGTGGCGAATGCCACCAACAGCATGAAAATTTGATGGCGCAGCACCCAGCGCAGTCCCCGCGCATAACCGTTCAAAAATAAATTAAAGCCCTTTTCACTCATCCGGTAAAACACGCCCGGCTCCGGATAATTACGCTCCGCTTTCAGAAAGCGCGAGCAGAGCATCGGCGTGAGCGTCAGGGAAATCACTCCGGAAATCAAAATGGCAAACGTCAGGGTCATCGCAAACTCATGGAACGTGCGCCCCACCAACCCGCCCATGAACAATAACGGGATGAACACCGCGACCAGCGACGTGCTCATGGACACGACGGTAAAGCCGATTTGTCTGGCGCCTTTCAGCGCGGCCGTAAACGGCGCCTCGCCGTGCTCGATGAAGCGAAAGACATTTTCAATGACCACGATGGCGTCGTCCACGACGAACCCGACCGAAATGGTGATCGCCATCAGCGAAAGATTATCCAGGCTGTAACTCATCAGGTACATCGCGCCGAACGTGCCGGCCAAAGCGAGCGGGACTGTGATGCTTGCGATGAACGTCGGCCAGAAGCGGCGGAGAAAAAGAAAAATCACCATCACCACCAGGGAAATGCTCAGGATGAGCGAGAATTCAACATCGTTCACGGACGCGCGAATCGTGGTGGTGCGGTCGCTGATGGACTCGATTTTTATCGAGGGCGGCAGCCATTGCTGAATTTGCGGCAGGGCTTCCTTGACGCGCTCGACGGTTTCGATCACGTTCGCGTTCGGTTGCTTGAAGACGATGAGCAGCACCGCGCGTTTCGTGCCGTTCCAGCCGGCCTGTTGGACGTTCTCCACGCCTTCAACCACCTTGCCCAGCGCGTTCAATTGAATCGGCACGCCGTTGGATTGTGTGAGCAGCAAATCTTGATACTCCTGCGCGTCAGTGAGTTGGTCTTTAACGCCGATGGCGTAAGTGGCGTGGCCACCGTCAAAACTTCCCTTGGGCAAATCCGCGTTCACCTGTTGCAGCATGTTCCGGATGTCTTCCAGGCTGAAACCCGTCGAAGCGAGCGCGGCGGGATTGATCTGCACCCGCACCGCTGATTTGGCGCCGCCGCCGACAAACGCCTGGCTCACCCCCTCGATCTGGCTGAACTTCTGCGCCACGATGTCGTTGCCGTATTCAAAAACCCGGGTCAAAGGCAGCGTGTCCGAAGTCATCGCCAGCACCATGATCGGAGCGTCGGCCGGGTTGATTTTGCGATAAGTCGGCGGGCTGGGCAAATCTATCGGCAGATCATTCGCAGCCGCGCTGATGGCGGCCTGCACATCCCGCGCCGCGCCGTCAATATTGCGGTTCAGGTCAAACTGCAGCGTGACGCTCGCCCCGCCCAGCGTGCTGATGGAAGTCATTTCGTTCACGCCGGCAATCTGCCCAAGCCGGCGTTCGAGCGGTGCGGCCACCGAGGAAGCCATGGTCGCCGGGTCCGCTCCCGGCAGCGACGCCGAAACTGATATGACCGGCGAATCCACGCGCGGCATGGACGCCACTGGCAGCGACCGGTAGGCGACCATCCCCATCAAAAACAAGCCCGCCGCCAGCAGTGACGTGCCGACGGGCCGGCGGATGAATGGCTCCGAAATGTTCATGCCTCAACGGGCGTGATGCCGGGAGCCGGCGGTTCAATTCCAGCTTCACCGCCCGCCGCTTTTCCCGCGCGATGATCGGGCGCGCCCATCCATTTCCGCACCCGCCGCTCGATTCGATCCATGTAAAGATAAATCACCGGTGTTGTGTAAAGCGTCAGAAACTGCGAGACCAGCAGGCCGCCGACAATCGAGATGCCCAGCGGCTTGCGCAATTCCGACCCGGTGCCGTTTTCCAGCGCCAGCGGCAGCGCGCCGAGCAACGCGGCCATCGTGGTCATCATGATCGGGCGAAACCGCAGCAGGCACGCCTGATAAATTGATTTCTCCGGCGGCAAACCTTGCTCGCGTTCCGCCTCGAGCGCGAAATCAATCATCATGATCGCGTTTTTCTTTACGATGCCGATCAGCAAAATGATCCCGATCAGCGCGATGAGTGAAAGGTCCTGGTGGAAAATCAGCATCGCCAGCAGCGCGCCCACGCCCGCCGATGGCAGGCTGGATAGGATGGTGATGGGATGAATGTAGCTTTCATACAACACGCCCAGCACAATGTAGATGACGACAATCGCGGCCAGCAGCAGGTAAGGCTCGCTCTTGAGCGAGTCCCGGAATTCCGCCGCGCTCCCCGAGAAGGTCGTGGCCACTGTGCCGGGCAAGCCAATGTCCGCCTGCGCTTTTTGGATGACGTCCACCGCCGCGCCAAGCGAACTACCCGGACTTAAATTGAAGGACAGCGTGACGGCGGGAAACTGGCCCTCATGGCTGATGGCGAGCGGCGCGGTGATGGTTTTCAGGTGCGCAATCGCGCTCAACGGCACCATCTGCCCGGTGGTGGATTTGACGTAAATTTTGTCCAACGACCCGGGCGTAAGCTGGAAGCTCGGTTGCGCTTCGAGAATGACGCGATACTGGTTGAGCTGTGTGAAAATGATCGAAACCTGTCGCTGGCCGAAGGCGTCGTAGAGCGTTGAGTCAATGGTGGCCGGGAGAATATTCAGGCGCGAAGCCTGGCTGCGGTCCACGTCAATATACAATTGCAACCCGCCGGATTGCTGGTCGCTCGCCGCGTCCGCGAGTTCCGGCAGCGTCTGCATCCGCGCCAGCAGCTTCGGCGCCCAGAGCGCGAGTTCGTCCGTGTCCGCGTCCTGCAAGGTGTATTGGTATTGGGTGCGGCTGACGCGGCTGTCAATCTGCACGTCCTGCGCGGCCTGCATGAACAGCGAAATCCCCTGCACATCCCTGGTCGCCGCCCGCAACCGGTCAATGATCTCCGCCGCGCCGGCCTTCCGTTCATCGCGCGGTTTCAATACAATGTAAATCCGCCCGCTGTTCACGGTGGCATTGACGGTGCCCGCGCCCACAAACGAAGCGACCCTGGCCACATCCGGGTCTTGGCCGACAATGTCCGCGACCTGATGCTGGCGCTCGACCATTGCCTTGAACGAAATGGTCTGCGCCGCGTCGGTGACGCCGATGATCAGTCCGGTGTCTTGTTGCGGCAGCAGGCCCTTGGGCACGATGATATAAAGCCAGATCGTGGCGACCAGCGTGACGACCGCGACCATCAACGTGAAGAATTGATGCCGCAATACCCATTTGAGTCCGCTGTCGTAAGCGCCCAGCATGCCCTGAAACATCCGTTCCGTCGCGTGATAGAACCGGCCATGTTTGCTTTCATCCTCGGCCTGCAAAAAGCGCGCGCACATCATCGGCGTCAGCGTCAGCGAAACCACCGCTGAAACGCCGACCGCCACGCTCAACGTGATGGCGAATTCGCGGAACAACCGGCCGACAATTCCCGTCATGAACAGCAGCGGAATGAACACGGCCACCAGTGAAATGCTCAGCGAAATGACGGTGAACCCGATTTGTTTGGCGCCCTTCAGCGCGGCCTGCAACGGCGTCTCCCCGGCCTCGATGAAGCGCACGATATTTTCGATCATCACGATGGCGTCATCCACCACGAAGCCGGTGGAGATGGTGAGCGCCATGAGCGAGAGATTATCCAGGCTGAAACCGACAAGCTTCATGATGCCGAAGGTGCCGATGACCGCCAGCGGCAACGCGACGCTCGTGATGGCCGTGGCCCACAATTTGCGCAGGAAAATAAAGATCACCATCACCACCAGCAGCACGGTGAGCAGGAGGGTGAATTGCACGTCCGCGATGGAAGCGCGAATGGTCTCGGTGCGGTCAGTGAGAATGGCGACATTCACCGCCGGCGGAATGGCAGAACGCAGCCTCGGCAACAGCGCCTTCACGCGGTCGGCGGTCTGAATGATATTCGCGCCCGGCTGCCGTTGAATATCCAGCAGCACGGCCGGCTTCCGGCCCACCCACGCGCCGAGCCGAACGTTTTCCACATTATCAACCGCCTCGCCGACGTCCTTCAGCCGGACGGGCGAACCATTCTTATAGGCAATGATGATTTCCGCATAATCCGCCGCGGAAAAAATCTGGTCGTTCGCGCCGATGGAATAGGACTGGCGCGCGCCATCGAAGCTGCCTTTCGGCACGTTGATATTATTGTTGACCAGCGCATTCCGGACATCTTCCAGGCCGATGCCGAGCGCGGAAATCGCCGCCGGGTCCACGCGCACGCGCACGGCGGGTTTCTGATTGCCTTCAATCGTCACGAGCCCCACGCCGCTGACTTCGCTGAGTTTTTGCGCGAGCACTGTATCCGCGAGGTCGTTCACTTTTTCCAGCGGCAACGAGTCGGAGGTGATTTGCAGCGTGAGGATGGGCGTGTCCGCCGGGTTGACCTTGCTGTAAACCGGCGGACTGGGCATGCCGGTGGGGAGCACGCCACGGGCGGCGTTCATCGCGGCCTGCACATCCTGCGCGGCGGCGTCAATGTCGCGGTCCAGGACAAATTGCAGGGTGATGTTCGCCGTGCCAAACGAGCTGATGGAGGTCATCTGCTGCAATCCGCTGATTTGACCGAATTGCGTTTCCAGCGGCGTGGTAACGGATGACGCCATCACGTCCGGGCCTGCGCCCGGATATTGGCCCGTCACCTGGATGGTGGGAAAATCAACCGGGGGCAGGGCGGAAATAGGCAGCAGCAAATAACCCAGCATCCCCATGATGATCACCCCGACCATCAACAGCGATGTGGCGATCGGCCGTTCGATGAAAGGCTCGGAGATGTTCACTGAATGCCATCCTCGGGACCCGAATCCACCTTCGCGGCCTTGGCCGGGGAAATTTTGACCTGCGAGCCGTCCTGCAATTTATACTGGCCGTCCACCACGATGCGGTCGCCTTTTTTCAGGCCCGATTCGACCAGGGCTTCGCCGGCTTCAATTTGCGCAGCCACGGTGACTGGCTGAATTTTAACCGATAAAATTTCCTGGTTTGCCGAATCGCCTGGTTTGCCCGGGGGGGTGGTTGCGCCGGCGGCAGGACGGCTTTTCGGACCTGCCTCCGCAGTCGCGCTGCCGTCCGGATGTTTGCCTGCACTGCCTTTCCCGCCCTTGGCGTTGGTAATGACAAAAACATACGCGCCATCGGGTCCGCGCTGAATGGCCGCCGCCGGCACCACGAGCGCGTCCTTCCTGGTGGTGAGTTGGAGCCGGGTGTTCACAAATTGCCCGGGCCATAGCCCCAGATTCTCGTTGGGAAAATTCGCCTTGAGCCGGAGAGTGGCGGTGGAGGGATCAATTTCATTGTCAATCACCGCCAAAATTCCCTCGCCCAGCAACGTGCTGTTGTCGCGTCCCACCGCCAGCACTTTGAGCGCCTGCCCGGAGGCGGCCATTTCTTTGTGGATATCCTCAAGGTCCTGCTCCGGCAGCGTGAAGACGACCGAGATGGGCTTGAGTTGCGTGAGCACCACCAGTCCGCCGGTGTCGGCGGCGTGGACGATGTTGCCCTGGTCAACCTGGCGAATCCCCGTGCGGCCTTCAATGGGGGAAGTGACCGTCGTGTAATTGAGATTCACCTGTGCGCTGTCAATCCCCGCCTGATCGGCCTGGACGGCGGCGGCCAATTGGTCCACCAGCGCCTTTTGGGTGTCATAAACCTGTTGCGAATCCACTTTGGCGGCGTAGAGATCAACTTCACGCTTCATGTCCGCCTGGGCATTCGCCAATTGCGCCTGGTCCTGGGCCTTTTTGGCTTTCGCCTGTTCCAGCGCCGCCTGGTAGGGATCGGGATCAATTAAGGCCAGCACATCGCCCACATGAACATCCTGTCCCTCCACAAAAGCTACCTTCTTTAACTGGCCGTCCACCCGAACATGGACCGTCACCGTGTTAAAGGCTTGCACGGTCCCCAGCCCATCCATGTAAATGGGAACATCCTTTTGCGCCACGATTCCGGCCACGATGGGAACCACCACCGGCCCCATCCGCGCCGCGCCCGCCGTATTCGCGGTCGCGGCCTGTCGCCGCCGGACGAGCCAGATGCCAGCCACAACCACCACCAGGCATAAAGCGGATATAACAAAGGTTTTGCCCCAGCCGCCCGGTTTGGCTGGCTGGGTTGGCTGGATTGCCTGACCACTCGCGTTCCTGTCAGTCATTTTACGCAGCCCAGGCTGCGACTCGGTTTGAATCAGCTTGTCGCTTAACATATTTCTGACTTCCTGTAAATCAGGCTGTTACCTTTACAAAGACACCCGGAACCCTGATAAGTTACATATATCAATCGCAAATCCTCCTGATGGCAAGGAACAAAAAAATGAAAAAGCGATGCGTCGGGGCCAATTCGTTGATTGCCCCAGCCGCAAGATTTGAGGCCGGAGCGCGGAATTTATTCCCCTCCGCTCGAGGCGAAATGCGGCGCGGTGGTGGCGCTGGACGGCAAGTCCGCTACGGGGGCATTGAACGCAAGTCAGAGCGTCAATTACGTGGTCAACGCCCGGACGGAAAGCAACAGGCTGGTGCGGTTTGCCCACGCAGACGGCTTTTGCAAAATCAAGCCGCCTATAGAACCATTCCTCGTCGGCCATCAATTTGGATAGGCGAGCCTGAAAAGGACGCTGCCATTGGACTTATTAATCGGCATAACCACCTGGTTCGTCACATTCGAACCGGGAACCAGGGACCAGTTCGTCCCCAGGCCCATCGCCAGGGAATTGGTCTGCACTTGCAACAGCCAGCCCAGATAAAATGAAGGCCAATTTAATTCAATTTGTGCGGCGTTGGGATGAATGTAGGTGCTAAACATGAAAGACCGGTTTTTTTCAGCCGAAAAACTCGAGCCATTATTACTGCTGTAAGCTTCTCCACCGCCTGGGTAAGGAGCCAAGTCGTTGTATTCAAAACCATAACGACCTTGGGTAGCGGTTGAGCTTACGACAATGGCATATCGAACACCCGCAGTCACAGCTATTCCTGGACTAACGGTAATTAACTGCGGGGCCCAGCCCATGGAACCGGGCAATACCAGGATCGAGCTTAACGCGGTGCCGGTCGGCTGATAGGAGCTGTTGGCCTGGTATATTTGAATTTTCAGGGCGGCATTAGGATTGCCGTTTTGAAAGGTGCAAAATGAGACTGCTCTCAAAGTCCCGGTGCGGGTAGCGACGAATGACTGCGATCGCTGAATGTTCCCGCCGATATCATAAAAACTCGTAAAACCGGCGCTGCCTGAAGTGTTGTCCAGATCGGTAATGGCCAGTTGCGGGGTTGCCTCCGGCATGATTGCGACGTTGACTTGACCCTGGCAGACTATCAGGTTGATAGACCCATTGGCCGCAAAAGTAAGGGGCGCCCAAAAGAAATTGGCCACCGCTTCGTTGGCATTTCCATTGTTCCACAAATCGCTTCCGTAGAGGAAGATTACCTGGGAATTCAATTTTATGGTTGAGACAAAGGAGGGCTGTCCCCCGCAGGAATTGGCGCTAATATTAGTCCCGGCAGACCAGGGCCCCAGCGGAGAAGTGGCCGTCCGGTAGGAGGTTCCCGTTCCCGAGCAGTAACCACAGTTTGGGTCCGAATAGAGGAGATAATAGGTGCCGTTGCGCTTCATAAGCGACGGCGCTTCTGTGCTTCCGGGAGTAACCTGGACATAATTGCCGGTACCTGAGGTATAACTAGAATTTAGCTGTTCAACCAAAATGGACCCGCCCGACTTCCAATCGGTGTAGGCCAGGTAAGCGGTGCCGTCGTCATCCACGAAGAGATCGTGGTCGCCATTATTCAAACCACCTACGGGCGCGTTAGTGCTGTCGGCCAGCACGGGCACTGTGGTTTCTGTGAAGGGTCCAACTGGATTCGTGCTGGTAAACACATGGTAACCCACCTGATTGTCATAAGCGTTAATCCAGAGGACGTATTGATTGTTGGTTTGGTTATAGATGACATGCGGGCGGTAACATCCATAGGTGCTTCCGTTGCATCGTGTCTGCCAAATCTGCGTTTGGGCATTGAACAAGAATCCCTGGTCAGTCCAGTTTACGAGGTCGGTGGAACTGTATGCTTTGAAGCCGCAAAAGGGCGAACCCTGGGTTTGCCACAGAAACCCGCAGCCGTAACTTGTGCCGTATAAGTAGTAAACCCCATTAAAATAAGCTATTTCGCCATCGTGCGCGTCAATTGCCGCCGCCACAGAATCGAACCGGGTAACCGGAAGGCCGTTGGTGTTAAAATTGATGAGGGTTGAATAATTGTTGGTGGATTGCGCTCGAAGGCCTCCCAGGGGAAGCAAGGTACCAAGCAAGACACTCATTCCTAGTAAGGTAACAGATTGCACGTATTTCATATTTTCAATTTAATTCTGAAGCGACATTTTGTTGTTCGGACTTAATTTCAATACTCTCAGCAAACACGAACCGTCTCCATCCCCAGCATCAGCCCGAGTTTTTCAATCTTGTGGGCGATGTGGCCCACTCCGACGGCACAATGATGCGCCGGCCCCTGGGCGTTCCACTCGTTGACGAACCGCCGCGCGCCGAGGCTGAACCGGTAGCGGCTGTTGGTGTTCCCAATCTCCAGAATCGGACCGGGCACCGAT
>Ga0182013_10005262_pt1 | contig 15124 bp, 15 predicted proteins | sample 612S2MmetaG_FD_120487 | JGI IMG/M metagenome (GOLD analysis project Ga0182013, IMG submission 120487) | Permafrost microbial communities from Stordalen Mire, Sweden - 612S2M metaG | ecosystem: Environmental > Terrestrial > Soil > Wetlands > Permafrost | place: Sweden: Stordalen | collected... | reverse complement strand
GCTCCTCTGCATTGGGGCTTCGTGTTCTTCGGCTGGATGGCTCTTGGCGTGTTCGGCGTGGTTCTCCAGATCCTCGCCCGCGTGCACGCGCTGGTCGGCAAGGAAGGCGTCGCCCTTCTGACCTGAGGCCTTTCGAATGTCGCCCGCGCTGCAATGGCGCGGGCGATCGTTCCGGCAGCCTGAACGACAAACAGGAATTTCTGGCATCAACAGGCGCGGTTTTTTCGCGAGACGCTTGAACTATGTCCGAAATGTTCTGGCTCCCCTGGGGGAGGGTCCGCAAGGGTCTTGTGTTTGAGCGGCGCGGAACGTCTACCGAAATCCGGCGAGGAAAAGCCGGGAAGAGATTTTAAAGACACCAAGGAGAAGAAAAATGTCGACATCGAAGAGCGGGGGGGCGGTCGGTCCGTTCCATTCCGTCGCCGAGGCGGCGGGATGCGTTCAAACCACCGACTGGTTGCTTCTGACACTGTTGTTTTTCGCCGTTCTCGGCGGCTATCACGTCCACTTCATGCTGACGGCGGGCGACTGGGACTTCTGGGTTGACTGGAAGGATCGTCGTATGTGGCCGACGGTCGTCCCGATCCTGGGCGTGACCTTCGCGGCTGCTTCGCAGGCGTTCTTCTGGGTGAACTTCCGCCTTCCGTTTGGCGCGGTGTTCGCGGCTCTCGGCCTCCTGATCGGCGAGTGGATCAACCGCTACGTCAACTTCTGGGGCTGGACCTACTTCCCGATTTCGCTGGTGTTCCCGTCCGCTTTGATCGTTCCGGCGATCTGGCTCGACGTGATCCTGCTTCTTTCGGGCAGCTACGTGATCACGGCCGTTGTCGGCGCTCTGGGCTGGGGCCTGCTGTTCTACCCGAACAACTGGCCGGCGATCGCCGCCTTCCACCAGGCGACGGAACAGCATGGTCAGCTTATGACCCTCGCCGACCTTATCGGCCTGCACTTCGTCCGCACCTCGATGCCGGAATATATCCGCATGGTCGAGCGCGGCACGCTGCGCACCTTCGGCAAGGACGTCGTTCCGGTCGCGGCCTTCTTCTCGGGCTTCGTCTCGATGATGGTCTACTTCCTGTGGTGGTTCATGGGCCGTTGGTATTCGACGACCAAGGTCATCGACAAGATCTGATTGATCTTGTGGGAATGGGGAGCCGTTTCTGGACGGCTCCCTGCTGAAGACAACGATAAGGGGCGGCCTTCATGTTCCCGCGAGGGCGGGGCCGCTCCAGGAAGAGACGAGCCGCGGTTGCGTCATGGGACAAAGTTCCGGCGCGGACCGTTTAGAGGAAACTGGGAGGTTTATTCATGAAAAACCTAGTGAAGCTTGCCGCCATTGGCGCGGCGGCTGTTGTTGCGACGCTTGGAGCGGTTGCTCCCGCGGCGGCGCACGGCGAGAAGTCGCAGCAGGCGTTCCTTCGCATGCGCACTTTGAACTGGTATGACGTGCAGTGGTCGAAGACGACGGTGAACGTCAACGAAGAAATGGTGCTTTCGGGCAAGGTGCACGTGTTCTCGGCGTGGCCGCAGGCCGTCGCCAACCCGCGCGTTTCGTTCCTGAACGCCGGCGAGCCGGGTCCGGTTCTGGTTCGCACGGCGCAGTTCATCGGCGAGCAGTTCGCTCCTCGCTCGGTGTCGCTGGTTCCTGGCAACGACTATGCGTTCTCGCTCAACCTGAAGGGTCGTCGCGCCGGTCGCTGGCACGTTCACGCCCAGATCAACGTCGAAGGCGGCGGCCCGATCATCGGCCCCGGCCAGTGGATCGAGATCAAGGGCGACATGAAGGACTTCACCGATCCGGTGACGCTCCTTGACGGCACCACGGTTGACCTCGAGCACTATGGCATTGACCGCATTTATGCGTGGCATATGCCCTGGCTTGCGGTTGGCGCCGCCTGGATCTTCTTCTGGTTCGTCCGGAAGGGCATCATCTCGTCCTATCTGAAGGTCGCCGAAGGCAAGGCCGACGAGGCCATCACGGACGAGGACCGCCGCATTGGCGCGATTGTCCTGGCTCTGACGATCCTTGCGACGATCATCGGCTACGCCGTGACCAACAGCACCTTCCCGCGCACGATCCCGCTTCAGGCCGGCTTGCAGAAGCCTCTGACCCCGATCGTCACGGAAGGCACCGCTGGCGTCGGCAAGGAGCAGGTGAAGGCCGAGCTTCAGGGTGGCGTCTACAAGGTTCCGGGTCGCGAGCTGACGGTCAACGTCAAGGTCACGAACGGCACTTCGGAGCCGATCCGTCTTGGCGAATACACCACGGCTGGCCTGCGCTTCCTGAACCCCGACGTGTTCACGACGAAGCCTGAGTTCCCCGACTATCTGTTGGCGGACCGCGGCCTGTCGACCGACGCGACCCCGATCGCGCCCGGCGAGACCAAGGAAATCGTGGTCAAGGTCCAGGACGCGCGTTGGGACATCGAGCGTCTGTCGGATCTGGCTTACGACACCGACAGCCAGGTGGGTGGCCTGTTCCTGTTCTTCACCCCGAGCGGAAAGCGCTTCGCGGCTGAAATCGGCGGACCGGTCATTCCGAAGTTCGTCGCTGGCGACATGCCCTGATCGAAAAGATCAGATAGCCTGATAAATCACCCGGCCGGACAAATGTCCGGCCGGGTTTTTTTCAACCCAAGGACAACCAGACGCGGACTCCGTGCGGGGTGAAGATTTAAAGCGCAATGATTAGTGATTTCGCGGGCCCCCCACCGACCAGCCCGTCAGCTTCGTTCATCCGGCGCGAGGGTTGTCATGGCCAGGGCATGAATGCGCCCGGCAAGCTCCTCCGCCAATATGCTGTTGACCAGCCGGTGGCGCGCGAGGCGGTTCAACCCGGCAAAAGCGTCGCTCACGATCTCAATGCGAAAGTGAGTCTCGCCATCGGGATGATGATTCCCGTGACCCGCATGCTGGCGAGACTCATCTATAACGCTCAGTCGAACCGGCTTCAGCGCGAGGGAGATTTTTTGTTCGATTCGATCCCTGATGGGGCAAGGCATATCTTCGGGCATGGTCAATTTCCTTCAATCGGAGCCTAAATTGTGATCAAGCAATACCGCTGCCTGGGGCGTAAGATCGTTATAAGATCGTGAAGGCGTGCCGAGATATAAGCAAACGCCGCTTGCGACGCGGGCCGCTATCCCCATAATGGGTTCACATGGATCTCAATTCCCCCTTCTTCGACCGCATACGCGCGAAGCGCCCCTCGAAACAGGAGCCCGCTTCGTCAGGCTTGCGCTGCGACGCCCCGGGTTGCGAGGCGCCTGGAGAATTTCGCGCGCCGATGGGGCGCCTGCGGGAAGGTCAGTATTTCTGCTTTTGCCTGGAACATGTGCGCGAGTACAATAACTCTTATAATTACTTCAATGGCATGAGCGACGAAGCGGTCGCCCGCTATCTGAAGGACGCGATAGTGGGACATCGACCAACCTGGTCGATGGGCGTCGCCCGTGGAGCCGCCGGTTTCCGCGCCGACAAGCCGAAGCCGGGCGCGGATCAAGATCCGCTAGGAGCCTATCGAAAGCGATATCACCGTGCGCGTCCGCAATCTCGCGAACCGCGTTATTCGCCCGTCAGCATGCGCGCGCTGGACGCGCTTGGACTGGACGATACAGCGAGTGCGGAGACGATCAAGATTCGCTATAAAGAACTTGTCAAACGACACCATCCTGACGCCAATGGCGGTGATCGATCCTGCGAAGAGAAATTGCGGGAGATCATTCATGCCTATAAGACGCTGAGAGCCGCCCGTCTCGTCTGATGGTTGCGCAGGAGAGAAACGCGGCGCTGCGCGCGCCGCTCCCCAGACGGAGGATGAGTGTTGGTCGCAGTAGAGAAAGACGCCGTGAGAAATTCGGGAATGCCGGACACGAAGGTTTCCGCGCGCCAGCTCTTCAATATCGACACGGAGCTGATGGTTCCCGCCTTTTCGGCGCCCGATGAGCACGTTCCAGATCTTGATCCTGATTATCTATTCGATCGCGAGACCACGCTCGCGATTCTCGCGGGCTTCGCCCGCAATCGCCGCGTGATGGTCACGGGTTACCACGGAACCGGAAAATCCACCCATATCGAGCAGGTGGCGGCGCGGTTGAACTGGCCTTGCGTGCGCGTCAATCTGGACAGTCACGTTTCCCGCATCGACCTCGTCGGCAAGGACGCCATTGTTCTAAAGGACGGCAAGCAGGTCACGGAATTTCGCGACGGCATCTTGCCGTGGGCCTTGCAAAACAACATCGCGCTTTGCTTCGACGAATATGACGCCGGCAGGCCGGATGTGATGTTCGTCATTCAGCGCGTGCTGGAAGTATCCGGTCGCCTGACTCTGCTCGACCAGAATCGGGTGATTCGTCCTCATCCGGCGTTTCGCCTGTTCGCGACCGCGAATACGGTGGGGCTAGGAGACACTTCGGGACTCTACCACGGCACTCAGCAGATCAACCAGGGCCAGATGGACCGCTGGTCGATTGTCGCCACTCTGAATTATCTCCCCCATGATGCGGAGACCAACATCGTTCTGGCCAAGGTCAAGAGCTTTCAGGCGACCAAGGAGGGCAAGGACACGATAAACAAGATGGTCCGCATCGCCGATCTGACACGCAACGCCTTCATGGCGGGAGACCTGTCGACGGTGATGAGCCCGCGCACAGTGATCACATGGGCGGAGAACGCCGAAATCTTCGGGGATGTCGGCTTTGCCTTCCGGCTGACCTTTCTGAACAAATGCGACGAACTGGAGCGGCCGCTCGTCGCGGAGTTTTATCAGCGCTGCTTCGGCAAGGAGTTGCCGGAAAGCGCGATCAATGTCGTGATGACCTGACATAGGCCGGTCGGCGCGATCAATCCGGCTGAATGACGATTTCGGGCATTTCGTCATTTTCCTCGCGATCAAGCCCGTCTTCCTCGGCGAGTTTCACGCCGACGATGCAGACCTCTTCCTGGTCGACGATGACGTCGACCGCTTCCAGCCGCTCGCCCTTGCATGGCCCGTCATTGCAGTGGCCGGTGGGAATGTCGAATAGAGCCCCGTGCTTGCCGCACAGGAGATAACGAAAGCTCGAATCGAGGAATTGCTTGGGCTCGAAGTCCAGCCGCGTGCCCTGATGAGGACAGCGGTTCACATAGGCGTAAACCTTGCCGCCTTGACGGGTGATAACTATCGGAAAGGGAACCGTTCTGCCGGTCTCGTCGATGCGCGCCAAGACGAACCCCACGGCCCGCCGCTTTATGACGTCATTGACATGGCAGACAGCATAAATATCCTGGGATTGCCCCATCTTGCCATCCTCCAGGCGGCGACGGCCTTCGCCGTCGCTTCCGCCCTGAAGAGGAACCATGCAATTTCCTTACCTCCCACGCCCGAGCGACGCCGCGACCCCCTTCAATGCAGGCTGACAGTGAGCAACTTGTTCTCCCATGCGTTGGCCAAGGCCCCTTCCCGCGTATCCGTCAAAACGATCGGGGTTCCGTCGGCCGACAGCAATGCGAACACTGTGAGGCCCGGCTCGATCTGAGGCGCCTGCGGGTAGAGGCGGTTCACATCTTCCGAACTCATCGAGCGCACATAAGCGATGGAGCCATCCCCGAGATGCGCGAACTGTTCCGGCGTAAGATGCGGCGCATGCGTTTCAGGCGAATGCTTCAATTCCATAATTCCCCTCCTCGGCGGTTCCTTCGACCCCGCCTCCGGCGCCTGCCCGTGCTGCGCGCCATAAATGGTAGATACGCACGCCTAATGATTTTTAAAGGCCCCAAGGGCGCCAACCTAAACCATCACAAATCAAGCACCAGCCTTTCCGGGCTTTCCAGCAATTCCTTCACCCGCACCAGGAATGTCACGGCCTCTTTTCCGTCGACAATCCTGTGGTCGTACGAAAGCGCGAGATACATCATCGGCCTAATTTCGATCTTGCCGTCCATGGCGACTGGGCGTTCCTGTATCTTGTGCATCCCCAGAATTCCCGACTGTGGCGCGTTAAGGATCGGCGTCGACATGAGCGAGCCGTAAATGCCGCCGTTGGAGATCGTGAAGGTGCCGCCTTGCAGATCTTCCATGGCGAGCTGGCCATCGCGCGCCTTCTTGCCGAGGGCGCCAATGGTCTTTTCGATCGTGGCGACGCTCATTCGGTCCGCGTCGCGCACTACGGGAACGACAAGGCCCTTATCCGTGCCCACGGCGACCCCGATATGCGCGAAATGCTTGAAAACAATGTCGACGCCGTCGATCTCGGCGTTGACGGCGGGGACTTCTTCAAGCGCGCGGCAGCAGGCTTTGACGAAAAAGCCCATGAAGCCGAGCTTGACGCCATGCTTCTTTTCGAAAAGCTCCTTGTAGCGGTTGCGCAGTTCAATCACGGCGCTCATGTCGACCTCGTTGAAGGTCGTCAGCATCGCGGCTGCATTCTGGGCCTCCTTGAGCCGGCGCGCGATGGTCTGGCGCAGGCGGCTCATGCGGACCCGTTCTTCGCGCCGCGCATCCTGGGAAGGAGATGGCGGCCGGGGAGCCGGCGGCGGCGGTTCGATGCGCGCTTCGGCGGGCGCGGGCCGTGGAGCCGGCTGTTGCGCTGGAGCTATCAGGTCGCCCTTCAGCACTTGGCCGCGTTTTCCGGTGCCCGCGACTCCAGAGACGTCGATGCCGCTGTCGAGCGCGATTTTCGCTGCGGCCGGGGAAGGGGGCATTGTTGAGACGGCAGCCGGAGCCTGCGCCGCGGCGGGCGGCGGCGCGGGTTTCGGCTCGGGACTGGCTTTGGTTGCCGAAGGCGCCGCGGCCTTGGCGGCGGCGCCCTCCGTGATCTGTCCCAGCAGAGCGCCAGCAGCAACCGTTTCGCCCGTGTTGGCCACGATCTCGGCGAGAACCCCGGAGGCTGGCGCGTTGACCTCGAGCGTCACCTTGTCGGTCTCAAGCTCGGCCAGCGCTTCGTCGGCGCGAACGGCTTCTCCTGGTTGCTTGAACCAGCGGCCAACTGTCGCCTCTGTCACGGATTCGCCGAGCGTCGGCACTCGAATTTCTGTCATCGGCGGATCATCCTTCGGCTTGCCGGAGCCGGCGCTTCTCCGGCTCCCGTTCTGTCGTCATCGGCGGCGCGACGACGATTGTTCATGTAGGGCGGACTCCCGCTCTGGCGGAGCTCATCCGCAACCTCTCATGCGCCAAGCGCCTCGTCGATGAGCGTCTTGAGCTGCGCAAGATGTTTGGACATCGTGCCTACGGCGGTCGAGGCGGCGGCGGGCCGGCCGGCGTAGCGCGCACGCTTCTTCGCGCCGCCGACCTGCGTCAGCACCCATTCGAGATATGGTTCGACATAAGTCCAGGCGCCCATGTTCTTGGGCTCTTCCTGACACCAGACGATATCGGCCTGTTTATATTGCGACAGACGGAACACCAGCTGCTTTAGCGGGAGCGGGTAAAGCTGCTCGACGCGCAGGAGATAGACGTCGTCGGCGCCCCGCTTCTCGCGTTCTTCCAGCAGGTCGTAATAGACCTTGCCCGAGCACAGAACCACGCGGCGGACCTCCTCCGGAGGGCGAAGCGTAAAGGCACCGGCCGTCGCCGGCGCGGCGGCTTCGTCGGCCAGAAGGCGATGGAAGCCGGAGTCGGGGCCAAACTCCTCGATTCGCGAGACGCAGCGCTTTTGCCGCAGCAGCGATTTGGGCGCCATCAGCACGAGGGGCTTGCGAATGTCGCGATTGAGCTGTCGGCGCAGGATGTGGAAATAATTCGCCGGCGTCGAGCAATTGGCGACCTGCATGTTGTCCTCGGCGGTCATTTGCAGGAAACGCTCAAGACGAGCGGACGAGTGCTCTGGTCCCTGTCCCTCGTAGCCGTGCGGCAACAGGCAAACGAGGCCGGACATGCGGAGCCATTTGCGCTCGCCAGCAGAGAGGAATTGGTCGAAAATAACCTGAGCGCCATTGGCGAAGTCGCCAAATTGCGCCTCCCAGAGCACCAGCGTCGTCGGGTCCGCGAGCGAATAGCCATATTCGAAGCCGAGCACCGCTTCTTCCGAAAGCATTGAATTGATGACTTCGAATTCGCCCTGCCCGTCGCGAAGGTGGTCGAGCGGGATGTAGCGGGCCTCGTTCTCCTGATCGATCAGCACGCTGTGGCGCTGCGAGAAGGTGCCGCGTTCGCTGTCCTGGCCGGAGAGCCGGACGCGATGGCCTTCGATAACCAACGAGCCAAAGGAGAGCGCCTCCGCGGTAGCCCAATCGATCCCGACGCCTGTTTCGATCGCGGTCCGCCGCGCATCGAGAAAGCGCTGGATCGTGCGATGCACATTGAAGCCTTCCGGGACAGTGGTCAGCTTCTTGCCAATCTCCCGCAAGGTCTCCAGCGGGAGGCCGGTTTGGCCGCGCCGCTCGTCGTCGGACGATTGATAGGCGGGCTTCAGCCCGGCCCAGCGTCCGTCCAGCCAGTCGGCCTTGTTTGGCTTGTAGGATTGAGAGGCCTCGAATTCCTGCGACAGCTGCTCGCGCCAGCCCGCCTTGACGCCGTCGACTTCGGACCGGGTGACGTGACCTTCCGCGACGAGCTTTTCCCCATAGATGTCCAGCGTTGTCTTGTGCGCGCGGATCTTTTTATACATCAGGGGCTGGGTGAAGGCGGGTTCGTCGCCCTCGTTATGGCCAAAGCGCCGGTAGCACCACATGTCGATGACGACGGGCTTCTGGAACTGCTGGCGGAATTCGGTGGCGACGCGCGCGGCGAACACCACAGCTTCGGGGTCGTCGCCGTTCACGTGAAAAATCGGCGCTTCAACCATCTTCGCGACATCCGAAGGATAGGGCGAAGAGCGCGAATAGCGCGGATAGGTGGTGAAGCCGATCTGATTGTTGATGATGAAATGCAGCGAACCGCCGGTGCGATGGCCTTTCAGGCCGGAAAGGCCGAAGCATTCCGCAACGACGCCTTGCCCCGCGAAAGCCGCGTCGCCGTGAATCAGGAGTGGCATGACCGTGCGGCGGTCGTCGTCGGCGCAATTGTGCTGATCCTGCTTGGCGCGCACCTTGCCGAGCACGACGGGGTCGACGATCTCCAGATGCGAAGGATTGGCAGTCAGCGACAAATGCACCTTGTTGCCGTCGAACTCGCGGTCGGACGAGGCGCCGAGGTGATATTTGACGTCTCCCGAGCCTTCTACTTCGTCTGGCAGGAACGATCCGCCCTTGAATTCGTGGAACAGCGCGCGATGCGGCTTGGCCATGACCTGGCAAAGCACATTGAGCCGGCCGCGATGCGCCATTCCGAGAACGATTTCCTTCACGCCCAGAGCGCCGCCGCGCTTTATGATCTGTTCGAGCGCCGGCACGATCGATTCCGCGCCGTCGAGACCGAATCTCTTTGTGCCGGTGTATTTCACGTCGAGAAATTTTTCGAAGCCTTCCGCCTCGGCGAGCTTGCGCAGGATCGCGCGCTTGCCTTCCTGCGTGAAGACGATCTCTTTTTTCGGACCCTCGATGCGCGCCTGCAGCCACGCCTTTTCCTCGGGATTCGAAATATGCATGAATTCGAAGCCGATCGAGCCGCAATAGGTGCGGCGCAGGATCGTCACCATCTCGAATACGCTGGCCTGTTTCAGTCCCAGCACGCCGTCGATGAAGATCTTTCGGTCGTAGTCCTTGTCCTCGAAGCCATAGGTGGCGGGGTGCAATTCCCCGTGATCGGGGCGCTGCTCCAGCCCGAGCGGATCGAGGTGAGCATGCAAATGGCCGCGCATGCGATAGGCGCGGATCATCATGAGCGCGCGCACGCTGTCTCTGGTGGCGCGCTGCAGTTCCTCGCCGATCGGCGGCTCGGGCGCAACCGAAGGTCCAGGCGCGGCGCTTCCGGCCGGACTTGGAGCTTTGACGGGCGCCTTCGCTGTGGGCCAGTCGCCGTCCAGGGCGCTAACCCATTCGCTGCTGGCGGCCGGCGGCCAATCGGCGCGGGCCCAGGACGCGTTGGGCGCACCCGCGTCGGCCGGACGCGGGAACGCGCCAAGTTCAGCGAAAAACGCACGCCATTCGGGACTGACCGAGGCGGGGTCGGTCTCGTAGCGCGTCAGCAGATGTTCGAGGTAGGCGGCATTGCCGCCCTGCAAGAATGAAGTCGTCTCAAATTGATCGTTTTGAGAATTGAGCTGCGTGTCGACTCCGCCGCCGACTCCGCCGTTCGTTTCCAGGCGCGCCATCGTTCCTCCCGGACGCCGTTCGGCGTCCCATCCCTCTCCCCGCCAGCGGCGGGAGAGAGGGAACAATCGTCTCAGGCCTTGAGCGCTTCGACCAGGGTCTTGCCAAGACGCGCTGGCGAAGGCGAAATCCGAATGCCCGCGGCTTCCATTGCCGCGATCTTGCTTTCAGCGTCTCCCTTGCCGCCGGCGATGATAGCGCCGGCGTGGCCCATGCGGCGGCCGGGAGGCGCTGTGCGGCCCGCGATGAAGCCGGCGATGGGCTTCTTGCGACCGCGCTTGGCCTCGTCAATCAAGAATTGGGCCGCTTCCTCCTCGGCCGAGCCGCCGATCTCGCCGATCATGATTATCGACTTGGTGGCGTCGTCGGCGAGGAACAGCTCCAGAACCTCGATGAAGTCGGTGCCCTTGACCGGATCGCCGCCAATGCCGACGGCGCTGGTCTGACCGAGACCCTCGCGGGTGGTCTGGAACACGGCTTCATAGGTCAGCGTGCCCGAACGGGAGACGACGCCGACCGTTCCGCGGCTGAAGATATTGCCCGGCATGATGCCGATCTTGCACTCGCCAGCGGTGACGACGCCGGGGCAGTTGGGGCCGATCAGGCGGGACTTGGAGCCGGAAAGCGCGCGCTTCACGCGGATCATGTCATGCACCGGCACGCCTTCGGTGATCGCGACGATCAGCGGGATTTCGGCGTCGATCGCCTCGCAGATCGCGTCGGCGGCGCCTGGCGGCGGCACGTAGACGACAGTAGCGTCTGCTCCAGTTTTCGCGCGCGCCTCAGCGACCGTATCGAAAACGGGAAGGTTGATATGCGTCGTTCCGCCCTTACCGGGGGAGACGCCGCCAACCATGCGGGTGCCATAGGCTATCGCTTGCTCAGAGTGAAAAGTGCCGGTCTTGCCGGTAAAACCCTGACAAATGACCTTGGTGTTTTTGTCGATCAGCACTGACATGTGTCGAAATTCCAGGGGACGACCGGCGTATTATGCCGAGATTTCACTTTTTAGAGACAGACCAAACAAAACGCGGCGATCCCCGCTCCACGTTTTAGAATTTCCGTATCGCCGCATAGCTGCTGCGACTCTCTATCCGGTTCCAAACTATTTGGGATGGGCGCTTGTTTCAAGGCAGAATGCGCTCAGCGGGCGGGCGCCAGCGATCAAATAAGCATCAATGCTGCGCGCGCTGAGATTTTCTGAGCAAAATGACGGCGCCGCCGCTGAGCGTGATTGGCGCCTAGCGCGACGCATCGAAAAATCAGTTGAGCAGCGATCCCGCGAGATCTCTCAGTTCGGCCTCTCCTGCGCGGAAATGGACGTGCCATTCGTCGACGCCGAGGCTGCTGGCGCTAATTTCGGTGATTTGAGGCGAAGAGATGTGGTTTGAAGACATGACGCAAACCGCCCGGCGCGTGCCGGCCGCATTCGCGACGCCGATGACCGCCGCACCCGAGAATCCGGCGATCATTTCCTGATCGGCGACGGAGAAAATCGAACAGACATATCTGCGCCCCGACGCGCCTCGCCAGGAATAAAATCTCTCGCGCAGTTCGGACTCGTCGAGAGACGCGAGTTTTTGTCCTTGCGGCGCCATCAGGTTTTTGGACTCAATCACAGTCATGGCGCCCTCCAGCGCGATGTAAGCTCACAACAAGAACATCAATGGAACAAAAAGAGATCAAAGTCAACGGCAGAACGCACGCGCACGCTCTCTCTCACGGACTCAGCATGGGAGGCGAACCTCTGCCCGCCGAAGCTTGGCGCGGCAGAACTTTAAACATGCCTCTTCGGCAGGCAGGGAACCGCCTAGTCCCAATTAATTGGTCGCGAGCGGCGCCTTTTCAAGGTCAAGCCCGCCGCCTTCGGTGCGTTTCCACGCGGCTCCGCAGGCCTTGGCCAGCTCCCTTACGCGCAAAATATAACTTTGACGCTCGGTAACTGAAATAACGCCACGAGCGTCCAGCAAGTTGAATGCGTGCGACGCCTTTATGCATTGGTCATATGCCGGAAGAGCCAGCAGATGCTTTGTATTCGTCTCGCCTTCTCCGAGCCCAAGCAAACGCTTGCACTCGGCCTCGGCCGCGCTGAAATCCGAGAAAAGCTTGTCCGTGTTGGCAAACTCGAAGTTGTGTCTTGAATATTCCTGTTCAGCCTGAAGGAATACGTCGCCATAACTCACGCGATCAGCGCCTTCTCCACCGTTGAAATTCAGATCCATGATGCTGTCGACGCCCTGCAGATAGCAGGCGAGCCGTTCAAGACCATATGTGAGTTCTCCCGCGACGGGCGCGCATTCGAAGCCGGCCACTTGCTGGAAATAGGTGAATTGCGAAACCTCCATGCCGTCGCACCAGCATTCCCAGCCGAGCCCCCAGGCGCCGAGGGTCGGGCTTTCCCAGTCATCTTCGACGAAGCGGATGTCGTGCAGGCGCGCATCGAGTCCGATCGCGGCCAGCGAGGAAAGATAGAGCTGCTGCAAATCGGCGGGCGAGGGCTTCAGAATCACCTGAAACTGGTAGTAATGCTGAACGCGATTGGGGTTTTCGCCGTAACGTCCATCCTTTGGGCGCCGGCAGGGTTGCGCATAGGCGGCGCGCCAGGGTTTCGGCCCCAGCGCCCGCAGCGTTGTCGCCGGATGAAAGGTGCCCGCGCCCATTTCCATGTCATAGGGCTGGAGAATGACGCAGCCCTGCGCCGCCCAGAACTGCTGAAGGGTGAGGATAAGTCCCTGGAACGACTTGGTCGGGGAGAGGGCGGGCGCGGTCATGGATTTGTCCTGATAGCGAAGGGAGCTGACTGGCGGCTTACACCCTATTGGAGCTGTTCGCGAGGCTCGGGCTGTCGATTCTCCAGCTCTTGACCAGCCCCCGCCCAACCGTCGGTTCCGTCCGGATACCAGTAGACCTTAGTATAGCCGGCGCCCAATGCGCGCTTGGCGGCGTTCCATGACATCCAGCAGTCCTTGAGGCAATAAAACACGAGTGGCTTGGACTTTTCGCCCGCAGTCGCGCGCGCGAGCCCGGCTTCGAAATAGCGCCGGGTCGATTCGGCCAATTCGCCGTAGCCGGTGTCCGGGAGCCAGATGCTGCCCGGAATATCGGCGCGCGGCGCGTCGCGCCACACCGTGCCTTTGGGAAGTCCGGCCGGTTTTGGCGGGCGAGGCAGTGTGTCGACGAATGTGGCCGTTTTTTTTGACCAGACTTCCAGCGCGCGAGCCGTATCGAGGACGGTCGCGCCCTTCAGCGTCGCGGGAACCGGGGCGCGATAGTTTTCCAGCCTGTAGCCGGCCGGCTCATTGGGCGCGGCGGTTTCGGCGGCGGCGCTGGGAGCAAGACCTAAAGCGGCGAGCAGAAGCAGCAGGCCGGCGCGGAGGGATCGCCCGCGCGTCATTGGGCCGCCGGGGTTGGCCGCCCCTCTTCATCCAGCATTGGAACGCCATAGTCCTGCAGGATTTTATCTAGCGCGCCCTTGTTCTGGGCTATGAACTGATTGAGATCGCGCTTCCAGTTCTGGTCGGAGTGGCGCACGCCAAAGGCGATACGGAAGCTCATCCGAGCGCCCTTGGCGTCGGCGATCGGCGTCACGATCAGTTTGCTGTTCGCTCTTTTTGCGTAATAGCCAGCGAAGGGCCCCCAAAGGATCGCGACGTCCAGATCTCCCTTTTCCAGATCGGCGATCATGGCCGCGCTCGGAGATTCGACGCGCGTGTCGACCATCAGAGCATAGGGCTTTACAGCGCCGAGCAGCCCGTTCGTCGCGAGAATATTGCCGGGAGGCGTGTTGGCGACAAGGCCGATGTGGCGACCCTCGGCCTTCAGGCGCGGATCATCGAGCGACTTGAGGTCCGCGAGGTCCGAACCGGCGCGCGTCACGATGGCGTAGGTCGTGTGATAGTAGGGGTTCGTCGGCTGGACGAGATCATTGCCCTGGGGAACGCCAAGAATGACGTCGCAAAGATGGGCGTTCAGAGTATTGCGCACGAAGCCGGTGGCGCCGGGGTAATAGGCGTAGACGACGTCCTTGCCGAGCTTCGCGCCGAGTAGTTGCGCGATCTTGTTTTCAAAGCCTTCGCCTTTCTCATTGGAGAATGGCAAATTATTGGGGTCGGCGCAGACGCGCAGAACCTTGGGATCAACCAGCTCGATCGAGCCCGCGTTATCCTGGCCGCGCGCGCCGAAGTCCGGCCCCAGATTTTGCGCGACCGCCGCCGGCGTGGTTAAAACCACGACAGCGGCGGTGATGGCCAGCAAAGCAATTCCGCCGAGTCCAGGACGTTTTGACGGCGTCACAATCAACTCCACGGCGGAGGCCCGCTTCTTTACTTGGCGCTCATGCACTTGGTTTCAGCGTCCGAGAAAGCGGCAGGCTTGTCTTCCTTCTTCTCGGGACGGCCGCGGCCAACTGCTTCGGTCGAGCGCGCGCGCAGGTAGATATAGAGATCGTCGAGATAGCACATGGCGTTCTTGTTGTCGGCGAAGGCCGGCATCACGCTGTCATTTCCCGCCTGCTTGTTCACGCGACCGCCGATAACGATGCCGGAAAATTCCGCATAATCGAAGCGCTTGACCGAATCCTTCAGAGCCGGAGCATAAGTCGAGCCTTCGGCGTTCGGGCCATGGCAGACGTGGCATTCCGCGTGGTAGCGGCGGTATCCGGAGAATGTGTAGAAGTCGACCGTGCCATCCGGCTGGACGTTATAGGTGGGGTCGCCCTTGGCGTCGAAATATTTGCCGTCTACCGACTTGACCGCCTTGGGATCACCCGGGGCCTCCGCGCGAGCGGCGGACGCGAAACTCACGATAACGCCCAGGGCGAGCGCCCCGGCCAGCGACAGTCTCATTACACTCTCCCGACGTTTCCTTGATTTTAAAAAATGGCGCCCGGCGATGCGCCTCAAAGGTCGCATGCCGAGCGCCAACCTATCTATGTATCGCTCTATCAGTTGGGAAG
>Ga0182013_10005260_pt1 | contig 15131 bp, 13 predicted proteins | sample 612S2MmetaG_FD_120487 | JGI IMG/M metagenome (GOLD analysis project Ga0182013, IMG submission 120487) | Permafrost microbial communities from Stordalen Mire, Sweden - 612S2M metaG | ecosystem: Environmental > Terrestrial > Soil > Wetlands > Permafrost | place: Sweden: Stordalen | collected... | reverse complement strand
TGTCGTTAGCATCCCGTCGCGGGGTAATAAAAGCCATCATCTATGAAGCAAATCAAACTCGAGAAAAGAAAGGCTTTTTGGGCGTATGCCAGCTTTGTTTTTTTATTATTTAATCAATGCGTATTGATTGCGGCGCAAACACCAGATATTGATACAAATACTGTGGAGTCTTGGGTTTCGTCCAACAGATTTTTTTCAACTATCAAATTAGAGGTCTCACGGAACTACTTTGTTTCAGATGAAGCTACAAATTTTACAATCGAACCGAAAGACATGGTATTGATTGAAGGGGCGCTCTTAACTAATTCATTTTATATTAAATATGGTGAAGGAGCATACAAAGAATCAATTATTCAAGGGGTATCAGACACAGACGATTGGGCTTTGAGTGTTCAGGCTAAAGCGTTAATGATTGGAAGCAGGGATACTAAACTTGGCGGCGGAGAAAACAATTGGACTTATCAAGCTACATCTAAACAGGCCAATAATCTTATAGGGTTCACTCAATTTGGACTTTTGTATGTAAAACCAGGCTCTTTACATATTTCTGGAACAAATTTTATTGCAACCGCTATTTATGGCGAACAAATTATTGGTGATTTTTCTTCCATGGACGATGCGGGTGTTCCGCATTCTTTTCGGTATCACTTCTTCCAAGCTGGCGGAACAAGATTAGACTTTGAAGGACATTTTGAAAAAATAGATACAAAGCATGGTGAGTTTGATTGTATAATTGCACGTTTAGAAAATGGAAAGCTAAATCGTCGAATTAGAATTAGAACAGTCGAAAGCCTCAAGCAAGCGGACGTAAAGGGACTTGATAAAATTTTCAGGCCGAGTGATTTTATGCAAGTAAAAACCACCTCAATTGAATCAAACGGCATTCAATACGAATTATTGCCTTCAGGTAATTTACTCGCTAAATCGAATGCGGTTGATTCAACACCAAAAACAAACCCTAACAAAAGCTGGTTAATATGGATCATTATTCCGAATGTCATTTTCCTTCTTGTAATTATCAAATTGCTAAAAGGAAAACAAAAAACATAAATACTGCTAAATAATTAACCACATGAAAAAAATCACATTGTATATGATGTTAACTGCATTTGGGACTACATCCCTTTTGGCTTGTTACAACCATGTTAATAAAACTGCTTGTCCTAAAACATACACTGATGGAAATAATTCCACCTGCACTTTAGTTGACCAGACTAATCCCGGGACGTATGACGACCCTAACGATGACGGCACTGGTGCTTCAGGCTATCAGTGTGAAAAGAAAAAATATGCAGGGGCATCAGGGGATTGCGGCCCGTATAATTGCGCGGAAAGTGGCGCTATTAGTGTTTATACTTTGGGACAAGTGGCGGATACATCATCAGCAGCCTGCAACTGATGCTTTAGTGAGTCTTGGCGGCGGACAATGTCGCCAAGACTCAAACGGTTAAAACCAGCGGAATCTTTTCACAAAGCAGTTAGGCGTTAAAAATATGCAGAGCAAATGCAATTATTTTTTGTGGGGTTGTGCCATGGTTTTAACCATAGCCGCTTGTGCCAAACTTGTCAGCAGTTTTGGTGTCGCTGGTATTTTACAATATCCAGATCCTGTTTTTTCCATTCCATTCCAGGATGTAATGCGGGTGGTCGGAACAATCGAGCTGATTGTTGCGCTGATATGTTTATTTAACAAGTCAATATGGCTGCGCGCTGGACTTGTGGCATGGCTGGCAACTAATTTTTTGCTTTATCGGCTTGCCGTGTTTTTGGTTGGCTATCGCAAACCGTGCAGTTGTCTTGGCAATCTTACTGATGCCCTGCATATTAAACCACAGATTTTCGACACGGCCATGAAAATTATCCTGGCGTATCTGCTCATCGGCAGCTACGCCACCTTGTTCTGGCTTTGGAAAGAGAGCCGGAAAACCCGCATCGCCGTATCCTCTTCACCGGAAGCAATGCCAAAATCCATGTTGTAGTGACTAAAATATTCAAAAGGTTTGAGCTTTTTCCCGGCATCTGGATTGTCATCGTGGTCATTGCATTGGTAGGCGGACGGATGCTCTGGGTGGATGCCAATCGCCCCGCGCATCGTGCGGAAATTGCCATCGCCTTTGGCTCCATCGGACTGCTATATGGGCCGGTGCAAACGGACCATGCCGGAACCCACATCACTTACATTCAACAGGGAGAAAAGGGGCTGGCGGTGTTTTTGTGCGACACCGCCACCAAACAAAGGCAGCACCTCCATGACGAATATGATCCCCAGCTTGAAAATTTGCGCGTCTGGCCGTGGTCGCCCGACGACGCCTATTTCAGTTACTCGGGATCGAACACCCTGACGGTTTGCCGGGCGGACACAGGCGAAGTTGCGGCGGAATTTGAACTAAGTGGCGAAAAGGTGGTGGATGTGACGTGGTTGACATCGGATGAATTTGTCTATTTCAAAAACAAGAACGACCTCTGTTCGGTTCAAAAGCAGGCCGATGGCCGTTGGCAGTTGAAACGTTTGTCAGAATTATCTTCCGTGGGAAAAATATCCTGTTTGACGGCCATCACCACCAATTCCATCGCGTGGTTGCAGAACGATCTTATCTGGCGCATGGATTTGACGGAAACCGCAGTTGCCACAAACACCCTGTCTTCGTCCGCTTCTTCTATTACTCAGACTGCTCCACCGACAGGCAATCTCGTTCTCTGGCTGGATGCTTCGACCCTTTCGTTACAGAATGGCGCGCCGGTCACCAATTTATTAGACCAGAGTCCGAGTTTAAACAGCGCCGTGGTGAATGGAACCAGTCCGACCTCTAGCCCAATCTATAACGAGACGGGCAATCCGCGTGCATTGAATGGTAAAGGCACGATTCACTTTGCTTCCGCACAAGAGTTTGCCGACACTGCCGGCCTCAAAACCAGCAGTGCTTTGTCCATTACGGGTGCCGCCCCACGCACTGTTTTTGTGGTCATGCGCCGGGATGAGGGTGTGAATGATCCTCGTGGCAAATACCAGCAAATAGTGGTCAACATGGGATTTCCGGGAACGAGCGGTCTGGGTTTCGGGATTTACGATAAAAATTACTCGGCCAGTTTGCCCGCCGTGGGAAGGGATGCAGTTAATAATAACGTCCGTGAATTACCGGCCGGCACATGGAACCTTTTGGAGGCGGCCTATGACGGAACAACTGAATACGGCTATGCCAACGGCATCTTGCAAGGGACTAAAATCGGCGTTCTTAAAACTGGAAGCAATGCCGTCCAGATCGGCTTGCAGAGCGCCGACTTCCCCCATAAATTTCGTGGCGACAAATCGAACGGTGATTTCGCGGAACTGTTGATCTACAATGCTGACTTAAGCGCCGACCAGCAACAGCAGGTGCAGGATTATCTGGCCGCAAAATGGTTTGGTGGCAAACTGCCAGCCAATGTCCCACTCGATACTCCCGAGGTCTGGTTCACACCAAAATTGTTCAATGACATGGCAGCAGCGACGAACAGCAACATTGACGAGTTCAGCTACTCCAAAGAGACCGGACAACTCCTCATCGGACTTGTGCAGAATAGAGGTGCTTCCAAAGGCACTTCTTTGTGGCGGTTTAGTGCGGAAGAGGACGCGCCTGTGCAAGTGCTTCCGGTAACGAGAAACATATTCAGGCAAAATCTGCGCTGGGTTGGTGCCGGCCAATATGCGTTTATCAGCAATATCAAGAGCAATTCAGTGATCACCGTGGCCGATATGTCAGGCGCAAACAAGACCAGCGTGTTTGCGACCGGCAACGCCACCCGGTTCACGGTAACACCGGATGGCAAGGAATTATTTATCACCGGGGTTGTCAGCAACGAACCTGCCGATGGAATATGGCAATGCGACTCGGATTCGACGTCATCACATGACGTAGTGCCTTATGCAGATGATCCTTCGCCCTTGATCAAGCGCAGTGACCCTCTGCATGGCATCGCTACGGTGAATGGCCGCAAATTGGATTACTATTTGTATCGGCCTGTCGGAGTCACCAGCCGTTGGAAAAAACATCCGCTCGTGATTGGGAATACAGTTTTTGTCGATGCCCAGTATCAGCAAAATCCGGACGGGCAGTTATGGGCGCAAGCCCTTGCCAACTGTGGCGCTTTTGTGGTCATTGTGGATCGGCGGAATTGGGATAAAAAGGATGTTGCACAATGGTCAGAGAATGTCATGGATACCTATGATTTTTTGGCCACGAATCACACGGTCAATGTGGACTGGAATCAGGTGTTTCTCTTTGCCTCCGGTAGTGAAACGCCAGAACTTAATAACCTCATCACTCAACGTCCGGCACTTTGGAAAGGGGCGATATTTCACAATCCTGGCAGACTGCCTGATGTCTCAAAACTGCCTTGGGGCAAACCTGCGCCGAAAATATTGATCAGCGTTGGCGAACTTGTAGGACAGGCAGAAGAATTCAAACAATATCAGGAAACCGCGCTTAATTACGGGGTGGTTGTAGATTACATCGAAGACAAGGGAGCGCCGCAATTGCTCCAATCAAAGCCCGATGTGCTTGAACGCACCAAGGCCATAATCCATTTCGTTTTTGATGATTGAACCTGAGTTTATGAGCAAAACTTTGATTCGACCATTCATCCATTTTGCTGGTGGAATCCTGCTGGCAGCTGCGTTGATCCGGTTTTTCATCGCCACCGGCCACTTGCCGGTCTTGGCTCTGCCTGATCCCATGCTCGGCATTTCACTCCGGTTCGCCCTGTTGATTGTCGGGGGGATTGAATTGACTTTCGCACTGATCTGTTTGTTCGGTAAAAACGTCAGGCTTCAAACCGGTTTTCTGGCCTGGCTCTCGACCTGTTTTGTGGTGTTCTGGCTCGGCCTGTTCTGGATGCATTGTCATCTGCAAGGCACTTGTCTTGGCAGTCTCAACGACCCGTTAAACCTTTCACGTGGGGCGATTGGCTACGTCATGCGATTCATCCCGGTTTGCCTGTTGCTTGGGAGCTATGCCGCATTATTGCACCTTTGGCTTGCAAAAGCTGGCAAGGCTGAAGACATGGTTACGCAGCCTGTCACAATAAATCGTAGTAGAGACAGGGCTGAACCGGCAGTCCTGGTTCGATTTCTAAAAATATCCTGCACCGCCTGCGGCGACCACATTGAATTTCCAACCAACCTTTTGGGTCAGAAAATCCCGTGTCCGCATTGCCAGGCAATCATCACCTTGAAACAACCGGACAACATAAAAATCTCCTGTTCATCTTGCGATGGACACATTGAGTTTCCCGCCCATGCCATCGGGCAGAAAATCCCGTGCCCGCACTGCACAGAAACAATCAGGCTGTTAAATCCCGCCTGAAATTTTACTGTCAAAGATTTCGCCCCCTGACCGCGCCGGTTGCGTCCAATTGACCGTCGCCGGATGATTTCATTGTTTGACCTGGTCCCGCCCATGCCCTAAACTCACAGTTCTTTCTTATGAAAATTGTTGTTTGTGACCCGATCTCACCAAAGGGAATTGCGCTTTTGCAGCAACGCCCCGAATTCAACGTCGTCGTTCTACCAAAGCGTCTGCCGGAGGCGGAACTTCTGCCCATCGTCGCCGACGCGACCGCTCTCGTCGTCCGCTCCGAAACCAAAGTCACCAAGAAGGTCATCGAGGCGGCGAAGCAGCTGCGGGTCGTGGGTCGTGCCGGCGTCGGCGTGGACAACGTGGATATCGAAGCCGCCACGCAGCACGGCACTGTGGTGATGAACACCCCCGGCGGCAATACGGTGACGACGGCGGAATTGACTTTCACGATGCTGCTTTCGCTTGCGCGCAAGGTGCCGCAGGCGGCCGCGACAATGATTGCGGGCAAGTGGGATCGCAAATTGTTTCAAGGTGTCGAGCTGCAAGGCAAGACGCTCGGCATCCTGGGCATGGGACGCATCGGCACAGAAGTGGCCAAGCGCGCCATCGCTTTCGGAATGCGCGTCGTGGCTTACGACCCGTATCTCACGGAAGACCGCGCCAAAGCCATCGGCGCGGAATTCGCGCCGGAAGTGGATTATGTTTATCGCGAGGCGGATTTTATCACCGTTCACATGCCGGTGACCAAAGAGACGAAGGAAATGCTGAATGCCGCTGCGTTTGCGAAAATGAAGCCCGGCGTGAAAATCGTGAATTGTGCGCGTGGCGAAATCGTTTCTGAAACCGATTTAATCGCGGCACTGGAATCCGGGAAAGTTGCCGGGGCCGCACTGGACGTTTTTGCGGTTGAACCTCTGCCCGCCGATCATCCTTATCGCAAGCAGGCGAATTTGATTTTGACGCCGCATCTCGGTGCCAGCACCGAAGAAGCGCAGGAAAAATGCGGCATCGAAGTTGCCGAAGTCATTGCGGGCTATCTGCTCACCGGCGAAGTCCGCAACGCCGTGAACCTGCCTTATCTCGACGCGAAAACCTACGAGCAGGTGAAGCCGTATCTGCCGCTCGGCGAAGCGCTGGGCAAGCTGTTGGCGCAGCTCACTCCGGCGACCGCCGACCGTTTGCATATAACTTATGGTGGGAACGCGCGGCTGCTGCCGAACACTGACCCGGTGACGCGCGCGGTACTGCGCGGTTTTATGTCCACAAGCAATTTGAAGGATGTGAACAATGTCAACGTCCGTAGTGTTGCGCAGAGCATCGGCATCACGGTCGAGGAAAAAAAATCAGATGAGCCGGTGACATTCAACGAATGGGTTCACGTCCAGATTTTCAGCGGCGCAAAAAAGCTGGTTTCAGCGGGCGGAACATTTTTTGGTTCGCCGAACAATCCGCGCATCGTGCGATTGTTCAGCCAGCCGGTGGAAATTCCGATTTCGGGAACGCTGTTGCTTTTGAACAACAAGGATCGTCCCGGCATCGTCGGCTATCTCGGCACACTGCTCGGCAAGCACAAGGTCAACATTGCCAGCATGAGCCTTGGTCGCGACACGGCGGGCGGCAGCGCGCTCACGGTCTTGAGTCTCGACAGTGCTCCTTCAAATGCTATGCTCGACGAATTGCAAAACGACCCTGACATCAGCAACGTAAAAGTTGTGAAACTGTAAATTTTTGAACCAATTGAATCGAAAACACTCCAACACAAATGAAATTTGAAATAAAACTGATGTCTTCTGTCGTGTTTGCCGCAGCATTGTTCGCATTTTCCAGGGCATCTGCCGTCACCGCAGATGCCACGATGCCGGTGGCGACCGTGACCAATTCCACCGCAGTTGATGCTGGCACGAATGCCATAGCGACAGACACCAACGCAAATCCCATTGCCACGATGGCTTCGTTGTTCGGTGATCCGGTCATCGCCAAGGGCAATGGTTTTGAAATCAAGCAGAGCGAGCTGGACGAGGTGATGACCGGCATCAAATCCTCCGCCGCCGCGCAAGGACAGACCATTCCGCCGGATCAGTTGATGACATACGAAGTCCGAATGCTCGACCGTCTGATTCAGATTCAGATCCTTTTGCAAAATGCCACGGATGCGGACAAGGCTGCAGGCAGGACAAACGCAGATCTGCAAATCAGCAATTTGCTGGCACGTGCCGGATCGCAGGATGTTTTCGACCGGCAATTAAAGGCCGTCGGAATTACACCGGATGAACTGCGCGCAAAAATCAGCCAGGAAGCGACGGCGACTGCAACGTTGACGCGTGAACTGGCCGCACCCGCCGTGGCGGACTCCGCCGTGAAGGATTTTTACACAGCCCATCCTGAAGATTTTGAGCAGCCGGAAATGGTTCATGTGCGTCACATTTTGTTGCTGACGGAGGATATGTCCACGCGTGCGCCGCTGCCTGATGACCAGGTCAAGGCCAAGCGCAAACAGATAGACGTCATCCTCACACGCGCGCGCGCCGGCGAGGATTTTGCCAAGCTGGCTACTCAGTTTTCGGAAGACCCTGGCTCGAAGGACAACGGCGGTGAGTTGCCGCCGTTTGCGCACGCGAGCGTGGATCCGACCCATGCCATGGTTCCCGAATTTGAAGCAGCCGCGTTTGCCCTGGCGACAAACCAGATCAGCGATGTGGTCACCACATCCTACGGCTATCACATCATCAAGCTGCTGGATAAAACTCCAGCCACAACGCTGACGTTGACGGACAAGGTTCCAATGACCAGTGTAACGGTCGCCGACAAGATTAAAGAATATCTGACGCAGCAGGAAACCGACAAGCTCGCGCCGGCTTTTCTGGGCAAATTGAAAAAATCCGCAGACGTCCAAATTCTTGATTCTGATTTGAAGGCCGCCGTCGCTGCAGCAGAGGCGGAAGCCGCCGCGATGGCCGCTGAAACCAACGCGCCCGCCGCGTCGCCGGATAAATAACCGGATTTCACAAATCGGAAAAAATGATTGATTGCAGGCGACATAGCAGGCATTTTCCGCAGGCTTTGAAGAAAATAAATTTGAAGAACACGTCCAACATGAAAAACAGAATCATTTTCTCAACCGCAGCCGCAGCGGTTTTGTGCGCATTGACAGGCTTGCAGGCTGCCGACACCGATGGCACGGCGGGCGCATCGCTTGGCAATCCGGTCATTGCGAGTGGCACCGGCTTGGAAATCAAGCGTGGCGATCTGGACGATGCAATGGCCAGCATCAAGCAGACCATTCCTCCGGCGCAAATCATCCTCGCGGAAAAACAAATCCTGAACAGCCTCATTGACACCAAGCTATTGCTGGCCAAGGCGACTGACGAGGACAAGGCCGCCGGAAAAAAGGCGGCGGATTTGCAGATCACCGCCGCAATTGAAAATGTGGGTTCGCAGCCGGCGTTTGACCAGTTGCTCAAGACCAACGGCCTGACAGAAGACGTATTCCGGGCGAAGCGCACAGATGACGCCACGGCTGAGGCGGTGATCCAGCGAGAACTGAAAATCAACGTGACGGATGACGAGGTGAAAAATTACTACGACACGCACACGTCTGATTATGAACAGCCCGAAATGGTCCGGGTCAGCCATATTTTGATCTACACTGTTGACCCGGTGACACGCGAGGCGCTGCCCCCGGCGCAATCGGATGCCCGACGCAAGCTGAGCGACAACATCGTGAAGGCCGCGCGTAATGGAGCGGATTTTTCGAAGCTCGCAAAACAATATTCGGAGGATCCCGGCTCGAAAGCCAGTGGCGGCGAATTGCTTCCGTTTCCGCGCGGTCAGATGCTGCCTGAATTTGAATCCGCCGCTTTCGCGCTGACCAACAACGAGGTTAGCGACGTCATCACCACCAGCGTCGGCTATCAGATCATCAAGCTGCTGGAAAAAATCCCTTCAAAGAAAACCAGTTATCTTACCGCCATTGCGGAAATCAAACAGGGCCTGACCCAGCAAAAATTTCGCCAGCTTGCACCGGCTTATCTGGACGGTTTGCAAAAAGCCGCAAACGTCCAGATCCTCGACCCAAGCCTGAAGGTGACAAATGTCCCGCCAGCCGGGCAATGACGGTCAACAGTCCTGTTTTTTGTTGAGCGGACTTGTCAAATTGGTTTAAGCAAGCCATCTTGATGAAGTTATGAAGACAAAAATAGGAATTGCCATACTCGCCGCGATTTGCGTCGGGCTTGTGGTTTCCCTCATTGTCACTCGAAATCAAGGAGATGAGCAGCAAAGAAAAGCTGTGGACACAATCCTCGACTTTTCCAACCAGTTGACAACCGCGAACATAAATCTGGATGAATTTCGCCAGGTAAACCTTGTATTGTCGAACGATCTTGATGCCAGCCGGCAGGCAGCCCTGACCATTTCCAACAATCTTGCTGAAACCGCCGCCGCACTCACCGAAACAAAGGCTTCTCTTCAAACTGCGCAGGGACAAATCACCAATCTTGACGCGCGTGTTGCCGATCTGGAGGCGCAGAACCAGGCGCTCGACCAGCGTGCCGCAGACCTCGGCAACACCATCACCAATTTGAATGTGCAAATCACCGAGACACAGACAAAACTCGTCACGTCGGAAACCAACAACGCATTTCTCGAGGAACAATTGAAACGCCAGATCGCCGAAAAGGCGGACTGGCAGCGCAAGTTCAACGACCTCCAAACCGTCCGGACCCAGGTCAAAAAACTTCGTGACGACGCGATTACCGCCCGCCGGCTGGAATGGATGCGCGAGGGCATTGACCCGACAAAAATATCCAAAGGTGGCGAGGTTCTCATGCAGCATACTCCACCGGCGACCAACGTACCTCCGAATATCAATGTTCGGAAGAACAACGACAGGATCCCTCCGCCGCTGGGTTCCAATTTTAATTTGAACGTCGAGGTTGGATCCGACGGCTCGGTTCACGTCATCCCGGCTCAGTCCGGCGCAACAAATCCGCCCGCCCGCTGATGCTTGCGGCGCGGCGAAAACTTGTAATTTTCCATGCCGACCTACGAATATATTTGCGAAAAATGCGGCCACGAATTTGAGGCCGTTCAATCCATGTCCGCCAAACCGCTGCGAACCTGCCCCGAAGATTTCTGTGCGCAAAAAAAATGGGGTCGCGGCAAAGTGAAAAGAAAAATCAGCGGAGGAGGAGGATTGCTGTTCAAAGGCAACGGCTTTTACATAACCGACTATCGCAGCAAAAATTACAAGGACTCGGCCAAGAAGGATTCCGCTGCGCCAAAAACTGCGGAAACAAAGACAGAGGCAAAATCCGCCCCCGCCAAACCATCACCCAAGACGGATAAATAATGAATATGACGTTGCATTGTTGCATCGTTTCACCGTTATACCGGTTTTTGGATTCAACAGTTTACCGTTGCACCGGCTTTACAGTCCTATTTTACGCGTTGCTTTTTCCGCTGTCCGCACACGCGCAATTTTCCCCGGCGGAAACAGGTTCCGCGAACAGTACTTCCGGCCAGTTCGTCGTCATCGCCGGCCAGTCGGTTTCTCCGCTTGCCAGCCTTCCGGTTATCGCCACCAATACCAGCCTCGTTCGACTCGACCCGTCGCTGCTTGCCGTTTCTGCGGAGCGCATCAAGAAATCGCTGCGCCACCAGCTAGGCATTGGCCAGTCGGCGCCGTGGAGTGGTAAGATTTTTCTTGCACTGCATCCTGCTCAGTCGCCTGACGAGGACGTGACCATTCAGTCCTCGCGCTTCGGCAACGGCTGGAACTATCGGGTTGAACTCCCCGACATAGTATCGCGCACGCGCCTCGCACGGGCGCTCACCGGCGTGTTGTTGATGGAATTTGCCAACCGTGATGCGCAAACACGTTCTGCTGAAATCCCCGCGTGGCTCACCGACGGTTTGTCACAGCAAACATCATTCTCCGACGGTTTGACCGAAAACATCCTGTCGTTGCCGGATAAAATTGTGAACGGACTGCCAGTCACGAAAACCGATGCGGTCCAGCGCGGCATTGATTCGCTGGCCGGCGTGCGTCAGGTTCTCAAAAGTTCCACGGCGCTGACCTTTGAACAATTAAGCTGGCCGGACGATGCACAAATTTCCGGCGCGGATGGCGGTATTTACCGCGCCAGCGCGCAACTTTTTGTCTGCAGACTGCTCGGTTTGCAAGACGGCCCGATGCGCCTCCGTGAAATGCTCCAAAACCTGCCGCAATTCTATAACTGGCAGATCGCGTTTCAAAAAGCCTTTCGCGACGAGTTTTCAAAACCGCTCGACGTGGAAAAATGGTGGGCACTGCAAGTCGTGGATTTCGCCGCGCAATCTCCAGGCCCGCGCTGGACTCGTGCCGACAGCCGCGACCGGCTTGATGAAATCTTGAGTGTACCCGTGGAAATGCGCGACGCTTCGAACAATCTACCGGTGCATGCGGAAGTTTCATTGCAGGCCGTCATCCGCAATTTCGATTCTGCCCAGCAGATGTCGGTCCTCCAGACTAAGTTGCGAGACCTCGCGATTGCCCACTTCCGCATGGCCGGGCCGCTTGCAGTTTTGACCGATTCCTATCGCCACATTATCCAGGATTATCTGGACGGGAGAACTTTGTTGGTGCCGTCTTCTGCAAAACACGCGCCGGTTTCATCGGGCAAAAATGGTGCAGACGAGACGGTGGAAAAACTGGACGCGCTCGATTTGCAGCGGCGGGCAATCGAGGATGCCATAAAGCCCGATGATTCCCATGCGCAGTATTTGAACGCCTCCATGCCTTGAACGGCCCGCTTGACAGCCGCCAATTCACATTTATAGTGCGAATACTGAAAAATGCAGACGGAAAACATATCGGGCGGTGAGGAGCCGCCTTCGGGACGCCAAATTCAAACCTTGAAGGAATTTCATTCCGCCGGCCGCGGTTTCTGGAGCGACGTGTCGGAAGCCGACTGGAACGACTGGAAATGGCAGTTGAAGCACCGCATCACGAACGCGGAGCAACTGCAGAAATTCCTGCCCACACTCACGCCGGAGGAATTCGCCGGCGCGAAGCTTGCGAACACAAAACTCGCGCTCGCCATCACGCCTTATTTTTTCAACCTCATTGATCCGGCGGATGAAAACTGTCCGATCCGTTTGCAAGTCATTCCCAAGCTCGCCGAATCCCACACCGCGCCGTGGGAGATGAGCGATCCCGTTGGCGAAGATTCGCACTCGCCCGTGCCGGGACTCGTCCATCGTTACCCCGACCGCGTTTTGTTTTTGGTCACCGACCGCTGCGCCGCATATTGCCGTTACTGCACGCGCTCGCGGCTCGTGAGCAACGCCAGTGGCTACGATTTCCATCCTGAATTCGACAAGCAGATCGCCTACATCGCCGCGCACCCGGAAATCCGCGATGTGCTTTTGAGCGGCGGCGACCCGCTGCTCTTGAGCGACGACAAACTGGAAAATCTATTGAGCCGTCTGCGCGCCATTCCGCACGTCGAATTTCTGCGCATCGGCTCGCGCATCCCGACGTTTCTGCCGCAACGCATCACGCCGGAACTCTGCGCGATGCTGAAAAAATTTCATCCGCTCTTCATGAGCGTCCACTCGAACCATCCGCGCGAACTGACGACCGAAGTGCGCGACGCGCTGGGCCGCCTCGCCGACGCCGGCATCCCGCTCGGCAACCAGAGTGTCTTGCTCAAGCACGTCAACGACGACGCGACCGTGATGAAGGCGCTCGTCCAGAAACTGCTCATGTGCCGCGTAAAGCCGTATTACATCTACCAGTGCGATTTGATCTCCGGCTCCGCGCACCTGCGCACGAGCGTGCGCAAGGGCATCGAGATCATGCAGCAGTTGCGCGGGCACACAACCGGCTACGCCGTGCCGCAATACGTCATAGACGCGCCCGGCGGCGGCGGCAAGGTGCCGGTCAATCCCGAATACGTCTTGAGCCATAATGCCGACCGCGTGGTGCTGCGCAACTACGAGGGAAAAATTTTCGAATATCCCGAAGCCGCCGACGGAGCCCCAATCTCCCAGCCGCCGAAAGATATTGTGCAGCCGGAACTTTGCAGGTGTTAATCACCAAGCCGCGAATTTATTTTGCGGCTTTGAGTCGTGGGCATTTAATCCGCAATTTAAGAATTTCCTTTTTCCCCGTATCCGGTGTTTAATCCGTGGCAAACGATGCGGCCATGAAACTCCTTTTCTCCGAGCAAAATTCCGACTACGAAAACTACCAGTTTCCGTATGCGGTCTGGGCGTTTCCCGAAACGGGCGAGTCGCCAGCGGATATTTTCAATGCCGGCTTCCTGCCGTCGTCGCGCAATCTGGACCGGTTTTATCTGTGCCGCCAGGTGCGCGTGAATTTGGCGAAGTTCAAGCCGTCGTCCGAGAACCGGCGCATCCTCCGCAAAGGCAAAGGCATCAACGTCGAATTGGTTCCGCGCGACAAGTTCGACTTTACGCCCGAGCGCCGCCAGTTTTTCAAGACCTACGCCGACATCAAGTTCGGCAAGGACGTGATGACCTTCGAGCGGCTCGACGCGCTGTTCGCCTCGCCAATCATCTCACACCTGCTCGTGTTCACCGACGCGGAAAAGGGCGGCGAGATCGGCGTGGCGACGTTGTATCTGGAGGGCAAGTCGCTCGCGTTTTATTACTACGCGTTTTACGATTTGAATTATTACGCGCGGAACCTCGGCATGTTCATGATGACCTCGGCGGTGGCGCTGTTCGCGGAGCGCAGTTGCAAGAATCTTTACCTCGGCACCTGCTACTCGGACAACGCGCTCTACAAGACGCAGTTCGCCGGCGCGGAATTTTTCAACGGCTTCCGCTGGTCGGACGATCTGGACGAATTGAAATTCATCATCAAGCGCGACAAAAAGGATCTCTCACAGCATCTGCTCGAAACGGAGGAGTTCCGTGAGAAATTCTACGGCGGCGATTTGGAAAAGATGACGGGCGCGAGCGAGTTCCGGGTGAAGCTGAAGTAAAATCCCTGCATCCGATTCAGTCGGGAAAAAGTTCAAATCCAAAGTCAATTGTCTGGCGGCTATTGCCCCTTGTGGAGCAGCAATTTGGAACAATAACTTTCGGAATCGGAATACACTTTATTACAACTAGAATCCTGACTTTGGTATACTAAATCGGTATTTTTATAATCAGACTGCTTACTATTCTAATTGGAATGCTTATTTATAAACAGTAAATATACTTTGTTAAAATACGAATCTAATATTTTACAATCTGAATCTTTAATTTTATAAATTGAATCTGTATTTATACAAAATACTTTGTTATTTACCCATGATTACATTGGATTTTACCATAAAACAGCCGTTTTTATGAATACGACATCGGAAATTCCCAATCCAGCCTTGTCTGCGCCGTTGCCCGACTTGGCCAAACTGACGAGTGCCATCGGCAGCGTGCCGCGCTGGAAGATGCTCAAGGAACTGACCTGCGGCGAGGCGCGCACGGTCTCGGAACTGGGGGCGGTGGCCGGTTGCAGCTACCAGAGCGCCGTCAAACATCTGGCCGTGTTGCGCGAGGCGGGTCTGGCGGTGCATGGCCGTGGGAAGCTTTACCAGTTGCACAAGCATCATCTGCCTGTGCCCGGCCAGCCGGTCGTGGACTTCGGCCACTGCCTGCTCCGGCTGGATGCGGCAGGGTGAACCTGGTTTCAGCCACAGATTTTCACAGATGAAACACAGACAAGGTAAGGCAGAGCGGACAGTCCTCTGCCCGGCGGACGCGTGAATTTACAATCGGCGGCGCGCACGGAGCAACGCGCCC
>Ga0182013_10005256_pt1 | contig 15136 bp, 14 predicted proteins | sample 612S2MmetaG_FD_120487 | JGI IMG/M metagenome (GOLD analysis project Ga0182013, IMG submission 120487) | Permafrost microbial communities from Stordalen Mire, Sweden - 612S2M metaG | ecosystem: Environmental > Terrestrial > Soil > Wetlands > Permafrost | place: Sweden: Stordalen | collected... | reverse complement strand
GGGTCGCCGCGGCGCGACCCGTCAGCGCGGATCGGTCGGCGGGAGGGCCAGGGCCGGGGGCTGGCTCGGGGCGCCGGGACGGCGGCCATCCGTGGCGGGGATCTGCCCGCTCCCGGAGGGCCGGCTCGCCTTCGGCTGCCGGCCGCCGGTGCTCGGGGCCGGGGGGACGACGGTCGACGCCAGCTTGAGGTCACCGGCCATGGTCGCCTGGCTGCCGGAGGCGAGGGCCAGCTCCTGAGCGGTGGTCGACACCTGCTGGCTGGCGATCCGCACCTGCTCCATCGCCTCCACCACCTGCTCGGTCGCGGACTGCTGCTGCTGGGTGGCGAGTCGGATGCCCGAGCTGGCCTCGGCGACGTGCTCCATGAGGACGAGGCCGTCCTTGAGCTGCTCCGCCCCCTTGTCCATGGCCAGCACCGTGGCGCTGGTCTCGACCTGGACGTTGGCGGTGATCTGGGAGATGTCGGAGGCGAGGGTCTTTGACCGGTCGGCGAGCCTCCGCACCTCGTCGGCGACGACCGCGAAGCCGCGACCCGCCTCGCCGGCGCGGGCCGCCTCGATGGCGGCGTTGAGGGCGAGCAGGTTGGTCTGATCGGCGAGGTCATTGATCATGGAGAGGATCCGGGTGATGTCGCGCACCCGGTCGGTGAGGCTCAGGGTGCGCTCGGTCGAGGCGAGGATGTCCTCGCGCGCCCGCTCCAGCTTGTCTCGCGTCTCGGCCGCCTGGGCGGCCACCCTCTCCACGGTCTCCGCGATCTGCCCGGAGGTCCGGGCCAGCTCCTCCATGCTCGCCGAGGTCTCGGTGGCGCTCGAGCTCTGCCGGGCCGTCGTGGCGGCCAGTTGGTTGGAGGCCGCGGCCAGGCGGATCGCCGAATCGGAGAGGTCGGTGCTGGTTCCGCGAACCCGGCCGATCAGGGACTCGAGGCGTGAGATCATCAGGTTGAAGGCATCCCCCAGGGTCGCCACCTCCACCGCGCCGGCCGGCGAGACCCGAGCCGTGAGGTCCCCCGCGGAGACGCGGCGGGCTGCCCGGGAGAGGGCTCGGATGGGGCGCACCTCGATCTGGGCCACGACGAAGGCGAAGACCGCCGCCAGAACCAGACCGGCGCCCAGGACGACGAATCCCCAGTTGCGCAGGGCGTTCACCCCGCTCAGGGCCTGGCTGGCCGGCTCGCTGACCAGGATCGCCCACTGGACGTCGGGGACCTCGGCGTAGCCGGTGATGGAGTCCGTGCCGCTGACAGTGATGCGGGACGAACCGGATTGCCCCCTGAGGGCGTCGCGGACCGCGGAGTTGTCGATCTGGGTCCGCAGGGCGCCCTTGGCGAGCATCTCGGCAGACGTGAGCTTGCCGGGGGTCCCCATGGAGGTCGCGTAGACCACCTTCCCCGAGCTGTTGACGGCGGTGACCGATGTCGAGGCACCGCCGGACCCGCTGATGCCGGAGAGAAGGGCGGCCACCTGGTTGCTCCCGCCACCGGGCCCCGTCCAGGGCTCCAGGCCGATGGCGCCGACGAGGACGCCGTAGAACTGAAGGTTGCTGGTGTTGGCGGGCACCGCCATCAGCCATTCGAGGTCGGTCCCGGCGGAGTTGAGGGTGACCCCGCCGGCGTAGGGCTGATCGCTCACGGCGATGCCGGCCACCCATGACTGCCCGGCCAGGGACACCGCGCCGCCAAGGCCGGTGGCGGCGACGGTGGCGCCGCTGGTATTGACCAGCTCCAGCTCATCGAAGGGATCGTTGGCCGTTGCGCGGCTGACCATCGAGATGGCCTCCGGTGCCGACGTGGCACCGGAGGTCGAGATGAGGTTGGAGAGCTGGGTCAGCTCGCGCTCGCGATCCTGCACCCAGGAGTCGACCTTGCTGGAGACCTCCTGGGCCACGCTCTGGACCCCGTTGGAGGTGGCGGTGGTGAGGCTCCCCTCGGCGACGTTGGCGAGGACGAGCACCATCGAGCCCATGACCACCACGCAGATCGCGAGAACGCCGGCGAGATAGCGAGCGAAGTACCCGCCACGCAGCCTGTCGAAGCGCAAGCCTGCACCTTTCAGCATGTCAAAGTCGCCGTATCCGCACTCCGGCTGAGGTGATGCGCCAGGTTCTCATCGGCCTGGCCCTGACCGGCGCATCTTCTCGCGGTGTCTGTGACAGCGCGGATGCACCGTGCCGAAGATGAGTGACGGCGATTGACGGACGTGGCCGACGTGTGAGCCTGTGGAAGTCCCCGCTGCCACCCGTTCGCGGCCCGTTCTTGACGCAGCGGCCCGGGGGCCCGGGGGCCTGTCGACGCGGGCCGGTCGCCGCGCATCGGCAGGGACACGGGCACGCCGCCCGCCGGTGGGAGGGCTTTGCGATGAGGGCTGGTCTGCCGCGCAGCCCTCCCCGGCTGGGAAGCGAGTACCCGGCCACCGGCTCCCGGTGGTCGGGTGCGTTGAGAGCGTTTCCAAACTTTAGGGACGCCGAGGCGAACTGTCAATCAGCGATCGCTCGGATCTCCGTGGCGGCGCCGGCGGCCCCCGTCCGCTCAGGCGACGGCGGGTGGGGCCGGAATCGCAGCAAACGTGTCGAGAAAGAGGGTTTCCAAGAGCAGCCGCGGTTGGGCATAGGCAGCAACCTGGCCACCCGCCCGCAGCAGCGCGTCCAGGATCCGGCCTGCCTGCCCCGGTGAGAGCGCTCTCGCCCACGCCTCCGCCTCGCGGCTCCGGCTGCGCAGCCTGGCCAGCTCGGGAGCGCCGGCGGCGCGGACCGCGGCGTCGCGGACAAACGATGCCCAGATGGAGAGGTCGAGGAGGAGACGCTCCCGCCCCTCGCTGCCGCTCCCGGGTGTGAGCTCGGCGGCAGCCGCCAGCGCCGCCGGGGCCCCGCCCCCGCCGATGGCAAGGAAACGGTCGAGGACCTCGAGCTCGGCTCGCAGGGCCTCGGGGTCCTGGGAGAGGCGGAGCGCCCTCCCCGGCCGTCCGGCGCCCAACTCCGCGACGAGCTCCGCGGTGGCGGGATCCACGCCGTGGCGGTCGCGCAGCCAGGCCTCGATGGCGGGGCTCTCCACCAGGCCGAGGGCCAGCCGGGCACAGCGGGAGACGATGGTGGCGGGCAACCGCTCTGGGCTGTGGGCGGTCAGCAGGAGATGTGTGCGCGGAGGCGGTTCCTCCACGGTCTTGAGGAGGGAGTTGGCCGCCTCTTCGGTGAGCCGATCGGCACGCGCGATGATCGCCACCCGGGCTCCACCGGCATAGGTGCGCAGGCTGAGGAACTCCTGGAGGCTCCCCGGGTCGCCGCCGGCCCTCACCCGCCGGATCGAGATCCTCTCGTCTGATGAGTCCTCCAACCAGAGGTCGGGATGCGTGGACGGGTCGCCCGGCCAGGAGCCGCCCGGCAACAGCTCGCCGGCCAGGCTCAGCATCAGCGCGGTCTTGCCGACCTGGTCGGGGCCGGTGACCAGGAGGGCGTGGCCGAGCTGCCCTGAGTCGAGGGCGTGGCGGAGCCCGGCCACGGCGCCGGGGTTGCCGAGGAGGTCACCGAGCGCCACGCGGCCAGCTTGCCACAATGGCGCGATGCACCAGGGCTCGATGCGCCGGCTCGCCACCCGTGCCGCCGGCGGAACCGGCGGCGCCACCCCGCGGGTGCCCTGGGACTGGACCGACGTGGTCATCTTCTTCGGCGCCTACCTCCTGGGGGTCTCGGTGCTTTCGGGGGTCTTCGTCGACCCCGGGGTCGAGCGATTCGCGCGAGGGCTGACCCACGGGCTCGGACCGCAGGTGCAGACGGCGCTCGCCAACTTCGCGGAGCAGACGGTGGTCTACGCGTTCGCGATCGCGGTGGTCGCGGTCCTCGTGCTCGGCCGCCGGCACGCCTCGCTGAGAGATCTCGGCTGGCGGATGCCCCGCGTCCGCTGGATCCCGATCGCGATCGTCTCCAGCCTCGCCGCCCTGGTCGTGCTGACCTGGCTCCTCAACGCGGAGGCGGGCCTGGTCCACGTCCAGAACGCGCAGGTTTCGACCGTGCAGGGGGAGTACGGCCGACAGGTCGGCATCGCCCTCCTGCTGCTCTCGGTGGAGGTGCCGCTCGCCGAGGAGACATTCTTCCGAGGCTTCGTCTACGGCTGGATGCGCCGCCACCTCAACGTCCCCGCGGCCGCGGTGCTCTCCGGCTGCTTCTTCGCCGCCGCCCACGTCGGCTGGGGGACGTCGACGGAGGAGATCCTGTTCCTCCCCCTGGCGCTTCTCGGGGTGCTCCTGGCACTCCTCTATGAGTACTCGGGCTCACTGCTCCCGGGGGCCATCGTCCACGGTCTCTTCAACCTGGTGGAGACGCTGCAGATCCTCTGAGCTGGATCGGTGGGCAGCCCGGTCTCAGCCGGGGGTGGTGGCGTCGGCCACTGCCTCTCGCACCCCGTGGTGGACGTGGTCGGCCGCCACCAGACCAAAGACCCCGTAGCGCTGGAGCAGGTCGTGGATGTCCTCGACGTGGGCGAGATGGACTTCCACCGAGCGCGCCTGGAGGTCGCGCAAGAGGGTGACCAGCACCTGCCCGGCCGTGTAGTCGATGTCCCCGACCGGGGAGAGGTCGAGAACGACCCAGGCGACCGGGTGCGGGGCGGCCGCGACCAGGTCCAGCACCCGCTGGCGGAAGCGGTCGGCATTGGCGAAGAAGAGGGTGCCGTCGAAGCGGTAGGCGATGCCGCCGGGGAGGGTCTCGATGCCGGGATGGGCGGCCTCCGGGACCAGGGTGCCGGCGGACCCCGCGACGGGAACCATCACCGTGTCTCGGGGCCGGTAGGCGTGGCGAACAAAGTCGAGCACCGAGAGCGCGACCGCCAGCGCGATCCCCTGCTCCACGCCGATCAGCACAACCACCAGCGCCGTGAGGGTGGCGAGCACCAGCTCGTCACGGCGCAGCCTCCAGAGCTCGCGCAGGTGACCGAGGTCGATGAGCCGGGTGCCGATGACGAAGACCACCGCGGCGAGGGTCGCGTCGGGGAGGAAGTGGAGCAGAGCGGTGGCGGCCACCAGGACCACGACGGCGATCACCGCCATCACCAGCTGGGCGAGCTGGGTGCGCGCCCCTGCCGAGTCCACCACGGCCGTCTTGGTCGGGCTGCCGTTGACGCAGAACGTGCCGGTGACGCCGGCGGCCAGGTTGGCGACGGCGAGACCGACCAGGTCGCGGTTCTCCGAGAGCGGTTCTTCGCGCTTCTGGGCGAAGCTGCGGGAGGTGGCCGCGCTCTGCGCCAGGATCACCACGAAGATCGAGGCGGCGACCCCGGCCAGCCCCGGAACCTGGCCCCAGGTGACGCGGGGAAGGCCGACGGGCGGGAGCCCGGCCGGCACCGAACCGACGATGGCGACGCCGTGGCGGTCGAGCCGGAGCATGGCGGCCACGATGATCGAGACGGCGACCACCACAAGGGTGGCGGGTATCCGCTTGGAAACCCGCTCGAAGAGCAGGATCACCGCCACCGCCAGGACGGCCAGCACCGCCGCGGGGAGCACGATGTGGCCGAGAGAGGTCAGCAGCTTCCCCATCTGGTTGACGACGCTGCCGCTCGCGTGGATGCCCAGCATGGTCGGGAGCTGGGTGAGCGCCACCTGCACGCCGACGCCGCTCAGGAAGCCGACCAGGGCGGTCCGGGAGAGGAAGTCGGCGAGGAAGCCGAGGCGGAGCAGGCGGGCGACCAGCAGGTAGGCGGCCGCGAGCAGCGCGATCACGCCGGCGAGACCGACGTACTCGGGGCTCTCCGGCTTGGCGATCCCGATCAGGGCCGCGAACATGATCGCTGCGGTCGCCGAGTCGGCGCCCACCACGAGATGCCGCGAGGACCCGATCAGAGCAAAGACGACGACGGGGAGCGCAAGGGTGTAGATGCCGGTGATCACCGGCATCCCGGCGATCTTCGTGTAGCCCATCGACTCGGGGATGGCCACGGCCGCGAGCGTCGCCCCGGCGATGACATCGGCGACGATGGTCGCCCGGGTCGTCCCGTCCAGCCCCTGGATGAGGGAGAGTGGCTTCTTCCGCGCGGCGGAGGCGGTGGTCGTGTCGGTCACGGCGCGAGGCAGGGTCAGGAGTCCGACGGGACGGCGCGATGGTCCTCTCGCCAGACCAGCCGGATGCGCTGGAGAGCGGTGAGGTTGGTGAGCACGGCGAGCACCCAGAGCGCGGGGATGAGCAGCGGCGGGACCACCAGCCCGGCGACGGTGATCACCACCCGCTCCGGGCGGGCGAGCAGGCCGCCATCACAGGTGAAACCGAGCGACTGCGCGCGGGCCCGCACGTAGGAGACGAGCAACGAGCCCCCCAGGGCGACGATCACCAGCATCGCCGGGAGCTCTCCACCGCTCCGCGAGATGAAGTGGTAGAGGAGGGCTGCGTAGGTGACCACCTCGGCGTAGCGGTCGGTGGTCGAGTCCAGGAAGGCTCCGAAGCGTCCCACCCGGTCGGTGACCCGGGCCACGGCGCCGTCCAGGATGTCGAAGAGTCCAGCGAAGAGCAGCACCAGGCCGCCCGGGATCAACCAGCCCAGGCCGATCAGGACCGCGGCGGCGGCGGTGACCGCCAGGCCGGTCAGGGTCAGGGCGTTGGGGGTGATGCCGCGAAGATGGATCGCGGTCACCAGCCGGCGCGCCGCTCCGCGCACCCAATCCTGGAATCGCTGGGTGAACACCGCCGCTCCCTCAGCGCGACCAGATGATGGGGTCGCGTGCCCGCTCGCGTGCCTGCGCGTAGACGTCGAGGATCCGGTCACCGACCACCCGCCAGTCGTAGCGCCTCGACTTCTCGAGTCCGAGCCCGCCCATGCTCCGGCGGAGCCCGGGGTCGGCGACGAGCGACTCGAGGGCCCGCGCGAACCCGTCCGGTTTGCCCGGCGGCACGAGCAGGCCATCACCCCCCGCCTCGACGACGTGGCTGAATCCGGGGATGGCCGACGCCACCACCGGAACCCCGCTGGCCATCGCCTCGAGCAGGACGATGCCGAAGCTCTCACCACCGTTGGCCGGTGAGCAGAAGATGTCGGAGCTCGCGTAGATCCGGGGAAGGATGTCGGCCGAGACGTGCCCGAGGAACCTGACGTCGGGGACCCCGGTCGCCTCGCACTGTCGCTCGTATGCCCAGCGCATCGGCCCGTCACCGACGATGACCAGCCGGCAGTCGTCGCGACGCTGCCGGAGCTGGGCGTAGGCCTGGAGGAGGACGGGAAGACCCTTGCGCTGCTCCATCCTGCCGACGAAGAGGATGGTCGTCTTGCCATCGTCGCCCAGCTCGGGGAGGCGAGGGAGATCGGGGCGGAACCTCGCGCCGTCGATGCCGTTGGGCACGATGGTGTAGTCGCCCTCGAAGTAGCGGCTGATGAAGTCGCGGGCGGGCTCACTGACCGCGATCAGGCCGTGAAGGCGCCGGAAGTAGCGGCCGAGGAAGGGGCGGCCGTAGTAGTAGCCCAGGTTGCGGCGCGCCATGGCGTGGAAGGTGCCGACGTTGGCGCCACGGTGAAAGCGGAGGGTGGTGATGGGCAGACCGGGCACGAGCGGCTCGTGGTAATGGACGACGTCGAAGTCCTCGCGGTCGAGCAGGGCGCGGACCCTCCGGACCAGGTGGAAGGAGAGGGCGATTCTCGCCACCGACCCGTTGCCCCGCACCGGCACGCTGCGGCCGATGCGGACGAAGCCGGGGATGCCGTGGTCGTCGGGCACCCGGGACGAGGGCGCCAGGACGGTGACGTCGTGGCCGCGGCGGCGCAGCTCATCGGCCAGGTGACGTACATGCTCGGTCACCCCACCGGGGTGGATGAAGTCGTAGGGGGAGACCAGGCAGACCTTCACCGCCGCCCCGCGTGTGAGCTGCGGATGCCCGGGACGCGCCCGGCCATCACCGGTCCGGAGCTCATCCTGGCTCCTCCCAGACGGGGTCGAGCACGTGCCACTGCTCGGGAAACTCCCGGATCCAACCCTCGAAGACCTTGAGGATCTCCATCACCACCCGGTGAAGCTCCTCGTGCCGTGGCGCGCCGGGGTCGTACGTGATCTCCGGGTGGACGAAGACGCCGACACCTCCGTGGATGCGGGGCAGGACGACGGGGAGGATCACAGAACCGGCGCGCATGGCCGCGTCGACCACCCCGACCGGGATGGGGGCCTCGGCCCCGAAGAAGGGGTAGGGCTGGCCGTTGCCGATCAGGTCGCGGTCCATGGCCAGGGCGATGGCGCCGCCGCTCTTCAGGATGCGCAGCACGTCGCGCATGGCCGCGGCGCCGAGTCGGCGCGCGGTGATCTCGTCGGCGCCCTTGATGGCCGCGATGTCGATGGGGACGATGCGCACCCCCTGAGCCCGCCGGGATCCCACCACCCGTTCAAAGAGCTGAGGCGGCCGGAGGTATTCGGCGAGCAGGGCCATGGGGTAGCCGAGGCTGTTCCCGGCGGCGAGCCCCTTCTCCCAGGAACCGAGATGGAGGGAGATGACGGCGACACCCCGTCCGCCGGCGGCCGCTTCCGTGTAGCGCTCGAAGTGGTCGACGATCAGGCCGTCGCTGATGTCGTCGCCCTCGAAGCGCATCGCCATGACATCCACCCAGGCACGGCCCAGGTCGCGCAGGTTGCGGCGGACCACCCGGTCGAGGGCACGTGGCTCCAGGTCCGGGAGGACGTGGGCGAGGTTGGCCCGGAGGCTGCGGACGGTCCCGGGCCGCACGGTCCGCAGGACCTCCGCGCAACCGACCGCGAGACCGTAGGCGGCCCGCCGCGGCAGCACCCGGACCAGCGCCTCGGCAGCCCGATACGCGTAATACGGCAGCATCGAGCCGTCGCCGGGAACAGCGGCAGCAGCCCCGGCGGGGACATCCCCGCCGGGGCCGTGCTCGATCTGACTGCCGACGCTGCTCATCGCCACCCCGTGAGGGCTCCTGCTGCGGTGAGCAGGCTATCAGGAGTGGGGGGGCTCGACTGCCTGCTGGGTGACCAGGGCCGCGGGGGCGGCGGGCTGGGCGTGCCCGTTGCCGGCCGCGGGAGTGGTGCCCGCGATGAAGGCCTCGGTCAGCTCCCGGGCGCGGTTGTCCGAGTACTGCTTGGGCGGCGACTTCATGAAGTAGGAGGACGGGCCCTCCAAGGTGCCGGAGAGGCCACGGTCGAGGCCCAGCTTGCAGCAGCGGACGGCGTCGATGACGATGCCTGCGCTGTTCGGCGAGTCGACCACCTCGAGCTTCAGCTCCACGTTGATCGGGATGTCGCCGAAGGAGCGTCCCTCCATCCGGATGTAGCACCACTTGCGGTCGTCCAGCCAGCGCACGTAGTCGGACGGCCCGATGTGGATGTTGCGGTCCTCCAGCTTCTGATCGAGCTGGGAGCGGACGCTGTTGGTCTTGCTGATCTTCTTGCTGACCAGGCGCTCGCGCTCCAGCATGTTGAGGAAGTCGGTGTTGCCGCCGAAGTTGAGCTGGTACGTGTTCTCGATCCTGACGCCGCGGTCCTGGAAGAGGCGGGTGAGCACCCGGTGGACGATGGTGGCGCCGAGCTGGGACTTGATGTCGTCACCGATGACGGGCACCCCGGCCTTGCGGAAGCGATCCTGCCAGTAGTCCTCACGGGCGATGAACACCGGCATGCAGTTCACCATGGCGCAGCCCGCGGCCAGGATCTGCTCGGTGTACCACTTGGTGGCCTCCTCGCTGCCCACCGGGAGGTAGTTGACTACCACGTCGGTGCCGCTCTCCTTGAGCACGCTCACGATGTCGGCGGTGGAGCCCGGCGCCTTGGTGATCACCTCTTTCAGGTACTTGCCGAGGCCGTCGTGGGTCATCCCCCGGACCACCTTGACGCCCTTGTTGGGGACGTCGGAGAACTTCACGGTGTTGTTCTGCCCGCTGAAGACGGCCTCGGAGAGGTCCTTGCCCACCTTCTCGACGTCGATGTCGATGGCCGCGGAGAACTCGATGTCGGAGATGTGGTAGCCGCCGAGATCCACGTGCATCAGGCCGGGGACCTGGTCGCCGGGCTCCGCGTGCTTGTAGTACTCGACGCCCTGAACCAGGGACGAGGCGCAGTTGCCCACCCCGATGATGGCGACCCGGACCTTGTTGCTCATAGGACTCCCTCACTGACAGGCGCGGGTGGCGCCTCGGTGGTGCGGCTTGATCCGGCGCGCCTTGCATCGGCGCCCGTTCCGAGAATCTGGACAAAGCTCCGCAGATTGCGATCGATGGCCTCGCGATCGAGGCGGCAGAGGACCTCGCGCCCCTCGCGCCGGGTGGCGACCACCTGGGCGTGGCGGAGGGTCCGGAGGTGCCAGCTCATCCGCGGCTGGCTGACCTTGCACAACTCGGCCAGCTCGGAGACCCTCACCTCGCCGCGCCGGGCCAGGATCTCGACAATGGCCAGGCGGGTCGGGTTGGCCAGCCCCTCGAAGTGGACCGAGAGATCGAACACCCCGGCGGCGATGGCCCCGGGGACAGCCCGCCGGGGGGGCCGTGAACGCATAACCGATTCTTTCATAAAGCTTCCTTGAATAAAGGATACTTTATACGTCTGGGATGCGCAAGCGCCGGGCCCGCCACCGTGCCCAGGTTTCAATTCTCCACTCATTCGATGGCTTGGCTAGGATGACCTGGATGCCAGCTCTCGAACTTCCCGCCGGCCAGGAGGGGGTCGCGGCGACCCGCCCGATCCGGGTGGCGACGCTGGAGACCGCAGGCCTGGGCAACCACTCGCACATCGCAACCGATGGCGCCGTGGCCGTGGTCGTGGATCCCCCGCGAGACGTCGATCGCTGTCTCGAACTCTGCGGCCGCCTCGGTGCCCGGATCACCTGGGTGCTGGAGACCCACCTCCACAACGATTACGTGAGCGGCGGGCTGGAGCTGGCGCGGATCACCGGTGCCCGCTACGGCCTCGCCGCAGCCGAGGAGGTCGCCTTCGCCGGGCGCCGCGTCGGCCTGCGGGATGCAGACCTCCTGGCGACCGGGGCCATGACGATCCGGGTGGTCCACACCCCTGGGCACACGGATCATCACCTCGCCTTCGTCCTGGGGGAGGCCTCCAGCGGCCGGCCGGTGGCCCTCTTCAGTGGGGGTTCGTGGCTCCACGGGACGGCCGGGCGCACCGACCTGCTCGGACCGGATCGGACCGAGGCGCTGGCCCGGGCACAGTGGCGATCGATCCGCCGTCTGGCCAGGGAGCTGCCGGCGACGGTCGAGCTGCGTCCGACCCACGGGTTTGGCAGCTTCTGCGCGCCCGGCGGCAGCGACAGCGGCGCGCTCGCCACCCTGGGGGATGAGGGCACGCATCAGCCGGCGCTGCTCCTGGACGAAGCGTCCTTCCTGCGACAGCTCATCTCGGGGTTCATCGCCTACCCCCGCTACTACCGGGAGATGGCTCCGATCAACCGGAGGGGGCCGGAGCCCATCGACCTGCGGCCCGCCCCGGGGGCGACCCCCGAGGAGCTGGCCCGGCGCAGGGCGGCGGGCGAATGGATCGTCGACCTGCGACCGCGGACGGAGTTCGCGGGAGCTCACATCGACGGCTGGATCAATATCGAGGGCGGCGACTCCCTCGCCACCTACCTGGGGTGGCTCCTTCCCTGGGGCACCCCGGTCGTCCTGGCCGCGGAGGAGGAGGCCGCCGTCGCCGACGCCCAGCGCGCCATGGCCCGCATCGGCATCGACCGCCCCGCCGCCCAGGTGAGCCGGCCCTTCCCCACGTGGTCGCCGGGGGCGCGGACGCGGAACTACCCGGTGGTCACCTTCGCCGATCTCGCGGCGGCCAGGGCGCGGGGGGCGGGGCCCCCGGTCATCGACATCCGGCGCGATGACGAATGGGGGACCGGTCACCTGGCCGGCGCCCACCACCTCGCGCTCCCCGACCTGAGCAATCGGCTCGACGAGGTGCAGGCTCTCGCCGCCAACGGGCCGGTGTGGGTGCACTGCGCCCAGGGGTTCCGCGCCGCCATCGCCGCATCAGTCCTCGACGCCGGGGGCGTCCCGGTGGTGCTGGTGAGCGACACCCTGGCGGCGGCGGCAACCGCCGGCCTGGAGCTGCGAACCGACCCGGACCCGGGGTAGCCTGAGCCGAACCGGGCTCCCGCCTGCCCGCATGAGTATCCTTGCGGATCGATCCCAGGGTAGCCAAGCGGTGAAGGCAACGGTCTGTAAAACCGTGTATCGCTGGTTCGATTCCAGCCCCTGGGACCATCCCCCCGGGTTGCGGCGGTGTCCGCCCCCGCGGCCCGAGGCACCCGCCCGACCCCGAGGCTCCCGATGACCAGCACTCCCTCCCCCACTCCCGAGATCGACCGCCGGGCGGCGCTCATCGAGCGCAACCTGGCCGAGCTGCTGACCCGGGAGGAGCTGCTCGCCATGCTCGCAGGCGGCGCGCGGCTCAAGCACTACATCGGATACGAGATCTCCGGCCGCGTCCACTTGGGCGGCGGGCTGGTGGCGATGGCCAAGGTCCGCGACTTCCAGGAGGCGGGCGTCGACTGCAGCGTGCTGCTGGCCGACTGGCACACCTGGATCAATGACAAGCTGGGCGGCGATCGCGACCGCATCCGGCGGCTCGCCTTCTCCTACTACGGGGAGGCGATGAAGGCCTCGCTGCTCTGCGTGGGCGGCGACGCGGCGGCTCTCCGTCTCACCCTCGCCTCGGACGTCTACGCCGACCCCGCCCGCGACTATTGGGCCACCGTCATCGAGGTTGCCAAGCACACCTCGGTGGCACGGATGCAGCGCAGCATCACCATCCTCGGCCGCAAGGAGGGTGAGCAGCACGACTTCGCCAAGCTCATCTACCCGGCGATGCAGGCGGCCGACATCTTCGCCCTCGGCGTCCACATCGCTCACGCTGGGCTGGACCAGCGCAAGGCCCACGTGGTCGCGCGCGACGTGGCGACCAAGATGAGGATCAATACGCTCCGCGACGCCTCCGGGACCGCCATCAAGCCGCTGGCGGCTCACCACCCGCTGCTCACCGGGCTGCTCAAGCCGGACCGCTGGCCGGTCCCGCAGGAGGAGCGTGCCGAGGCGCTCGCGGCCATGAAGATGAGCAAGTCCAAGCCCCGGTCGGCGGTGTTCGTCCATGACTCCCCCGACGAGATCCGGGCCAAGCTGCGCGGCGCCTTCTGCCCTCCGGGAGAGGTCGAGCTGAACCCGGTGATCGACTGGATCGAGCATCTCTGCTTCGGCCTGGGGGACGCGGAGCTGCGGGTGGACCGAAGGCCGGAGAACGGCGGGCCGGTGACCTTCGCGTCGATCCAGGAGGTGCGCGAGGCCTACGCCTCCGGGGCACTCCACCCCATGGACGCCAAGGCCGCGCTCGCCGACCGGCTCATCGACCGGCTCGAGCCCGCCCGCAAGCACTTCGCCGACCCCGAGCGGGCCGCAGCGCTCTCCGAGATGGAGTCGCTGATCACGGGCTGATCAGCGGCGCGCCGGTCCGGGGCCCAGGGTGGCGGCGAGGGCGGTGAGCTGGTCGCGGGTGCCCATGGCGACCACGATGTCGTCGGGACGGAGGGTCTCCTCGTCGCCCGGGCCCACCCGCAGCGCGCCGTCGCCGGAGCGCAGCGCCAGCAGCACCGCCCCGGAGCGGCGCAGCTCGGCCGCGGTGCGCCCCTTCCCCCCGACGGCTCCCACCACCAGCTCCTCCACCCGCATCGAGGTGTCCGCACCCCCCACCAGCAGGTCGAAGGTGTCGACCACCGCCGGCTGCATGGCGAGCGCTGCCATCCGCCGGCCGCTCAGGGTGTACGGGCTCACCACCCGGTCGGCGCCGGCGCGGCGCAGCTTCTCCGCGGAGTCGGGATGAGAGGAGCGGGCCACGATGTAGAGGTCGGGACGGAGCGTGCGCGCCGTGAGCACGATGTAGACGTTGCGCTCGTCGGAGTCGACGGCGCTGATGAGCGCCCGGGCGCGGCGGATGCCCGCGCGCTCCAGCACCTCATCATTGGAGGCGTCACCGAGGACGTTCAGCACCCTGTCCTGCTCGACGCTCGCGAGCCCGTCCGGATTCCACTCGATGACCACGAACGACTGCTGGGACTGGGTCAGCTCGAACACGGCCTGGCGCCCGGTGCGCCCGTAGCCGCAGACGATGACGTGATCCCGCAGGTCATCCAGCCGGCGCTGCACCCGACGGGCCCTCCGATGACGCTGCCACTCTCCACTCGACAATAGCTCGACGAGGACACCGAAGGTGTAGAGGAAATCGATCACCCCGAAGGCGATCACCGAGATGGTGAACGCCTCTCCGGCAGCGTCCAGCCGGCGGACCTCCTCGAAGCCGACGGTGCTCACCGTGATGACCGTCATGAAAAGGGCGTCGAGGAAGCCGTAGCCCTCGAGCAGCATGTACCCGGCGGTGCCGTAGACGAGCAGCGCGAGCAGGCCGGCCATGGCCACGGCCAGCCGCCGGAGCGGGCCTCGCGACTCGGGGACGGGCGGAGGGATCACGGGGTCAGACGGGCGTGGTGTCCGGCGGGGTCGCTCCCCACCGGTCAGCGATCGTCCTCGCCGGCACGACGCTGGGCGATGCGGTCACGGAGGGCGTCCTCCATCTCGCCTGAGCCGCCCCCGTCCCTTCGGAGCCAGAAGGGGATCTTCTCGCCCCGCTTCTCGGCCTCGGCAGCGCGCCTCTCCGCCTCCAGGTGGCGGCGGAGGGCGGAGTCGACGGCCGCATCGAGTGAGGCTCCTCCGGCGGTGAGGCCGGCGACGAGGTCGTCTGCGATCACGGCCGTGTTCGGCGGCGCGGGGGCCGGCGGCGCGGACCCGAAGAGGCGTCCAAGAAAGGACACGCTGCTCCCTCAGAGGTCCTGGAGCGGGGCTGCCGGCCGGCATCCGCTGCCGGAAGGCCACCACCTGCTCGCAGGACGCATCATCTGCCCGAGTCTACCCGGCCGGCGGAGGGAGAGGCGGGCAGCGGGGCGTGCGGCCCCCGGACCGGTATCCCAGACTGGTAGCGTCATGTCGGCGCCGGCCGGCGGCGGCTCCTCTGCGCACCCGCGGCGACTGGAGCGCTCGCCCTCCGATCGCCCGCCGCCATGGAGGAGGCCGACCACGCCAGCGCTCGAACCCTACACCCGCCGGCTGCTGGGTCATGTGCGGCCGATCGTCGTCGCCAACCGGGCCCCGCTGGTGCTGGAACCGGCGGATGAGCTGCTGGGGCG
>Ga0182013_10005255_pt1 | contig 15138 bp, 15 predicted proteins | sample 612S2MmetaG_FD_120487 | JGI IMG/M metagenome (GOLD analysis project Ga0182013, IMG submission 120487) | Permafrost microbial communities from Stordalen Mire, Sweden - 612S2M metaG | ecosystem: Environmental > Terrestrial > Soil > Wetlands > Permafrost | place: Sweden: Stordalen | collected... | reverse complement strand
TATAGTATTTTTTTTATAATGAATTATATGATTAAAAAGAACTAAATCAGTGCTTGCAATAATCTTACCATATTCTTTTGTTAAAATAGAAAATTCTCGTGTCACTTCTTTTATTAAATGGGCTTTACCGGCAATAAATTTTGTGTCATAAATATTTACAATATCTGTACAAATATTTGCATCTGAGCTGATAAAATTGTATTGATTTTTTAATTCGTGAGATCTAGTTGAACATTTTCGTAAAATGAGTTTTTCATCGGGAAATAAATAATTAAATACATCAGCTTCTTCATTAGTTATTGTCTCTGTGAAATCCATATAAATGACATTATTCAAATATTCAATATATTTTGTTATAAATTCGTTTAACACAATTAATTTATAATTTGATGCTGGATAACAATTATTTTTTTCTACTTTAACAAATTTAACATTTTTACTTGTACAATTTTTTATAAATGAAATATCTAATTCATCATACAATATTATACCTAATAAATTATGTTTTAGTATGTATTCGTACCATCTTTCAATGAATAGTTCATTATTTGGCGCTATGCCCGAATGGGATAATGTTCCTTGTCTTTTTGTTAAATATGTTGTTATAATACAATTAGTTTTTTTGAATAATTTATAATCCGTAGAATTCATATCAACATCTTCATAGATAGAAGAGTTTATTCTTATAAGTTGTCGTTTTACTGATTTTTCTATAGATGATGCTATGTTATTTATTTTTAATCTATCCATACTATGAAAATCATGTATGTGATCAGGAAGAGTCACATATTTATAATTTCGTGTCAATCCATAGTTATACGCTCTTTGACTCAATCCTTGATGTTCTGCACCATATATTTTATATGATGGATCAATACCTCCAATACGTTCTAAACAATATTTTGTCATAAAAACCATATGACCCATAGGATAAGAACATGATGCGAGTTTTATATTATTTATGGGACTTATTTGCCCAATTATTGTCAATTTGTTTGGTATATTCCCATTGTCATCATAAATATCATATCCATAATCTAATAGATGAATATTTGTAGTATTTGAAACATTAATCCAAGGTTCATGCCATTTGTCGATTATGGGCCAAATATCGTTATCAAATAAAAAAATATAATCACAGTCTTCTAAATATTCAAGACATATGTTTTTTGATTTATTGATACCTTTCCTGGAAGAATTTTTTATATATTTGATATCTTTATGTAAACACAGTAATTCATTTTGTTGACTAATTACTTCCGAAGAAAAATCATCTACAACGATAAGTTTCATATTACTTGTTTTGTATTTAATCATATTTGTAATGCACTGTTCAAAAATGTCATATCTATCAAGAGTTGTAATTGCAATGCCTATTTTTGCATCATATATATTAATATTCATTCGATGATATACTTGTGATATTCGTAATTTTTGTGATTATATGATAAATATACAAATAATTATCATTTTAAGTAACGCGCATTCAATTATTGTGTAACTATAAAAACTGCTAAAATTATAACATCATTCGAGCCAACTTTCCCAGTTCTTTTGCGATTCTGAAATTTGGTGCATCAGGATTTATACGTAATATTTTTGTTGTTAAATTTTTTTTAATATATTCTTCTCTTTTTTTTTCATATTCAGGATTTCTGTCATTGTGTCCATTTTCATCAACTTCGATAGCAATTTTGTGTACTAATAAATACATATCAATCATATATGATCCACATTTATATTGCAATTTGTATTCACAATTATTACCATAAAGATATTCTATTATCTTTTCTAATACATCCGCTTCTTTAGATTGAATTTTATTAATTGTATTTAGGCCTAATTGTTCCATCATTGATCGACATTTAGGTTTACGACTCCTGTTTAAAAATACAATTAAACCATCTAATTTGACTTTGGTTTCTGTTGCGTCCATCTCTAGTTTATAGTTTTTACATTGTCTGTGTATATGATATTTACTATATTCAAGTATTGTAGTAAGTTGTGCAATATCAAACCATGTTATTCCATGTGAATCAGTTTCTGTTTTAAGATGTATTCCTTCAAAATAATAATATATCTTTTGATGTTTCCTGACTACTATCATAAACTCATTAAGTTCCTTGAAAGGATTATTTTTATTATCCTCTGAATCACTTATATTGAGAACAATTTTTAATTTTGAATCATGATATCCTAAATGAATATTATAATCCTCGAACAAAAAAATTATTTTTTCACCATTTTGTATTTTTGTTAATTCCATTAAATAATTTCTATTAGCATCGTTTGATTTATGAATACAATAATCAATGATTTGTTTAACATCAATATCACAATCAACTTGACCTGTTGACATTTAAAAGAAATATATTGTGTGATAATCTAATTGATTAATTCTGCATATTTATTGTTTCAATTTTCTTCAATTATATTTCAATAACCAGATCCTCAAGATTTTCCCTAAAATAGTCAATTTGGTCAATTTCTTTTTGTTTATTTGATATATTAATTTTTTCAATCAGTCCATAGTTATCGTCAAATTTTCCTCCAAAATATGCGTTATACATTCCATTTGCGTGTGTGAATCTAGTGTGAATTAATGAATATATTTTTATATATTCTACTGCGTCGGCTGGTTCAATTAATACTCTCATAGTATCTAGTCGCATATTGAATCCTCCAGTAACATCTTTTGTCCATATATTCTTGTCATCAGAAAAATTTAGATAAATTAAATTGCCATATTTATTACATACATTCTTCATTTGGTATCGATCATATTCATTAAATATCATTCCGTTGACTGATATAATAATTTTATTTATTTTTGTATTATCATTCGTTTCTATAAAAAATCCATTTGTATAATACACACCAAAATCCATATTTTTACCTATTACAGTCGTTATACATCTTCTTATTTGAAATATTGGAATATTGTGAGATTTTTCAAATAAATCTTTTCTTTTTTGAGTGTCATATAACATCATTTTCCCATATAATGTTGTTGTCGCGTTAGTATTTTCCTCATTGAATTTTAATTCAATGTCGACATCATTATGTTGGGCAATGAGAAGATTATCAAGACCAAACTGATCGAGTCGTAGTTTATAAACCATATGATTATTTTCATTATCGTAATAAACATTAGTTGGATCAATTTGTTTCATAAAATATGGATCTATCATTAGTGTCAAACACCCACCCAAATATATATTTATTGTATCAATTCGTATTTCATCATCATTTTGCTCCATTGTTATTGTATCTAAAGTGAGTGTATCGTATGATCTGGGTATTTTGATTTTATTATTTTCGAATTGTAATGAAAATATGTGCTTAGCATATTTATCATAAGAAGTTATCTCATGTGTTACAAGTGCCATCAATGTTCCTCCCACGTTTGCCATATTTATTATTTATTTTACTATTTATTAGATAATAATTATTAACAATTCATGTTTAAGTATTTTATTTGTGTGATTTGTAATTACGCACTAAATTCTATATTCAAAAATTTTGATATGAAAATATCCTATGTAATTGTTGTTATATAAACATAAATAAATTAGATTAAATAATTAAAATCATGGCAAACATAGAAGGAATCAACGGACTTTATCTCTACCGTAATCTTCTATCGCACCAACAATCAATCGAAACAATACAAAAATTAGATGGTGAAAAATGGGTTCCATTGAGTTTAAGTAAAAAAAGTCGTAAAGTGCAACATTATGGATTTTATTATGATTACACAACATATAATGTTAATGAAAAAGCACCTGATATGCCTAATTTTATAGTTATTTTGTGTGATCTTCTTACCACGAAATGTAAAGAGCTTGGATTAATCAACGACGCATATGTATTTAACCAATGTATCGTAAATAATTATGAATGTGGTGAAGGTATTAGTCCTCATACAGATTTAGATAAATTCGGTCCAGTAATTGGATGTTTTACATTTGGATCCGGTGCATTAATGAAATTTACCAGAGGTGATAAAACTACCGAAGGTGATAAAACTACCGAAGGTGATAAAACTACAAAAAATAATACATGTATTGATCTCTATACCGAAGACAGATCATTATACATAATGAGTGGAGAAGCAAGAAGTATTTGGAAACATCATATGCCACAACAATCATATGATATTATAGATGGTATTAAAATAAAACGAGGTAGACGTATTTCAGTAACATTCAGAAATGTACCACAATAAATATTTTATAATTTTAAAGTTGAAATAATTATTTGTTGATATTAATATATTTTTAACTTTATTTAAACATATTATTAAAATATTATTTATAATGGTTCTATTTGATGTATACGATATGGCTAACGCCTTTGTTGTTTTTTGTTCGGTTTTTTCCCCGGAAGAATTCAACAAGACTGATATTCCAGAAGTATTCAAAGATGTTTATTATCACCTTATTGTAACAAAAAAGATTACAGTTCCGAAACCAATGATCTTTTTTTCAAATAAAATATTACAAAATAAAATTAGTGATAATCAATTATATGACAATAATTATATTTTTGTTTCATTTTGTGTTATTGTGGAACCATTCGATAATATGACTCAATCAACACCATCACTCGATTATATTAACCATGTTATTGATAATATTAGACAAATTATCTATATCGGATCATGTTCTCTTAGTGAGGACAATACATTTACAGATTATTTATGTGGAGAACACAATTCGCATCAATACATTGATTTATATCGAAACAAAATGTTACATAATATGCAAACGATTGGTTTAACAAATAAAACAATTTTTGGTGTCAAGAGTCATTCATGGGAGTTCGTCGATTGTGTCAATAAATTATTTAAATTGACTATCAGTAGTGAATATGGTAATATTATTCGTGATTCTGTAATCGGTTTTGATATGGTAAAATTTGTTGATGAGCAATTAAAAAAAATTAATAAAATTCGGAAAGAACAATATAAAAAAATCAATGAAAATGTTTGCGAACAAATTCGGAATATCTCTTTTCCGATAGAAAACATTAGAGGAATAAAACATAAATTATACGATACAAATATTGGAAATGAATTTATCGATACAAGTAGATGTAATACAAAAAGAATGAAAACAAATTTTTTTTAAATAGAATGATAGAATAAATTAAAAATTGATTCTGATATTTGAGATTTTAAATTTTTTTATTTCAGGTTTTAAATATGTTTCCAAATACTTGATAATAGGCGTTAGCTCCTGGATTGTCACTCACTATTACGTTTTTCTGCAAATTTACATATCTATTATTTCCATCCAAAAGTTTTATGTAAACTGACTTTCCATTTCTTATATAATTATTATTAATATCATTAACTGTATTTTGAAGATTTGTTACATCACTCCTTAAACTATTCAATTCATTCAATACGTTCCTGTTACTGACAGATAAAGAACCATTTATAGCGACATCATCCCACATACCGATTCGTCTCTTATCACCTCCAGATCTATTTCCGACAATCATAAGTGTTTTATAAACATCAGTGTCATTACTAATTTCACTTGAATCTGACGTTGATGACCATCCATTTGATAATTTTATACCTCCTAGTGTGCCCGTACTACCTATAATATTTGTAGCAATTAATTTGTCGTTATTGTACACCGATGCAATATCTTGAACTGCTTCATTGCTTGCGGACGTCATATATTCCATCATTTGATTATGATATAGCATAATAACAAAAGATGCGATTACAATCATTATTAAAAGTGTAATTACGAGTTCATACATTTTCTATATGTGTATATATATTACATATATTGATAAAAATTGAATTATATATTTATCTTAAATCTATAATGATATTTGAGACACATACTAAACAAATACTTGTTAATTAAACAATAAACAAATAGACATGGATAATATTAATAGTGTTATTCCAGAATTGGCTTATGCACTTAATCAATTTGTTGTACGAGGAATAGATTTTGATGAAAAACAAATGGGTTTCATAAAGGAAAATGCACGTGCATTATTTTCTGTGGCATGTAAGTATAATTTTTTTGATCTTATTAAAAAATTAATATCAATGGATAAAGAAGAAAAACTAATTATATGGGGAGACAAAAGTACATTATTTGCTGAGTGTTGTCAAAGGGGAGATATTATTATTCTTGAACCATTATATGAAGCTATGAAGGATCAAATTGATATTCAAAATGCTTTTGTGCAAACATGTAAAGGTATTTTAAATTATAAAAATAATAAACTTATTGTTCAGTTTTTATATGAAAAATCGCTCGAGAATAAAATCGATGCACAAAAAATAGATATTCATATTAATAACGAAGAACCTTTTAGAATGGCTTGCATTAATGATCATCTTGAGACAGCTCAATATCTTTACGAAATATCAATCATTGAAAAAAATCCAATTAATATTCGAATAATGGAAGATTTTGCATTTAAATGGAGTTGTGATAATTATAGTACACGAACAGCTGAATGGTTATGTACATTATGTTCATCCTATTTGATAACAGGATACGATTCAGCTATGGAAGAAATTTATTACGAAATAATATGTTATAAAAAAATTATTGAGCACATATACAATGAAAAAGATGATGCAAAATTAGACAAATTATATAAAGATGCATGTGTTGTTGAGAGGATAAAACAAGACGATTATATATGTCCTGTGTGTTTGTCTGAAACAGAAAAATATCAAATTAAATTATCATGTGATCACACAATATGTATTGAATGTTTTATTGGAATTAATAAATGTTATATACATTGTAAAAATAATGATTTTGACAAAGCAATGTTGTTAAAAGTTATGAATTAATCAGTTCCTTAAATTTATCAAATTTAATATAACCACAACATTTATTTATGTAGTCAATACCTTCATTAAATTTATTTAGTTCATCTTTAAAGGATAATAAATAGTCTTCATTATTTATAATTTCGTTGTATGATTGACCTGAAAACAAATCATATTTATTTTTTATGTTTAATTTATTAGTAAAATTATATATTTCATGTCTTTTATTTTTATCAACGACAGAAATTGATTTTTCTTTATGTTCTGCCAGTAATGAATAACAATATAGGGAATTTCTTATTGATAAACATTTAAGAAATTTATTACCTGTAATTATTTTTTTTTCTATTATTTTCCAGACATACTCTTCTGGCCACATAAGAGGCAATGGTTTAATAAATGGTTTAACTTTTGAAAGATAATTAATAATATATTTTTTATCGATATCATCTTTTAATTTATTTATATCATTATCACAATAATATTCTGTTTTCCATGGTATAATAAATTGATCCATTTTATCAAAACACGTGAAAGATTGTCTTTTTACATAAATCAAGAAATAAAACAAACTTGTTTCATCAAATCCTCCTTCACTTGTAACTGATTTTTTATTTGTAAAATCAATTGTACTGATATAATCAAAATATTCTTTATGGAGTTGTTTATCTGGTGTTACGAGTAAAAATCCGCCATCGATGTGATACCTTCCATTTTCAACATAATCATAATAATCTTTATATGGAGAAACAGGAAAATTATCATATTCAACTAATTCTGTACATTTTCTTATACGTGATCTGCATGTAAATACAAATGGTTTATTATATTTATTAAAAATATTATATATCGTATCATTTTCTGGTAATATATCGATATCACTAAACAATATTTTATCATATTCTGTATAATCAAGACAATGCCATTTGTTAACTATTTTGTTCATAAATTTTTTACCATATTTGTTTGAATCGTACGCTGTATGATGTTCATGTAATTCAGTTACTGTAGGTAATTTAATCAATCGATCACAATATATTTCAATATATGATTTATATTTGTATATAATGTCATCACACATTACAACTAGTTTAATTTTGTCATTTAAATTATTTTTTTTAATTAAATATTGATGACAATAAAGAACAATAAGAAGTCCCATTAGATAATAATCGTTTCCATAACACAAGAAAAATATAGCATACATATTATATTTAATATTATACTAGGTTAATTATAATTTAATATTTGAATAAATTTAAATTATTTTAAATTATCATTTATTTACTGCCACAATCACAATCATTGAAACTGTCTCGAGTATTTTTCTTTTCAAATACATTTTCTAATTTATTAATTACTGTTTTTCCAACATTCTTGAGACTATTTAATTCACTGAGGAGTTTTTCTACATCTTCATCATCAGACTCAACAACATATTTTTCAAGTTTATTATTTGGTTTATTATTTGGTTTATTATTTGGTTTATTATTTTCTTGTTTTTTTTCCTTCTTTTGTTCCTTTAATTGTTCCTTTAATTGTTCCTTTTGTTGTTTTTCTTGTTCCTTTAATTGTTCCTTTTGTTGTTTTTCTTGTTCCTTTAATTGTTTCTTTACCTGTTTTTCTTGTTTCTTTTGTTCTTTTCTTTCAGATTTGTTAACTGGAACGGCAGTGTTTACATCAACTTTAGCTTTATCAGCCTTATCAGACTTATGTTTAGAACCCATAGTATTATTAATATATATTTGTATATATTAAAATGAACTATATAGGGGTGATATTTTTTATTTATATACAAAAACTTCCTGTTTAGAGCCATAATCACATACAGAAAGTTGAAAGATTGATTTTACTGTATGATCCATTTGTTTTTGACCCATAGTGGCGAACAACACAAATAATACTAGTGTTTTTCAAAAGCGATCAAATTCAACAAGCTAACAATAAGTTCTCGAACAATTCAAAATGCTTGATGATCTTTCAATCTACGTGTTCTTTGCGAACATCAACCTTTTGCGTCTTTATGTCCCACGCAAGGACATTTCACCGAGGGCTATCACAATCATTTCGGTTGTGATGCTTCTTGTGATGGGCATTATTTCTGTTACATACACGTCACTGTATTTCCAGACGACTCATTTGGTTTACGATTGCACGGTGTCCAAGGGAATTTCGGCAAGTGACGGTTACATCGCTCCTGTTTGCAATTGCATGAACACAACTTCACAGAATTACTCGATATATTCGTTTTTCAACAGTACGATGTATTCACTGATAAATGTTCCGAGTACCAACACTACTGCATATGCGCCATTGTCTGCTCTTGCGCAGGTCGAGTCAATTCCAATTTCAGATTGCATCAACCCAAACGAATTGACGACAGTTTATGTCAACGAAACAAACACTCCTGTTTTTTTGGAAGCCACTGGTAATCCAATTAAACACCGGACGATGTTTTTGTATGACTGTGTGGGCTCAGTATGTGTTCTGAATCCGTACTATTCACCCATCTATATTTCTCTTGTGAGTGTCACGGATCCAGCAGTTACTACTTATGAAGTGATGCTAACTATTCAACCCACTATTCCACAGGTTCAGTGTTGTGGTTTCAAGCCCGAACCTTTGTCGACATCACTGATTTCTATTGTTGGTACAATTGGTGGTTTGTGTAGTATTGTCACAGTTATTTTTTGTCTGATTACGCAGCTGATCAGCAGGTTTATCAAAGTTGAACATAAGGGTTTAACTGAATCCTTTGTTGTTTCAAACTTGTCAACGGTCGTATGATATTCCTGTCAGTATGTGTATTTTTATTTATGTTTTATATTTGTATATAAAAATAAATAATCATATAGATTTTATTTATGTCCTGTTGTGATCTAATAATTGCAATGAAGAGTTTGCAGGCTTCAATAATTGACCTACGCATGCAAATGATTGTAATCAATACTAATCAAACAAAATTATTAAATGCGATACAAACAACTGTTAACAATACACAAACAGTCGTTAATAATATTAATACAAATATTGACAATATGCAACCAATTGTTAATAGTATGAATGCAACTATCTTTACCATAAATACTAATATTAATAATATAGAATCAGTCGTCAATGGTATAAACACAGTGGTTAATAATATTCCTACTGACATAACAAACGCTACGGCTCCACTCAGTATCAGTGCACAAATTTCTACTATACAAACTCAACTTAACACAATACAGGAAGGAATAAATGAATTATTAGGTCACGGATAATAAAAGAAAAAATATTATAATTTAGATTCAACATATTCGAGTAATTCTTCATTTCCGATTCTCTTAGCGTAGTCTATTATTGTATAACCTAATTTTGATTTTTTTCCGTAATCTGTGATATTATATATATCATACAATTTCAACATCTCGAGTACTTTCAATACCTTCTCGTCAATAATTTTTTGTAATATGTCTTTATTTTCATTTGATGCCCGTTCTTTTGCTTGCACTTGTAATGCTAATGTATGTATTACATATAATTGTGGTGTAAGATTTTGTAACGTCCATGGTAACTGCTTATTAGGATGAGTGTTATTTTGATATCTAATCATAGCAAATTCATGCGGTACATATTGCAAAGTTGGACGATGACCTTCATTCAGAAGATATTCCAATGTTTTAATATTTGTGAAACATCGTGATACAACATTCCATCCTTCAACAACAGTATCAATTCGTGCACCACATTTAATTAAGTTTACAAAAGAATCAAACCAATAAGTTTCTGTTGTGTTTGTACTCAAAATTGTATGCAAACAATTTTTACCATTTTCATCCTCATAATTGACATAACGTGTGATATATTCACTATATTTAATGTTATGTTCTTGCATAATATTAATTAATGTCTTCAAACAATTGATTCTAACTATTTGGTTACACAAAATTAATAATAGAGATTTTTTATATGTTTTATCGTAAAAATATACATCGGCTGGTTTATACTGTTGGAAAATTTCATTAATTAAATCACTGAATCCTGGATCTTTCTTAAATTGTGGTAAATCGTATTCTGCCATTATTTCTATAGGATAAGTGAACTGATTATTTTCTTTATTAACATACCCATCAAATGGATCAAATCCAGCGCGAATCATTTCAATCCATAAATTTATCAAGTCATCTAAATAAAATGACATTAAACCATTTGATCCGTATCCTATATGTTTAATACCATCTTCTGGTTTCCGTCCTAAACGTGTTGACAAAAATACGTTGCATTGGTCTATGTGATCAAGTTCAGAAAATTCATCCATCATATCCATAAATTTTTTATGGTATGACGAGTCCGATCGGTGTAATTTACTATTGTATTTATCAATTAGTGTAACACTAAACCAGTGATGATTAAAATATTTAGGTACATTGAGTTTAGATCTATTCGTAAAATGACTCCACCCTGGATCATTAGTTACATTTTTTGTAACTTGCCTCTCATTTACTACTTCCTTACCCTTTCCTTTATTTAATACTTCTGTGTACGAATTTAATGAAAGGGTACCATTCAATTTTGCCAATAAATGGTTCATAGATATTATCCTCTGTACAATACCACGATATAATTTAAATATTTTTATCTATTTGAATCTGTACATAATTTATTTTTCAATTTTTATTAAATAATATAATTAAACCACACTTCAAAATATATCCTAAAGATATAATATAATATTATGCCGTTCAAATCTGATGCACAACGAAAACTTTGTTGGTTGAAATACGATGAAGACAAAAAAGCAGGTAAAACGCCAGCGTGGGATTGTGAAGAATGGGAACAAGAGACAAAAAAACAACAGAGACAAAAAAAGAGTAACACTACTGAAGGTGGTGCACGAAAGAAAGGTTCCAAGAAAGGTTCCAAAAAAGGTTACAAAAAATCTTCCAAGAAACTTTCAAGAAAGGGTTCTAAAAAATCTTCCAAAAAATCTTCCAAGAAACTTTCAAGAAAGGGTTCTAAAAAAGGTTCTAAAAAAGGTTCTAAAAAAGGTTCTAAGAAATAAATTTAAAATATTATAAATAGTTAGTTCCATGAGAAAATGGATTTATATTAATAATTCAGTTTGTATCTGTATACAATTTTAAATATAAAATACAAAATTAGAAACACACACGAATAATTAATAGTCTTGTTTTTATAATTTTTATATAGTTTTATTTATTAATTAATCGATTAAATAATTGGGCGACGACTCATGAATTTATGAATAATAAATAAACATATGAGAGTTCTAACTAGTGGCATATATTGTTAAGTGATATTATAAAAATAAATAGAGACATAAAAAAATTATAAACATAATAAGCAACAATACTGTTATGAGTAGAGCTATTTTATAGTCATAGTAAACTCTGTACAGTGAATTCATATAGCTTGGAACCCAAGATTTCCCATGTTTGTGAATAACATATGTATTATTCGTTATATTGCATTTCTCAGATGCCGCAATACATGGTTCCAAATATTCGAATGGTAAAATTAAAATTTTATCACGTAGTTTTTTAGAAGAATTCATTATAACATTTGTAAACATTCCTGGACCTGTTGTTTTCATTATACATAAAACTTTTGGAGATATTCCACATTCAGTCGATTTCATTACTTGATCTATGATATTTTTCATAACTTCAAAGTTTTTACTTGTAAATATAATACCATTATTTATCAATGTATTCTTGCCGCACGATATCATCGATTCGAGTAAATCAGCATTTAATTTAGATACAATCATATTATAATTTGAAAATTCATTGACTAATTTAATCAATGGTCGAATTGTATATGAATCCATATCTAGATATATACCACCATATAAATATAAAATTATATATCGAGCAAAATCCACTTTTTGATGGAGGTAATTAAAATTATAGTAAGTTTTTACCCAATCTTTGTTCTGTTTTATTAATTGTAAAATTTTTATTTCATCCCAAAATATGTATTTAAATTCGGAATTCATCTTTTTATTTATCGTAATATTTTTTAAATAATTATCTGGAATATCATCTTCTCCTTGTAACCAAATTTGATGAATTATGTATGGAATTGTTGTATTGGCTTCCGATATTATTTCAGATTCCATATTAGTAATACAAATTACTGTGATTTATATTATCACATATATTTATTTATTGTCAAATAAATTAAAATTTTAATGTTTCTCCACCACTAATAATTTTTTTTGTAGTATTACAATGTATATATATAAATACAAACTCAAACAAATGTCAAATATTATTAATGAATACGACAATCGTGATTGTCGTGATAATCGTGATTGTTGCGATAATCGTGATTGCCGTGATTGCCGTGATTGCCGTGATTGCCGTGATTGTCGTGATAATCGTGATTGTCGTGATTATCGTGATTGTCGTGGATGCGATTCATGTTATCCAGAACCTGATCGTCTATATCGTAATAATTTTACTGAAGGGATTGGTTTCAGTCTCACTGGTTCATTACATGTCCCCAGAGCTCCAGAATTTAACATTTTGAAATGGGGTGAACGTACACCAGTCGATTCGGACATAGTTTTCAGTCCAGGTGGAAGAATTTTATTCCGTCGTCGTGGATGGTACAATTTAAATTTTACTGGTCTTCTCGAAGCTAATTTCAGACTCATTCGTCCTTTACCAGTGTCTCCAGCCGTCTCAATGAATTTCAGAATCGTCACTATTCGAGGAAGATTTGAAAATCGTCTCGGTAATCCTCAGATTCATCTCCAAACAATCGGCGCAAATCTAGCCGGAAGAGTTCATCACGAACATGTCAGTTCTAATTGGGATCGTACTATTTTCATAGGAGAAGAAAATACAATGATTATTATTATCGCCTCCCACGTCACAGCACCTGGAGTAATTCCTATCGAACCAGCTTTTAGAGACTTAGTTCCTCGTCATGCTTTTAGTTTAAATTCTAATTATACTCTTAATATTAAAGCTAATCAATAAAATTAAATTCAATTCATCGTAATTAAGTTTTATAAAAAAATTAGTTAATGTTTACACTTGCTAAGAACGAATCTGAAGATTCAATTAAAAGGATTGTCATAATTATTATAAATTTTTATAAATTTTTATAATGATATGGGTGCATAGCCGTATCTGTTATTATATCTATTTTCAGTACATGATACATAAGTTTTTACAGCTGAAATAATTATGGCAGTCAATGTCATGATACCATTGGATATGACGAATGCTAATGTGTATATAACAATGACATTTTTTTCAGCTAAACACGTTGGTATATAGGGGATTACAAGAAGTGTACCTAAAATAATCCATATCGTATTCATACATCCATAACAAATTAACATTGTCTTGAGTATATAATCACCCACAGTAGCAACATTTCCTGTGCCACAAAATTCATAGCTCATTAAAATGAATGGCACTAATAAAATTAAGAAACTAAATGTAGTTATTCCATATATTTCAAGATATTTAGGTAACGATATCATTTTTTCCGGATAGTCATTAAAACTATTGTTTTCAATCGCATGCCGGCTGTTACATTGTATTTCTCCATATTTTCCTTGAATAGTAACTGTCAATATTGACATTGTGAATACCAGAACATACAATCCTATAAAAATTTTATTTGAATTTTTATTAATTGATTCCATCTTATTTTATCCAAATAAATCTGCTAGTTTGTGTTTATCTTCGGTGATAAACACATTTTTTGTAATTATATTATCAGTAATATTATTTCATCAATTTTTTTAATATCATCATATTAATATTATTCGTATGAATCCAACAGAAATTGATATATTGCAATATAAGAAAAATAAATATAAATATAAATACTTACTTGAGAAAAATAAAACTATTTCACAAAAAGGAGGTATTTGTGTGACTCCAAACCATCAAACAGATGAGAATGGAAATTGTATTAAACCATCAATACCATTTCCAATTGTTGAAGGATCTATTCCTATACCATCAAGTTTTGCTATTGTCGACCCAGATGTGATGGATCTCGAAGGTTCGACAGATGTAATAAAAAATATGACTATATGTAAGCAAAAAACATTTTTTAATTTACTCGAGTATAAAATAAAAACTTACTCAATAGATTCTGCTGTACATCTTCCTGGTGGATTGGAAATCTATCAATCGATAACATTAGAGCATATTGATCCTAGTCGACCAGTAGTACATACATTTGTAACCGATGATAAATCTGTCATTAGTTCTGGAACATTCGGTAGTGTAGTTAAATATACTTGCAGTGATTGCTCCCATTTACGACATCCTGTGTATATATCT
>Ga0182013_10005252_pt1 | contig 15148 bp, 12 predicted proteins | sample 612S2MmetaG_FD_120487 | JGI IMG/M metagenome (GOLD analysis project Ga0182013, IMG submission 120487) | Permafrost microbial communities from Stordalen Mire, Sweden - 612S2M metaG | ecosystem: Environmental > Terrestrial > Soil > Wetlands > Permafrost | place: Sweden: Stordalen | collected... | reverse complement strand
GCGCATGTCCACCAACCTCGCCATCGCCGAGGCAAACGGTCGCGCTCTGGCGACGACGTGCATTGCGTCGCTCAAGCCGGTGCTGGGCATGCAGTGGAACAGCGCATGGAACGAGGCAGGATTTATTTCAGGTTCGCTGGCGGTGCCGCCGCATCCGCAGTCGCTGCTGCTCCTGTTGAGCGGCTATTATGCAAACAACCCATCTCATGAGGTGGCTGAGGTGAACGGGATTGACTGCACGGCGGCGGCGTGCAAGGCGTCGTCGGATGCCATCGTGGCGGCGCAAAAGGCGAGCAACCAGGCCAACACGGATGCGGGAACGGCGCAGTCGAATTTGCAGGACGGGATCAATGCCGGTCGGGCGCGGATGACGGGCTTGCAGTCGGAACTGGGCCAGTTGCTGGACGACAACGATCCGCGCTGGCTGGCGTTTGGATTCGACATGCCGGGCCACACGGCCGGGCCGGATGTGCCGGAGAATCTCACGGTCACGCCCGGGGCGGCGGGATCGCAGGCGTTGTATGCGCATTGCGGCGATTCGCGCCGTGCGGACGGCTTCCGGTTCATTATAAGAAATGCGGCGGGTGACACGATTCTGGCGGAGTTGTTGACGACGGACCCTGAGGCGACGATCACCGGGTTGGTGTCGGGCACCAAGGTCAGCGCGACCGTGACCGCGCGCAACTCAACGGGCGAGAGCCAGGAAAGCGATCCGCCGGTTGTCGTCGTGGTGCCTTAACTACTTGCGTAGGGCCACCATTTGCGCAGGGCCACCGATAAGTGGAACCGAATCAACCCGCGTGGTGAAAGCCGCGCGGGTTGGTTGGTCTAATTTCCCGTCCATTTGTAGTCGTAGCCGTCGGGAGGTTCGTAGAAGGCGGAAAAGCCGTCCACTCCCTGTGTGCCGTTCCAGTAGATCTTGATGTAGGCGGCGTGGCCGTCCACAAAGCTCATCACGTTGAGGGCATCGGGGAATTGCAGCGGCTGACGTCGGTCGTGGCTGCTCAAGCCGCCGCCGCCTGAAATCTCGCCGATGAGTTCGGTCATGTCCGGCTTGCGCGTGGTGGCGAAGGGTTTTTGAGCCATGCCCACGTCGTTGGTGTTGTCGTCGCGCGAGAGACCGTTGAACCAGTAGCTTGAAAAATCCGTCCATGACTGGTTGCAAAAGCCGTGGCCGCTCAGGGGAGGGTCGGTGAACCACGAACCCAGGGTGCCGGTGAAAACCCAGTCATCGGCGGCGCACACGAAGACGGCGTTGGTGGACGAGTTCCCGGTCTGGCCGAGATACGGCAGGATGTTCTTCTTGTAATCGAAGTAAATGGTGTTGGTGTAGAAGCCGACGATGTCGGAGTGATCGTCGGCATACAGGCGGACGGCGAGGTTGATCTGGGCGACGTTGCTGGTACAGGTGATTCGTTTGGCGGAGGATTTTGCGTGGTTCAATGCGGGCAGAAGCAACGCCGCCAATATGGCGATGATGGCAATGACCACCAGCAGTTCAATGAGTGTGAACGCGCGTTTCATCGGGTTGCGAATTTGCTGCTGAAGAGCGACTTTGCGCCGGGTGAAGCTGGTTGTCCAGAGCAATCCTTTTATGATGCCGGCTGCATTTTGATTGAACAATGCCAAATTAAGATTATGCTCTGTGATAATCGTGAGGGTATTGACTTTAATCATATTGGTGTGGTGTTTGGCGCTGGCTTCCCTGCGCACAGAAGCGCAGGTGGGCGTCTGGACGTATCACAATAACAACCTGCGCACGGGGCTGAACACCAACGAGACGATCCTGAACCTGACCAACGTGACCTCCACGCGTTTCGGCAAGCTTCTGACTTATCCGGTGGATGGCTGTGTTTATGCGCAGCCGCTGTACATGCCCAATGTGAACATTCCGGGGCAGGGGACGCACAACGTGATTTACATCGCCACGGAAAACGCAACGGTTTATGCGTTCGACGCGGACAATGGGGGCGCGTCGGGCGGTCAGCTTTGGAAAACGAATCTCGGCGCTGCGGCGGTGACCACGACGGCGACCTATACGAACAAGAGTTTCGGCACGCGTTACAACGGCGGCGCCTACACGGACATCGTTCCCCAGGTCGGCAGCACAGGCACGCCGGTGATTGACACCAATTCAGGGACGCTTTACGTGGATGTGTTCACCGGCATCGTCAGTGGTGGAGTCACAAACTATTATCATTACCTTCATGCGCTGAACATCACCAACGGCACGGATACAAATGTGCTGGTGACCGCATCGGTGGCCGGAACCGGCGTGGACAGCGTCGCCGGACGTGTGACGTTCAATGCCAAGCAGGAAAACCAGCGTTGCGCACTGACGTTGTCCGGCGGGATCGTTTACATATCTTATGCCGGTTACGCGGACACCGACCCGTATCACGGCTGGATCATCGGCTTCAGCACCACCAACCTGACGCAACTGACCAATTATGTTTTCAACACCACGCCCAACGCAACGACTTCCACCTACGGTGCGAACGCGGCCGAGGGCGGCCTCTGGATGGGCGGCGACGGATTATGCGTGGATAATAACAGCAACCTCTATTTTATGGTCGGCAATGGAAGTTTCAGCGCCACGAACAATTCCGGCAAGGTGGATTACGGCGACAGCTTCATGAAACTGACGACGACCAACGGGCTGGCTGTAGCTGATTATTTCACACCGTGGGATCAGGCCACCTTGCAATCCCAAGACTCCGACCTCGGCTCCGGCGGACTGATGCTGCTGCCCGACCAGACGGGGAATTATCCGCATGAGATGCTCGGAGCCGGCAAGCAGGGACAGATTTTTGTCGTCAACCGCGACCAGTTCACCACCGGGAACAATCATTATGACCAGAACAACGTCTTTGACTTCATTGTGCAGACCAATCTTGGCCAGATCGGGGCTTCGTTTGACACGCCCGCCTATTTTAACGGGCGGATTTATTACGCGGCGCAAAACGAGAATCTGAAGGCAATATCGGTGACCAATGGTGCGCTGGCCAATAATGTCATCTTGTCTGATACCGCCCGCACTTACCCAAACAAGGGATCTACCCCCAGCATCTCCGCAAGCGGGACAAACAACGGAATTGTCTGGACCATTCAAATGCCGACGTCGCTTGGGGCGGCGGCTACGCTCGTGGCGTGTAATGCCACTAATTTTACGACCGAGCTTTATAACAGTGGTCAGGCGTCGGGCAACCGCGACCTCCTTGGCGCGGGCGTCAAATTCAACGTGCCGACCGTCGCCGACGGCGAGGTGATTGTTGGCACGTCGAATTCAGTTTCTATCTTCGGCCTGCTCTCGGGAACGTTTTCATTCAATTCAACGGCTTACAGCGTCAAGGAGACGGTCACAAATATGACCATCACTGTGAACAGGCTTGGCGGCACCAACGGTGCGGCCCAGGTGTCCTATGCAACGGTAGCCGGCGGCACGGCTGTGAACGGCGTAGATTACACCGCCGTTTCCGGCTTGCTGAACTGGACGAATGGAGAAACGGTTTCGAAAAGCTTTACCGTATCGGTTCTGGGCAACTCTCTGGAGCGATCAAACCTGACGGTGAACCTCGCCTTGAGCAATCCAACAAACACCGCGTCTGCCTTGGGGACTCAATCTGCGGCGGTGTTGACGATCAATCTTTCAACACCGATTGTTTCGACGCCGTTGAGCGCGACGGCAATCACGTATGGTCAGACGCTGGCAAGTTCGACGCTTGGAGGGACATTTACCAATGCGACGGGCGTGGCGATTGCCGGAACGCTTGTTTTTGTGAATTCTGGAATTGCTCCCCTGGCAGGAACAACCAATGTGCTGGTGAGCTTCACGCCAACGGACACGGCAGATTATAACACAGTGACGAACACGGTGAGCGTGACGGTAAACAAGGAGACGCCGGTTGTTGCGACGCCGTTGAGTGCGACGGCCATCACCTATGGGCAGACGCTTGCGAGTTCTACACCCAGCGGCTCATTCACAAATGTGGCGGACGTGTCAGTTCCGGGCTCGTTGGGATTCGTGAATTCGTCGATTGCGCCAAAGGCGGGCATAACGAACGTGTTGTTGTTTTTCACGCCAACTGATACGGCGGATTACAACTACGTGACGAACACAGTGAGCGTGACGGTGAATCTTGCAACTCCAATATTGTTGAGTGCGCCAACGGCCACGGCTATCACCTATGGCCAGACGCTGGCAAGTTCGACGCCGAGCGGTTCATTCACGAATGGGTCGGGGGCAACTGTCCCGGGAGTGCTTGCCTTTGTCAATCCGACCTGGGTTCCGAAGGCAGGTAATACGAACGTGCAAGTGAGCTTCACTCCGACGGATGCGACGGATTATAACGACGTGACGAACACGGTGAGCGTGACGGTGAAGCTGGCGACTCCAATATTGTCGAGTGCGCCGACGGCCACTGCAATCACCTATGGCCAGACATTGGCGAGTTCGACTGTGTCTGGGGCGACTTTTACGAATCTCGCTGGCACGGCGGTGCTGATTGCGAGCACAAATTTTGTGACGCCATCAATAGTGCCATTGGCTGGAGTAACAAACGTGCAGGTGTATTTTGTGCCGTTGGACGTGGCGGATTATAACAATGTGACCAACACGGTGAGTGTGACGGTCAACAAGGGGACGCCGATCTTGAGCGGCGTGTTGAGTGCAAGTGAGATTACATATGGGCAGACGCTTGCGAACTCGACACCCAGTGGATCATTCACGAATGTGGCGGGCGTGTCAGTTCCGGGAACATTGGGCTTTGTGAATTTGTCGATTGCGCCAAAGGCAGGCGTTACGAACGTGTCGTTGTTTTTCGCGCCAACGGACACAGCGGATTACAACTACGTGACCAATACGGTGAGCGTGACTGTGAATCTGGCGACGCCGGTATTATCGAGTGCGGTAACAGCCACTGCGATCACATATGGTCAGACGCTGGCAAGTTCGACGCCGAGCGATTCATTCACGAATGGGTTGGGTGCAATAGTCCCGGGAGTGCTTTCCTTTGTGAATCCGACTTGGGTTCCGAAGGCAGGGACTACGAATGTGCAGGTGAGCTTCACTCCGACGGATGCGGCGGATTATAATAACGTAACGAACACGGTGAGCGTGACGGTAAACAAGGGGACGCCGGTTATTGCCACGCCGTTGATTGCCAGTGCGATCACGTATGGCCAAACGCTGGCGAGTTCGACTGTGACTGGGGCGACATTTACGAATCTCGCTGGCACGGCGGTGCTGATTGCGAGCACAAATTTTGTGACGCCAGCAATAGAGCCATTGGCGGGAGTAACAAACGTGCAGGTGTATTTTGTGCCGTTGGACGTGGCGGATTATAACAATGTGACCAACACGGTGAGTGTGACGGTCAACAAGGGTATGCCGGTTGTTGCGACGCCGTTGGGTGCGACAGCCATCACCTATGGGCAGACACTTGCGAGTTCTACACCCAGCGGTTCGTTCACGAATGTGACGGGCGTGTCAGTTCCGGGGACTTTGGCATTTGTGAATTCGTCGATTGCGCCAAAGGCAGGCTTTACGAACGTGTCGTTGTTTTTCGCGCCAACGGACACAGCGGATTACAACTACGTGACCAATACGGTAAGCGTGACGGTGAATCTGGCGACGCCAATATTGTCGAGTGCGCCGACGGCCACGGCTATCACCTATGGTCAGACGCTGGTGAGTTCGACGGTGACTGGGGCGACTTTTACGAATCTCGCTGGAACGGCGGTGCTTATTGCCAGCACAAATTTTGTGACTCCGACAATTGTGCCATCGGCGGGAGTAACAAACGTGCAGGTGTATTTTGTTCCAGTGGATGTGGCGGATTACAACAATGAGACAAACACTGTTGGAGTGACGGTAAGCAAGGCGACGCCGTTGTTGGGTGGGACGCTCGCGGCCACTGCAATCACTTATGGCCAGTCATTGGCAAGTTCGACGCCGAGCGGTTCGTTTACGAATGGGGCAGGGGCAGCAGTCCCAGGCTTGCTTGCATTTGTGAATCCCGCCCTGGTTCCAAAGGCGGGGACTACGAATGTACAGGTGAGCTTCACACCGTCGGATACGGCGGATTACAACATCGTGACAAACACGGTGAGCGTGACGGTGAATCTGGTGGCATTGCAGTTCACCGGGTTGAGTTCCTTGACGAACACCTATGGTGTGACGAGCATCATTTTGAGCGGTGATTTGAGCGGGTCCGGTCCGGCTTATCCGTCCATTGGCGAGGTGGTAACCGCCACCATCAATGGATTTACCGTCGGCGGGACGGTGACAAACAGCACGGGTGCATTCTGGATCAACTTCAACGATCCTTCGCTCGCGACCAATGACGCCGCAGGTTCGCCGTATGCCATCACCTATGGCTACGCAGGCAATGCCGGGAACGGCCTCGCTTCGGCGGCGGACATCAGCACAACGCTCACCATCATCCAGCCGCCGAATGTAACATGGAAGCTGACGTATTTTGGGACCAATGCCGGCAACCCGGCCATTGCGGGCGATTCGGCGGATCCAACGCATGATGGCATCGCCAATTTGCTGGCGTATGCGTATGCCTTCAATCCCACGGTCACAAACGCCAATCCATTTGTCGGCGATGTCGTCGGTGGCAAATTCCTGCTTAGCTTCCCGCGCAACACCACGGCCACCGACATCACCTATCTTGTGCAGGCGTCGGAAAACCTGTCCATCTGGAGCAACCTGCTGACCTACACCGTATCAACCGGCTGGGTCACCAATCAGCCCGGCACGGGTGTTTCAGAATCGCCCACCAACGGCGTTCCGCCCGGCCAATATGTCAACGTCACTGTCACCGGCTCTACGAACGTGGCGGCCACTGTGACCAACCGGTTCCTGCGCCTGCAAATCCACCGTTGAACGAACAACGAGACGCCCTGCTCGACCGCCGATCGGACGCCACCCTCACCGCATCCAAAGGGGAGATGGGATTGGGGGTGAGATGCGTCACAGACAGTATTTTTCCAATTGCCGCTGGTAGTCCTTCAACGCGCACGGGATGTCCGGATTCTTGTAAATGTCGAACACCCCATACGCCGGGAGAATACATAGCTTCAGAATTTGTAGTTGGAAGTGATGGGGGAGGAACAGGTCGGCGTCCCCTTGCTGCCGTAGAGGACGCTGCCAGCGTTGCCGAAGGTGTCTTTCGGTGCATTCCAAGTCGAGTATATCATGAACTTCAGTCCTGCATCTTGCCGCCCGCACCACCTTGCCGTTCATTTATCTAGTTAGCCAGACAACCGTGGGCGTCGCTCCCTTCAGTTGACGGCAGCCGTGCTGCGCAGCTTTTTGAGCTTCCTTTTCCAACATGGGCGGATTGCATCAAACCTGACTGCCGCCGTTCCCACCGTGGCGGGCTGGTGCCTATCGGAACTGCCGCGGTATCTCGAAACAGAGCAGGTCGAAAAAATCCTGCGAAGCTGTGATCGGCGGCGGAAAATAGGCAAACGCGATTACGCCATTTTACTGCTTCTGGCCCGCTTAGGGTTGCGAGCCGGCGAGGTGGCCTATCTGACCTTGGATGATATTAACTGGCAAGCTGGGGAGTTGCTCATTCGTGGCAAAGGTGCCCGGGTGGATCGGTTGCCGCTACTTGAGGACGTTGGCCAGGCCCTTGTCGATTATTTGCAGAAGGCGCGGCCCGTTTGCTCTTCCAGACGCGTATTCATTCAAAAGCATGCGCCGCATGAAGGTTTGGCCGGCCCATCCTCTGTCGCCAACGTTGTCCGTGTAGGTCTCGCGCGTGCTCAGGTTTTTTCCCGGCATCGGGGTGCCCACGTGCTCCGTCATTCTTTGGCCACCCGGATGCTCGGCAACGGAGCTTCACTGGGTCAGATCGGTCAGGTGCTCCGCCATAAACTGCCCCAGACGACCGAGATTTACGCGAAGGTGGATCTGAACGCTTTGCGCGGGTTGGTTTTGCCCTGGCCGGGAGGTGTGCAATGAACACGTTGAGCCTCCACCTGGACAGGTATTTAAAACTGCGCCGTCAGCTCGGATACAAACTGCGGGTAACGGAGATTTTGCTTCGCAATTTTGTGCGTTTTGCACAAGAAGATGGAGCATCGTTCATCACCACAAAGCTGGCGCTTCGATGGTCAACACGGCCGGGCATCAAGCCAGTGCAGAGTGGCAACCGGTTGGGCATGGTGCGTCGCTTTGCCAATTACGTCAGTGCGCACGATGCACGCACCCAAGTTCCCGCGCAAAAACTTCTGCCGCATCAGTTTCGTCGCCGGCCTCCGTATCTGTATCGCGACGAAGAGGTGTTGCAACTCATCCGTGCTGCGTTCCGGATCTCTCCCAGCAGCGAACTCAAAGGTGTGACGCTCGGGACTTTGTTGGGACTGCTGGCCGCTACAGGCATGCGTGTGGGCGAAACCGTGGCTTTGGACTGTGAGGACGTGGACCTGAAACGCAATGTGCTGTTGATCCGGCGCGCCAAAGGCAATAAGTCACGACTGGTGCCGCTTCATGCCTCAACGGTGCAGGTGCTCCAACAGTATGCCTGTCTCCGCGACAGACAGTTCCCTCAACCATCAAGCCCAAGTTTTTTCGTCTGGGAACGTGGGGAGCGATTGCTTCATTGCACGGTTCACCGCTGGTTCCTTTTGGTCGCCTGCCAAATTGGATTGCGAAAACCCGGCGACCAGAGCGGCCCCCGCATTCATGACCTGCGGCATTACTTTGCCATTCGCACCCTGTTGAACTGGTATCGGACGGACACGGATGTGGAGGTGCATCTGCCGGAACTGGCCACTTACTTGGGCCACGTTCATGTGCGCGACAGCTACTGGTATCTTTCAGCGACAGCCGGTGTCAGCCGGTCGAGGGCATTGGGTGTGATGACGACTTTGCCCACCGGAAACGAAACAGTTTGAACAGTCATGATGATTTTCCTTTCGGTTGATTGTTTGATGAACCCTGTGAACCCAGACTGAAGTTTATGCTCATGACCTTTTTCAGGGCAGACGTGTGAACTTGCCAGCAGCTGCAATGAAAACCACCCTGAAGCCGACCTATTACGGCAAAATTCTAAACTTGATATTTGGCAATATGATTGCAATATTTCAACCATGATTGTCCGCAAGCATTATTTTGACCGGGTTAAAAAAGCATTGGGGCGTAATCCCGTGGTCGCCCTGCTTGGCCCGCGTCAATGCGGCAAAACCACGCTGGCCCGGCAGATGATTCCTGCCGGTCACCCGCAGTATTTCGACTTGGAAGATCCGGTGGTGGCGCGCCTCATGGAAAATCCCATGACTGCGTTGCAGGGGTTGCGGGGACTGGTGGTGATTGATGAAGCGCAACGTCAACCCGGACTGTTCCCGGTGTTGCGGGTGCTGGCAGACCGCGCGGATCAACCGGCGACTTTCCTGATTCTCGGCAGCGCTTCGCCGGAACTTTCGCGGCAGGCCGCCGAGTCGCTGGCAGGCCGCGTCGAAATCATCGAAATGCGCGGCTTTGACCTCAACGAATTGCCGTCCGGGGCACAAGATAAACTCTGGCAGCGAGGCGGATTTCCGCGTTCCTATCTGGCCGCTGATGAAGAGAGCAGCGTGGACTGGCGCAAGAATTTCATCCGCACGTTTCTGGAACGCGATCTGGCAGCTCTGGGCTTCGGCCTTTCGCCGGCGCTGATGGGCCGGTTTTGGACCATGCTCGCCCACTACCATGCGCAGCTTTGGAACGGCAGCGAAATTGCCGCCTCGCTGGGCATCGCCCCCAACACGGCCCGCGCTTATCTTGATGCCTTGGAGCAAACCTACATGATTCGCCGCCTGTTGCCCTGGCAGGCCAATCTCGGCAAGCGGCTCGTCAAAACACCGAAAATATATTTTCGCGATTCCGGTCTGTTCCACACACTCTGCGGCATCCCGTCCGCCGCCGAATTGTTGACCAACCCCAAACTCGGCGCGTCGTGGGAAGGATTTGCACTGGAAGAAATCATCCAGTCACAGCAACCCGATCAGACCTGGTTTTACGCCGTCCACAGCGGATCGGAACTCGACCTGTTGATGGAAGTTGGCGGCAAACGCATCGGGGTGGAATTCAAACGGGCGGATGCGCCCACCGCCACCCGTTCGATGCATCTGGCGATCACCGACCTCGACTTGGATGAACTGTGGGTGGTTTATCCGGGCACCCGCGTTTACGCCTTGGACGACCGGATCAAAGTTCGTCCGCTCGCCGACTGCATCCAGCCCCGGAAAACTTCTGGCCGAATCAAATAAACCGGAGGCGTCAATAAAAAAGGCGACTCAAAGAATCGCCTGTGAACTAACGCCGTGCCTTGCGGTTAAGCACGGTGACTTCGGAATCCGGTGAGATGTAAAACCGTTTGGGCGGTGGCTGAAACCGAACGGGCTTGTCGAAGCGGGTTTTGAAGTCCCGCACCGGCCGGTTCATGATGACCACCGCACAACTATAATTCACGCGGATGACACGGCATAACCGTTCCTCGAAACGGAAAATATCTCCGGCGCGCAGCTTGAACGGATACTCCGATAGTTGCCAGATGATGGCAAACTCAATCTGGTTCGGATCGTGGCCGTTGCGTTTCTTGGCGGGCGGCGGCTTTGTTTTCATACGCCGCAATCCTCCATCGCGTCAACCATCGCATCCTCATCGTCGCCCAATATCTCGACGATGCCGGCCTTGAGCGCGGCCTTGTCCGGGTCGGGCTTCGCGTCCTTGGGACACGCCGGGCAGCGCTTGACGTTGACAATCGAGCCGCCGAATTCAAAGCCGGTGTCCTTGAATTTTTCGCGGTAGCGATCCAGCAATTTGAGGTGCGGTGACAATTCCGTCCAAGCCTTCGCCTCGGCGTGGGACAGGTCTGTTTCGTAGATGGCGTCGTGCCGCAGATGATAGACATCCCACGGCTCGCCACAGGTGGTGCAATGAACATCCATGATGAATCTCCTTTCTGGTGTGTGTGGTTGAAATGAACTTTTGAATCCATGTGAAGCGTAGGACTCGCGGGCAATTCTTGGGAGACGTGTGGACTTGCCGGAAGCGGCAAGAAAAAAAGCCTCTCTCGAAAATCGAAAGAGGCTGTGAACTAAACTAGCAGCACTCAATGAACGCTTGCCAGCAACGGCTCGACATCGAGCAACTTTGGCAACACCAGATCAATCTCCTGACTGGTCAGTGTCCACGAACGTTTCGGAAGTTCGGCAATCACCGCCCATTTGTAACGGTGGTGAAAGTTGAACGCCTCTTCGTCATCGCACAAATGGTCGGCTAGGATTGCCAGTGCGAGCTGTGCCGGACCACTGCCGCCGTAACCCCACTCAAATCCGGTCGGACTGTGATTCCACAAGTCCAGCCGGGGATTGAGCGGGCGGGCGTCCACGGTGACGATGACGGCGTAACCTTGCCGGCGTCCTGCATACTGTTTCATCGGACACCCTCCATCAGTTGTTGCACCTCCGCCGCCGGCAGGTGTTCCGGTTCCATGTCCGGCTGACTGAACTGATGCACCCGGACGAAACAGAACTTCGACAGGCGGCACGCGATGTCTTCACGTCCGGCCTTACCTGCGTCATTCTCGTCGAGCATGACGATGACATGGCTCTGGCTGTTGGTCTGCTGCCGGATCAATTCCTCCTGCGCGGTGGACAGCGTGCTGCCCATGAGGGCAACCACTTTGCGGCAACCGTGCTGGTGCAACTTCATGGCGTCGAAGAAACCTTCAACGATGATGAGCGGCTGGTCGGCTGGTTCCTTGATAGCCCGGTCGATGTTGAACAGCTCCTGCGATTTCCTGAATCCCGGCGGCAATTTGTATTTGGGCGCACCTTCCTGTGTGGCACCAATAAACCGTCCCGCATACGCGACGACCTCGCCTTTGACGTTGTGGATCGGGATTGCGATACGGTCGGCCATCATACCCTTGGCGCAATAGCCGATGCCGAAATCCACGATTGTTTCCGGTGTCAGGCCGCGCTGTTCCTTCAGATACGGATGCGTGCGCTCCAGTTTATCCAGCCGGAATTTCAGCGGTGCATTGGGCACATTGCTTTCTGGTGCCGCCTTCGGCGATGCTGCTGGCCGTGCCGCCGGCTTCGATGTCGGTGCGGATGTTTTCGGCTCGGCAGCTTCCGAATTTTCGTCACTGGCTGACATGGCCTCGGGATCAAGGTTGAACCATTCAATCGCTTTCAACGCGGCGGCATGGATGCTGCACTTTTCCATCTTGGCGATGAAGTCGAGGGTGTTGCCGCCATGCTCGCAATCGCTAAAACAATTCCAGATGTTCTTGGTGGTGCTGACGCGGAACTGCGTGGGATTGCTCCCCTTCCCCAGATCCAGCCACTGGCCATCCAATCGGAGACGTAGCGGTCCGGAGAGGAGCACGAATCGAGGGTTCGGCATGATTCCCAAATCATCTAGCGACCGGATTTTTCCGTCCGTGATGGTCTCCAGCGTGCGTCCGAGCTTGCCGCGCAGTTTGCCGCGCATCTCTCCGTCCTTCTCCATGCCAGCCAAGTCCTCGAGTCGTTTAGAATTGCCACAAAGGACGCAACTGGCAAAGCGGACCAGCGATTCACCCCGCCATGCAAGTAGTTTGTTCAGGAGCGTGAGCAGTTCTGCGTTAGCCGAAAGATTGTCTCGCTCAAACGGGGTGACATCTTCGCCCGCCAAGGCAGCTAGCGTCATACGCTCACAGAATATATTCCAGGGCGTTCGCCACTCGTCCGGCAAATCAAATGCCATCGCTTGCTTAAATTGATTTGCTAACGCCTGCCGCCTGTGCGTTGGGGGTGACTCGTTGACATGTGTAAACAGAGCCGATTCGTTGGCGAGCGGGACGCGGACCTTGAGAATGATAACTGAAGACCACCCGTCCCGCCCCCCGCGACCTACCTCCTGGTAGTAGCGGTCTAAGTTCTCTGGGCAGCAATCTCTCCGGGAAACGTCTCGGCAAAACGGCCTAGCCGCATTTCAAGATCGCGGATGTGATAGGCACCCCGATTGTCCGCCGCGAGATCAGCAAGGAATTTTTTGAGGAGATCCGGGATCTTAATACGCTTGATCCCTCGCTGCGCGTATTTGTTAAAAAATCGGCCCACCTCCCGGAGATCCGCATTTCTGACCAATCGCTTGGCGTCAGCGTATTCGCGAGTCGCAGCATCCAAAGCGATCTTCAATCCTTTTATATTTTCAAGCGATGCCAGGTAAATCCGACGGTCCTCACCACTCAACGACAGGGCCTCCATTTCCCCATTCGCAAGTTTGATGGCGACGGCCTCAGCCCAGACTTTGGCATTTCGAAATGTTTTCTTGCGATCCCTGCAACGCTTGCCATGAAGCGAATAATCGACAATCCAAGAATTGTACCATGCGCCGCCGGCTCGTTGAGGGCTGAACCGTATCGTCACAGTGATCGAATCCACTTTCACAAACACCGGAGGTCGTTTTGCCGGCTTCCGAGTGGAATGATTCTTTTGGGGTCTTGTGCGTGACATCAATGCCACCATTTGGCACTAAACCGTCACTAAAAGTCAACGAAATTACAAAATGCCCGTGCTTATTGGAGCGGGTGAAGGGAATCGAACCCTCGTCACAGGTATAGTGGTGTAAAGTGGTGTAGAATAGCCGCATTTGCTGGACTTTTTCAATGTAGTGCAGTAAGCTTACTGCACAAACTGCACTGGCTATGGCATCCATTTATAAAAAGCAAAACTCGCCGTTTTGGTTTGTTCAATTCATTGACGCCGACGGCACACGACGCAACAAATCCACCGGCTTCCGGGCGGACAATCCCGGCGAAACCGTCAAGGCGCGCGCCCTGCGGGCGCAGCTTGAAGCCAAAGAACTCAATCGCACTGCCGGCGAAATCACCGGCGGCAATTGGGATTCCTGGGTGCCGCAATACTTGGAACGGCACTGCGAAAGCCCGCTCACATTGGAGCGTTACCTTGATGCGTGGAAATGGCTGGCGTTCTGGCTGCAAGAAAAGCACTACCATTCGCCTCGTGCCATCACCTACCGCAACACCCTTGAATATCTGGACTGGCGCACGAGCTACAAGAAAAAAACCGGCAAAACTGTTGGGCGCAACACGGCGATTTTTGAAATAAAAACATTTGCCCTGATCATGGGTGAAGCGGTGCGACTTGGCCATGCCGACGCCAATCCACTGATGAGCATGAAATTGAAACGGGACAAGGCGGCTAAAAAGCCGGAATTGACCGATGCCGAGATCAGCGAGATTCGGGCCGCGTTGAAAGATGAACCGGAATGGATGCAGACGGCTTTTGATATTTCCCTGCACACCGGCTGCCGGTTGCGTGAAACGCGGATTCCGGTCAACTGCATTGATTTTGTGGAAAATAAAATCACGTTCCCCTCGCCCAAGGGCGGCGAAGATCGGGCGTTCTCCGTGCCGATGCCGACGGCTTTGCGTCCGCTGTTGGAACGCATCCGCAAATCGAAACAAAAATTTACCGTCGAATTCCCGTTCCAACCGTCGCGGCGGTGGCAGCAATTTTTTATCAAGATCAAGAAAACGCATCTGACTTTCCATTGCCTGCGCGTTACCTATGTCAACCGGCTGCGTCGCGCGGGCGTGCCACGTGAGGCGGCCATGCGTCTGGTCAATCACGCCTCGGAATTGATTCATCAAATCTACCAGCGTGAGAAGGTCGAGGACGTGGCGCAATGGCGGGACGCGGTTCAATTTGCGGCTTAACACGGTTTCAACCGCGAAAATAGCAAAGTGCGCTATTATCGTTTTTTAGCTTTTGTGAAAATAACGGTGTGTGGTATTTTCATCATCGAAAGTAACCGATGGCCAGCAAATCAAACATTCCGGGCAAGAAAGTGCCGCAAGGCACCTACGCTGCCTTTATGCCTGCGCCTCTGCCGCCGAAGCTCGACTGGACGCCCCGGTTGATCCGCGTGCTGTCAGACGCCGACCGTTTAATCGGCAAATTGGCCGGCGAAGGCGGGCGCCTGCCCAATCCGCACATATTGATGCGTCCGTTTCTGCAACGCGAGGCCGTGCTGTCCAGCAAGATTGAGGGCACGCAAGCGACATTGGGCGAATTGCTGGCGGCGGAGGCCGGTGTAGCCGTGGATCGCAGTCCCGATGACCTGCGGGAGGTT
>Ga0182013_10005248_pt1 | contig 15158 bp, 12 predicted proteins | sample 612S2MmetaG_FD_120487 | JGI IMG/M metagenome (GOLD analysis project Ga0182013, IMG submission 120487) | Permafrost microbial communities from Stordalen Mire, Sweden - 612S2M metaG | ecosystem: Environmental > Terrestrial > Soil > Wetlands > Permafrost | place: Sweden: Stordalen | collected... | reverse complement strand
TGATTCCGGTCGCGGGAAGCGCGTACACTTACGCCTATGCGATTCTGGGCGAGGTCTTTGCGTGGATCATCGGCTGGGATCTGATCCTCGAATATGCGGTTTCGAATATGTCGGTCGCGGTGGGCTTCTCGGCCTATCTGCAGGATCTTGGCGATAATCTGTTCGGCTTCCACTTGCCACAGGCCCTCGCATACCCCGTCTTTCCTGCGCCCGGCCAGCCGAGCGGTGTTTTCAACATTCCGGCTCTGATCATCACGATGCTCGTGACTTGGGTGCTGGTTCGCGGCGTCCGCGAAGGCGCGCGCGCCAACAGCATTATGGTGCTGATCAAGATCGCGGCCATCGCTATCTTCTGCCTCGGTTCTTTCAAGGCCATCCACACCGAAAACTGGCATCCTTTCGCGCCGCATGGTTTCCCCGGCATCCTGACCGGCGCATCGATCGTCTTCTTCACTTACATCGGCTTCGATTCGATCTCGACGGCTGCCGAGGAATGCAAAATGCCGCAGCGCGATCTGCCCTTCGGCATCATTGCCACTCTGGTGATTTGCACCATCCTCTACGGCTCGGTGGCGCTGGTGCTGACTGGCATCGCACACTACCAAACCCTCAATACGGACTCGCCAGTTGCCGACGCATTGAAGGCCCTCGGCTACAATCGCCTGCGCTTAGTGGTGACCTTTGGCGCGCTAATCGGGATGATTTCGTCGCTGCTCGTTTACCAATACGGCCAGGCGCGAATCTGGTTCGCGATGTCGCGCGACGGCCTGCTGCCGAAGATGTTTTCGAAGGTCCACAAGACCTTCCAGACGCCTCATATCAGCACCTGGATTGCCGGGTTTGTGGTTGGGATTCCGGCAGGCATCTGGGACATCGACACCTTCGCCGAACTGTCGAACATTGGCACCCTCTTCGCGTTCATTGTCGTTTCGGCCGGCGTCATTGTGCTGAGGAGAACGCAGCCTGACCGTCCGCGAAGTTTCCGGACGCCTTGGGTTCCGCTGGTGCCGATCCTATCGATCCTCTGCTGCCTGTTACTGATGGCAGGTCTGCCGCTGCTCACCTGGATCCGGTTCTTCGTCTGGCTGGTGATCGGCCTCGTCATTTACTTCCTCTTCGGACGCCGCCACAGCGTATTAGAAACTCAAGACGCCTAGACCAGTTTGGCGTGCGGCTCCAGTATTTCTATTGCGTTGCCTGCCGGGTCCTTCACATAGCAGGATTTGGTTCCGTCGCGGTGCAGCTTCAGCGCACCGTACTTCCCTGCGTCGGGACTAACAAATCCAATGTGCGCAGGATGTTGCGACGGAATCACCAGCGCCAGCTTGATATTCCCGAACTTCAGGAATGCCCAGGTCTCGTCCTGATACGTGACTTCGCAGTGGAAGGTTTTCGTGTACCAGTCAACCGCCGCAGCCACGTCCTCAACCGGGATTGCGACATGATCGAGAGAATCCAGCGTCATTCCTAGAACGCCATCTTATTGGCGATGCGCTTTTTGTCGCTCTTCTGATACTGCAACTTCAAAGCCGTGGAATACGCCTCTTTGGCTTCCGCCGGATGATTGGCAGAACGTTCGGCATCGCCGATCTGTTCCCAGATTCCGGGGTTTTGCTTGTCCACATCCGCCGCAGCGCGGAGCTGCGCAATTGCCAGGTCAGCTTGATTGGTTTTCAGATACAGACTAGCCAGCGTCGTGCGAGCCGCGATAAAGCCTGGCTTCGCTTTCACAACTTCCAGATACTGAGCAATCGCGTTGGCGGTGTCTCCGCTCTGAGCATACGTTTCCGCAAGGCTGATGCGTGAAGCAAGGAAATCCGGATTCGCCGCGATGTTCTGTTTGAATACGTCAATGGCTTCGTTCTGACGGCCTTTAATGCTGGCCAATAAAAGCCCCAGGTTATGCCGGGCAGGTACCAGGTTCGGATCCTTCTGCAGGGCGTCCCGGTAGTATTTCTCCGCTTCGACATTCTTCCCCTGAGACGCTTTCAATGACCCGAGTGCATTCAACGGCAAAGCCGAACCCGGATCCAGCGACTGTGCTTTTTTATAAGCGGCCTCGGCCTCGCGGCGCTGGTTGGTCCGCTGATAAACGAGTCCCAGATTGTAAGGCAAATAGCTGAACTGAGGCGTGATCTTCATCGCCTGCTGGTAGCTGCGAATGGCACCCTGATAATCGCCCGATTCCACCTGTGCGAGCGCAAGATTATGCAGCGGATAAGACCAGTTCGGAGCTCTTTTTGCCGCATCGCGGAAAGCAGGGATCGACCTGGCGAAATCGGCCTGCTCCAGGTAGGAAATGCCCAAAGCGTTGTAACCGTAAGCCTCGCCCGGATCGATCCGGACCGACTGCTCCAGAAGGTTCGCAGCCTGCGCATACTGCTTGTCGTAGAGAAGTCCGCGGCCCATGAAGAAATCGGAGCGGCCTTCAAGATACAGAGATTCGCTGGTCAGCTTCAAAGCCGCCTGCATGTACTTCGCGCCGTTATCGAACTCGGCTTTTGTCTGAGGAGACTGATCGCCAGCGAGATAGCGCAGCAGAACCTGCTGGGCCTGATCTTCGAGCGCAACGCGCAAAGCGTTTTCCTGAATAAAGACTTGCTCAGGCGGCAATTCGCCGCGAAGCTTATCGAGCAGAGGCCACGCACTACCCTGATCCTCCGGCAGCAGATGTTTGGCGGCGACCGCAGCCTTGTAAGCATCGACGTCCTGGGCCGTCGGACCCGGCACAACATCCTGCGGCTCGGCCGAAGCTAAGAACAGCGGACCGCCATTCTTCGAATCGTAAAGCTGACGGAAACGCGCGAGCGTAATGCCAGGCTTGCTGAGATCGGACAGCTTGGTGGCATTTTGCGGATTGCCGAAATCGCGCGGATGCTGTTTGTTGGCGGTTAAATTGGGAACGTTTTCGCGAACATAGCTGATCAATTCGCTTTCGTCGATAGAGCGGTCGTCGTTGTGATCGGCCAAACCTTCCAGACCTTTCACGATTGAGTAAGTAAACGCGCCATGTCCGCCGCCGAACTGCGTGCCTTCCATCGAATATTCCTTCGGACGGGAAGCCATCAAACCGAGCATTTCGCCATTCGCCTGGCCCAGCTTTTCTACAGCGCTGCCGATGGTGGCAGTCTTGAGATTCCCGATGTTCGCTGACCGCGAAACATCAACCATCAAAACCACACGTCCGACTTTGGACAATTCATCGTCAACCAGCGTCTGAATTTCAGATATCGGAATCGCCGTAGTGGAAAGATCCTGCGGATCGCTGTCGTAGCTGAGGATGAAAGCGCCCCGGGAATCGACCGTGCCCTGCGCCGCGATCAAAATGAAAACCGTATCCAGCTTGCCCGCACGATTGCGCAGGGTAGTCTGGAACGCGTTGCGAATGGCTGCTGTGGTGGCCTGCTCATTGGAAAGCACGGACATTTGATCGGCTGGCACACCGCCGCCGCGCGCACTGGCCAGATGCTGGCTAAAGGTCGCCGCGTCCGCATCGGCATACTGCAGCCACAATTCCTTCGGCAGCTTCTGATATTTCGAAATGCCGATCATCAGCGCATAGGTCTTTGCGTCCGGCGAGATCGCAGCGGCCTTCAAAGCAGCTTGATTCGCGAGCGATTCATTCAGCTCGAAGATACGGCCGCGAACCCAGACAGCATCCTTCCACTGCTCGGCGACCTTGCTATATGCGGCGAGGGCATTGGCTTCCAGTTTCTCGCGGTCGAAGACAGCCGCTTCCTGCACCCATGCGGCGGCATTCGACGGATCGGCTTTCAACATCTCTTCAAACGGCGCCAGTTCATTCTTCACATTGGCAGCCAGCGAATCGAACGGAATGACGTCGTATTGAGGCTTCGCCAGTCCACGAGTCATGCTGACTCCGTAGTGCTGCTGACTGGCGACGGCCACGCGCACAACCTGCGGCAGGAAACATGCATTGACAGGCCTGGACGGGTCGAGCTTGCCTGATTTCAGCTTTAACGCCTTCGAGTCGAGGAGAACTTCGCTGGCGGGATCGAGCGTCTGAGAAGTCTTGCCGGGGCAGAAAAGAAAAGTGGCGGGCGTGTCGGTGGATTTCAAAGAATCGCCCGCGAACAGGATGTCGCCGGCGCGCGTCGCCAGAGGGGTTTCGGTATTGGCGCGCAACACCTTGCCAGTGCCAGCCGACAGTACAAGACCGACAGGCTCTTCCTTCGCGTCAGCCGCGCCGAAGGCCTGAGTTGAGATCACGCAGGCCAGTAAGCATGCGCAGAAAGCTATAAGAAAAGTACGTTTCATGTAAAAACTCATTTGGTCGTAGCCAGCGTAGAAGTCGCCGAAGAAGGCGCCGGATACGGCCCATACGTAGAAGTCACCGTATAAAGCTTCATTGGCTCTGTTTTGCCCCGAACAGCCACTTCACCCAGATATTTTGCTTCGATGGCATCGCCAGCCAGCGCCAGCACCGCATCGCTCAGGAGCATCTTCGTTTTGTGCTCCTTATTGAGGCTTTCCAGGCGGGAGGCCAGATTAACCGTATCCCCAAGAACCGTGAACTCCATTTTGTCAGAAGATCCGACGTTGCCGATGACTACTTCACCGGTATGAAGGCCAGCGCCGGTCTTGAAGTCGTTGGGCGCGCTGACCATATCGACCGCGCACTGCAGAGCGCGAGCCGCGTGATCGCCCGGTTTTGCCCCCTCATCGTCGTCCGAAAACACGGCCAGAATACCGTCTCCGATGAACTTATTCACGTGTCCCTTGTACTTGACGATAAAGGAACACATCACGGCCATATACACATTCAACAAATCTACGATTACCGCAGGGTCTTTGGATTCGCAGAACGCCGTAAATCCGCGTATGTCGGTGAAAAGAATGGTTACAACGCCACGTTTGCCGGTCAGGCCGATCTTCTCAGAGCTTTCCAGCGACTGGGCGACCTGCTTGCCGACGAACAGCGCGACCGCGCTCTTGAAGAAAGTGCTTTTGCGCTCGGCGGTGGTAAAGCGATATACTACTCCCCCCAGCAGCGCAAGGACAAACGCCTGCCCCAGTTCGATATCGGACAGCAACCATCCTTTGAGGAAGAAAAGATGGGAGATAAGAAGTCCGACCGCAATCACGACCACGGACCAAAGGGCAGTCTGAGTCGCCGCGAACGATGCCGAGATCGCGACCGTTACTCCAGCGACCGCGAGCGGCCCTGCAATCTCGGCCCAGCGCGGGGCGGCCTGCAGAAACTTTCCATTCAACAGCGTCTGGATGGCGTTCGCATGGATTTCCACCCCCGCCATCCGCCACTTGTCGGTTGCCCCAAAGGACGTGTAGTAGGGCGTGGCGTGGCGGTCGGGATCAGCCTTGCTGTCAGGACCCACCAGCACAATCTTGCCCTTTACCCACTCCTCCAGCTGTTTCTGGTTGCCTTTTTTCGACGCCTGAATGAAATCGACGAGCGATGCGCGTGGAAACGTATCGGCGGGCCCGGCGAAGTTGATGATCACATTGCGTTCCTGGTCGATCGGTACGAAGAGGTCTCCGAGATAGAGCTTCCCGTCACGCATGGTGGCCGGCTTGCCAAGAAACCCTTCCGCCGCGTGCAAAGCCATGCTGCGCTTGAGTTGTTCGAAAGGCACCTTGGGATCGGGGGTTTCGATCATGACCTGACGGCGGACGAAGTCGTCATCATCCACCGTGAGGTTGGCAAGGCCGGCCGTTCCAAAAGCCCCGGCGAGCATATTGATCGGTACAGTGAATGCCGGATCCGTCTGATCCGCCTCGGAACCGACGAACGCGGTTACCAGGAACATTTTCGAGTTCGCGTACGTGAACGCTTCGGCCAGCACAGCGTCATTGTCAGCGTCGTATTTCGCGGCCGGAATGGGGAAGGCGACGTCGATTACAAAGCCTTTTGCGCCGGCATCGGCTGCTGCTTTGAGGGCATCGGCATAATGATGGCCCCAGAACAGATGAGGCTCGGGATAGGCAGCGTCGGTCTTGTCGTCCATGCCGAGGATGAAAATGTCCTTCGTGGGCTGCTTGCCGCGCAGGACGAAATGGGCGTCGCGGGCCTTGAGATCGAGGAGGTGGAAAAAGCTGATATTCGACAGCAGGCGCGTAACGATAGTGGCGCCAATGGCAATCGCCGCGCAAATGGCGATGCGCTTCCAGTTTCGATTCATGCTCTTACTGCATATTCTACCGGGATCGGGGCGATTTCTCACGCTGCGGCGTCGTGAAGCACGGGGGCAGCGCCTTTTCCGCAGCAGCGTTTGTGCTTTTGGCCGGAGCCGCAGGGGCAAGGAGCGTTTCTGGGAGTTCCTGCCGGGACCGATTGGCTTCGTTCTGTAATTTGAGACGTTGAAGACGCGGACGGCGTTCCGGTGGCGGTGGCGAAGATGTTTTCGAAATCGGCGAGACCCTCGAGTTTGCGCTTATTCATCTGCCAGCGTTTTTCCGCCGCCATGGCTGGTATCAGGTCTTTGTAGCTGGCAAGGCCGAGATCGGATGTGTCGAAGTCGTCCGCGAGGATTTCGATGCGGAAGCGCCGCTCATTTTGCAATCGGCGTAGCTCGGCGAGGGATCGCTGGAGGATTCGGTACGTGTGGAGACGGGCGCGGTCCACGGAGAGTTGGGTGGGCAGAGTGGCGAGGTTTTCCATGGCGTCGAGATCAGGATCGAAGATGCGATCTTCGACGCGGGCGCAGCGGCGAAGGCGCCACGCGGCGCGGGTGATTTCGTTGGCGAGGGCCTGTTCGAGGACGCCTTCAGGCGAAAGGTCCTTCAGCATGGCGGACGCGAGTTCATCGTATTCGTCGGCTTCGGTGGCGTTGAAGGTGTTGCGATTGGAAAATAATCCGTGGGAAACGGCGTTCCGTGAGGATATGGATTTGCCTTCGGAGGTATTCGGGCCGGTCGATGCGGCCGAGTTATTGCGATTGGCTTCGATTTGCGCGTCTGTTGCCATGGCTGAAGCCTACATCACGAGGAGGGGGTTTCAAGCGACTGGTGGAGCTAAGTGACTGAAAGCAGGGATGCGAAAAACTGAATTTAGCGGGCACTGAATTTACGAGCATGTCCGCAAACGGCGAGGCGATTGAGCCGCTGCTGTCCGTCCCTGGAAGTTTTTGCTACCGTTGGATTCGTATGACCCGCGAAACTACGGCCTTGCTCGAAGCTTTCGAACATTTGCCGATCGGTGAGAAGCGTGCTTTCACCGAAGAAGTGTTGCGACGTTTGCTCCCGTTCGATTCCGGCCCGCTCGAGAACGAAGAGATTGGCACCGTCTCGTCCGCGTTGTTTCAACTTCTCGACGGGCAGGATGAAAATACCACTTCGCGGTGAGGTCTGGCTAATCGATTTCGGCGATCAGGACCGGGCGCTGGTAACGGTTGTCCCTCACACGACCAGTTTGCGCGGATCGTCCTTTGAAATCGAGACGCGGGTGTCATTTCTGAAAACGGGCGCTTTTCTGGTGCAGGGCGTGACTACGTTTCCGACTGTCAAGGCATTGCATCGACTCGGCTCTTTGTCGCGCGAGTCTTTCGACAAGGTCGCTGGCGGTCTGCTGAACTGGTTAGGATACTCCTCGCAATAAAGCAGCGGCTCGGCAGACAAGCCCGCCGGTTATCGCCGGCAAGACGGATCGCCATACGTAAAGGAAGTCGCGCTATCCTTGCGGACGAACGATGGAATCGGTCGCGCAGCCCCTAATTCGGTGACGGTCGCTCAACCTTGTCAACAATAACCAAGTTGACAGGCCCCTTTCGCGGCTCCAGTTCCAAACCAAGTTGATCCTGCAGGGCGCTGAAGATCGAGGGACCCTCCTGGGCGGGTACGGACGATCCCGTTCCATCCAGAGATGGCGGGGCTTCAGCATCGGGATTCCAGTCCAATGTGAAGTCATAATCCGCATCGAGCCCTGTCTCATTGACGACTGCTCGGTTTAGCATTCCGGCCAGCGCCTTGACCAGACAGGAGAGGGCAACACGTGAAGCTGTTATCTGTCCCCGGTGCATAACGAAGCCCGGTGGCAACGCGCCTGACTGCGGCGCTGCCTGCACTTTCGCCCCTCCCTTCGCAATAACCAGAGCATAGCCCTGTTGCTCTTTGGTTTCCCGGTGAACCTTCAGTTGGAAACGATCCGCCAGCAGAGATTAAAGCCGGGCCCTGTGCTGATCCTCTTCCTGGGCCTTCGCATTCAGGTAGAAATTAAGAATCGGCTTCGAGGCCCGTGCAGGGTCCGGAGGCGTGGCCAGAATCGAAAAAGTATCCCGAGTAAGCTACTTGGGCCCGGATATCTCAAACGGCCTGACATCGCAGGCTTCTACGATAAGCATGCTCACGGTTACCCCTGTCGCCCTTAACTTGCCACTTGGCAGGAAGAAGAATTGGAAACTCCCACGATCGGGCCCAGTCGGTTTGATGTAAACAACTTCAAACTTCAACAGGTCTGCGTCCGCATCAGCTTGAGCCGGGCATAACAATACAGTCAAAATCGTAGTTGCAAAAGCGAGAGTTGCACACCGGATGACAAATCTCATGTGCCGTCGATTTTGTCAAGCAGAACGGTAAGCATCCGGGTTGCGCAGTTAGAGGTTCAGTGCCCGGGAGCGTGGACCGGCCCACATTCAGGAGGTAGGCCACGTACTGGCGCGCTTCGCCTTTGTCGATCAGCTTTCGGGCGCGTATTGAAACCGGCTCGCGAGTTTGGTACTCCCATCGCCGACCTGGTCCAGCCGATGCCTTATGTCGTTTATCAGTCAATTATCGATGCCGGGTTTGCAGGCCATGGGCTGCATCGCTACTGGAAATCTGCCTGCGACGAAAATTTAAGCGATGCCCGTAGCGACTTACTGGTGCGGGGCGGGGAAAATCTGGCGTCGCCCCTGTCGGCGATCATCATAATACTGATGCACGGCGCTGCGGCACGAGTCGCACCCGACGCGACCGCGTTTGGCGCGCGCGACACAATGGGATTTGGACGTCGTTTCGCAGTGGTCCGACCCGGCGGACTCCTGCTCTCCCCGGAAAACCGGAGCGCTCGATGGAAGCTCTGCCCGTGCTCGAAGTGGATTACTCCGGTCTTGACCAGCCTTGCCCCGGTTGTTCACCTGGGAATCAAAATGGGAGCCTGAATCCCCTGAATGGCAGCAGATCTGTTATCGGCAGGCGCAGATCGATTCCCATCTGCGAACACAGTTGATCGAGTGGGTCGCGGCTGTTGTTCGCCCGCCTCGAATGCCGGGATTATGCCCACTTCGATTTTCGCGCCGCGGCGGACGGCGAGATCAAACTGCTGGAGGTGAACCCGAACCCTGGCTGGTCGTGGGACGGAAATCTGAATCCGATGGCTAGCTTCGCAGGGATCTCGTATCCCGAGCTCCCGGGCAACATCATCGGGACCGCGCAGGACGGCTCTCCGGATCTGCCAGCCCGCCGCCTAACTGGCCACTAACTGCCGAAACAAAGCATCCAGGCGCGTGGCGGGATCGTCGCAAACTCCCCCATGCACCGGCGAGACCTGAATCATCGTACTGCGGGGCGACACCAGCCAGTGGAATCGTTCACTCGGAGAAAGCTGTGCGATCGGCCCGGCATCCTTCTCGCCTGCACAAATTCGAACGAAGCCCTCCAGATGACGACGCACCAGGTCCACATCGACATCGGGGGCTAGTACCCGCAAACGCTCCTCATCCAGGTTTACGCGCGCTGCAAGAAACCGGCAGGACTTCGCAAACAGAATCACTCCGGCATTGATGAACTCCTCGCGATCCACGCGGGGCACCACACGCACTACCGCATAGTCATACGAAGCGCGCACGGGCTTGTATTGCCTCCTCGACGAAAGTCGACGCTGCGACTTCCAGTCGCGTCATAAAATAATCCACGTAGCCGGCTCGCTTCGCATCCGGCGTGCTGGCTATCGACTCGCGCACCAGCCATTCATCCGGCACTTGTTGAAGGATTTGCTCCAGCACATCGCGCGTGAGTCGAGGCCGCAATCGGGCATCCGCAGCCTCGATGCCGTTCGCCCAGCGGAGCAGCACGTGATCTTTGATCATCGGGAAGCGCGTTCGGGCGCGAGTATCCAGATCGCTCCAGTCGTGGTGGAAGTAGAGCGCGGCGCCATGATCTATCAGATAGAGCGAGCGGTGCCAGCACAAGAGGTTAGGATTGCGCGCTGTGCGATCCACGTTGGTAATGAAGGCGTCGAACCACACGGTGCTGGATGCCAGCGCAGGGTCAACCAGATCGCGCGCCGCCGGATCGAACATGGCTGAGCCCGGCAGGTAATCCATCGCCAGGTTGTTGCCGAGGCTGGCCTGCAGCAGTGCCTGAATCTCCGGGTCGCCTTCATTGCGGCCCAGTTCGGCATCCACCGTGGCGAAAACTACTTCCGGCACCGGGAGGTCCAGCGCGCGTCCGATTCCGGCGCAGATGAGTTCGGCGGCTAGCGCCAGCACGCCCTGCCCTGCGCCACGGAATTTGAGAACATACAGACCCAAGTCGTCTGCCTCGACGATGGCGGGCATGGATCCGCCCTCGCGCAGGGGAGTGACGTAGCGGGTTGCGGAGATCGTGCGAATCATGATCCGATCTCCATTATGTCCAAAGGAACTTCTTTGGCTAGGTCAATTCGCTGTTGTGCTGTCCGAGAAGTGGCGCGCGGCCACCGGAAGTCCCGGGAGTTTCGCTGAGGACCGGCTGCGGATCCGACGAATAATCCGCAATAGCTTCTTTGAGGTTTCGCACCGGCGTTACGCAGCAATCTCTTTCGCCGAGACGTTCGAACCATTGTTCAGCGGTTGCCGCCGCGAACTTTTCTGTTAAAACCGCGACTACTGGCCCCTGATCAGGCGCGAACTGCTCGGAAATGAGACTTTGACAATCCAATTCCCGGCATAAATTGCTCCAGAAACGCGGCTCAAGCGCACCCACAGCTACATAGGACCCGGCCGCCGCCGGGTAAACCCTATAGCATGCAAAGCCTCCATTAAGGAGTTCGGCACCGCGTTGCGGGGCCTTCCCAGTCGCCTCATATGTTGACTCCGGAATAGCCATAAGTCCGGTCGAGCTGGCAAACATTGAAACTTCGACCCGCTGCCCGCGCCCAGTCCGATGCCGGACTTCAAGCGCCAGCAAAATACCAATAATCGCCGGCTGCGAGCCACCGGCGAGATCCGCAATCTGCACTCCGGCGAGCGAAGGCGGCCCGTCCTTAGGTCCAATCAGATCCAGGACGCCCGAAAGCGCAAGGTAGTTGATATCGTGTCCGGCGAGTTGTGAGTACTTCCCTTCCGAACCGTAGCCGGTGAGCGACGCAAATATGAGCCGCGGATTTTCCGCTGCAAGTCGACTGTAACCAAGCCCAAGCCGATCCATTACGCCAGGGCGAAATCCTTCCAGCAGGACATCGGCGCCGCGCACCAGCCGAAGAAAATCCTCCTTGCCCTGCGGATCCTTAAGATCGATGAGGATGCTCTTCTTCCCGCGATTGGTGAACTCAAAAACAGGATTGGCTTCGGTGCCCTCGAAAGTGTAGCGGGCATAATCGCCCAGCGGCGGCTGTTCGATCTTGATCACCTCCGCGCCAAAATCGGCAAACCAGCGGGTCACGATTGCCCCGGGCAGAAGCCGGGTCAGATCGAGAACTCTGATCCCTTCCAGGGCTTTCATGGTCAGTGAGCGTCCGACACCAGATCGCGGCCAATGATCATCCGCCGGATTTCGCTGGTGCCCGCGCCAATTTCGTAGAGCTTGGCATCGCGGAGCAGCCTTCCGGCAGGATATTCATTGACGTATCCATTGCCGCCCAGGCACTGAATGGCATCGAGCGCAGCCCGCGTAGCCGATTCCGCCGCGAAAAGAATGGACCCCGCGGCGTCCCTGTTGGTGATCTCACCGCGGTCGCAAGCCGCTGCTGCTGAATAGGTGTATGCGCGGGCAGCGCTCAGCGCAGTATACATATCCGCGACCTTGCCCTGAATGAACTGAAAATTGCCGATGGCCTGGCCGAATTGCTTGCGCTGCCGGACGTAAGGCAGCACCAGATCGAGACACGCCTGCATGATGCCGAGCGGTCCTCCGGCCACGATGACGCGCTCATAGTTCAAGCCGCTCATCAGCACTTTTACGCCTTTGTTGACCTGACCCAGCACCTGCGCGGCAGGAACTTCACAATCGTGAAAAACCAGTTCGCATGTGTTGGATCCACGCATACCGAGCTTGTCCATCTTAGGCGAAGTACTGAAGCCCGGAAAATCTCTTTCAACAATGAACGCGGTGATGCCTTTCGAGCCACCTTTCGGGTCCGTCTTGGCATAGACAACGAGCACATCGGCATCCGGACCGTTAGTGATCCACAACTTCGTACCGTTCAGGCGATAACCGTCACCATGCTTCTCCGCATGGAGCTTCATACTGACCACGTCCGACCCGGCGCCCGCTTCACTCATGGCAAGCGCGCCCACGTGTTCCCCGCTGATCAGTCGCGGCAAATGCTTTCGTTTCTGCGCTTCCGTCCCGTTGAGATGAATCTGATTGACACAGAGGTTGGAGTGCGCCGAATAGGAGAGACCGACGGACGCGGAAGCGCGGCTGAGTTCCTCCATCACAATGACGTGCTCGAGATACCCCATGCCTGCCCCGCCATAGGTTTCATCGACGGTTATGCCAAGCAGTCCCATGTCGCCGAGGCGCTTCCATATGCCTTCAGGAAAAGTGTTTGTGCGATCGATTTCAGCTGCGAGGGGCGCGATTTCGCGCGATGCGAATTCGCGCACCGCAGCCCGGATCATGGTCGCGGTTTCATTCAGAGGAAACATTGTTGATCGGGCGGTACATGACCCAATTTACCCCCGGCTCTTTCGCCGCGACCAGATTCGGCTTGAAGAATTACTTGCCGGCCTTCGCTGCCTCTTCTTCTTTCTCTCTCATACGCGCGCCACTCAATACGTCTGCCAGCGCGTAGTTGGCTTCGTGGCAGGCATATTCATAAATGTGCGAATCGGTGAGCGGCCACGTGTATTCCCCATTCCACGGCTTCGCCCATGTTGCCGGATCGTCTATTGTGAAGCGATAAAGCAACTCCCTGGGCCCGACGCGCGTGAAGCGCTCAATCACATGCAGGTTCTCAGTGGATTCTCTGAAGCCCGTCTTGTCAGTGAAATTGGTGGTGTCGACCACCAGCGTGTCGCCTTCCCAATGGCCGATGGAGTCACCCAGCCATTTGCTAATGGCGGGAGGCAGGTGCTGGGAATTCATGCGGACGACGCGGACGTCATGCACCATCTCGGTCAGGATCACTACCGAGTCTTTGGTCTGCACAATCTGGTGAAGATTGTTGTAAAAGTAATCGGGCAAGGCGGGAGGGCCAGCAGTACCGCCGAATCCCAGCAGGCACCGCTCGCCGAGTCCGCGCCGCTCGGGATCGTCATAGGCGCCGGGCGCTTTTTCGAGGCCCGGATCGGCACTTTCACCTGAGTCGGAGGTGGATCTTGGCCGTTGGGTCGCGATCCGCTTCAGGGCTTCGGGCGTGTAAGGCGGGACTCGCCCGTCGGGTTCGGATACAAGGGATGTCCTGATTTGCCCGTCCACCACCGTGTATGCGGAACCGGGATCGAGCCAGCCGTAATTGTAGCCGCCGACGTTTCCGTAGGGTCCGGGAGATCCGTCCCCACCCTTCGGAGGCGCTTTGCGGTCCGCATCGATCGGCGCGTCTTCGCGCACCTTTCGCTCTCTCGCCGCAGCTTCAAGTTTCGCAGCCTCTTCTTTTGTCATGGTGGCCTTCCCGCCGCGGGGGCGCTCCATCGGCGTCAGCGTCGCCAGATCGTAAACACCCTGCAGATCGGGATGCCCATCCGGCAATCGGGGTACCTTATAGCCGCCGGACGACTGAGCAAAGAGACCGCTCGCAATTCCCAACGACGCAGTCAGAAAGAAAAAACGATTTCGCATATCCATACCTCCGGCGCCCTGGCGCCAGGCTCATCCACCCATCAATTCTTCCACAAAATTCGCCGGTTCGGGATACACGCAGACCTTGCTATAATTCCGCCATCAAAACGCCGCCCCGAAAACGAGGACAAAATGAGTTTCTCCAGACGTGAATTTCTCGGAGCAGTGGGTGCTGCATCGCTTGGCGGTGCCTCATCGCTGGACCTCTCCGCGCAGAATCAGACGGCGGATCTGATTCTGTATAACGGCAAAGTGGTCACAGTCGACCCTGCCTTTTCGATCCGGCAAGCCGTCGTCGTGAAAGACGGGCGCATCGTTGAAACAGGCGGTAACGAGCTTCGCAACCGGTACACCGCAGCCCGTTCCATCGATTTGCGCGGCCGCATGGTCATGCCCGGATTTCACGACACCCACATTCACCTGGGCGGAAATTCCCGGCGATATGTCGATCTGAATGAGACCTTCTCACTCGCGCAACTAAAGCAGCAGGTCAGTGAGAAGGCGAAGGAACTGGGTCCGAACGAATGGATCACGGGCTCCGGTTGGGATGAATATCATTTCGCTGACGAAAAGCGCAAGCCGCTGCGGGCCGATCTGGATGCGGCGGCTCCGAATAATCCCGTAGCTCTCACGCGCGCCGGCGGTCACAGTATTGTCGGCAATACGAAGGCGCTGGAACTGGCGGACATTAATAAGGCCACCCCCGATCCCGATCGCGGCATTATCGAGAAAGGCGCCGACGGATTGCCGAACGGCGTTATCCGCGAGCGGAACGATCTCTATACACGCCTCGTGCCCCGCGACAAGCCTGAGGACGTTCGCGACAGTTTCTTCGCGAACGTACACTCGCAGCTGAGACTCGGGATTACCAGTGTGATCCAGGCTGGAGCCTCCGTTACTCCTGGCAATGTTGGTTCCTATGCCGAATGGGAAGTTCTCTATGCCAGTCACGGCACGGATCTGCCGCGCGCGTTCGTGCAAATTCAGTTCCCGGGCGATGCCAACACCGGGGAGGCGCGATTGAAGGAGTTCGGACGCAAGACCGGCGATGGCAATGAAAGACTGCGCGTCGGATCCGTCGGTGAGATGACGGTCGACGGCGGATTCACCGGTCCCACGGCATGGTCGCTCGTTGACTACAAGGGCCAGCCGGGATTTCGGGGCCGCGGTTTTCTAACGGAAGAGCAGATTCGCGCCCAGGTCGAGATCGGACACAAGAT
>Ga0182013_10005247_pt1 | contig 15158 bp, 17 predicted proteins | sample 612S2MmetaG_FD_120487 | JGI IMG/M metagenome (GOLD analysis project Ga0182013, IMG submission 120487) | Permafrost microbial communities from Stordalen Mire, Sweden - 612S2M metaG | ecosystem: Environmental > Terrestrial > Soil > Wetlands > Permafrost | place: Sweden: Stordalen | collected... | reverse complement strand
GAGCGCCGAGAGGCGAGCCCCCTCCGTATGTTCTTTGGTTTTGAAGAGCATACGGAGGGGGCGCCGCACCCGCAGGTGCGGTCTCTAAGTACGCGCCTGTCGGCGCTCCGCCTCCCTTCTTTTTATGGGGAGGTCTTAGGGAATGGCTTGGTACGGCAAAACTCGGATGCAGGTGCATCGCGAGAACGGATTTGCACGGCTCCTTCTCCCCGCGCGCGGTGAGAAGGTCGGGATGAGGGGCCTCTCCGCGATTCTGAGCGATGCGGATCAACCTAAGGCGCTGGAGACATCTCGTGGATTCTCAGCCAAGCGGAAGCGCCCCCGCACGCGGGGAGAAGGAGTCACGCGCCGCGCAAGCCAATTGCTCAAAACAACGGCGGCACCACGCCGAGTGGAATGAGGCCGAGATAGATCACGCCGTCGTCGACGCGCAACGGCAGCGCCGTCGCGGGCTTGCCCTCGATCTCGATCGGCTGGCCCATTTTTTTGATGTTGTCGATCAGGCTGGCATTGGTGCCGGCGCGGACCACGCCGCTCAGGCCCGGCATCAGACGGTCGAGCGCACCAAGCCCTTGTGTGCCAAGCCCTTGCGATGGCGAACCGCTGCCGCCGGTGAGCTTGTTGATGCCTTGCCCGATCAATTGGTCGATGCCCAAGAGCGGCACGATATTGTCGATGCCGGCCACCGCCACGCTCATGATGCCGTCGAGCTTGCCGTGCGCATTGATGGTGAGCCTGCCGGTGCCGACGATGACGGCGTCGGGCCGTTCGAGGCGCAGCAATTTGATGTCGATGCCGCCGCCCGCGGCCTGCATGTCGCGAAACAGCACGGGCCAGGGCTTTGGCGCGAAGTCCTTAAAACCGCGCATCACGGCGTCGATGTCGCCTTGCAGCGGTTCGGCGAGCAAGGGGTGAAAAGTCGGTGCGATCGCGCCTTCGAAATGTCCGGTCGCCTCGATCACCGGATTGTTGCGCGCGGTGCCCTCGATGATGCGGCCGTCGACCTTGGCGGTCTCGGCCTGGAAGATCATGCCGGAGCCGGGCCCGGCGACCCGATCGAGCCGCGGCTGTTGCAGCGACACGGTGATGCGTTCGGGCTCCGGCGGCAGGCCGAGCAGACTCAATTGCGCCCGCGTCCATTTGGCGACAAAGACCGGCGCGCCGCCCGGATTGGAAAGCGTCACCGGGCTCGTAATCTCGCCGTTCAACAGCGTCGGCCGAAAGACCTGTGCCGAGAAGGTGACGTCGGAGGCGTGCACGTCGAACGGCGGCTGGTTGTTGCTGAAGGTGGCGGCAGCGCCGGTGCAGCGGCTGACGAAGCCGAAGGGAAAGCCGCCGATGCTTTGCGTGCCGCAGGCATAGACCCGGCCGAGCGCCGCCTCGCGTTCGATCCAGCCGGACAGCGTGCGGTCGGCGATGGCGGCTGCGTAATACCACAGCCAGCTCCAGCCGATGGCCAGCACAAGGACGAGGGCGATCGGCGCGAACACCGGCCACAGCCGGCGGCGGCGCGGCACCGGCGCACGCTTGCGCGCCGGCCGCGGCGCCGATCGCATCATGCTGAGGGGAGAATCGCCGGACATTGTCGTTACTATAGCCCTGTAAGGCGGCGCCATTGTGCCGTCGTCATCATCCTGTTAGGCGAGCGAAAGTCGGGCCGTCAACGAGGCTTAAGAGGGTCTATGCGCACCAGCGCCGAGCATGAGACCGGGGACTTGTGGGTTTTCGGCTATGGCTCGCTGATGTGGCGGCCCGGTTTCGCTTATCTCGAACGGGTCTCCGCCCGGCTCATTGGACTGCACCGGGCGCTCTGCGTGTTTTCCTTCGTGCATCGTGGCACGCCGGAGCGGCCCGGCCTGGTGCTTGGCCTCGATCGCGGCGGCATGTGCCGCGGCGTCGCCTACCGGGTGGCGGCTAAAGCCCGCGCCGAAACCATCGAATATCTGCGCTCGCGCGAACAGGTCACCTCTGTTTATCTCGAGACCATGCGGCGGATCGAGCTTGAAGACCACGCCCGGCGCCGCGTGCGGGCGCTCTGCTACGTCATCGATCGCAGCCACGTGCAATATGCCGGCCGTCTGACGCTGGCTGAGAGTTTGCATCACGTGCGCCAGGGCCACGGCCAGTCCGGTCCCAATCGCGACTATGTGCTGGAAACCGTGCGCGCGCTCGAGGCGCTGGGCTACCGCGAGACCGAGCTGCATCTTCTCGCCGAGCAGCTGAAAGGTGTTCACGAAAAAGGTGCCGCTCATCCATGATCGCCGACGGCCTCTACCCCGATGAGCCGATTGGTCGCGTCTTCGATTACGGTCTGCAACCGCTTGGAAAATGCCCGTTTTTCCAGGCCGGGCGCGATCGGATCCAGGATTTCAACGACAATCGTGCCGGGGAAGCGCAGCAGCGATCGACGCGGCCAGAACAGGCCGGAATTGAGTGCGAACGGAACGCAGGGCACGCCGAGCCGGCTGTAGACTTGGGCGATGCCGGGTTTATAGCTCGCCTCCGCTCCCGGCGGCCGCCGCGTGCCTTCGGGAAATATGATGAGCTGACGCCCGGCGGCGAGCGCTTGCTGCGCGCGCGCCGTCATTCGCGTCAGTGCCGCCACGCCGGCGCTGCGGTCGATCGGAATGAGGCCGGCTTTCCAGGTGTACCAGCCGAACAACGGAATCCACATCAATTCGCGCTTGAGCACGTAGACCGGATCGGCAAGCACGCCGTACAGGCCGAAGGTCTCCCACGCCGATTGATGCTTGCACGCGACGATATAGGCCGTCTTGGGCAGCTTCTCGACGCCGCGCCATTCCACTTTGGTGCCGCAGACGACGCGCAGCAGCCATAGGCTAGACATCGCATAGGAGCGGATGAAGACGCGCAGGCAAGGATACGGCAAAACGAATGTCGGCAAGGCAACGATCAAGTGAACGATCAGGTTTACGTAAAACAGCACGTTGAACAGGATCGAACGAACGATGATCGAAAAGGATCGGGACACGGACGACCTGTCGGTAAAATCTTGCGAATAGCGGTGAGCGAATCTTTGCAGCGAACGGATTTGTGTGGATCAGGCGCTGCGCCTGGTCTGCGCCCGCGCTCCACCCATTTCGGCAAACGAGTCGAACCGCATGCGCAGCTTGGCGGCAAGGTATTTGAGATATTCCGACAGCACCAGCCGGGTGGTCGCGCCGTTCGACCACCACGGCTCGATGCGCAAGCGGTCGGAGACGACTGGAAAGGGAATCAAAGCCGCGTCGGGCAGCTGGTGCGCGAGTTCCGCGAGCGCGCGCGGCATATGGTAGGCCGAAGTGACGACGATGAGCGAATGAAAGCCGTGCTCAAGCGCCCAACGTCGCGCCTGCACCGCATTGCCGAGGGTATTGAGCGCGGAATAGTCGAGATCGACGCAGCAGGCCAACAGCCGGTCGTAGTTGACCACCTCGTGGGCGATATCGCCGGTCGTGGTGCCGGGAAACACGCCGGTGATGAGGAGCCTCTTGCCGCGGCCGGAGGACAGCAATTCCAGCGCGTCGCTGACCCGCGACGTGCCGCCGGTCAGCACCACGATGCCGTCGGCGCCGCGGTCAAGCGCCACTTCCTCGTTGGGCAGCAGCAAAACGAAATAGGCAAAGCCCGCGAGCAGCAAGAGAACGCCCAGCGCGGCGAGCTTCAGGCCGGCCGACCTGATGCGCCGCGTTCTGACCGCGGTCCTGAGGCTGAGCATCACGCTGCGCGTCCCTCGCGCCAAAAATGCAGTGCCAGAATCGTCCCCTCACCGGCCGAAATTATAGCGGCGATTCCGGCGGCAAGTTGGAATTGTTGCTGCCGCTTAATCGATCTCCTTGAGGGTTTCATCGACGATACGGCGCGAGGTCAAAGCGGTGACCGCAGCCATCAGCACGATCTGGCCGAGAATCGCGAGGTAACCCGACGCCCCGACCGTGGAGCTGCCGAACAGCGCACTCGCCGCCTCGCCACCGGGAGTCCTGTCGAACCAGGCGCTGGCCGCTCCGAGGATGCCGAACAAGGCCAGCGCGCCGCCGCCGCCGATCGCGCCGCCCTTGAAGCCGAGGATGAGAAAATGGCGCTGGAACTGGCTGGCGACAAAGCCGTCGGTGGCGCCGACGTAATGCAGTACCTCGACGATCGGACGGTTGGTCGCCATGGCGCCGCGTGTCGCGAAGGTAACCGAGAGCACGGTCACGGCGATGACCAGGACGAGGATGGCGATGCCGGCGACTACCGCGGTTTCCGCCATGGTGCGCATGCGGTCGATCCAGCCGCGGTGATCGTCGAGGCTGGCGCTCGGCACCTTGGCGGCGAGCGCCTTGCGCAAGGCTGCGAAATCGGGCGTTGCGCCCGCCACGGTCTTGACTACGATCATGCGCGGAATCGGCAGCTCGCCGAGCGCGAGACCGGACCCGAGCCACGGTTCGACCAGCGCTTCCGACTCCGCTTTGGTGTAGGCGCGGACATCGGCAATGCCGGCGCCGGCCTGCGCGGTGGCGACGGCGGCGCGCACGTCCGCGTCGATATCGCGGCCGGCAACCGGCCGCACTTGGATGGTGACCTCGCGCCCGACGTCGGATTGCCAGTCGCTCGCGGCGCTGACCACCATGGTCGCGGCCCCCGTCGTCAGCGCGGCGAGGAAGGTCATGATGGCGACCACTGCGGCGAGCGAACGGCCGGCGATCGAACCGCTCGGCACGATCGGCGTCGTAACCCGCTGCGCCGGACCGCGGGTCGCCGGTCCTCCAGAAAGCGCTCTGGTGGGATGGCGATTGTCCCACGGCTCAGCCATGGTCTCGATGGGCTCAGTCGTAGACATGTTCAATCACAGACATGCTCAATCATAGACATGCTCAATCATAGACATGCAGACGTCCATCATGCAGGACCAGACGGCGGGCGTCGTACTCGTCCATCAGGGCGATATCGTGAGTGGCGATAACGACGGAGGTGCCCGATTTGTTGAGTTCGACGAAAAGCCGCAGCAGGCGTTGGCCGAGGCTCGGATCGACATTGCCGGTTGGCTCGTCGGCGAGGAGGAGTTGCGGTCGCGCGATGACGGCGCGAGCGATTGCCGCACGCTGCTTCTCGCCGCCGGAGAGCACCGGCGGCAACGCGTTGATGCGCTCGCCCAACCCCACCCAGTGCAAGAGCTCGACGACCTCGGCGCGGTAATCGTCCTCGTCCTTGCCGAGCACCCGCAGCGGCAGCGCCACGTTCTCGTAGGTGGTCAGGTGGTCGAGCAGACGGAAGTCCTGGAACACGATGCCGATGCGGCGACGCAGCGTCGCGCGGCCGTCTTTACTCAGCGTCGCGGCGTCGTGGTTGAACATCGAAACCAGGCCCCGTGTCGGCTTGAGCGACAGGAACAGCATGCGCAACAGCGAGGTCTTGCCGGCACCCGACGGGCCGGTCAGGAACTGGAAGGAATGGCTGTCGATACGAAAACTGAGGTCGCGCAGCACTTCCGGGCCAAGCCCATAGCGCAAGCCGACATTCTCGAACCGGATCACGCGGTCCTCCGAAAAAGCCTGCCGCCGCGCGAGGTTTGCACCGCCGGGCCCGCAGCCTGATTCGCCCGTCCCGCCAACTTAACACCCGGCGCCGCCATGAACCCTTGGTTTCCAATGGGACCTTGGTTTCCAATCCGTTAACGGATGGCCGGCTAGGATCGCCCAAACGCGCTGCGCCCCTGATTCGCCAATGCTGATCGTTTGCCCGAACTGCGCTACATCTTATGATGTCGACGTGGCAAGCCTACGGCCGGATGGCCGCAAGGTTCGCTGCGTGCGGTGCCTTACGGTCTGGCTCGCGGAATTATCCCACGCCGACAAGCTTATCGCCGCGGCCGAGGAACTGGCGCCGGTGCGCCGCACAGTTGAGGCTGTCGCGACGGTGGGTGGCGAGGGGTCGGTTCCCCAGCTACCGCCCGATCAACCTGAGGCGGCGGCAGACGCCGAAACCGATCCGCCCGCCGCTGCGTTCGAGGCGTCGGTCGAGGACGCAGCTGCCCCCGCTGGGACCGAATTCGAAGTGCCCGAGGATGACACTTTCGCCGCTACGGCGGAGAGCGCGGACGCCGTTACGACCGAAACCCCCGAGATGGACTCCCCGCCGATCGCACCAGTCGATTTCGATGCCAGCGAGCCGCCGATCGATGTCGAAGCCGCGCAAGAGGCTCCAGCCGACGTCGCTCCGCTCGATGACGTCGAGAGCGTCGCCTGGCGCCGCCCGCAGCGGCGTCCCAAGCGCGGCCCTTGGGGACGTTTGTCGCTGACGCGCCTGCAAACAGCCACGCTGGCGTTGATCATCATCGACGCGATCGTGGTCGGCTGGCGCGCCGATTTGGTGCGAGTCCTGCCGCAGACCGCGTCCTTTTATGCTTCGATCGGCCTGCCGGTAAATCTGCGCGGTCTTTCTTTCGACCGCGTCGTCACCTCAACCGAACAACACGAAAGCGTGCCAATCCTGGTCGTGGAAGGCAGCATCGTCAACGACACCCGCAAGATGGCGAACGTGCCGCATCTGCGTTTCGCTGTCCGCAATGCCGCGCACCAGGAAATCTACTCCTGGACCGCCGTGCCGCCGCGCCCCATGCTGCCGCCGGGCGAGGCGGTCGCGTTCCGCGCCCGGCTCGCCTCGCCACCGCCGGATGTCCACGACGTGCTGGTGCGCTTTCTCAATCGCTACGACATCATGAACGGAACCCGCTGACCATGGTCCCAATATGGCTCGCATCCTGATCGCCGAAGACGAAGAAGCGCTCCGCGCGATGTGCGCGCGGGCGCTCTCGACTGCCGGGCACGAGGTCAAGACCGCATGTGACGGCGGCGACGCGCTCGACGTGCTCCAGCGCGACGCGGGACGCTTCGATCTTCTGCTTACCGATATCCGCATGCCGGTCATGGACGGGATCGCGCTGGCGCTCGCTGCGGCGCGCGACTACCCAGAACTCATTATTCTATTGATGACCGGCTATGCCGATCAGCGCGAGCGCGCTCACGGCCTCGACGCGCTGATCCACGATGTCATCGCGAAGCCGTTCACGCTTGCGGTGCTGCGCGGCGCGGTCGAAGAGGCGTTGGCAGTCAAGACACGTTCGGGCGCCTCGGTCCGCTCGTGATGACGATCAAAATTCAGTCATCGTCCGGGCCGGCATAGGGCCGCGGCAGCGGCTCGACCGGCAGATCGGGATGCGTGCGGCCGAAATCAGGCGCCGGCGAATCCTGGCCAATCTGGACGATGCCGCGGCGGATCGCCCGCGTGCGGGTGAAGTGATCGAACAACGCCTGACCGTCGCCGCGACGGATCGCGCGCGTCAATTGCGCAAGATCTTCATTGAAGGTGCCAAGCATCTCCAGCACCGCGTCCTTGTTGGCGAGGAAGACGTCGCGCCACATGGTCGGGTCGGATGCGGCGATGCGAGTGAAATCGCGAAAGCCGCCCGCGGAGAATTTAAGCACCTCCGAGCGCGTCACCTCGCCAAGCTCGTCGGCGGTGCCGACGATGGTATAGGCGATGAGATGCGGCAGATGGCTCGTTATCGCCAGCACCAGATCGTGATGGGCGGCCGGCATCTGTTCGACATTGGCGCCGAGTGCGCGCCAGAACGCGGCAAGCCTCTCGACCGCCGCGGGATCCGCGCCTTCGGGCGGGGTGAGAATGCACCAGCGTCCGACGAACAGTTCGGCAAAACCGGCGTCGGGACCGGAATTCTCGGTCCCGGCGACCGGATGCGCTGGAACGAAGTGCACGCCGGCGGGCAAATGCGGGCCCATCTCGCGCACGATCGCTCCCTTGACCGAGCCGACGTCGGAGACGGTCGCGCCCGCTTGCAGATGCAGCGCGATCTCCTTGGCGACCTCGCCGCAGGCGCCGACCGGAACGCAGACGATGACGAGATCGGCGCCGGCTACCGCCGCGGCATTGGTTTCGACCACTTGATCGGCCAGCCCGAGCTCGGCGACGCGCTGGCGCGTGGCCGCCGAGCGTGCGCTCGCCACGATCTCGCGCACGGCGCCTTGTGCGCGCGCCGCGCGTGCGATCGAAGAGCCGATCAGGCCCACGCCGATCAGCGCGAGGCGGTTAAAGAGCGGTGCGGAATCCGTCACAGCATCAGGCCGCTTTTGCCAAGAATTCCTTGAGCGCTGCCAGGACCAGCCGGTTCGCCTCCTCGGTGCCAACGCTCATGCGCAGCGCATGCGGCAGCTTGTAGGCCGTGGTCTGACGCAGGATCAGCCCGCGCGCGCTGAGGAACGCATCCGCGTCCTTGGCGGTGCGGCCTTTAGTGTGCGGAAAATGGATCAGCACGAAATTGGCGACGCTCGGGGTCACTTCGAGCCCGAGCTTGCCGATCTCCTGCATCAGCCAGTCTCGCCAGCGCGCATTGTGTTCGCGCGAGCGTTCCTGGTGCTCCAGGTCCTCGATCGCGGCGATGCCGGCGGCAATCGCCGGCCCGGTGACGTTGAAGGGGCCGCGAATGCGGTTGATTGCGTCGACAATGTGCGCGGGGCCGAACATCCAGCCGAGCCGCAATGCTGCGAGCCCATGGATCTTGGAGAAGGTGCGACACATCACGACATTCTCGGAGGTGGCGACGAGCTCGATGCCGGCTTCGTAGTCGTTGCGCTGCACGTATTCGGCGTAAGCGGCGTCGAGCACCAACAGCACATGCGGCGGCAGGCTACGGTGCAATCGCTTCACTTCGTCGAATGCAAGACAGGTGCCGGTGGGATTATTCGGATTGGCGAGGAAGACGATTTTGGTCCGCGCTGTGACCCGCTCAAGGATCGCATCGACGTCCGCAGTGAAATCCGTTTCCGGTGCCACCACCGGCTTCGCGCCGGCGCCGAGCGTCGCGATCGGATAAACCAGAAATCCGTGCGTGGTGTGGATTGCCTCGTCGCCGTCGACCAGATAGGCATGAGCCAGCAAGTGCAACAAATCGTCGGAGCCGGCGCCGCAGACGATGCGGTCCGGGTCGAGCCCGAAGGCGCGCCCGATCGCGTCGCGCAGTTCGCTCGCCGAACCATCGGGATAATCCTCCAGATGATCGGCCCAGGTCTTGTATGCCGCGATCGCGCGCGGGCTCGGCCCGAGCGGTGTCTCGTTCGATGACAGTTTGAAAATCTTGGCAACGCCCGGCGCGCTGCTCTTGCCGGGCACATAGGCCTCGATATCGAGCACGCCAGGCCGCGGTTGGGGACGTGTTGCAGTCATGAGAACGGGTCTCCGAAACTCAATAATCTCTCCCCGGATCAGGGGGAGGGGCTTAGGTCGGGATCGTATAGCGGGTCGCGTGACTGCCGACGAGGGCCGAGGAACGGATCGAGGCGCCGGTTTTGACCAGCGCATCCGACACCGCGGCGATGCCGCCGCGCTCGACCGAGACCAAAAGCGCCGCGCCATCGAAGGCGCTGTCGGGCACCGCGATGACGTCGGCGAACGCAGCGATGGCGTTGAGCGCGTTCGCCTTCCAGCCGGCGACCCGCATGCTCCAGACTTCGGTTTCGGTCACCATGGCGTCGGCGGCAACCCGGGAGACCACGAAGACCGGCATGGCGGCCGGATGATTGGCGCGTTCGACGAATGGCAGCCGCGCGATGATTTTCGGCGCCGCGGAGAATTCAAGCGCCGCCCACCATGGGCCGGCGCCGGCGACGGCAAAGGCGGGAATGAGGCCGAGATCGCCCTTGGATTCCGAGACCGCTTCGACAACGCTCGAGGCTCCCATGTGCGGCTCGAACGGCACGGTGAAGCCGAAATGGAACCGCGCGGAATCCCGCATCAGTGCGTCTCCGGCGGACAAGTCGGCATGCACGGAAAACGGCGCTTGCACATAGGTGAAAGTGGAAATGATGACGCGCCAGATGCTCTCGGCGGTCTCAAGCGGCAGGTTGCCGTGATGGCGGGCGACCAGCCGGCGCATCATGTCGGCCTCTCGCGCCGGGCGGAAGGCCGAGCCGGATTCCTCGGTCTTTTTCACCGCGATCAGGGTATCGATGATTTCGCCGCGCTCGATTAAAAGCGCGTGCATCTGCTCATCGATGCGATCGATCTCGCGCCGCAGATCGGCGAGGGATTGGTCCTTGTGACGAGGCGGTTTCGGCATGATTTGATCCGGCAATTGGACCGATTGATAGGTGCCGTTAAGGCCGAAATCAAAGAAAACGTTGACTCCGTGCCCAAGCGGCCTATTTACGCCCTTTTGACCGCCCCCTTTGACTGCGACTTGGGCGGCAACCACGCCGGGAAGCGCGGCATTCTGGGACAGACCGATGGCCGATGGGAGCGCCACGCTCGATCTTGCCGACCGCACGCGCGAGGCGGACTCACCGCATTCGCCGGTGGTGCGTTTTGCGGCGCACAAGCCGCTCCGGCTCGACGCCGGCGTCGATTTCGCGCCCTTGCAGATCGCCTACCAGACTTACGGCACGCTCAACGCCGCGCGGACGAATGCCATTCTGGTCTGCCATGCGCTCACCGGCGACCAGCACGTCGTCAACGACCATCCGGTGACCGGCAAGCCGGGCTGGTGGGAGACCATGGTCGGCCCTGGCCGGCCGATCGATACCGAGCGCTATTTCGTGATCTGCCCCAATGTCGTCGGCGGCTGCATGGGCAGTTCCGGGCCGGCCTCGACCAATCCGGCGACCGGGATGCCGTGGGGCCTCGACTTTCCCGTCATTACCGTGCGCGACATGGTCCGCGCGCAAGCGATGCTGCTCGACCATCTCGGTATCGACAGCCTGTTCGCTGTGGCCGGTGGCTCGATGGGCGGCATGCAAGCGCTGCAATGGGCGGCGAGTTATCCGCACCGCGTGTTCGCGTCGCTGCCAATCGCCGCGGCGACGCGGCATTCGGCGCAGAACATCGCGTTCCATGAGGTCGGCCGCCAGGCTGTGATGGCCGATCCGGATTGGCGCGGCGGGCGCTATTTTGCCGAGGGCACGAACCCGCGCCGCGGGCTTGCGGTGGCGCGCATGGGCGCGCACATCACCTACCTCTCCGACGCCGCGCTGCACCGCAAATTCGGCCGCCGCTTCCAGGACCGCGACAATCCGACCTTCTCGTTCGACGCCGACTTTCAGGTCGAGTCTTATCTGCGCCATCAGGGCATCACCTTCGTGGAGCGGTTCGACGCCAATTCCTATCTTTATCTGACCCGCGCGATGGACTATTTCGATCTGGCCGGCGATTACGACGGCGCGGTGGCGAATGCGTTCCGCGGCGCGCCGACACGGTTCTGCGTCATCTCGTTCACCAGCGACTGGCTGTTCCCGACCTCGGAGTCGCGCGCCATCGTCCATGGGCTCAACGCCGCGGGCGCGCGCGTCTCGTTCGCCGAAATCACGACCGATAAGGGCCACGACGCGTTCCTGCTCGACGAACCGGAATTGTTCGCGATCGTGCGCGGATTTCTGGAAGGCGCCGCCAAGGCGCGCGGACTGCCGGCGAGGTGACGATGCTGTCGCGTCTCAAATACGATCTCACCATGGCGGAGGCGGCGCGGGGCCCGGGCGGCTCGCGCGTCGACTTGCTGGTCGTCGCCGACATGGTGGAGCGCGGCGCGCGCGTGCTTGACGTCGGCTGCGGCGACGGCGAATTGCTGCGGCTATTGGAAACGCGCGGCGTCGACGGCCGCGGCATCGAGCTGTCGCGCGAAGGCGTCAACGAATGCGTCGCCAAGGGGCTTGCCGTGGTGCAGGGCGACGCCGATACTGATCTTGAAGACTATCCCGACGACGGCTTCGATTTCGTGATCCTGTCGCAAACGTTGCAGGCGACCCGGCGGCCGCGCGTCGTGCTCGAACATATGCTGCGCATCGGGCGCCACGGCATCGTCTCGTTCCCGAATTTCGGCCATTGGCGAATCCGGCTGCAGATCGCGCTCGGCGGTCACATGCCGCACACCGACAATCTGCCCTATGCCTGGTACGAAACGCCGAACATCCATTTTTGCAGCATCAAGGATTTTCGCCAGCTGTGCCACGCGGTCGGCGCCAAGATGGAGCAGGCCGTCGCGCTCAACGCCTGGGGCGGACGGATGCGGCTGAAAATGCCGTGGTGGTTCTGGAATCTGTTCGGCGAGCAGGCGGTGTTCTTGCTGAGCCGCCAAGGTTGACAGAATCGGCTGACAGAATCGGCTGACATTATCTCTATAATAGACTATCGACTGCCATCGCGCTTCGCCGCGCAGCGCGGCGGGGGCGGGCCCGTAGCTCAATGGTCAGAGCTAGCGGCTCATAACCGCTTGGTTGGAGGTTCGAGTCCTCCCGGGCCCACCACTCAAAACTTGGCGCTTTAGTTATGTCGATGCCAAACGTCGCCATGCGCAACGCTCGTCCGAAACAACTGCGTCGCCTAAGCCGCAGCGTCGTGGCATGAGAAGGCAATCCGGCACATTCGGTTCGAGCGGTTGCTCCAGGCATGGTTGGTGCCGCGCTGCACCACGGTGTCGCCGGCCTTCAAATGGACTTCGGCGGTGTCGAGCACGAGCGTGATCTCGCCGTCGAGCACCAGACAGAAGTCGAGCGTCTGCGTCTTCTGCATGTAGGGATGTGCGGCCGTGCGCGAATAAGTCGAGGCGGCCGGCGATCCCATGGCGCGGAAATAGGCTTCGACTTCGCCTGAGCCGACCTTGCCGCGGAACACCTCGTCGGGCGGGAAGGTCACGGTCCGGCACACCGAACCGCCCGGGGGCGGTTCGAGCCGGTGCGGATGATGCAGCATCGCATCACGATAGAGCCCGATCTGAACCGGCGAGGCTTCGGTGACCCAGATGCGCTCCGATAGAAATCCCGGCCTTGCCGGATCGCGATACAGGTCAGGCGACGGGCCGTCCGCGATCGCGACTGATTTTCCCTCGCCGTCATCGATCGTGACAATGCGGCGCCCGAGCTTTGATTCATCGCTCATGCTTGTTTCCTATACTTTTTGTTCTTGATCGAATTTCGCGCCCATCATGACGAATGCCATCAGGCTGCCGGCGTTGAGATTGGCCCAGCCGTGCCAATTGCCAAGCTGCACCACGACATCGCCAGCTTTCATCACGACATTGCCGCGGTCGAGCAGCAGCGTGCGCTCGCCGGAAAGCAGAATGCCGTAGTCGACGGTCGCCGATTTGTGCACCGGCGAACTGTAGAAATTCTGCCCGCCGCGATCCCAGACGCCGTCGGGACGCAACCGCGTCGGACCGAGCGGCTTGTAGGCCGGATCTTTCGCCGGATCGTAATCGGCGGGCTTGGCGTTCGATTGCACGATACGCAGATGGCCCCCCGCTGCCGGCGGCTCGAAATGGAACGGCAGATTGCCGTCGTCGCGGGTCCCGGAAATCACAGCCGGCGTGGTCTGGTACACCCAGATATCGGTCATGCAGGTGCCGCGGCTGATCGCTCCCGGATTGACGTTCGGCGCCGCGCTGTCGAACAGCACGCCGGATCGTCCATGCTCGTCATTGCCAGTCACCACCCGCCGGATCGGTTGCGGTTCGAACGCCATGTCTCATTCCTCTCCCATATTCGTCGTCGCGGACGCAAAACGCTTGAGCGCCATTGTAATCGACACCTTGTCCTTTATCATCTCCGATGCAGCGACGAAGGAGAATGAACTCCTCGGCCGTCGATCGACGAAGACTATCGATGGAGGAACGCTTGGGAAAAATTCGGACGGCGGTGTCGACGGCCAGCCTCGCGTTTATGCTGTTCAGTCTATCGGTCGGTTCGGCTGCCGTTTTGGCGCAGAGCTTTCCAAACCACGTCATCAAGATCATTGTCGGCCCGAGCCCGGACGTATTCTCGCGTATCATCGCCGAACGTTTGCAGCAGGTTTGGGGCCACCCCGTCATCGTCGAGCCGCGGCCCGGCGCCGGCGGCAAAATCGCGGCCACCGCGGTGCAGACGGCGGCGCCGGACGGCCATACGCTCCTGTTCGCGACGCCGACCTACAGCCTCAATACCGCGATGAAGCTCGCCTCCTACGATCTTCTCAAGGATTTCGAGCCGGTTGCGATCACCGGGCTCATTGCTTACGCGCTGGTCGTCAACCCGAGCGTGCCGGCAAAGTCGGTCGCGGAGTTGGTTGCCTATGCCAAAGCCAATCCCGGCAAGCTGAATTGTGCCTCTGCCGGCATTGGCACGGTGCCGCACGTTGCTTGCGAATACCTCAACAGCATTGCCGGCACCAACATCATCCACGTGCCATTTCGCGACGTGAACTCCGGCATGATGGCGACAGTCTCCAACGTGACGCAAATCTTCTTCGGCGTTGCCACCAACGCCAAATCGCAGATCGAAGCGGGCGTCTTGCGTGGTCTTGCGGTCAGTACGCCGCAGCGCTCGCTGCTGCTGCCCGAATTGCCGACCATGATGGAGTCCGGTTATCCGACCTTCAACATGCCGGGCTGGGGCGGATTGCTAGCGACCGCAGCTACGCCCCCCGACATCGTCGCCAAATTGAACCAGGAAGTGCAGCGCGCGGTTGAGCGTCCGGATGTGCAACAGCGCTTGCTTGCCGCCGGCATGGAGCCGCCGCCGACGCTGGGCCCGAACGAGGTGCGCGACTTTATCGCTAAAGATATTGCCCGCTGGACACAGTTCGTCGACGCCGTCGGGATGGAAAAGCTCGACGGCGAAAACGCAAAGCCGTGACCTGGGGCGTCCGGCTGATCGTATGAGGCGCCGGTATTTCTGTAGGGAAGTCAGGAGGGTGCAGGTAAACGTTTTTCGGTTGCCGGCGAATTCTCGGTCGCTAGGTCCTCGACAAATGCCCGGCAACGCTTCTAGAAGTATCCGGTCGAGCCCTAATAGGCCGCAATGACGGTACCGCGAAAGTCGCCAATGACTTATCCCAAGAATCTGCCGGACGTGAATTATCGGTCGTTTTTCTCATCCGCGCTCGGTCAGTTGCACGACGAGCGGCGGTATCGGGTGTTTGCCGACCTCGAACGCATCGCCGGGCGCTTTCCGCATGCGGTATGGCATGCGCCGGAGGGGCCCAAGGACGTCGTGATCTGGTGCTCGAACGACTATCTTGGCATGGGCCAGCATCCCAAAGTGATCGGCGCCATGGTCGAGACCGCGACGCGGATGGGCACCGGCGCCGGCGGCACCCGCAACATCGCCGGCAATAATCATCCTCTGGTCGAGCTCGAGCGG
>Ga0182013_10005246_pt1 | contig 15159 bp, 23 predicted proteins | sample 612S2MmetaG_FD_120487 | JGI IMG/M metagenome (GOLD analysis project Ga0182013, IMG submission 120487) | Permafrost microbial communities from Stordalen Mire, Sweden - 612S2M metaG | ecosystem: Environmental > Terrestrial > Soil > Wetlands > Permafrost | place: Sweden: Stordalen | collected... | reverse complement strand
GAAGCCGACTCTCCGCGCTGGATACATCGATTCAGTCGGTACGCGATCGCGGCCGATACCGAGCCGGCTATGGGTTTCGATGGACCCCGGCCATTGCGTCACGTCGGAGACACGAAAGAAGGGAACGAAGTGCCTCGCAATGACAGCATGGCATCGTCACGATGCGCCGCTGGGCTCGCAGCGATATGCGTAATCGTTTCCGTCAGTTGCGGCGGAAAGACACCCCCGCTCGGCGGACAGACATCCCCGCCTGTCTCGAGCGAAACTAGTTCTTTAACCACGGCCCCGCTTTCACCACCTACCGGCAGCCCTACGACTCCCACAACAACGAGCGTCCCGCCCCTAGCGACAACAGGCTACGGACTGCCAGGTTGTTATTACTCGTATCATGACCCTCATCCGGGAGCAGAACGCCCGAAAGACTTTGTCCTCCAGGGGTGCATGCAAAACGGCTTCTGGTTAACAGATATGTCCTGGAGCTCGTGGGGCCCTCGGGGTGCCGATGGAACCGGCACCTTCGTTGTTAATACCTGCGAAATCGACTGCGCGAGTGGACCAGCAGTTAGCAGCCCTGTCGTTGTCCATTCTTGGAACCCAAAGCCGGCGCAAGCTGGCTCGCACTGCCCCCCAAACCTAAATATCTACGCTGAGCTCATTTTGGCTTTCCCGAAAACTCTGCCACCCGCCACCCAAATTCAAATAAATACGAAGTACAGGGGTATGGCGGCTGTCCATAACCCTTCCGACGTCAGCGCGTTCTGCGAGTAGAGGTCGACCGAATCGGTAAGCATGGATCGCTGGTTGCGCACGTGTGTACACTCGCGACATCCGGCATGATGAAGCAGGACTTGGAACGAGTTCGTAAACCGGCTGAACGCGCGACACCGACGAAGTAAAGACGCCCTGGCAACGGCGGAAAAGAGCCCATGTAATAGGCAAGTGCGGCGTTCGGCGTGGGTACTATCCTTCGGGTGCCGAGCGCTTCATTCCACAGGTGGTAAAGATGGCACGATTTGCTGCAAGCGATGATGGCTCGGTTGTCGACAACGCTTCAACGCCGGAGCCACCGCCCCCATCTGCTTCCGGATCACCAGGTGCCCGCAGTGCGGGCCAGTCAGCCGGCGCGTCGCCGCTGGGATACGCGACAGCTCGCAGGCTGGGAATCAAGAGGTTCTTCGGTCCCGCCGCGGCGCTGAAGGACCGGCCGCTCATGACGACCGCGCTGGCCTCAACCGTGGCAGCGGCCGTCGTTTTGCTTGCTGTGACCGCCATCCTCCTAGGCATGCTGTCGACGATGACAAAGCATTCGACGCCTGCCAGTCAGCCAGCGCCGATAACCACCATGCGCTTGGGCTTCGACGACATGCGCGACTTTGTCACCGCGTATTACCACGACCTTCCGGCGCATCCGCAGGAAGCATGGGCCCGACTCGACAACCACTGCCAGCAACAGACCGGGCGAAGTCAATTTCTCGAGTTTTGGTCCACCATAAGTTCGGTCACGTTGATATCAATAAGTCCGCGCGATGCGACAAGCGTGGTCGCACGGCTTACATACGTACGGGGCAACGGAACGTCCGATAGCGAAGATCGTTGGCTGACAATGGTTTCGACGAACGGGGTCACGCAACTCGATGAGTCTGGAAGAATCGGGTCGGTGCCGACGCCCGGTTCTTCAACAATCCCGACCAATGATTCTCTCGCCTCGGATCCAATTCCGGCTTCAGTGATCGACACCTTTTTACCTACACCAACGGAAGTTAGCCGCGTCGTCGGTGCAACTCAGCTGCGGGTTAAAAACTCCGCGAACGATGTTTTAGATAACTCAGGGAGCGTGCAACCTACCGCGTGCGTAGGTCTGGTTTTCGGAGCTGAGCGTGCGATATACGCCAACACAGGCTTTGTAGCGATACGCGACCAAACGTTCCAGCCCGCGAACTATCCGTCGAATGCGCCTGACAACACGACCGGACCGGACCTGGTGGAGCAGACGGTCGTCGTATTCCATACACCCGAACAAGCGCAGTCGGTGCTGATGACTTCTCGTGCTCAATGGTTGACGTGCGCGAGCAATCAGGTCACCTACCGTGTGCCGAATACGGATGGCGAGGTCGCCTGGGCATTCAGCTTCGGTGGCGTGCAACTTTTAGATAACGTGCTCACAGTGTCCATGATGTCGGAATTTAGCCACGTAAATGGAAGCATCGCCTGCCAGCAGGTTCTAGCTGCCCGCGCTAACGTCCTCGTAGGCACCCGGACTTGCCTGAGTCCCGACAAACCGTACGTCGACACTCCTACCGATCCGAACTTGGCGGGAGACGCCGCACGACGACTCGCCGAGGACATCCGCACCAGACTTGAGTTCTGATTTAGGTCGACACACGGGACGCGCTGTCCTGCAACCCAAAGTTGCCTCAGTACTTGCTGCTATACGCGGCTGGCTAGCTCCGTGTCCCAGATACGCGGATGAGTTGTGTCGTAGTACCCAGCGACGGTGCGCCCGCGGGGATCGCTGGCGGCGACAGCACCTCCTTGATTTCGGCTTTGAGTGCGGCCTGCTCAACGAGCGATCCCAGGTTGTCGCCAACAGACTCCACCGTCAACCGTGCGGAGGACAGGAAACCGACTGCGGCCAAAACGATTGACAAACCTACTTTCTCGCTTGTAGTCATCTCACGGCCTCCTACCGTGTGCAACGCTGAAGGGCACTCCCGCCATGCCACCGGCCGCAGGTCGATGCGCTGCTCAGGGGCTTGTTTTACGTATCAGCGTCGTTAGCGTCGTCATGTGCGTCCAAGGAAGCGGCCAGTCCCAGTACTTCGTCGCGGTCGAGGAACAGTGCGCCATTCTTGCCGGGTAGCTTGGCGACGACGGTCAGAACGCCTTCGCGGGTCCAGCGGATGACGGTGCCCTTGTCACGATTTAGGAGCACCGATGCTTCGCGAGCTCCAATCAATCTGCTGGTTTCGGATTGCATGAGCTTGACGATTTCACGGATCTACGCAAAGTCAATAGACATGGGCAAAGTCGTCGGGCTAGAGGCGTTGTGCCAGAACGGTTTGCGTACCCACACTGGAATCAGTCTGTGGGTACAGGTTTGTCCGGACAGCAGGATTATGCTGTCCGGACAGCAGATTGGGCTCTAAGACCTTCGGCCGGATCAAATTCTTCCGATGTGCAGGAGTTACCGGCGCCTGCGGATCAGCGCGACAGCACCGACGATCAGCAGCATGCGCCCCATGATCGTGGCCAGGGCGACCAGACCCGGCAACATGCCGTGCCGTACGCGGCCATCAAGAGGAATGCCACCGCCGCGACGACGAACATGATGCTCACTTTCTGGCCGCTCGTCATGTCCATCGCCGTCCCACCCAGGACAACGCTGGCGGCGGCTCCGCCCATACCTGCGGCAGCACCGCGAGCCAGCCACCTACCCGTCCAGTTTCCTACCCGTAGTTGGTACAAAGATAATTACTAGACGTCTGGCTGTGAGTTCGCCCCCGTGCGTTGCCACGGGTCAAACCAGACGTGCAACATGCTGACTTGCAATTGCTCACCACCCTCTCCCGGGCCTCGGCTGCACTACGCTCGCCCACCGTGAATGGGAAACGTTTGCAGTTTGCCACCGCCATCTCCACAGTTGCACTGACTGTCGCCGCCTGCGGTGGCGGCACCACATCGAGTCCGCCCTCCACAGTCACGGTCACTCAGACCACCCAAGCGGCGTCCAGCGCTCCCGCTTTGGCCACAAGTGCCCCGTCACTGAGCCCAAGCGCTGAGCCGTCGAATACATACGCTGCGCAAGCCCCGACGACCGCTGCGGCCATTACGATCCCCGACTTGATCGGGCAGAACGCGAAGATCGCCGAAGACAAGCTAAAAGCCCTTGGATTTACCAACGTCGAGTTGGCTTCTGCGACTTCGAAGTACCAAAACGTTTTCGTGCCAGCGAATTGGACAGTTGTCGGCATCGAGCCAGCTCCGGGTACCTCCGTCAGCCCTGGCGACGATGTGGTGGTCAAAGTGACCAAGCCATGACCGCGGCCCGCTCGGTGCTCCATGCGCTGCCATCGAGTCGCGCGACATCATCGGACAAGGAGGTTGAGCAATTTTCATCCGGGCAGTTCTCATCAGTTCGTCGCCACGGCATAATTGACGGCAGCGTCAATCAGGTTGCAACGTCGAGGATTTAACGTGCTGGCCGCAATGAAGCGAAGGGGCTCAAAAATCCGGGTGGCGTGAGCCGAGAACGGAACTACGGCGTCAGCGCAGAGATTTCACAAACAATCTAGTGAAAAAAGTGTAGATCGCTTACGCTGCCATTCGACTCCGAGAGATACGGATACTGACATGAACAGGATTCTGACGGGCGCGGCGTTGGCGCTCGGCACGGCGATCGCGGTGGTTCCTGGACCGGCGGCGCAGGCCGCGACCAACATCGGATTCGACGCGCACGCACCGGGGTTCGTCGTCAGTATTGAACCCGGACTACCCCTCAGTCCGGCGAGTCAACAGAATGCCGTGCGCGCCGCGAAGCAGTATCTCGACTACACCGCCTTCTCCCGCGAGGGACTCATCCAACAACTGGAACACGACGACTACTCAACCGAAGACGCAACATTCGCCGTCGACAGCATCACCGTGGACTGGAATCAGCAGGCAGCGAAGGCGGCGAAGCAGTATCTCGACTACACCGCATTCTCCCACGCCGGGCTTATCGACCAGCTAGAGCATGACGGGTACACCTCTGTGCAGGCGGAGTATGGGGTCACCGCCGCCGGCCTCTAGGCCGATCGTCAGTCCGGATGGGGCATTGAACACGGTTTGACGCTAACGGCTTTTGGCGCTGCTGTTCGTGACCCCAGGCGACCAGACATAGCACGCCAATGCCGCCCATCATGCGGGCCGAGATGAAAAGCACCGCGAGCGCCACCGGCCACAACCCGAAAGCAGCGGCCAACAGGAACGTCATCGCCGCGCCGACGATGATGACGCCCCACTTCCGGCTGTCCGTCCACTTCCCGTTGTCTGTCATCTCATCGCCTCCTACTGGTTATAACCACGCGGCGGTGCCGTCCATACCGGCGGGCGGCCACAGAGGGCGGTTCCCAATCGGCCTTTTGGCCGGGGTTGTTGCGCGAGAGTCGCACCGACGCTTGGTGACTGGCGACGAGGTGACTTGAATGTCGGCGTTGCGTTGATCTTCGCGACTGCCGCCTCCCAGGTGACATTCGCGATGTACCTCCCGCTGTTAATGCATTCCTGGACCGTGGTCGCTGCGCCCGCTTCACTAGCGAGTTCGATCAACTGGGCACTGTCGTGGAACATGGTGCCCGTCTCAGAGGGCTGGATCCCCGAGGCATACAGCGCGCTATGGAATCGGCGGAACGAATCGATGGACTCGTCGGCGACGCAGAGTGACGCCGCGCCGGCCCGCGACGAATAGTTGTGGTTCTTCGCGCTGTCGAGAATTGACACGGTTGAGTAGTCGGCCGCAATGGCTCCGATGTCAACGAGTTTGGACACCGTCGGCCCGAAAGCCCGCTCGAAATTACCGCAGGCCGGACATAGAAAGTCCTCGTAGAACGAGACCACAGCCTTGGGGTTGTCGGTGCCGGGTTCAGTAACCAGGTTGCTCGACTTCAACCGGACCGTATCGCCCACACCGGCGGCGACAGGACCACCCTTCTGGTGGTTCAGCTTCACGAGGTGGACGACGAGGGCGACGGTGACAAAAGCGGCGATAACGACGAGAGCAGCGACAAGGAGAACCTCCCACATCTCCCAGCGGCCGAACACGCGCTCTGATAGCCACTCGGTCTCCGGAGAGGGCGCGGCTTGCGACGCCTCAGCCGATTGGCTGGACGCTAGCTGTGTGGGCTGCTCAGCGATTTTGTCGTCCTGCTGCTCGACGGTTGCGGCGAGCGTCCGTGGCAGTTGATCGTCTTGCAGGGTGGGCGCGGCCTGGGTTGGTTGGCTGGCCTCTCGCACGACATCGGTACTGGGCTGGGCGGGCGGCAGCACTGGTTGTCGAATGGGGGTTGTGATGGCGTCGTGGGCCGCGTGGGCTAACTCGACGGTGGTGGCATACCGATCGTTGGGGTCTTTGGCCATGCCGGTGGCGATGACCTCATCGACACCTGGGGGCACGTCCGGTTGCATGATCGAGGGCCGAGGCGGCGGGGTGCTCAGGTGCGCGACGACCAGTCCTGCCATCGTGTCACCGTCAAAAGGTGGGCCTCCGGCCAGGCACTCATACAGCACACACGCCAACGAATAGATATCGACGCGACCATCCTCGACAGCTCCGGAGCCCAACCGCTCAGGGGCGATGTATTGAAAGGTGCCGATCATGTTTCCGGACTTGGTCATTCGCGTTTCATCGATAGCGCGGGCGATCCCGAAGTCAATCAGGTAGGCGAAGTCGTTGTGGTCGAGCAAGATGTTGGAGGGTTTGACATCGCGGTGCACCAGACCGACCTCATGGGCCGCATGCAACGCCAAGGCGACCCCCTCGATGATGCGCGCCGCCCGTTTTGGCTCCAGCGGCCCGTCGGCCAGCACGGTTTGCAGATCGCGGCCCATAATCAGCCGCATGTCCACATAGAGACGGCCGTCGATCTCGCCATAGTGGTGAATCGGAACGACATGCGGGCTGTTCAACTGCGCAGCCGCGTGGGCTTCGCGGCGAAACCGCTTCTGAAATTCCTCGTTGTCAGAGAAATGCGCCGGTAAGACTTTGATGGCGACGATCCGGTCGGTGTCGGTGTCATGCGCGCGCCACACCTCGCCCATGCCACCACGGCCCAACAACTCGATCAGGCGGTAACGCCGGAACTTCACCTCAGCCACCAGTCGGCCTTTCTGCCGCGCCCCGGTGGGGCAGATCAGTGACCGCCCAACAGATGATCTCCTCAGCCTGGATTAGCGTGAACCAGTCCTGGCCGTTGAGCCGAAGGTTGGCGACCTCAAAGACCCTGCTTCCGGCATGCTTGGCACTCAACATCCGTAACCACCCTCGGCATATCCGACTACCGTTGGCGTGACACTGTCCGGCAGATTGAGATCTGCCTGCACCATTTCGTAGAGCTGGTCGTCGCTGGTTCCGCTGAGGTGGGCATCGCAGATCTGGCGGGCCTCGGCTAGCCATTGCGAATCAGTGTGCGTACGCGAGAAGTAGTTGCCATGTATGGCGTCCAGATAGACCTGGTCACCAATAGCATCAGCCCGGGCCACCGGTCCCCAGCGGATCCCCATCAGGAATGCTGCGGCAGCAACGATGCGAATCATGTCCGGTAGCATTTCAGACCGGCTTGCGGCCAGCCATGTTCAGAGTCGCCACGAATTTCCGCGCAGCCGTATCGCTGAACCGGGACTTGCTCCGTGCAGATTTAGCGATGGCAGTGTTGGGACCCTCAACGATCACATGGATGCGGTGCTGGTTAGGGCCACCGCGATGGAATCCGGTGTCCTCCACCCGAGCCGTCAGACCCTTCAAGGGGTGACGTCGGGCGCTCTGGCTGTACCCCTCGATGAGTTCCGTACGGGTGAACCGCAGACCCTCCCAGTCCATGACGACACCATCCCGCTTGTTGGCCCTCGCCTTGAAGACAAGGATGGCGACGGCAATTGCAATGCCCAGGCAGAAAAATAGAATGAAGATCTTCATTGCGCCCAATCTCCTTGTCGGATGACCCAGCACGGCTCAAGGGCACGTCAGATATTGCACGTCCCGTTTGGTCCGTGGCAACGCACAAGGGCGAACTCACAGCTAGACGTCTAGTAATTACCTTTGTACCAACGACGGGTGGGAAACCGGACGCGCCGGAACTGCAGGAATGACCCCAAATCGACTGCGCGGACAAGCATGTCGCACAGGTTGCTAACTGGCCTGGCCACGAGGTTTTGTCGTCGATGCCTGCTAGCATCACCGGGCGTCCGGCACACCTGCCTTGAGGGATTCAGAGGAGACACCGTTGCGGCTTGATAAAACGCCGAAATTTTCTCGCGTGAGAGTCACGGCAGTAGGTTCACTCAGCACAAGTGATAAAGATTCAAATCTGTTGGGGGCAGTGGTTATACCCTGGACGCATCTCGATTCGAGTGACGATGTGTTCGCAGAAGAGGAAGTTCGCGGTGTCCTCACTTCAGGGTCCGAACTTCATTGGATGGCGGGAGATACCGAAGTTGAGATGACCGAACTGCCTCACTACGCGGGTGAGCCGGAAGACCTAATAATGCAAGCGCGCCCCATAGCGAGTCCATCAGGCTCGAAAGCGTATTCCGGCACCTTCGAGGGGTGGCCGTCATTGATCTGGAACTGTCACACCTTGTATGACGCGGTCAAGGGGTACAACGACTACGAGATCGCGGTTGAGATCATCCTCTGTGGCTTATCGGTAGCGCCGGATGACGGTGATCTACGTCCGATGATCCTAGCGGGCTTGAAGGCAAGGTATGCGGCGTTGGCGCGGCGTCCGGACACATATCCTCCCGCGGAATACCCGTGGCGTACACAGAAAGTACCGACCGAAGGCATGCTGGGCATTCTGCGGCTCTGACCCTGCCCCGCTGCGACGGACCGATCCAACCGGACGGGTCTTGGATGCGGCACCGAGTCATTGTCGCGGGTCAAGTAGCGTCACATTACTCGAATGTGATATTTGCCGAACAATAAAAATTGGAACGGACTTGCTCCTATTCCTTTAAATTGACTAACGTGTCAATAAATACCCACGAATTACAAACATGCAATTATCAAGCTTATGCAAGTCGCGTCACGTACGTCTTGTTGCTCCTGGGTCAGCCGAAGGGGCGAAAGCCGTTGGACAACTTTCTATCCCAGGCCTGAGGGCCACCGCCGCTTCCATCGGCTAGGCGCAATTGAAACTGGTAAATCATCGTTCTTAATTGACGAGTTAGTCAATTCGTCCACTGCGAGGCATGGCGGTGGGGTGGATTCGACATCACTGGTGCAATCCTCCACCGCAAAAGCTGCCAAGTTTTATTTTAAGCCGGTTGACCCCGATCGAATTCGAAGCAATCATGTCTCCGGGCGGGCCGTCGGGCTGCATAACTGAACCTCTGACCAGCTCGCGCGGTAGGCCCAAGCGACCAACGGAAGGCGACGATCGAATGCCTGGCAAATCAGATGAGGTTCCTCCCGGTTGGTATCCGGCACCGCATGGTGGTCAGCGGTATTGGGACGGGCAACGTTGGCTGGCGCTTCCGGATCCTGACGGCACTACGGTTGCCCCGGCAGCCGCATCCAACGGCTCAGCGGATAAGCCCGGTGGCAGGACGAAGGTTGTCGTTGCTTCTGTCGTAGCACTAGCCGTCCTAGCAGTGGCCGGGATCGGAGCGCTGATCTGGAAGAACAGCCACGACACACAAATGCGGAACGCAGCCATCGCTGCGTCATCATCAAAACAAGCCGCTGCTGACGCGGAAGCCAAGGAAGCGGATCGGGTTCGACAAGAGCGTGCCAAACGCACTCAGACTGTCAAGGACATAGAGGCATCCGTGAAGAAGTTGGCGGAGAAGCAAGCTGGCGAAGGATTATTCGACGGCCCGGTGTTGTCCGTGTCGTGCGATCCGATTGGTGGCGGATCAACCGACGACTTGACCGCCAAGACCACGGTCTTCGAATGCTTCGCTGCCACAAAGGACAATGGTGACGGGACGTTGAGCGGTAAGAAGTACCACGCCACCATGAATTGGGACACCGGCGACTACACCTACGGTCTCGGTGGTCCGCGGTAATGGGAAAAGGCATGCTTCGTGCGATGATCCGCCGCGTGGTTGCCGTCACCGCCGCAAGTGCGATCGGCATGGCGTCGCTAGCCCCTGCTCCTGCTAGTGCGGATTCGGCAGACGCCAACTACCTCAACAACGTTGGTGGCATGAACCAACCCGGTTTAAATGCACTCGTACAGGCTGCCCCTGACGTGGTGATCAAAGCAGGGCGATCGGAATGCACAATGCTAGACGGCGGATATGGCACCCGGCTGTCGAGGGGATGCTTAACGATAGCGCTAAATAGCGACTACGACGCGATGGTAGTCGGGGTTCAGGCCGTATCGGCTTACTGCCCGCGACACCAAGCTGACTCGGGATTCGGCGGCAACTTCTGAATGGCGCTCGACTCCGTATGCAGAGTGACAATTCGACGTAGAGGTCGGCGCATTGCCGAACGGGCACGAAGGACGCTCGGACCCTTGACCGGCTAGCCCGTCGTTACCAAGTTCCAAACTTTGTGGATGAACAGGAGTCGTCGATCCGAGGCGTTAGCGCCCGCAGCGTCCATGCTGAGTTCGAGCGTGCGGCGTAGCGGTATCCGCGACTCAGCGATGGCGTCGTTTCTCGCGATAAGACGGGTAATTTCCTCATCGGTTGGAAGCCTGCCGCTCTTCTTGAGATTGCAAGGCGCGCACGCCAACACGAGGTTCCATACGCCGTTGAGGCTGGGGCCGCGCCAACTGCCGGTGTTCATCCACCAGAACGGGAAGACGTGATCGACGTGGACGTCGGGTCCGAGATCGCCGAGGTACTCATTGCAGTAGAAGCAACGCCCGTGCTGGAAGCCGACGATCGCCGACCGTAAAGAGGTCAGTGGCACACGCCGGGTTCGGGCGATCAGTCCGCCAGTTTCGAGGTCGACGTCGACGCCCTGACGGACCAGGCTTCGACCTATGCCAGCGTCGAACGACGCCTCGACGATTCGCCATCGCGATTCCAACTCGTCATCGAGGAGACCGGTGCCGCTGGCTGCTACAGCCTGCAGGTCGGGCGTGAGCTTGACCATCCGGTTTGGCCCGCGTCCCTGGATCTCATAGAACCTGTGCGCGGTTTGGCCCTCGCCGGGCAGATTGTGGAATTTGTCCATCACCATGCCCGGTATTGAGCGGGTCGCCGCGTCAACGAGAGCCTCGGTGGGCGCGTTGGTGGCGATCGATTCATCGCGCTCCCGTGCCAGCACGGAAAGAAAGTCCTTATCGCTGAGGTGTAGCGATGACGAGGCCTGCGGATAGTTGCCTGTCCGGTTGACCAGATGCGTCGCGTAGGTCGACGCCAGTTCGATTAGCGGTACCGCGTCACGACCGGTCTTGGCAAGGTCGAGAAGGGCGGCGCCCAGGGCGAACTTGTAGGTGCGGGTGTTGACACCCATCAAGATGGCCTGACGCCACGACGTTCCAGCTGTCGGCTCCGCGCGGTAGAACTGCTGCTGCACAGGAAACAGTATGGGGAACGGGACCGACACACATGGGCAAACTCGTCAGGGACAAGATCCCCGACATCATCCGCGCATCGGGACGAACCGCCGAAGTGCGACAACTCGATGAGCGCTCCTATCTAGCCGCCCTCCGCGACAAGCTTGCTGAAGAGGCCGCCGAACTGCGCGGGACCAACAGCGCCGAGGACGTCCTCGAGGAGGCCGCCGATGTGCTCGAGGTTTTGATCAGCATCGCAGCGCTACACAGGCACACACTCGACGACATCGTCCGCGTCGCTTCTGAGAAGCGATCTGAGCGCGGTGGCTTCGATGAGCAGCTGTGGCTTGAGCGCCCGTGAAAGTCAGGCGGAACCGGACTGGAAACACTCGCCACAAGGTTGCAGGCGACGACCTATCGCGGGTTCAGGAACGGCTTGCCGACGGTCATCGCCCCGCGTTGAACCTCACGTTCCAATGCGAATGCGTCAGTGCCGTTATCCACGGTGGCATAACGATATTCGAAGCAATCATGGATGTGCTTTCGGGTGAGCGCGTCAAGCGACAAGACGCCGTCGCCGATCTGGGCCTGCTGCTGATCTGAAAGGCGCGGCACGACGAACCGGTCGCAGACGTACACGCAAAACTGGTCACCACTTCGTCGCCCGGATGCATGCGAATTCAATCGTGTCCACAATCCCTTGGCTTTCACTGGCTCGTCTGGGGCATCGGTATCTTCCGCTGCTAGCCCCCGGCCCGACATCCCGACGTAGATGAGGCGACCGTGTTCCCAGACGGTGTAGACGCCAGTGGCGACTTTCGGCACCGAAGGGTTGGGCCAGTCCGAGAATCGGTGGCACGGCCCCGTCTCAAGAGTATGCAGAAGCTCCTGCCGATCGCTAATAGTTGGTAGCTCGTGGGTCACAGCCGAAGCCTGCCACATGCCGTCCGAAATAGGGGCGGGGAAACCCCTTCCCCGCGCTCGGTCGCTCACACGGCCAGGACTGCTGATTGTGAGTGCTACGGGTTCAGGAGCTATCCGGTGTTATCGCACGTTTCCGCCTCGACTGCGACCCCCCGCCACCTTGGCCAGAGGTTGTAGCCGATCTCCGGATTGTTCGCGCCCGTTTCGAGGATGAACTGCTTTTCCTTATCGCGGACCTCCGCATCGGTGGCTGTCTCGCATTCCCAGAGGATCTCTTTGCGAACGGTTAGGTCGAGGCGATGCTCCGAGTGGTCGGCGGCGATCCGCTCCTGGCGTTGGGGCTGCCGAAGTAGGAAATTGCGCCCGTCAAATCCATGCCGACGCAGATCTTCCCGTTGGGGTAGGTGATCTTGTAGACCTGCTTCAGTGTCACGTTCACCACCGCGAACTCTGTAGCTTTCTAGGCATGGTTTACCGAGACGTTGTGACGTTGCCGTAATGGTCGACTGCCATCACCGTTCGGCGCTCGCCTCCCGTCACCGCAACCACAAGCCACACTGGCAGCCAGAGTCCGCAGAGGAAGATCGAAATAAGCAGGTGAAGAACGTGATTGACCCTCTGGCCGTGGACAACAACTGCTGAGTAGGGGGTGACCGATTCGACCCTCCCTCGCGTTACGGTGATGTACTGCGAAAGATATTCCTGCAACTGATGTTGACGGACTTCATCTGGCTGCCGGGTGGTTGAGAACGTCACTGGGGCGGGGGTCGCAGACCGATTCTTCGTCAGCCAGTAAAGGGCTGCGACAAAGCAGACAACGGTCGGCAAGGCCAACACGCCGACGTCGAAAGCTTTCCCTATCAGGATGAAGAGCAGTCCGAGCACCACCAGCCCGATGGGACCGCCGTACTTGCGCACCCAGGGTGGAAGTTCATCTAGGGCAGCCCCGCTCGAGGAATTGTGTCCACTTTGTGTGTTCAACTGTGCGGGTTGGTTATCGGCGGCGGAGTGCGCCTTGCGCTTCAGACCTTTCCCGCATTGCTCGCACGTGTAGGTCTGTACATCATCCGGCACTGCCTGGACGTGTTGGCAATTCAAGCACTTGAGCCGTGTGGTGGTATCCGCCTTCGCTGCTATTGGCAGTGGCTGTGGTTGAGGCGGGTTCGGAGCGACCCAGGCAGTGCCGTTCCAGTAGCGTTGGCCCTCGCCTGAGGGATCGGGATACCAACCTGCTGGTGCCTGTGGTGGTGGCGGATTCGTCATTGCGATCAATCGCTCATTTCGGTTCAAGGGAACTGCCCTTGCGTCGTTTCTGACTATCAGCAGAAGCCTCGCTGGACTTACGCTGTCAAGCCACTAACGTACAGCTTTCACCCAGGGGGTAACGGACATGACCGCGCCGCCTCCACCACCGACGCCGCCGGGTTGGTATCCCGATCCCACCGGTGTTGGTGGTCGCCGGTATTGGGACGGTTCTGCATGGGGTCCAGCGGCCTCCTCGCCGCCACCGCAGCCCGCGTCGACGCCGCTGGAGAATTGGTCGAGGTTAGCCGGCAAAACCAAGGCGATCATCGGCGGCGTGGTCGTCGCGGTGATCCTGCTAGTGACTCTGGTCTTCGCGTCCATTGAGATTAAAGAACAGAAGCAGAAATGTGCACCATCGACGGCTTCCAAGTCAAGGCCCACATCGTCCGATTACAACCCCCCAGGCACGATCGGTAAGGGTGTCAACCGTGCTCATGCAGTGTGACGGTAGGACTAGCCCAGATTCCACGCAAGTCCCGGCGCGACCAGCGGTGAATATTCACAAGACAAGAAGGAGACTTGCCCCAGTCACTCGTCGGCTTGCTGGATCTGCTTCCGTAGCTGTGCGGCTTCGGCTTCCAGCTTCTGCAGCCGTGCCTCTAGCGTCTTGCGCTTAGGTTTGGGCGGTGGTGGCGGCGGCGAATCAAGGAAGCCAACCGGTTCGTACACCACCACTGAGCGAACATGAGCACACAGCCAGCAGTGTTCGTATGGGGCAGGCTTTGGGCAGCCGTCAGCGATGCGTCTGGCCTCTTTCGGGCACGCTGCGATGAAGTCGTCGTTCATCTCGTTGCGCATCTCTTCAAGCCGTTCAGCGGTTACCGCAAAACGCGGCCCGTCGTCGGGCCTCCATTCCACATCGGGGGCCACCACCTGGCCATAGTGCCCGCAGACAAGCTTCACCGTGTAGAACGCCGACGTGTGTTCTTCATCGTGCCGCAGCACGGCCCACACGTCGGGCATGTCTTGCCAGCGTTCGGGCGGCTCAACAGGATCCGGACGAAATGTCACCTCCTCGCGCTCACCCCACTCCGCTACACCCTGCAGCGGAAGCGGCTGGGTAGTCGGGTGGTTCGCGTTGTCGTGGCATAGGAACTGTCCTGGCGGCAGTTGCTTAGGGCTTCGGAGTTGATGACTGACGTCGGATCGCTCCGACCAATCTGCATTGTCGCCCCGAGTGCAACGCTCCTCAATACAGCCGCAATCAAACTTGACGCGCCAACGAAAGATGTCTTTCGCATCAGGGGCCAGCATGCCCCATACGCGCCTCAAACGATCCGCCGCTGTCCACTGACTCTCGTCTTGGCCGCCCGACAGAAGCAGTTGGCGGACTTCGTCCTCGTACTCGTGGCGCACGTGCTCGGCAGGACGTGCCTTGCCTGGGAGTTTGCGTTTGATGGGTGCCGTAACCATTTGACTTCCTCTGCCCATGTTGACGTAGTTCCCATCGGTCCGCAGTCACAAACTCGCGCGAGACGGTCCGTAGAGCGCCCTAAGCACGGCACGTAGATCATGCTGAATCCGATTTGGAAGCTGCAAATTTCAGGACGACGCTCAGAAAACTTCCGTACCATGGGAAGAGGCGGTCAGCGAGTTTTCCACGTCCAGTCAGTCAGGTCCTGAAGTCGGTGTTGGCGGTCGGCGTTCAGGGTGCCTTTTGCGTGGTTGGCGCGTTGCCTTATGACCCATCGACCGAGCTTGTAGTCATCTACTGTGTATG
>Ga0182013_10005243_pt1 | contig 15162 bp, 9 predicted proteins | sample 612S2MmetaG_FD_120487 | JGI IMG/M metagenome (GOLD analysis project Ga0182013, IMG submission 120487) | Permafrost microbial communities from Stordalen Mire, Sweden - 612S2M metaG | ecosystem: Environmental > Terrestrial > Soil > Wetlands > Permafrost | place: Sweden: Stordalen | collected... | reverse complement strand
GCTCCGCAGGCGCCGATTTGACCATGCCGCCACACCGAGCCATCCGAGGCTGAGCAACGCGATGGCAGCGATGATGCCCTGCGAGATGACGCAATAGAGGCACCAGACTTCGAGGACGGTGCGTTCGATGTTGGTGAGGTAAAGCGCAAATCCGAGGCCAATAATTGCGAATGCGGCAAGCCATGCACGTTTCCGGAGGAAAGCAAGCACCGCCATCGCAAAGTAGCCTGCGATCCCGATGGCTGCGACCGGAATATGCGCAATCTCTGCAAACGGACTGTGGTTCACAATGCCGCAGTCCCACTTCTCGTTGATGGAGCAGGGCTCAGTCCCGGTGTCGTAATGAACGCGCAGGGCGAGGGAGGAAGCCACAACGCCAGCCAGGGCAAGAAGTGCAATCAAATAGCGCATCTCAGTGAGTCTGATGCTATCAGAGCGCTCTGCGACGAGCGTGCGCGATACGATAGGCAGATGGAGCCAACGTCCACGCCGAACGGTCGCCGCATCGCCTTTTTTGGCGGAAGCTTCGACCCGCCTCATCTGGGCCATCTGGCTGTTGCGCGTGCTGCCCGCGCGGCTCTCGCGCTGGATGCGGTTTTATTTGCGCCTGTGGGTGCTCAGCCCTTGAAGCCGCAAGGATCGACAGCCAGCTTCGAAGATCGCCTGGCGATGACGGAGCTGGCTATTGCGGGTGAACCTGGATTCGAGCTTTCGATGGCGGATGCGCCCAAGCCTTCGGGCGCCCCCAACTTTACGGTCGACACTCTGGCGGATCTGCGTGCCGGGTTGGGGCAGCACGGTGCCCTTTTTTGCTTGATGGGCGCTGACTCGTTCTTCGGGTTACGCCGCTGGCACCGGTCGTCCGAGATTCCCTTTATTGCCCCACTGATCGTTGCATCGAGACCCGGGCAGAAGCCCGAACATTGGCTTTCAGGCCTGAGGGAAGCAATACCTGCCGGCTTGCGAATTGAGCCCGAAGGTCCAGGTGGCGTACACTCCGCCGGGGTTGAGATGCGGACCTACAGGATTCACGGCCCGCATGGAGGGAGCGCTTCGTTTTATTTGCTTCCTGGATTGTATGTGGACATCAGCGCTTCGCAGATTCGAGACCAGGTGCAGGCGGGATGTTCCGGGACGACAGACGGACGCACCTTTCTGCCCCAGGCGGTGTTTGACTATGTCCGCTCGCACGGTCTTTATCGCTAGAAGAGCGTAACTTACCGTTGCCTCTGACTTGCCGCTGCCCCGTCAAGGGTCTACGATGAGGATTGGAGCACTTGTCTACCGAATGACATCGACAAAAACGCAGACTCGCATTCTCGTTCAGGCCGCAGTGAAGGCCTGTGAAGACAAGAAAGGCGAAGATACACGCATTCTTGAGCTCGATCCCATCGACGCAGGCTTGTCGGACTTCTTCCTCGTCACATCGGCCACCAATGATCGCCAGGCCGTCGCCATTGCGGATGAAATTGAGCACCGCCTGAAGAAAGAGTTTGGCGTGACGCCCAACTCGGTGGAAGGCAGACGTGCGGGCAATTGGATCCTGCTGGATTATGTCGATTTTGTGGTGCACGTGTTTCTGTCGGAGCGCCGGGCTTTCTACGACATTGAGAGACTTCGCAAATCGGCTCGGCCGCTGACACCGGCTGAGTTCGATGCTGAGCTGAAAGCCGAGCTCAGCGCGAAGACCCGTGCGGTTCGGACGAAGGTGTCTGCCAAGGCCGTTCCCGCCGCGACGAAAGATGGTGCCGCGCCCAAGCCGAAGAAGGCTGCAAAGAAGGCGGTGGCGCGGAAAGCTGTGCCGCGAAAGGCTGCTGCGAAGAAGCCGATCCGCAAGGTCAAGATTTCAAGCGGAGCCTAGCTTGCAGCAACTGTTGTTCCGATCCCAAAGCCTTTAGAACTGGCCTGAAAACGGCCCATTTGTGGCGGTTTTGGCCCTATTTCGTGCCATTTTTGGTTAAAAAGGTGCGATTTTGGGGGGCTTGTTTCCTGATTAGTACATGGGGGCTGATTGTCAGGTTGTTGATTCTGTGATAGTTGTTCCGTATCCTCACCTCCCGGGGGTGGTTTTTGGGGGAGGGGGGTGGGGTATTTATTTTTGATACGGGCCGGCCACACCCCTGACACGTTGAACTGGTAAGCCTCCCGAGCGTGTTTTTGCAGCCGGAATTGAACATCGTGATCACAATTCCGATTGTGCGCCTTTGCATGGAATAAATCGGCAAAAGCGCTTGCTTCCGAAGGTCGAATTTTGCGAGAGACATGCCTCGGCGGCTAAAGCCGGTGCTCTCTTACTGGCGTTGATGGCACGATTAAAATCGTGCCCTTTCAAAGCACAGATTTCAATGCCAACGGGTGCTAGTTCTCTCGCCGCTGTGCGGCCACGCCGCGTCAAGTGGCCTAAATGCTCAACATCCAAACGCACCAAGGGCGTCCGAATCGGACGCCCTTGGTGATTTCTTCCTGTCTTGTGCCGGAAGCTTAGAAGGTGATCTTCCCGTGAACCTGAAGAACACGCTGGGTAACGGCTGCGCCCTGGAACGATCCGTATGGGCTGGTGGGGGGTGCGTTGGTTCCGGTGATCAGGCCGAAGTTACCCGTCCCCAAGGTCGCACCTGGTGCTGAGAAGTTTACGTTGTTGAAAGCGTTGTAGGCGTTGGCGCCGATGGAGAAGGTGAACCCTTCCGCCGTGACAACCTTCTTCACAACGCTGAGATCCGTGTCCGCATAGTGCGGGCCGTAAAGGGAGTTTCTGCGCAGGGTACCGAAGTTGGTCGCGGACGGATCCGAATATTGTGTTGCGTCCAGCGCCGGATTCATAGTGGCGCTATGCGGGTTGCTGGCAGAGGTGTTTGTCAAGGCTGAGCGGGAAACGTTGTTTTGAACCATGAATTCGCTGCCCAGGTTGGTATATCCGGAATTTGCCGCATTTGCGTCGGAGATAGTGAACGGCTCGCCGCCACGATAGTAGGTCTTGGCGCCGATCGTCCAACCGGCTGCGAATTCGTTCAGAATCCGGCTGCCGGACTTGAACGGCTCCTGGTACACCACATCGCCCACCAGGTTATTGCGAATGTCGTAATCGGAGTTTGAGTAGTTCAGGTTGCCCGCTCCGATTGTGGGAGTGAGCTGGGTGGTTACGGAGCCGCCGTTGAAGTATTCACCCTCGCCGCCGTTGGAGACCATGTCGAGCGAGTGGCTGTAGGTGTAGCTCACCTGGCCGGTAAGGCCATGTCCGCTGTGCTTGTAGCTCATCATCAGGCCGTTGTAGTTGGAGTGGCCGTTGTTGGTGTAGGCGGTGACTTTGGAAAAGCTTGGATCAGGCGGCGTGGAGCCGAGGCCGCCGATGCTGCCAACCGGTCCCCAGGGATTGGCCAGAGACGGCCCAAGTCCATATTCTCCGTTGGAGGGATTCAGATCGGGGTTGATGAGCACGCCGTCAAAACCGAAGTTGCCGGCGTAGGTGAGGATGACTGCGCTGCTTCTGTTCAACTGCCGCTGAATCTGCAGGCTGTATTCGGTGTAGATCGGCGTTTTGAACGTGCCTGGGAAATAGGCGCCGATGCTGGGAGGCGTGAAGGGAATGCCCTGGTTATTGAGGTTGGTGAAGATCTGCGAGACATTCTGGCCGTTCTTGTAGCCCTGCGTGAAAGCGGCGTTACCAGCAGCTGCGTTCGCGGTCAAACCTGCGGGATCCGTTGACGAAATGGTTCCCGACAAAAGCTCAAGTGAATTGACGTTGGGGAAGTTCTGGATGACGCCGTCCAGGAAGCCGGCTGGATATAGGTCAGCGAAGAGACCTACGCCACCGCGAACTTCAGTCTTGTCGTCGACGCTGTAGTTGAAGCCGAAGCGGGGCTGAATATTGCCAAATTGAACCTTGTCGAACGGGTGCCAGTTCTCGCTTTGAACTTCCCAGTTGTATTGGTAGTTCACGGATGCATTCGCATTCGGGAACGCGCCCTTATACAGGGAGAAGCAGCCGCCGTGGCAGAGAGGGTTGCCGGTGCGATCGAGACGCACACCGAGGGTCAGCTTCAGCTTGGGCGTCGCCTGGAGCTCATCCTGGAAATAGATGCCGATGTTGTAGAGCGCCAGGTGCGCATCGGATTGGGACGAGAAGTTCTGGAGGTAGATGCCGTCAACTCCGCCGACTCCTTCAGCACCGGACGAGAAAGTCCCGAGGTCGAATACTTCGAGGAGCGGGAATTGCGTGAGGACCTGCGCGTCGTAATCTTCCACGAGGTCACGGCGGAAGTTGAAGCCGTACTTCATGGTGTTCTTGCCCTTGATCCAGCTGAAATCATCTTCAATCTGGTATTGGGTTACGTTGCGTCCCTGCGGGAAGTAGTAGGGAACGCCGAGTGAGGCCAGTCCGGGGGAATCGGGCGTTCCGCTGCCGTCAAAGCCGGCATCGGTGATTCCGTACCAGGGGTACAGTGCCTGCGATGCCGCGACGTTCGCCGGGCCAAAGTAAGCGGTGTACCAGTTTGCCGCGGCCACAAAGACGTTGGTCTTGGTGGGGCTGATGACGTAGCTGTCGTTGAACTGACCTTCGTACTCGGGCTGGATGGAAACCGTGCTGAACAGCGGGTTGATGAAGCTGGTGCCTGTGGGCTGCGAACCACGATCCATCTTGTAGCGGGCGTAGATCTTGTGCTTGTCGCTGATGTTCCAGTCGACGCGCTGGGTGAAGAGCCATTCGATGTTGATGTTGTTGACGGACTCGGCTGCCTGCGTCATGCAAGGAACCAGTGTGCCGGTGGCGCCTGCGCCGGGATATGCGCCGAAGTATCCGCCGCCCGGAGCCGGCGTTCCGGCAAAGTCGCCGCATCCACCATTGATGGTGCCATCGCCCGTGGTGAGCGGCGTTGAAGAAGCATAGGTGGGACCGGTCTTGTAGGCGTTGAAGGTCTGCGCATACGACTGTTGCACGGTGCTGCCGTAGCTTGCATTTACATTAGCCAACGTCCACGACTGGAACGCAGCGGAGGGATAGTTCACCAGTCCAGCCGCGCCGGGGAGCACATAGTGCAGACCCTCGTAGTCAGAGAAGAAGAAGAGCTTGTCCTTGATGATCGGTCCGCCGGCATTGAGCGCCCACTCGTTTGAAACCGCGTGCGGCCTGCTCAGACCGTAGAAGCCGTTGAACCAGCCGTTGGAGTTCAGCACGGTGCCGTTGTAGTTGTAATCGGCCATGCCGTGGAACTTGTTACCGCCCGACTTGGTGGTGTAGTTGATGACGGCGCCGGCTGCGCGGCCATACTGCGAGTTGTAGCCGTTCTGCACGACCGTCGCTTCGGCCAATTCGCCCTGGCCCAGGGTCAGGTTGGAGCTACCGGAGTTGTTCAGGTTGAGGAATGGATCCTGGTTGTCAAAGCCATTCAGCACGAAGAGGTTCGAAATGCCGGGCAGACCGTCGGAGCTGAAGTTGCCGTATGCGCCGCCGGCATTCACAACCACGCCAGGAGCCGTGAAAGCCACCGTCGTTACGTCGCCGCCGGGAGTCGGCAGATCCTGAATCTGCTCTTCGTTGAAGGTCGTGGCCAGAGCCACGTTCTGCGTATCCACCAACGGAAGGCTGGTCGAGGTGACTTCGACAACCGTGTTGCTGCCGGTCGGCGTCACCTTGATGTCCGCGGGGACGGTAGTACCGATGATCACGGTTACTTCGACGGTATCCGACTTAAGGCTCTCGGCCGAGGCGGTCACCTTATAAAGGCCCGGCTTCAGAGAAGAAACCGTGTAGCGGCCTTCGGCGTTGGACTTCACCGTCTGCTTGGAGTCCGTTCCGGTATCGACCACAACCACTGTGGCGCCGGGAACCACTGCGCCCGTGCCGTCGGAAACTGTGCCGCTCAAACCACCAGTCACCGCCGTTTGCGCGTAAGCAACGGGGGCCGTGGTATTGAGCATAAGGCCGACAACGGCCATTAGGCTCAACGCGAGCGCCGCATTCTGCAACCGTAAGAATCGCATCGAAACTCCTCCAGGAATTTAGTGAGGACCGAAATTCAGCATGTACTTCTCGATCCGTGTATTGTGCTTTAGCGTCTCGGTGTAGAACGAGCCCGGTCCGCAAGTGAAAATGCAACAAGTCTTAAAGCGTAAGGAAGAAGATAGGAGGCTTGGCTCCATCCCTGCGGATCGCAGATATTCAAAGATACCCAAAATTCCGGGGATTGCCTGCCCGAATGAATAGTGCATGAGGGTTGCCATTCTCCACGATTGCAGAAATTATTTGCATATCATTGAAACAACATAACTTGCTGGCTCAGACTCTGTCCTCTCGGTTTGCCCCCTATATGGAAATGTGGAGAAAGTGGTCGCGATATTCCAAAAATGGGTTCCCTATCTCGTTTTTGGGGAATCCGGCTACAGCGGTTTCGATTCTGCTCTTTACAGGAAGCTTGAGGTCAAGTGGCATTTTTCCTAAGAAAATGCCACCTCGCATTATCTTCAAATGGCATCATGTGAATGGAAACCGCTCTAATTCCTTTGGTTGCGGTGCTTTTGGCGTATGCTGCCCCCATGAACCTCACGCTTGCCCACATCGGCGCCCGCGCTGTTTCCCGCGACGGCACTGACGCTCTCTGCCGGATGTATCTCGAGCGTTGTTCGCCGTGGGCCCGCTGCGGCAGCGAGGCATTCCGGACCGAGGACGCACTGCTCGAGTGGCTGCTTCGGCAGCAGGGACGCACCAAGGCGATTCTCGTTCTGCTGGATAGCCGCGGGAAGCAAATGGCATCTGAGTCCTTTGCCGCATGGCTCGCTGCCCGCCGGGACGAGGGAGCGCAGCACATGGTCTTCGCTGTGGGTCCGGCCGACGGCTGGTCGGACGCATCGCGCGCCAAAGCACAACTTCTACTCTCCCTTGGACCGATGACAATGGCGCACTCGCTGGCGCGTCTGGTTATGGCGGAACAGCTTTACCGCGCGTATACGATCCTTACCGGCCATCCCTACCACGGTGGACACTGAACGGAGATTACAGGTTACAGATTTCAGATGACAATTAAGAACCGGACGCAGGACTTAGCAGTTTGCTGTCATCTGACCTCTGTAACCTGTAATCTGTTTCTGCGATGACCGACACCCGCAAAGGCTTGATCCTGATCAACACCGGCCCAGGCAAGGGCAAGACTACCGCTGCCATGGGCACCGCCCTGCGTGCAGTGGGCTGCGGCATGAGGGTCCTGATGCTGCAGTTCATCAAGGGCTCCTGGCACTACGGAGAACTGGATGCGGTGAAGGCCTTCGGATCTGATTTCGTGATGAAGCAAATGGGGCGCGGCTTTGTGAAGGTCGGAGGAGCGGAAACCGATCCTGAGGACGTTCGCCTTGTTGAGGCTGCCTGGGCGGAGGCTCGCGAAGCCATCTACTCCGGCGACTGGGACATGGTGGTCCTGGACGAAATCAACTACGCCATCGGCTATGGAATGCTGGACCCGGCCATGGTCGCCGAGGCGTTGCGCGGCCGGCCGGAGATGGTCCACGTGATTCTCACGGGCCGCAATGCCCACCCGCTTTTAGTGGAGCTGGCCGATACCGTCACTGAGATGCGCGAGGTCAAGCACGCCTATCAGAAAGGCATTCTGGCCCAGCGCGGCATAGAATACTGAGAGCGAGCTGCGGGAAGCAAACTGCTGTGTGCGGACCCGAGAGAGAGATTGAATGTCCTGGTTCAAGCGTGAAAGCGGCGACTACGAGTCCGATCCCGGCGGCAATGCCCCATTGGATCCCGCGGGCAAGAATGTGCGCACGGAGGGCTTATGGACCAAGTGCCTGGGCTGCCGGGCGGTGCTCTACAAGGCGGAATTGGAATCGAACCTCTACGTATGCCCCAAGTGCCAGCATCATTTCAAAATCGGCGCACAGCAGCGGATTGATCTGCTGCTTGAGCCGGGGTACGAGCTGGTCGACACCGGCCTTCGCTCCACCGACCCGCTCAATTTTACTGACGTCAAGCCCTATAAGCAGCGCCTGCGGAAGGCGGAGGAGCAAACCGGGTTAAGCGACGCGGTACTGAACGCAGTGGGTCAGCTTGGACCCCATTCGGTTGTGCTCAGCGCGATGGAATATGCCTTTATCGGCGGTTCCATGGGCGCTGTCGTCGGGGAAACCATAGCCCGCGCCGTCGACCGTGCGCGCCTTGAGCGCAAGCCGCTGATCGTCGTGACCGCATCGGGTGGTGCGCGCATGATGGAAGGCGTGGTGAGCCTGTTGCAGATGGCGAAGGTGTCCACCGCGCTTGGGCAGTTAGACGACGCAAAAGTGCCTTACATCTGCGTCCTCACCGACCCCACGTATGGCGGCGTCACCGCCAGCTTTGCGATGCTGGGCGATCTGAACATCGCGGAGCCGGGCGCGCTGATCGGCTTCGCGGGACCGCGGGTGATTGAGCAGACGATCCGGCAAAAGCTACCGGAGGGATTCCAGCGCGCGGAGCTGCTGCTTGAGAAGGGTTTCCTTGATGCTGTTGTGCATCGGCGCGATTTGAAGGGCTATTTGAGCCGCGCTTTGGACTTTATGAAAGCCTGAGTGCCGCGCGGCGCGACGGAGCGATCTGACAGAGGAATCATTATAGAAAGCAAAAGGGCGCCCGGATTGAGCGCCCTTCTGCTGTTTGTGTTGCCCAACTCCCTAGAACTGGATGTTGGCCTTCAGTTCGACGTTGCGGTTGCTGCCGGAGCTGTTGCGGTAGTCCATGAAGGTGGCGCCCACATCGTCTACGAACGTATCGGGGGTGCCGAGGTATTGACGATTCATCGCGTTGTAGCCGTTTGCCGAGATGGTCATCATAATGCGCTCAGTGAGCTTGGTTTGCTTCTGGATGCTGGCATCGAAGTTGTTCCAGGCGTAGGTGCGGAGCGAGTTACGGCCGACGCCTGGCCACGGACTGCTGCCCAGGTTAGCGACAGTCTGGGTGTTGCGCAGGAAGTGAACCTGGTCCGGAGTGGTGGGGGCGCAGGTGGCCCAGTTGTAGTAGCCCGGCCCGACCCCGCAAGCGTCACCGTTTGCGTCATCCAGAACGCCAACGGTGGTGATGGGAGCTTTGGGGTTGGAGATCACTGGACGAGCGGTATCTACGCCGCCCAATTGCCAGTTGTCGAAGCCCTGGTCGCTGTAGCTGGTCAGTCCGGGCGACTCGCCATAGGCGGTTGAATTAGCCGCACTGAACGGTGTGCCGAAGAAGCCGTACTGGAAGAAGCTGGCCGGCGCGCCGGTGTTGAACGTCCAAATGGTATCGAGGCGGTAGCCATTCACCATCTTCGTCAGGAACCCATTGCTGAAGTTGATCTTCGGTGTCTTGTAGCCGAATCCGGAAGAAGCGACAAACTTTTCTGAGTCGCCGCTGACGGCACGTTCGGCCTTGCTCAGATCCAGTGGATTCTCGGCAAAGGTAATCGTGTTGCCGCCCCCCTCGGTGCTGAAGACCTCAGAGGTATTGTCGATGGTCTTGCCCCAGGTGAAGGCGACGGTTCCGGTGAGGCCATGAAAGTTCTGGCTGGTGAGCTTGGATTCCAAGGCTTCGTATTCACCGTAAGCCGTATTGGTGCGCTCGCGGACGTTGGCGTGCGTGCAATCGATGTGTCCATATCCAACCTGCGTCGGATCGGTGCACAGGGTGTTGGGGACCGCACTCGGGTAAGCGCTCTGCACAAAGGCAAGGTTCGGGTTGGCGTTGATCGACTGGAAGTTGCCAACCTGGTGGTTGCCCACATAGGTGACTTCGCCCACGGCGTGATTGCCGATTTGATGGGAGAGGCCGAGTATCCACGAAAGGGTATAGGGGTTGTGGAAGTTTGAAGCCACTGTGGTCGTGTTCCTGCCGCCAGGATTAACCCCGGGGCCGGTGGGCAAATAGCCCAAAGACTGAGCACGGACCTCCGCACCCGACGCGCCGGAAGCGGGCAGGCAGACTTTGCTCGGTCCGCAGCCGCCGACAGTTCCAAGGTTGACGACCGGGGCTGAGGTAGCACTATTGAGGAACATGTTATAAAACGCCGGGTCGAAGTTGACGGAGAAGCCGCTGCGGATGACCAGCTTCTTGTCGAAGGCAGGATTGTATGCCAGTCCAAGGCGAGGCTGGAATTGTTTCCAATGGTCCGGCGTCTCGCCGACGGTGCGGACCGAGAGGGGCAACGACTGATCCCAGAAAGCCGTTGTGGCATTGGATTCGCGCGCCACGGTTTCGTTATGCAGCAGGTTCACTGCCTGTCCGAAGAACTCCCAGCGCAAGCCGAGGTTCAGGGTCAGATCCGGCTTGATCTTGTAGTCGTCCTGGAAGTAGAGGGCGGCGTCCGGCTCAGTGAATTTGGTGGTGAAGCCGTTGCTGTTGCCAAGGGTGAGGGAGTTGGTGGTGCCGCTCATGAAGTTGCCGAAGCTGGTAAAGGAGAAAGCCCCGTTGTAGTCGGGCAGGAAGGGGTTGGGCGAGTTCTGGTAGGCCCATTCTCCACCAAACAGGATGGTCTGCTTGCCCTTGCTCCAGGTGACGTTATCCTGCACCTGGGTTACCTTCACCGTGCGGCCCTGGGGGATGTTGGTGGCATAGCCGAATCCCAGCATGGACATCGGCTTGCCGCTGGCGGGGTCGGTGATCTTGCCGCCAATGCCTATGGAGGCACTGCATTGGTCGGGTGTTGTCCACACGCACTCGGGGTTGGCGCCGCCCTGGAACAAGATCGCGGTCTGTTGGAAGGAGTAGCGAACCTGGTTCACGAACGAGGGGGTGAGGGTGTGGCTCCAGTCACCACCGACCGAATGGGCGATGTCTGGCACGTTATACCAACTACCCGCGACTACGCTGCCGCCGGCATTGATAAAGGGGTTGTTCTGGTAGAAGTAGCGGACGAAGAAATGGTCCTTGGTTGTGGGCGCCCAATCCATGCGCTCCAAGAGCTCCTCGTCGTTCGAAAGCGAGGGCACGCTGCGACCGATCTCCGCCATCTCGATGTTCGCTTTCGTCGCCCCAACCGTGACCGGCAGGCTGACGGGATTGCCTACGGCTTCCGGGTTACCGGTTTTGACGGAGTAGGGGCCGTCGTTGACGAGCGCCGCTACGCCGGGATCACCGGGGAAGGCGGCCGCGAGCTGGGTTAAGCCGGTGGCGTCCGGAGTGACCGTGGACGGCCCGCTGAGGGACTCGCCGCCGGCCTGGCGGAATCGAATCCAGTAACCACTTGAAAAGAACCACAACTTGTCTTTGAAGTAAGGAACTGGCCCGCCAATGGTGAATCCAAATTTGTTCTGCACGAACCGTGGCAGCGTGGGGGTGACACAGCCATTGGTGCCAGCCGCAACGCCGGCAGCGCAGAAGCCGAAGTAGGGCGACTTCTGGCCCTGGGCGAATGACTCGCCCCAGTTTCCTTCGTAGAATTCGAAGCCCGAGCCGTGGTAGGTGTTGGTGCCGGACTTGGTGAGGTAGTTGACCACAGAGCCCGCATTGCGCCCGTATTGCGCGCTGAAGTTGTTGGTGATGACTTCAATTCCGCTCAGCGCATCCTGATTGCTGAAGAAGACCTGGGGACCGGCGACCGAGTTGTCGTTGTTCGACTGGCCGTCGAGTTCGAAGTTGTTGGAACGTCCGCGCTGACCCTGGGAAGAGAAGCCGCCATACGATCCGTTGGAGTTGGAAAAGCTGTTGTCGTGGGTAATGGACACACCAGGCTGTAGCAGTGCCACGGTATCGAAGCCGCCGCCGAAGGGCAGATTCTCCAACGCCTCAGACTCGAGTGTCACCGACAGCTGGGACTGTTCCGTGCTGAGCATGGGGGCGACTGCGCTGGCCTCAACCGTTTCCATGCCTTTGCCGATCTTCATCGACTCGTTGCCTAGCGACAGCGTGCCAATTGTGACATTGACGTCGTTGACGGTGAGCGTGTCAAAGCCCGTCACCGAGATGGTTACCGTGTAGGAGCCCAGGGGCATTGCCTGGAAGCTGAATTCGCCGTTTGCCCGCGCGGTTTGCGTATATTTTTCGCCCGTGGATTTATTCACGGCGGCAATAGACGCCCCAGATAGAACCGCACCTGCCGGATCAACTACGGTGCCATTAATTCCGCCGGTCGTAATGCCCTGGCCCCTCGCTGAGAGTGCCGCGAAGGAACTAAGAAAAAGCATCGTGAGAATCAATTCCGGAAGGAATAAACGCCGGAGTAAACTTAGCGTGTGCTGGCGCATGAGCCATCTCCTTGATTTGAGTAAGCAGACTAATGGGACGTTGTGAATGCAGTTGAAAGGCGGGAACTTCTGGTATTGGCGGATGCGTTGCAATTTTCATGCCAAAGCTGAAGGAGTGCGTCGCGCTCGGCGTGAACTATTAATAATCATTGAATATAGGGGCAGTTTCCAGTAAACGATTTTGCCCGAGACACGTCTAACTGCGGTCGATATGTTATCCGTATTTCCATAACTTTCTATGAGTTCCTGTATTTGTAGAATTGCCTGGCAAGGCAATTCGTCGCCCGAGTGACACGACAACAAATCATAGAAGGGAAATCCAAAGGGCGTCCCGTTGAGGACGCCCTTTGGATTTCATTGTTGAGGAAATGGCTTCTCAGAATACGAGCTTCAGCGCGAGCTGAACGTTGCGCCGCTCGTCGGCGGACGATGCGCTGTAGCCATTGGGCGTTCCCTTGAGTGCAATCACCTCCTGGTCGCCGGTGCCATAGTAGTAGGAATCATAGGCGTTGGCATACAGGTTGTGATGGTTGAGGACGTTGTAGAACTCGCTTCGGAGTTGGAGGTTGTAACGCTCGCCGATTCGGATGTTCTTATAGGCGCCCAAGTCGACATTCCAGTTGACCGGATCGTAGAACTGATCCTTGCCCATGCCAACGACCTGGTAACTCCCTGTGCTTGAGATGGTCGGGAAGTCGTCTACGCCCACGATTGGATCCACGTAGGCGTTGTGGCTGGCGGCTGGAATCCCCACATAGTTGTATACATTTGCGGATCCAGGCATTCCCCCATAGGAAACGGGACCGCCCTTGTATTGCAGACCCGAAACAGGAAGAATGCGATCGCAGGAGTAGAGTGAGTTGGTGCAATCGTAGATGGTGAAAGGCGTTCCTGTGCGCCAATTAAAGATCGCGGGAAACTCGATTCCGCCCAGCACCGAGTGTAATAACGGCTGGCTCTTGAATTCCAGGAACTTGGGCTCATAGATCTCTTCCACAACCAAACGGTTACGGACATCGTAATCCGAGTTACCGCGATCAAGCCCGGGGTTAAAGGGATTGGTGTAGCCCAGGTTGAAGCTGTTATTGGACTCGCTGAACGTGGTGCTCAAATCGTCGAGCGCGTGGGAAATGGTGTAGTTTGCTGTCAACTGCAATCCATACTTGTGGAAGTTTGTGTCTTCGACCTTGAAGTTAACGCCGTTGTAATAGCTGTCGGCGTTGGATTCGCGGACATTGATGCTTCCGTATTGCAGGTTCAGGGGGTCGCCCGCAGTGGCGCCTGACATGGAATCCCCGAGGTACACATTGCCCGAATAGAGCTTGTTGATGTTTGCGATCGAATACAAACGAAGGCCGCGCGTGCCGGTGTAGGCGATAGACACCAAGGTGCCGGGGGCAACCTGCCGCTCGATCAACAGGTCGTATTGGTAATCGTAGGCGGTTTTCATGTGCGGATCGAGAGCGCGCAATTCAACCGGCGGCAGGCCCATGGTGGTTCCGGCAGCGCCCTGGAGCGGCGCGTAGTTGTTGTTTGAAATCGTGAATTGCCCCTGTCCGGCCGTATTTGAAACTAAATCGATGACGCCGAAGTAGGGAGGATTGAACAGAGTGTTGTACGTGACGTTGCCGAAGTTGCGCTCATAAGCGATTCCAAATCCGCCGCGAACCGCGGTTTTTCCGTCGCCAAAGACATCCCATGCAAATCCAACCCTGGGTGCGTAGTTGGACAGATCCTTGGCGATTAGCCCGTGGATTGGGCTGGATGGGGCCGGCATGACCGAACCATTGCGGATTTGCTCAAATTGGTTGTCTCCGGAACCGAGGTAGAAGTTGGTGTCGAGGCCCGGCTTGGTGTTGTGCTGCACGCCGTAGTACTCCCAGCGGAGGCCGAAGTCCAGGGTGAGGTGCGGTTTGACCTTGTAGGTGTCCGCAACGTACCAGTTGCCGTCGTTAAAGGTGTTCTCGTGGGTGAAGTCGGGCGGGCCCACGGGGAGGGTGATTTCGCAGGCGGGTGTCGGCGCTGAGTTGATGGGGCACGGGTAAGCGCCACCCGGATTGATTGCCACGTTGTAGGAGTAGAGGGTTCCGTTCTCAAGTGCGGTTACACCGTCAGCCACACTGCCCGGGCTTCCCAGAGACTCCGTTGCGTTCAAGTACGCCCCGAAAGTCCGGTTATCGCGGATCTGAATGAAACTGCCGCCGGCGTGGAAGGTATGCGGACCCTTGGTCCACGATATGTCGTGAATCATCTGGTAGAAGTTCTGTGGACCCTCAAAAGGAATTGAGTTCCCCGGCGAGGTGGGCAAATAGCCGGGCAGGACGACCGTCCCGCCGCTGGCTAGAGTGCTTGCTCCGTTGGTCGCATCCAGGTACAACCCCGGAACCACACCGGCCGATCCCAGAGGCTGTCCGCCGTTGGTCCTGGTGTAGGTGAACTTTGAACTAAGGATCAGGTTGGGGGTAAAGACGTGATTGATGCTAGCCAGCGCTGCTTGATCGAAATCCGTGGAGCCTGTATTGAAGCCCACGTAAGGGCTAAGCGAATTGGTCCCCGGAAAGATGTCGTCTTTATAGGCGTCGTAGCGGAAAAACATGTTAGTCTTTTCCGACACTTGATAATCGATGCGGTTGAAGCTGAACCATGAGTTGATCGGATTACCTGCGCCGGCATTGATCGGCGCGGAAATGGTCGCACTCTGGAAGGCGTTGATGGTGTTGCCGGCGTCGTCCTGCACCGGGATCGTGGCGCCAAGCGTTACGCCCGGGGCTATCTTGCCGTTTTGTGCAAAATAGGCCTGGGTGTTGGGAGCTGTGGTGGCAAGAAAGGCCGAGGTTGGCACCACGTAAGTCTGGCTGCCTGCGCTGCGAACCCGGTTCCACTCGGTATTCGAGAAGAAGAAAAGCTTGTCGCGGAACTTGGGTAGGACCGGGCCGCCAACCGAATAGCCAAATTGATTCTGCGTAAAGTGGTCAGGTG
>Ga0182013_10005241_pt1 | contig 15163 bp, 12 predicted proteins | sample 612S2MmetaG_FD_120487 | JGI IMG/M metagenome (GOLD analysis project Ga0182013, IMG submission 120487) | Permafrost microbial communities from Stordalen Mire, Sweden - 612S2M metaG | ecosystem: Environmental > Terrestrial > Soil > Wetlands > Permafrost | place: Sweden: Stordalen | collected... | reverse complement strand
TCCGGCGCGTATTTTGACTGCAACAGCGCGAATGCCGCCGGCAGGTCGGCGACCAGTTGTGCGCGGCGGGCGATGACCACATGATGCGGCGGCAGCACGGACAACGCGCGTCCGCCCGCGCTGCGACTCGTTACCACCACGCCGCCGGTCTGCGCGATGAGCGCGTCGCATTCGGTGATGCCGGCGTCGCACTGCTCCATTTCCTGAACCTCGTAACCGCGGTCGGTAAGCGTCACCGGCAGACCGAGCATCTTGCATGCAAAGTCTGTCAGTTCGCCGCCGTGGCTGGCGACGCGTCGCCAATTTTCCGCGTCGCGGATTTTGAGGAGTGCGGCTGTTAATTCCTCGCGGCTGGTGAAAAGTTGAAAATCCGCTTTTAAGTCGGCGGCGTTCTTGGCGAAGAGTTCAAATTGTTCCGCCACGCTGTCGCCGACCAGCGGCAGCCATTCGCGGGCCGTTGCGGAGCGCGAAGCATTGCTTCGCGCGTTGGCGGTGGATTCGCCGGCGGAGCGATGCTCCGCGCTCCGTTCTCCGTGCGAGCCGGGCAGCGGAGCCGATACTTTCAACGCCTCGCGGATGCGGCCTAAAATGTTTTCGCGTTCGCTCATGGAATTTAATTTAACCACGGATGGACACGGATAAACACGGATTTGAAACGGGCTTGGAGCGCGGCTCTGTGAGCCGCAGCCCAGCGGAGACGAAACAGGCTTTCGAGTTGCTGCGTGTCACAGACCCGCGCTCCGGCATCGGTGTCCATTTATGTTTATGAGAGGTTGAATTCATTTCCGGTTCCTCCACCAGTCTTTGAAGCTTTCGAGCGGTTGCGGCGGCAAGTCGCGGGTTTTTGTCCACGCCTTAGCCGGATCCAGCGCCGAGCCTTTCACCGCGCGTTGAAGCGGCTGCGTAAGCCAGCCGATCTTTTTTGCGAGCGACCAGAAAATCGGTTCGTTCGCCACGATGCCGAAGATTTGATACGCCAGCTTCTCGAAAAACGCCGGTTCGCTCGCAGAGGCGTTGCGCCGGTTTTGCAACAGGTGGTGGTGCAAATCGATTTTTACCGGACACGCCTCGGTGCATGCGCCGCAGAGCGACGACGCGTTGGAAAGATGTTTCCAATCCTGCAACCCGCGCAAGTGCGGCGTAATGACCGAGCCGACCGGGCCGCTGTAGGTGGTGCCGTAAGTGTGGCCGCCGACGTTGCGGAAAATCGGGCAGACGTTCAGGCACGCGCCGCAGCGGATGCAGTGCAGCGCGTCGCGCTGCTCGGCGTCGGCGAGGAGTTCGGTGCGGCGATTGTCGAGCAGGACCACGTGCCACTCTTCCGGACCGTCGCATTCGCCGGGCTGGCGCGGACCGGAATACATCGTGTTGTAGCACGTCATCGGCTGGCCGGCGCCGGCGGTGGCGAGCATAGGCAGAAAGAGCGCGAGATCGGCGAAGCGCGGCAGCACTTTCTCGATGCCGATGAGCGTGACCATGGTCTTGGGGAGCGCGGCGGTGAGGCGGGCGTTGCCCTCGTTTTCCGTGATGGAAATCATGCCGGTCTCGGCAATGGCAAAATTGCCCCCGGTGAAACCGACGTCGGCCGTGATGTATTTCTGCCGCATCACGCGGCGCGCGACCATGGTCAGTTCTTCCGGCGAGTCGGAGGGGGCGTCGCCGAGTTCTTTCTGAAACAGATCCTTGATTTCCCCGCGTGTCAGGTGCATCGAGGGAAAAACAATGTGATACGGCGGCTCGTGCCGGAGCTGGACAATGAATTCGCCGAGGTCGGACTCGACGACGGTGAAACCTTCTTTCTCCAGCGCGTGGTTGAGGTGGATTTCCTCGCTCGTCATCGCCTTGGACTTGATGATGGAGCGGGCATTTTTATCGCGGAGAATGGCGGCGATGATTTCGCGCGCCTGTTCGCCGTTGCTGGCCCAGTGGACTTTCGTGCCGCGGGCTTCCAGCTTGGCCGTCAGCGCTTCGAGATGCGTGTCGAGATGGTTGATCGCTTCCCATTTGGTTTCAGCGGCGGCCTGACGCGCGGATTCCCAGCTTTGAAAGGCGGCCTTGCGCTTGTCGCGCACAATTTCATAACCACGCAGCGCGGTGCGGATGACCTGGCGATGGCGGAGATCGCCGGCTTTCTCGGTGGCGCGCGTTTTGAAATCGGAAACGAAAGTGCTCATTGATGATTCAAGACCTCGGCGAGACTGATGGTTTTGGTCGGCTTGCCCTGGCGCGACAGCAAGCCTTGGATGTGCATCAGGCAGCTCGAATCGCTGGAGACGATATATTCCGCGCCGGTCTCGGCGGCGCTGGCGCATTTTACCTCGCCCATCGCGGTGGAGATCATGGGAAATTTGGCTGCGAACGTGCCGCCAAAACCGCAGCACGAAACCTCGGTCATCTCGACGAGTTCCAAATTGCGGACCTGCGCGAGCAGCGCGCGCGGCTGCTGGTGAATGCCGAGTTCGCGCAGGCCGTGACAGCCGTCGTGGAACGTGACCTTGTGCGGAAACTTTGCCCCGAGATTTGTCACGCCCAGCTTGCTGACGAGAAAATCGGAAAATTCCCAGGTGCGGGCGGCGACTTGTTTGGCGAGCTGCGCGTGGCGCGTCTCTTTGAAAAGTTCGGGGTAAAAGTTTTTCACCATCGCACCGCAGGACCCGGAGCCGATGACAACGGCTTCGGCATCCGCCAGTTTTTCCAGCACCGGCGTGGCGATGTTGCGGGCCTCGGCGTGGTAGCCGGAGTTGAACGGCGGCTGGCCGCAGCAGGCGATCTCCTCGGGACAGACGACGTGATGGCCGAGGCGTTCCAAAATTTCGACCATGCTGATGCCGGCACGCGGATACAGCGCGTCCATAAAACAAGGGATGAAAAGCGTGACGGTCATTCGATAGCACCATTGTTTATGCGACAAACCGATGTGTCATCAAAAAAGTTGACCGCTTTGGCAAAAAACAATTTATAATGTTTGTCAATCGTCCGTTCTTGTTTGTGATTGCCGATGAGCAGACTCAATCCTTTTTGTTCATAAGCATCCTTTTTGATCCGGTGAATTGAACGGCGTCTTGCTGCTTTCAACTTGTTTTGAGCGTCGCGTCTGTTATTCAAATCGTCGTGAGCAATCCATTTCGACTCGGAGTTCTCGGTTCAGGCAAAGGCTCCAACTTCGTGGCCATCGCCGATGCCGTCGCCTGCGGGAAAATTCCGGCTCAAGTGGCCGTCGTTTTGAGCGACGTCGAGAGCGCAAGAATATTGGAGCACGCGCGGGAACGGAGCATTCCTGCGCAATTCATTCCACCTGGGAAATTCCGCACGAAGCTGGATGAGGAAGCCGAGGGAAATTTTGTTAAGATATTGAGCGAAGCCAAAGTAGATTTAATAGTGCTCGCCGGTTTCATGCGCGTCTTGAAGGGTGAATTTCTTCGCGCGTTCGAAGGCTGCATCGTGAATGTGCATCCGTCGCTGCTCCCTTCGTTTCCCGGACTTGAAGCATGGAAGCAGGCGCTGGATTATGGCGTGAAGGTGACGGGCTGCACGGTGCATTTTGTAGACGCGGGCGTGGATGCCGGGCCGATCATTGGACAGCAAACGGTGCCGGTGCTGGATGACGACAAGCCGGAAAGTTTGCATGCACGGATTCACTCGGCAGAACATGAGCTTTACCCAAAATGTGTGGCAGCGGTCGCGCGCGGCGAGATTTCTGTCGTAGGAAGAAAAGTGATTTGGAAGAAATAGCTCCTCTTCTTCCAAATTGAAATTTCAGCAGATGACAGTCGGATGCATTAAAAGTGGCGTTTTGTCCTCGTATTTGGCAAACTACGTCCGTCACGTGCTTGAAGTATCCAGAGATTATCTTTTGATAACTCGCGCCAAACGTGGATTACACAATTCAGATGAGCAACAAATTAAAATTTGGACTGCCCAAGGGCAGCCTGCAGGAAGCCACCATCGAAAAAATGGCCAAGGCAGGATTCAACATCACCGTCAGCAGCCGTTCCTACATTCCGCATGTGGACGACGAGGAGATGGAAATCCGGCTTATTCGCGCCCAGGAAATCAGCCGATATGTCGAGCACGGTTATCTGGATTGCGGCATCACCGGTCACGACTGGGTGATTGAGAACGGCTCGAAAGTCCACGAGGTCGGTGAATTTCTTTTCAGCAAGGCCACGCGCCAGCCCGCGCGCTGGGTGCTCTGCGTGCCGGAAAATTCACCGGTGAAATCAGTGAAAGACCTGCAGGGCAAGCGCATCGCCACGGAAGTCGTGAACCTCACGAAAAGGTACCTGAAGAAAAACGGCGTTAAGGCCGAGGTGGAATTTTCCTGGGGCGCCACCGAAGTGAAGGCTCACGAGCTGGTGGACGCGATTGTGGAAGTCACCGAGACCGGCTCTTCGCTGCGCGCAAACAAGTTGCGCATCGTGGACACGCTCCTGTCATCGACGCCTCGGCTGATCGCGAACACCGAGGCTTGGAAAGATTCCTGGAAACGCAAAAAAATCGAGACACTGGCAATGCTGCTCAAGGGCGCGCTCGAGGCCGAGGCGAAAGTTGGCTTGAAGATGAACATCGCCGAGAAAAACCTGGCCAAGCTCCTGAAAGATTTGCCCGCTCTGCGCAACCCGACGATTGCCAGCTTGAGTTTGAAAGGGTGGGTCGCCGTCGAAACCATCATTGACGAGCACGTGGTGCGTGAATTGATTCCGCAACTGAAGGCGGCCGGCGCGGAAGGCATCATTGAATATCCGCTGAACAAGGTGGTTTACTGAAATCGTCCAATTTTTAATTTTGAAGCAAACAAAGAAAACGGGCCGGAGCAAATTTAGATTGGCATCGCGCCCGTTTTAGTTTATTTCATCATCAATCCTTTATATGGGTTCAATCAAAAAACGCCGCAAGGCAAAAATCAACAAGCACAAACGGCGCAAAAAGCTGCGCTTGAATCGTCACAAGAAGCGCACCTGGCAGAAGTAATTCTGCGGTGCGGCACAATTCAACCGTTCGCGTACGGCGCGCCAGTTGCATCCGTCCGCGAACGGTCTTTATTTGTGAAGGTGAATACAGGCGATGAAACATCGTTTTAAAAAGCATTACACGCGCGAGGAGGCGAACGGACTGCTGCCGCAAATCCGCCTGTGGCTGGACCGCCTGAACCGGGTGCGTGAAGAACTGCACCGTTACGAACAGCGCCTGAGCGGCCTGACGGAGCAGGGGAACGACATCGGCGGCGAGACCGTGAACAAATGGATCCGCTCGCTGGCGGACACGCAGGAACTGCTCGCCGAATTTCAAAAGCGCGAGATTTTCATCAAGGACCTTGAGCGCGGGCTGCTGGATTTTCCAGCCATCATCGGCGACAAGGAGGTTTTTCTCTGCTGGGAGCAGGATGAGGATGCCGTGGAATTCTGGCACGATCTGGAAACCGGCTTTGGCGGCCGCGAACGGCTGTAATTTTCAATTCACATTCACCCGTCCGGTGTGGCGCGGATTCGCCCGGAACATGGGCCATGCAGTTTTACCCAGAGGCACATTGTTCGTGGACACAAATGAAAACAACGTGGGTCCATCGCACACATAAATTGCACCATCAGGGCCGATCACCAGGGACGAGGTTGGAACCACCCCCTGGCCAATGAACGTCTCCCATGCCACCTGTCCCTGGTCATTGAAGGCGGAGAGGCTGCCCCATGCCGAGGCGAAACAGACCAGGCCGTCCGCCGCGACCGCCGGCGAATCTCCAACCAGCTGCGGACAACCGCCCGCCCAAATTTCCTTTCCATCCGCACCAATGCACCTCTTTGAGTAATTCACGCCAAGATAAACCCGTCCCTGCGCGTCCAGCACCGGCGAAGATTCCGTGTATCCGCCCGTGTGCAGGCGCCAGCGTTCCGTGCCGTCCGGATTCATGGCGTAGAGATTCCCATCCGTCGAGGTGAAATAAATTGAGCCGTCAGAATTGACGGCGGGGGATGAAAAGATTTCCCCATGCGTTGGAAATTTCCAGCGAAGCTTTCCGTCCGGCGTGAGCGCGTAAAACGCCTTGTCATGCGAACCAAAATAAATCGTCCCATCCGGGCCGACCGCCGGCGAGGAATCAATGATCCCGCCAACCGCGAATTTCCATTTCAACGAGCCGTCGGCGTTCAGCGCGTAGAAACTGGAGTCCCACGAACCAAAATAGACCGTCCCGTCAGTTGCGATTGCGGGCGAGGAATCAATCCATGCGCCGGCCGCAAAAGTCCATTTCTTTTCCCCGTCCGGCGTGACGGCATAGAGCTTCCTGTCGCGCGAACCGAAATAAATCGTCCCGTCGTCGGCGACCGCCGGGGACGATTTGATTTCACGGCCTGCCTTGAACGTCCATTTGATGCCGCCCTGCGGCGTGATGGCGAGAAGCTTGCCGTCGAAAGTCCCCTGATAAATGGTTCCGTCGGACGCCAGGGCGGGGGATGAACCACCGCCAAAACCCGCCACATTCAGAGTCCAAAAATTGGTCGCGCCGGATTGAGCATGGCCATCAGGCTGCGTGATTGCAAAAAAGGCGCAGGCGATGAGCCTGAAATGTCGGAAAAACTTCATTTTCGGGCGTCAAGTTAATCTTCAAACAGGGCCGACTGCAATTTCAATTCATCCAAACTTGCAACACAAGCGGTTGCAAACTATCTTGCGCGTCCCTATGAAAAAAGTTGTCATCATCGGTTCAGGATGCGCCGGCTGGACGGCGGCGCTTTATACCGCGCGGGCCAACCTTGCCCCTCTCGTGCTCATGGGCGCACAGCCCGGCGGCCTGCTCACGACCACGAGCATCGTCGAAAATTTCCCGGGATTCCCGGAAGGCGTTGATGGCTACGAACTGATGACGCGGATGCAGAAGCAGGCCGAGCGTTTCGGCGCGAAATCAACTTTCGGCACTGTCGAAAAGGTTGATTTTTCCAAATCACCTTTTGAATTGACCGTGGACGGGGAAAAGAACCAGGCCGAGACGGTCATCATCGCCACCGGCGCAAGTCACAGGCATCTGGACGTACCCGGCGAAGATTTGCTGGAGACCAAGGGAGTGACGTATTGCGCGACGTGTGATGGCGCGCTGCCGGTTTTCCGCAACCAGCCGCTCGTGGTGGTCGGCGGAGGCGATTCGGCCTGCGAGGAGGCGACTTATCTCACGCGATTTGCGTCGGTGGTGCATCTGGTGCACCGCCGCGATTCGTTGCGCGCGTCCAAAATCATGGCCGACCGCACGCTGGCGAATCCGAAGATCAAGCCCGTCTGGGATTCAGCCGTCACCGAAGTGCTCGACGTGAAGCAGGACAAGGTCACCGGCGTGAAATTGAAAAATCTCAAGACCGGCGCGGAATCCATTTTGGATTGCGCGGGTGTCTTCATCGCCATCGGACATGGACCAAACACGGATATTTTCAAGGGGCATGTTGAAATGGACGCGCACGGTTTCATCATCCCGAAAAAGGGAACGATGACCAACGTGCCCGGTGTGTTTGTGGCCGGCGACTGCGCGGACCAGGTTTATCGCCAGGCCATCACGGCGGCGGGTGCGGGCTGCGCGGCGGCGATTGACGCGGAAAGATTCCTGGCGGCACGGAACGAGTGAATATTTAATGTTGCCGAAACCGGGCAAAATTCGTCCACTGTGCGCATGAGGAAGCTATCACTGATTTTGTCGGTTTTTGCATTCACGATTGTCAGATTGTCCGCGTCCGACACCAGCAGCCCGGCTCCGCAGAAAATCAGCACCTACGACGCCACCAACTATTACGACAAGGAAATGATCGTGACGGGCAGGGTGGTGCAGGTGACCATCCGGCCCTCCATCACATTCATCAATCTCGACGAGAAATATCCAGAATCGCCGTTCGCGGTGGTGATCTTTCACGGCAAAAGCAGTTTTTACGGCGACGCAAACGTGCTGAAGGGAAAATCAATCGAGATCAGCGGCAAAATAACGAACTATCACGACAAGCCGGAGATGGTTCTCGACAGCACGAATCAACTCACCGTTTTGGGCGTCACGAACCTGAGCCTGTTTCTTAATCCATCGGGTGCCGCGGCGGCCTCCTCTCCGGCGGTATCACCACCCGCCAATGCGCCAGCATCAGCACCGTCCACCAACAGCCTCCCGGAAATCATGTGACGGCCCCGGCAAACCGACGGCTAGACTTTCTTGTCGAGTCTCAGGCGGACGGTCAGCGCGAGCTTGTGGGCCTCGTAAGGTTTGTGGAGGAAATTGATGCCTTCCTCCAGGGGGAAATCCGATTCGCTGACTTCTGCGGTGTAACCGCTGGAATAAATCACCTTCAATTTTGGATTCTCCTTCAACATCCGTTCGGCCAGTTCTTTTCCACTGATTCCTCCCGGCATCACCATGTCGGTGAGCAGCAACTGGATCACATACCGCTGGTATTTCCAGATTTCCAGAGCTTCATTGCCGTTGGCGGCTTCAAGCACGCTATAGCCGAGCTGTGACAAGGCTCTGCGCACGGACGTGCGCAGGTACTTGTCGTCCTCAACCAGCAGGATGGTTTCATTGCCGCCCCGCATGGATGCTAAATCGGGTTCTTCCTGACTTTTCCCGGTCATTCCGGCCAGCCGTGGAAGATAAATTTTGAAGGTGGTTCCCTGGCCGATCTCGCTGTAGACATTGATCCAGCCCTGATGCTGCTGGACAATTCCAAAAACGGTGGCCAACCCCAGGCCGGTGCCTTTGCCGATGTCCTTGGTGGTGAAGAACGGCTCGAAAATCCTCGGCAGAATTTCCGGTTTGATGCCGGAGCCGGTGTCGCTCACGCTCAGGCACACGAATGAACCGGGCCGGGCCTGCGGTGAATGCACCTGGACAGATTTGTCGAATTCCACCGAGGAGGTTTGAATGACAAGACGTCCGCCCTTGGGCATCGCATCGCGCGCGTTGACCGAGAGGTTCATCAACACCTGGTCCATCATGCCGGCGTCGGCATTGACGTACAGCGGCTCCATGGAGAACTGGCATTGCAGCTGGATGTGTTCGCCAAGGGTGCGCCGCAGCATCTTGGTCAGCTCCATGATGGATTCATTGAACTCCAGGTCTTGAGCCTGAAACGGCTGCTTCCGGCTGAACAGCAGCAACTGGCGGATGAGCGAGGCGGCACGCAGGGTGGAGCTGGCGATCGAGTTGGCGCACTCCAGTTGTTCCGGGGTGATGTTCTCGCTGATCTTCAACAAGTCCGCTTGCATCTGGATCACCGCCAGGATGTTGTTGAAGTCATGCGCCACGCCGCCGGCCAGCTGGCCGATGCCTTCCATCTTTTGGGCCTGGCGGAATTGTATCTCCAGCTTCCTCTGCGCGGTGATGTTCTCGTGCGCCACCACCACCCGCACCGAGCCGTCCACGGGAAAGCGCGTGACACGCCCGACGAACCAGTTCTGTTCCGCGGTGGAATGGCAGGCGTATTCCATCGCGAAATCCTCAGACTCGCCGTCTATCACCTTGCGGATGCCAACGGCGAACGCGGCGGCATCGGCGGCTTCCGGCCCGGTCACGGCATCGCAGACGTGCAGGTAATTGTCGCCCACGTTTGCCCTCAGTGACTGGGGCGGGTTCGCCTCGGCAAACTTCTGCCATGACGAATTGGTGGCGATGATCCTGCCGTTCTCATCCAGCACGCAAAGGTGGGTTGAGAGCGCGTCAATGGTGGACTGGGAGAAACGCCCGGCATCTTCCACAGCCTTTTCCGCCAGCTTGCGCTCGGTGATGTCCCGCAGGGTCACCAGCGCCGTCGCGCGGCCCAGATGCCTGATCTGGTTGGCCTTGATTTCCACGGCAAACTTCTCGCCATTCTTCTTTTTGTGCCAGCGGATCGGAACATAAGCATCGCCGGAGTTTATATGGTCATGTGTTTTTTCCGGCTCGGTTGAAACATCCTCCGGTGACATCTTGAGAAACTCCTCACGGCTGTAGCCATAAAGTTTCTGCGCCGCCTTGTTCACGTCCACATAGTGGTGGGTTTCCATGTCCACCAGGACGACGGCGTCCGCCGCCAGGTCAAACAGCTGACGGTAGCGCCCCTCGCTTTCGAGCAACGCCAGTTCCGCCTGCTTGCGTCCGGTGATTTCCCGCGAAATGCCGATGATGCCGATGACCTTCCCGGCGGCATCGAACCACGGCATCTTCGTGCTAGACACCCATGTGACATGGCCGCTGCTTAGCTCCTCCAACTCCTCCTTGTCAATCATCGGACGGCCGGTGCGGATGATTTTTTGTTCATCTTCATATCGGGGGCGGGCATGCGACTCAGGGTAGAAATCAAAATCCGTCTTGCCCACCAGATTATCCGGGGAATCCAATCCGAAATGCCGGGCCTGGGTCTTGCTGCATTTGACAAAGCGGGACTGGGTGTCTTTGAAATATATGTTGTCCGGCGAATTGTTCATCAGCGTATCCAGCAGATCGCGTTGGTGATCCAGCGCCTTCTCCGCCTCCATGCGTTGTGTGGTGTCGAACTGGATGCCCTGCGTACCGATGATTTCGCCGTCGGAACCGAACACCGCCGATTTCACGACGTGCAGGTAGCGTTTGCCGCCCTCCGGGGTCAGGTAGAACTCATCCACGTGAATCGGTTTGCCGGTGCGCAATATTTCCTTGTGGTGCTTGCTTCCCTCGCGGAGCAGCTTTGTGATTTCCGGTTTTGCCGGGCCGCTTTCTTCCTCCGCCAACAGTTCTTCTGTTGTCCGCCCGATGATTTTCTTCGGGTCCAGGCCGCGGAGCTGGCAGAACCAGGAGTTGGCAAAGACGTAACGGCCTTCGCGATCCTTGCGGAAGATGCCGGCGGGTGTTTGTTCAACCAGTGAATGATAGAGAGCCTGCGATTCCTTCGCTTCCTCCTCCGCCTTCCTGCGGCGCGTGATGTCGCGTCCGATGCCCAGCACCCCCACCACCTGGCCGTTTTCTATCTGCGGTGCGCTGAGAAATTCCAGCATCAGTTTTTCCCCCGACCCCGTGATGACGTTCATCTCGGCTGTGGGTGTCTTTTCGCCACCCAGCGCCCGCTTGAAAAATTCCGCCGCCAGCGCCCGGTCATCCGGATGCACCAGCAGCCCGAACGGTTTGCCAAGCCAGTCTTCGCGGCGCAATCCCGTGATTTTTTCGCAGGCGGGGTTTGCCGACAGCATCATGCCATCCCGGGAAATGATGAAAATGGCGTCGCGGGCGTTATCCACCACGCTGCGATAACGCTCCTCGCTCTCATGAATCCTGGCCTCCACCTGTTTCCGTTCCGTTATGTCCTGAATGGCGGAACGAATGCCGGTAATCACGCCATCTTCCCGTTTGATGAGATGGTCGTTGATCCATACCGGAAAAGTGGAACCATCCTTCCGGCGGAGCGTCCGTTCAAAACCTTGCGCAGGCGGTGTCTGCCCCTTCAGCTTCGCCAGCGCGGCACGGCGGGAAAGATCTTCATCTGCGGAAATCTTCCACACAAACTGCCCCAGCAGTTCCGGGGCGGAATAACCCAGCATCTTCAATTCCGTCTCGTTGACGTGTGTTATGCGGCCTTTCAGGTCCACCTCGTGATAGCCCAGCGGCGCATTGTCGAACAGGTCCTTGAACTCCTCCCGGCTCTGGCGCAGTTCCTGCGCGGCACGTTTGTTCCTGGTGATGTCGCGCGCCGTTTTCGACACGCCGATGACCTTGCCGGCGGCATCCTTGATGGGGGAAGCCGTGAGCGAAACATCAATCAAACGACCATGCGAGTTCTGCCGCAGCGTTTCAAAATGGTCCACGATCTCGCCGTTCTTGATCTTCGCCAAAATTTGTCTTTCCTCATCCTGCCGGTCGGTTGGAATCAAGCGCATGACGGGCGTCCCGATCATATCGGCGGCGGTGTAGCCGAATATCTTCTCCGCACTTTTGTTCCAACTGGTGACGATGCCATCGAGGTCGTTGCTCAAGATGGCGTCGTCCGAGGATTCCACTATCGCCGCCAGCCGCTCGGCCGCCATTTCCGCATTTTTGCGCTCCGTGATGTCCACCCGGATGGCGACATATTGGCGCGGTTTGCCGTCTTCGCCGAGAAATGGAACGATGGTCGTATCCAACCAGTAGAACGAACCATCCTTGGCCTTGTTTTTAATTTCCCCTTTCCAGACTTTTCCATTCTGGATGGTCGCCCACATTTCGCGCATGAATTCCTTGGGATGAAATCCCGAATTGAGGATGCGATGATCTTCGCCCAGCAGTTCCTCTCGCGTATATTTGGATATGGTGCAGAACTTGTCGTTGGCGTAGGTGATTTTTCCACGGGGATCTGTGATTGCCACGATGGCGTGTTCGTCCAGCGCGGCCTTGAGGTCGTGTATTTCCCGGAGAGAGGCGTTTTGTTCCTGTTCGTTTTGCATTCAACCAAGCCCGTAAAATCTGAGGATAATCCAAAATCAATCAAGAAGCGTGCCGGATCTATCCCGAATCATCCAGACGCGCTCTTTTTATCCGAATTTATACTTATAGCTGTTAAATCGTCCAAAAGCCACCGGACTGTAACTATTCTGCTGAAAGGGCACGGCGGTCAGACCGCCGCTGTCTTCACGCCCGGGCAATCCTTCAACTGGGTGTCCACCTGGAGAATGTGCTGGTTGATCCACCAGACCAGCGTTTCATGCAGCCGCTGCAACACCGCCCTCGGCTCGGTCGTGGCCGTATATTCGTTCCTGGCCAATGCCAGCGTATCCAGAAACTGCGCATGCTCTTCCTTATTGCGCCCATGGGACGGACATCTGAAACGCGCCATACACATCTCCTCGCCCCTGAAATGCTGCGCGGCATATTGTTCCAGAAAACCCAGCAGATATTCCGCCTCGGGACGTTCCACTTCATGCTTCGTGAGAAGCGTTTCCAGCCTGTTGATGTTGTCGAACAAGACCTTGTGCTGCGTGTCAACCGCCGGCACTCCGGTCTCGTAATCGGTTTTCCATTCAAGCATAGGTCTGCATGGTTCGTTCCGGTCTGATTATCTGCTGAAATTCACCGTAAATATTTTCTGATGGACTGACCGGTGAATTTATTGGGCTGACATTCGCACATCCGCCACCACATTTCAAATGAAGAAAATAAACCGGTCGCAGTTCCAAATATATATGCACGGCTTCGCCATCGCGGCGGTCATCTTCCGGGCGAATTTGTGGCGAACTATAATATCCATTCCTTCAGAGAACGGGCATGACGCTCGGGGCTGGGAAACTACATTCCGGCAGGTAACGGCCATTGTCCCGGTCTAAACCGATTCCATGCAGTTGAAAAGCGAGTCGGTGGCGGGCGTGGCTGCTACGCCCTCGTTGCAGAGGGTGCCGGCGACGCCTCGTCGCCAGACTCGGTGGGCAAACTGAATGGTGGGGTTCGGTTTTCGCGCGAAGGGGGCGTCGCGCAGACTTTCTGCGACGGGGCGTCGCAGCTACGCCTTATGGCAACGCCATGGATAAGGCAAAATCCGGGTTTCAACGCTCCCAAAATGCCAATTTGCGGTTTGTAAACGGTCGGTCGCGGTTTGTAAACGACAGTTTGATAGGTGTAAACGATAGTTTGATAGGTGTAAACGACAGATTTGTAGTTGTAAACGACCGGTTGTGGGTTGTAAACGACCGGTTGTGGGTTGTAAACGGTCGGCTGTGAGTTGTAAACGGTCGGTTGTGGGTTGTAAACGGTCGGCTGTGGGTTGTAAACGGTCGGCTGTGGGTTGTAAACGACAGTTTGCTATGTGTAAACGACCGGTTGTGTGGTGTAAATGGTCGGTCGGGGGGTGTAAATGGCTTTTTGTGGTGTCTAAACCATTTACCATCATGAAAAAGGCATTTATTTTGAGATTATGTCTTTGACAAACTTTTGGGTGGTAGGGACGCCGCGCTGCGGCGTCCCCGTCCGTCAGGACGGAACGAGCGTTAAAAAACGCCCGCTTTTCCGTCGCCTGACGCTGCGCTCGGCGACGGGGACAGCGCAGCGCGCCGTCCCTACCTTGAAAGTTTGTGAATGAAATAATCCCAATTTATTTTATAAACCGACCGTTTATAAGGCGGAACTGACCATTTTGGTGTGGCGCGTTACTTCGATCATGCCATTAATTGCCAAACCGCGCATTTGGCTGGCGGGGGACTGCCAGCACTGCCCGATTTATTGATAAAAATGTTCGATTTACCAAGTTTACGAAGGGGTTTTGAGACAAAAGGGGACGGCGTGGAGGTGAGATTTTAGCGTTTCGGCGTCATTTCCAAGAAGTTCGAAGTCAGGGCCGGGTCAAGCGGGATGTTACGGGAGACTTTGCAGGGCGGAATCAATCGGGAATTAACCGGACGGCGACACTCCGTAATCCGCATTTATTACGGCTGAACATCTTTGTCCAGATTGTCGCGGATGGTCCGTGCAAGCCGGTGCGTCTCGAAGGGTTTGCTCAGGAAGTTGACGCCTTCCACCAGCGGGAAATCCTTGGTGGCGATCTCCGCGCTGTATCCGCTGGCATAAACCACCTTCAGCTTGGGATTATCCTTCAACAATCTCCGGCTCAATTCTTTTCCGTTGATGCCGCCGGGCATGAGCAGGTCGGTGAGGAGCATGTCTATGCCATCGCGTTGTTTGGCCCAAATTTCCAAAGCCTCAACGCCGTTGGATGCCTCGATGACCTGATAGCCGAGCTGCATGAGCGACTTGCGGACGGAGACGCGCAGGAAGGATTCATCTTCAACCAGCAGAATCGTCTCGGTGCCGCCGGGAATGGCCGCCATGGAGGGACTGCCGCCCTTGGGATTGGAGATATGTTCCAGTCGTGGCAGATAAAAGCGGAAGGTGGTGCCGTGGCCGACTTCACTATAGACATTGATCCAGCCCTTGTGCTGCTGGATAATCCCGTAAACGGTGGCGAGTCCCAGGCCGGTGCCCTTGCCGACGTCCTTGGTGGTGAAGAACGGCTCGAAAATCCGGGTGAGGTTTTCCGGCGGTATGCCGCAGCCGGTGTCGCTGACGCTGAGGCACACGAAGGAGCCGGGCCGCGCCTCGACGGAATGTTCGCGGATGGATGCATCGAATTCCACCGCCGAGGTTTCAATGGCAAGCCGCCCGCCTTCGGGCATGGCATCGCGGGAATTGATGGCGAGGTTCATCAGCACCTGGTCCATCATGCCGGCGTCGGCATGG
>Ga0182013_10005239_pt1 | contig 15166 bp, 15 predicted proteins | sample 612S2MmetaG_FD_120487 | JGI IMG/M metagenome (GOLD analysis project Ga0182013, IMG submission 120487) | Permafrost microbial communities from Stordalen Mire, Sweden - 612S2M metaG | ecosystem: Environmental > Terrestrial > Soil > Wetlands > Permafrost | place: Sweden: Stordalen | collected... | reverse complement strand
GCGCCGCTCCGGCGAGCACCCGCCGGGCTTCAGGCGAGGGCCTAGTACATTCTCTTGCGTATCGGTCTGGGGTAGCTCAATTGGCAGAGCATTCGGCTGTTAACCGAAGGGTTATGGGTTCGAGTCCCATCCCCAGAGCTTCCTAGCGCGGCGGTCCGGCGAGCTGTTCAACCAGTTCGGCGCCGCGCTGAGCCGGGTCGGGGCGTGCGGCTTGCGCGGACGCGATCCCGATCGCCGTTCTGCGCAGCCCGGGTTCGCCGATCGCGCGCGCGAGGGCCCCGTGGACCGCGGCGGGGCTGAGCAGGCGCCGGGGGATCCGCACGCCCGCGCCGGCCCAGTCGACGCGAGCCGCGTTCTCGGCCATGTCTCCCGCCGCGGGCCAGACGACGACCGCGCAGCCGCTGGTCAGCGCGCGAACGAGCGTGCCGTGGCCGCCGTGGCAGATCACGACGTCGCAGGCGGGCATCGTCTTGGCGTAGGAGAGCCAGTCGACGACGCGCACGTTCGCGGCCATCGGCAGCGGGCCTGCGGGAAGCCGCCGGTTGTAGGTCGCGATCACCCGTGCCTCGATGTGCCTCAGCGCCGCCAGTGCGCTGCGCAGCAGCAGCTGCTCGCGGTCCTGGGCTGTCGAAGGCGCGACGAGCACCACCGGGCCGTTACCAGGCGGCGGCGTGATCGCCGCGGCCGCAGGCTCCCACATCAGCGGGCCGATCACGTTCGCATTCGGCGGCCATTTACCGCGGGGGTACTCGAGCTCGGGCAGCGTCGCGATCAGCGCCAGCTCCCGGCTGATCCCGCCGTGCAGATGCGTCAAGGACGGCAGGCCCAGGCCGCTGCGCAGGGCGTTCAGCTCCTGGCGCCCCTGCTCGGCCCCGCGGCGCGCGATCGGCGCGAGCGCGCGCCAGAGCTTGCGGCCGGCGGCGCTGCGCGGCAACCGGGCACCGAGCGAGTAGACCGGGAAGTCGTCCTGTCCCCACGGCAGGACGTGTGGCACGAGCGTCGCGACCGGCACGCCGGCGAGCTCACCGGCCAGGCCCGGCGCGAGCGTCAGGATGTCGGCCACGACGACATCCGGCTCCAGTTCTCGGACCAGCGCAAGTGTGTCGAGCGTCGCGCGGTGCGCGGCACCGTAGAAGTCGATCACCGCCTCGCCGGAGGGGAAGACGTCGTATTCGGGCGCGGGGGCGAAGCGCATGCCCTCCCGCTCGACGGCCTCGCGCCAGCGGTGCCACGTCTGCAGCGTGACGTCGTGGCCGCGCCCCGCGAGCGCCCGGCCCAGCGCGAGCATCGGGAACGCGTGACCGGGATCCCCAAAGGCGCCCAGCAGGATGCGCCGCGGCGTGCAGCTCAGGCCGCGAGCTCCGCGATCAGTCGCAGCTGCTCGATCCGCTCGTCCCGGGTGAACGCCCAGGGCGTCACGCCGAGCGTCCCGACACCGGCGTCGCGGTAGACGGCGAGCCGTTCGCGGACGACGTCCTGCGGCCCGCAGATCGAGACGAGGTCGATCAGGCTGTCGGGGATCGCGGCCATCGCCTCGTCGCGCTTGCCCTCGAGGTAGAGGTCCTGGATCTCCTTCGCGGCGTCGCCGTAGCCGTAGCGCGTAACCAGGTGGTTGTAGAAGTTCTGGTCGCGGGAGCCCATCCCGCCGACGTAGAGCGCGATGAACGGGCGCATCGCATCGCGTGCCTTCACCAGGTCGTCCGTGACATAGACGTTGACGGTCGGGGCGATGTCGAAGTTCGCGAGGTCTTTGCCGCTCTTCGCGGCGCCGCTCTCGAGCAGCGGACGCAGCTCGCTGAGATGCTCGGGGGAGAACAGCGTTGGCAGCCAGCCGTCGGCGATCTCGCCGGCGAGTTCGGTGTTCTTCGGGCCGATCGCGGCGAGGTAGATCGGGATCTCCTCCTGGACCGTGCCGATCGTCAGCTTCAGGGCCTTGCCGGGGCCGTCGGGGAGGGGCAGCTCGAGCGTCTCGCCCTTGAACTCGACGCGTTCGCGGCGCAGCGCCATGCGCACCACGGCGACGTACTCACGGGTGCGCTGGAGCTGTTTGGCGAAGCGCTGGCCGTGCCAGCCCTCGGCGACCTGAGGACCGGACGAGCCGATCCCGAGCATCATGCGCCCGCCGGAGAGCTGGTCGATCGTCGCGGCGGTCATCGCGGTCATCGCGGCCGAGCGGCCGGGCATCTGGAAGATCCCCGAGGCGAGGCGGATCGTCGAGGTCTGGCCGGCGAGCCACGCGAGCACCGTCGCGGTGTCCGATCCGTAGGCCTCCGCGGCCCAGACCGAGTCGTAGCCGAGCCGCTCGGCCTCCTGAACGATCGCCAGCTGGTCCTCGGAAGTCAGGCCGAGTCCCCAGTAACCGATGTGCACGCCAAGCTTCATTGCGCCCTCCCGTTGCCTTCCCTTGAGGCGCGAACCCTATCGGCCCGGGACTGCGCGGGCACTTGAGCCTTCAGTCCGCCGGCAGCTCGCGCTCTTCCGCGCCGGCCGCCGAGTCTGCGGCGTGCGACGTCGGGGGTTCCTGAAGCGGGACGGGGCGCCCGAGCCTGCCCGGCGAGGCGGAGTCGCGGCCGAACAGGAGCGCGACGTTCCAGTCGATCAGCAGTCTCAACCGCCGCCCGACTCCCGGCATCAGCATCAGGTGGTACGTGCGCGTGATCAGCCATGCGGGGAAGCCGCGCCAGCCAACCCCGAGCGTGATCGCGACCGCGCGCGAGCGGCCGAGTTCGGCGACGACGCCTTTCGTCTTGTACGTGAAGGGGGCGGTGGGCCTGCCGACGAGCGCCGCGGCGATGTTCTTGGCGACAAGACGGCCCTGGCGGATCGCGTGCTGGGCGGTCGGCGGGCACACGTGGCCCTCGTGCGAGGGATCGGGCACCGCGGCGCAGTCGCCGATCGCCCAGATCCGTCCGTCGAAGTGGCGGGCCGGATCGGCGGCGCGCAGGTCACGGTCGACGGTGATGCGTCCGGCCGGGTCGGTGCTCAGCGGCAACTTGGCGATCGCCGGGCTGGGGCGCACGCCCGCGGTCCAGACAACCGTGCGCGTGGGGATGATCTCGCCGCTGGCGAGTTCGACCGACGAGTCGCTGACGCGCGCGAGCTGCGAGCTCGTGCGGATCTCGATACCGCGGCCGCGGAGCTCCTCTTCAGCGAACCGCGACAGCGAGCCGGGCATCTCCTTCATCACCCGCTCGGCGGCCTCGACGAGGACCCAGTTCATGCCCTGCAGGCGGCTGCGCGGGTAGTTTTCAATCGCGCCTGCCGCGAAGTCCTGGAGCTCGGCGAGCCCCTCGACGCCCGCGTAGCCGGCACCGACGAAGACAAAACCGAGGTGTTCGGCACGGGAGCGCTCGTCGTCGCTGGCCTCGGCGATGTCCAGGCATTCGAGCACGCGGTTGCGCAACGCCGTCGCGTCGGCGAGCGACTTGAGCCCGATCGCGTGCTCGGCGAGTCCGGGGATCGGAAAGGTGCGCGAGATCGACCCCAGGGCAACGATCAGGTGGTCGTACTGGATCGAGACCTGCTGCTCGTCGATCCTCGTCACGTCGACCTGTCGGTCAGCGGGGTCGGCACCGGTGACCGAGCCGATCACGACCTCCGTGCGCGGCAGCTGCTGGCGCAGCGGGACGACCACGTGCCGCGGGTCGAGTGCGGCGCCGACGACGCCTGGCAGCAGCGGCGTGTAGAGCATGAAGTTCGTCTCGTTGACGAGCGTGACCCGCGCGCTCTGTGCAGGGAGCAGGCGTTCAAGCTCCCGGGCGGCGTAGAACCCGCCGAAGCCGCCGCCGAGGATCACGATCCGCGCTCCCATTGCTCAACGATAGTCGCCGGACGCTGCGCCTAGAGCGCCGCGCCCGGGCGGACGAACATGATCTCCGGCACGACACAGGCGGGGGAGACGCGCAGCATGAAACGGACCGCCTCCGCGATGTCCTGCGGACGGATCATCTCGTCGGCCGGGACCTGACCCTTGACGAAATCGGTCATCGGCGTGTCCACGAACGCTGGGCACAGCGCGATGGACTTGACACCCTCGCCGCCGAGCTCCTTGTTCATCGCTTCCGTCCAGCCGACGACGGCGTGCTTTGTCGCCGAGTACACCGACAGCCATGCCTCGCCGCTCTTGCCCGAGATCGACGACGTGTTCACGACGAGCGCGTTCTTGTGCTCGGCGCCCGCGGCCCGCAGCAGCTCGACGGTTTCGCGATAGAAGAGGACAATCGAGCGGAAATTGACGTCGATCTGCATGTCGAGCCGCTTCGTGTCGATCTCGGCGACGGCCTGGCCGATGCCGACGCCGGCGTTGTTCACCAGGACGTCCAGGCGCCCGCAGCGCTCCCGATGTGCCTGCACGACACGCTGGATCTCGTTCTCGTCGCCGAGATTGGCCGCCACTCCAACCACGTCCAAGCCGTCGGCGGCGAGCTGTGCGACCGCGCCCTCCAGCTTCTCAGGCCGCCGCGCGGCCATCGTGACCGTGTAGCCCTCTTCGCCCAGGACGCGAGCAATCTCCAAGCCGATCCCGCTCGATGCCCCCGTTACGAGTGCCGCCTTACTGTCGGTCACGTCATCCCCTCTCGCTCTGCTGTGAAGTGAGCGGGGAGCATCTCACACGGTCTCGCTTCGAGGTGCCCCGGGGGGAGCACGGAAAGCTGGTTTTGCTCGCAGCGATGCCGCTGCCATTGGTAGCGTCAGCGGCGCGTTGCGCGGGCCCGTAGCTCAGTTGGTTAGAGCTGCCGACTCATAATCGGTAGGTCGCTGGTTCGAGTCCAGCCGGGCCCATGACTGATCGCAACCGGACGTGACCGCGTGCATGTCCGTGATGTTGTACAAACATCTGTGATGCCGGAGGTATCGGGAGAGGTCAGGCGCGGTGGTCGCCGCGATTTGATCGTCATGAAGCCGATCGGGCTCGTCGTTTCTTCTCGCACTGAGCCCGTGGACGACGACTGGGATGCGGTTACATCTCGGATCGAGCTTGACGCCCGAGCGTGCGGGCCTGAATCGGTGCAGGGCCTCGATGAGTTCTCACACGTAGAGGTGGTCTATGTTTTTGACCGCGTTAAGGAGTCAGCGGCGAAAGCGAGTGCTCGCCACCCACGCGGGAACAAGGACTGGCCCAGCGTGGGTATCTTCGCTCAGCGCGCGAAGGACCGTCCTAATCGCATCGGAGTTTCGGTGTGCGAGCTCCTCGGCGTCGAAGCGCTTACGCTGACGGTCAGGGCTCTTGATGCCATCGACGGGAGCCCGGTGCTCGACATCAAGCCTTACATGCCTGAGTTCGCACCCCGCGGCGAAATACGGCAGCCTCGCTGGTCTCGAGAGCTGATGGCTGGCTATTGGACGCTCTCGCCATGATGAACAGACAGGCGGTGGCTCCGGCCGCCACCACCTGGGGCGCCGGAGAGTATGAGCTCATGGCCACGAAGCTCGACGCTGCGGCGGAGGCCGCCGTCAGGCGCGCTGAAATCACGATCGACGATCGGGTGCTTGACGTGGGCTGCGGAACCGGAAACGTTGCTCTGCGCGCCGCGGAGTCCGCGAGACACGTTGTCGGAGTTGACCTTGAGCCGTCGCTGCTACAGAAGGCTCAGGCGCGTGCGGACGCTAAACAGAGCATCGCCAAGTTCGTCAACGGAGACGCCTGCGCCCTCCCGTTTCCGGATCAGGCTTTCACTGCGGTCATTTCCGTGTTCGGGGCGATGTACGCGCCCGATCAGGGCGCAGCGGCTGGCGAGCTCAGCCGTATGTGCGCGTCGGGTGGGCGTGTCGTGCTTACGGCTTGGTTGCCCGACAGCTTCATGCCGCTGATGGGGCGTGTCGTCGCACCGTACCTTCCAGCAGCGCCGCCGGGTGCCTCATCTCCGATGACATGGGGAAGCGCGGACCAACTGACATCGCTGCTCGCGAGAGCCGGCTTGGTGGTTAGGACGCAGTCATCGGAAGACCTTCGGATACACCTTGACGATCGAGCGACGGCCGTCGACTTCCTGATTCGTACTGCGGGCAATGTTGTCGGCGAGCGTGACCGACTAACTCGGAACGGCCAGTGGTCGTCGCTGTTGAGCGACCTGCGAAGCCTCGTCGATCGACAGAACCAGGCGGCGGGACCCGGGGTGGAGCTCCGCCTCGCTTACCTCATCACGGTGGCCGTACCAGGATGACCCGGACGTCGGGGCACGCCGTCGCTAGGAGGCAGGCGCCGAGCTGCGGCGACCCTATCGGAGGCAGCGCGGAGGCAGGTGTGGTGAGACCCGCCAGTTGCGACGGCACACCTCGGCCTTGTGTAACAGAGCGGGCCCATGCGGGGGCTGGTCACGTTTCGTGAAGCATCCAGACGTTGGGCTCCCAATACTGTCCGACGTCCGCAGCGACGTCGATCGACACGGTCGAGAGGCCTTGGGGAAACCAATAGCTGCCGCTTTCCGGAAATGCCAACCGTGTCCGTTCTTCCCACTCGGCGACCGCGCCGGTGATTCGCAGCGACTTCGGCTCCGCGCGAAGCACTCGTGCACCGAGTCGCTCGTGCGTCCGGAGCCAGGGATCGAATAGGAGACCGTCGCTTCGCCGCCAGGTCGCGTATTGCTCGATGGGCACGAGTGGGTAGCGCTCCTTCCAGCTTGGGCGAACCGGGGCAAGCAAGTTGTCGAAGCCATGCGCGGTCGCAAGATCTCGCATTGCGCGAAGCGCGGCGGGGCTGATCGAACCTCCGTGGAGGCTGCGGGGCACGCAGATCACCATCGCGCAGAGAGTGTTCGCATCTTGGTTTTTGAATCCGCGCACGATTGCCCCGTCGATCCCCGCGGGCAGGTCGTCCAAGGATCCGGTCCATTGAATTGGGAGTGATTCGCAGCGAGCGAGGATCGAGCCGCTTCGGTCGATCAAGCAAAACTGGAAGTCAGGTCGCTCCGATGCAAGTCGGGGCCAGTAGTCAGTCAGCGTGTCCCCGTGGTTGTTGTACTCGGGGAACGCGTCGTTTGTGACCTCCCAGGCCAGAGCGTCGAGCTCGGGCCGCTCGGCATATGTGACGACGGTTGCCGTATCCACGTCAATGTCGCCGGTGGTTTCCTCGGGCGAGTCCATCACGGACGAAGTGTCGCACCGCGGGGTGCGACATCCGGTGCCCGCGTTCGGCGTAGGAGGGTGAGCGCGCGCAGCGCGTCGGCGATCGGAGGCAGGAAGGAGGCAGCCATGGCGTTGGTCTCTGGTAGCTACCGGCTATCTATCGACGACGCAACAATTCGGGCCCATTGGTCATGCCTCTACTGAGGTCGTGGGCTCTGCCTAAGAATGCGCGGCCGGTCAGTTCCGACGGCTTCCGGAGACCGCTCCGTCGGTGAGGGCATCGATGCCCTCGAGTCTCGCCGCCAATTTCTCGTCGAGGCCGTAGCGAGCGGCGAGAGCTGCCGGCGCGGTGTAGGTGAGCTTCGTCTGGCCGTCGTCAGACCAGACCAGGACCTTGAGCGGCAGATCGAGTGCAGCCAAGGGGGCGGCGGCCATCACCGGCGTCCCAGCTTGCGGGCTGCCGAAGATCACCACCTGTGTCTCGCGCAGCTCGAGATCAACCTTCTTGGCCTCTCCGCTGTGGTCGATCACTGCGAACACCTTGATTCCCTTATCCTCCGCGAGCGACTCAAGCCGAGCAACGGTCTGGGCAACCGAGCGCGGACTCAGCTTCGTGGTGAGAGCGTCAACTGACGTCCCATCAGTCGCGCGATCTGTCATGACAGCTCCTTTTCGCCGTGTTGGCCGCGCCGACGCAGCCTTTGCGAGCCTCGCCAATTCAATCGAATCTGGCGATTGACGCGACATGGAGATTGGCGTTCCGTCTGGTCGCCGGCTCCACGTGCGCCAGACAGAGCTAGGCCACCTTCGCGGGCGGGGCGAGCTCACCCGCCGTCGGGTTGAGCGCCCACTCGAGTGCGAAGTCGGCCACGGCCTCCCAACCGGGCTCACCGCAGGTGAAGTGATCTCGACCGGGGAATACAACGTGAGCGCTGATCGCCTCCGAATGCTTGGCGTTCTTGCGGTAGTTGTGCTCCTGGGTGACCGGCGGCAGGATGTGATCTGAGCCGCCGGAGATGAACAGCAGGGGCGCGCGTTCGTCGTTGGCAAAGTTGTAGGTCGTCGTCGACTTGGGCGTCAGCCCAGCAAGGGCTCCCTGGAACAGGATCCGCGCCGGCGTCGGGGCTGCGTAGCGTTCGTAGGCCGCGTCGGACGCGTCGCGGTCTAGGGTGTTGGTGAACGCGTAGTGAAACTGGTCGCTGGTGAGCGGAACCGCCCGATGGACGTTCGCTGGGTTGTCGAGCACCGGGATCGTGGAGCGAATCTCGGAGAACGGCAGCACGTTGATCCCCTTGACCGGCGCGCCGTCGATCGAAACGCCTGCACAGCCGTAGCCCTCGCCGATGAGCAGCTGAGCGAACGTGCCCCCGAAGGAATGACCCATGATCACCGGCGGGCTGGGGAGATCCTCGATCAGCTTGGCGAGTGAGTCCATTACCTCGCGCACCCCGACCGCGGCGATCGCGTCGGGATTGGAACGTAGCGCGGCCAGCCCCTCCTCTCCTTGTCCGATGCCTGGATACCCGGGTGTCAACACTGTGAAGCCGCGCGCTTGATAGCGGTCCGCCCAGTGCTCCCACGCCAGTGGTGTCATCCATAGGCCGTGGATCAGCACGATTGTGTCCGGCGCTTTCTCGCTCAAAGTCCTCACCCCGAGTCAGAGTCTCCAGTGGCGAAAAACATAGGTGCCACCGGCGAGCCCTGTCAATGGGCTGTGGACTAAAGCGCGGATCCCGCACAGTGGCGAGAGCCGCGTGCATTCTCACCGTCGCAAGCCGAGGTCGAGCGGTCAGTGATGCCGCGGCGGTTGAAGGCTGACGAGCTCGCCTTGCGGCGCTCCGGCGGCTGTCATCCACGGGTTGGAGCGCGGCACTACACCGGCACCCAACGGGGTGCCGCATCGGCGGCCGTCGGTGGATTTATATGATTATCGGCAGTCCTGCGGCGCCTGGCTGCTCGGCCACCTCGAAGGGCCGGCGCAGGACGTCGGGCACCGGCCGGCGACGTTGACAGCGGCAGGGTCGTGCAGTGTCTCTTTCGCGTTGCCTCGGGGCGCCTTGTCCGCGAACGCATCACAGGCTGTATAGAACGAAGGCGGCGGGCTGCGGCGGTCCTCGCGGGACAAGGCGGAGGGATCCGTGCCGGGGTGCGCTGACCACCAGCGCGTCAGAGGTCTACGCCCGGGGAGTCTCCACCCGAACGCGGAACACCGGGTACTGCGACGCGATGGCTTCGAACTCCGCGGGCGAGGCCCTGCGATCCACTGGCACGTGGGCGCGAGCGCCCGGCGCGACCTCCAGATAACGTTTGAGGATGGGTGCACGCCGAAGAGATTCAACCTCTTCGAGGCGGACCGCCTCACGATCGCCGTGCCGCAGGACGGCCTGACAGTCGGCGGCGCGCAGATTCGCCACCCAGTTCGCGCTCTCGCCGAGCATTGCGACCACGTAGCGTTCGCCCTCGTAGTCGGTGACCACCACGGGGAATGACGTCAGCTTTCCGGTACGCCGACCGCGCACCTCGAGGGTGCACAGTCGGCTGCCACCAATCCCCGCCGATCCAGCCCAACGAAACATCGCGTTGAGCGCTCCGGCCACGCGACCGGGGCGCCCGTTCCTGTACAACCAGCGTTTGATCCTGTCCTGCACGTGGCTGTCAGGCTAGGCGTTGATCGGCGCGCAGCATCGGTGCAAGGATGCAGACCCGGCTAACCGCCCGTACTCATCCTCGGGCCGGCGCTCCAAGTAACCGCTTGCGATGAGGCAGCCTCGCGCCGCGCAGTCAGGAAACCCCAGGTCAACGCGGCCTCGGAGGTGAATCTCGTAGAGGTGCGGCTATGGCAGAATGCCTTCCACAATGAACGCGCGGCGAGGCGCGGGGTCCACCAAGGAGGGGCAATGTCGAAGCGGATTCGGGCGGTCTATCTCTGCCTGTTGGTGACGGTGGTGGCGGGGCTTGTCCTTTCGGCAAGCGCTCTCGCCTCCACACGACTGCTCCTTACGGAGAACGGGTCGCCCGTCGCACGGGGCGCCCTCGCGCAGGACTACCACCTGACCTTCGACGGCGGCTGTCTACAGGAATCGCGTGGCGAAGTGGTCACGAACGCCAGCGCGACCGACAAGCTCGCGTTCGGCCCGCTGACTGAATCGGAATGCCTTGAAGAAGGCTATTCGGTCTCCGGGTCCCTCAAGTCGGTAAAGCTGACCAGCGCCGGCCTTGCAACGCTCGACTTTGGCCCCAAGCTCGAGATCGGTGGCCCGGGCCCCTGCGTCTATCAGTTTGCGAAGTGGGTGGGACAGTTCCCGGCCTCCATAGAGGTTGATATCGAAGGAACGGGAGTGGGGAAGCTCGTGCGCAAACCGAGCAGCGCGGCGTGCGCGGGCACCGAGACCATCTACTTCGATGCGGTCGAGTCAGGAATCGACAACGACATTTTCGGCGCGGAACTGGTGCCCTAGCGCGACAGGGACGCGGTGGCGGTCACTCAGCCGGTCGAGCGATTGGGCACCAGCGCCCAGCAGCCCAGACGTCCCGCCACGGCTCTGGACGAACGGCGCTCCGGCCCGAAGCGGGAACCAGCGGTCCGCTGTGCATCTATGCAGCGATCGACGGCGCGGCGCGTAAATCGGTTGCGTGGAGCCCCGCGCGGGTGCTAGTTTCCCGCCACTGGGGGTCATGCAGGACCGAAGCTCGGCGCTCCGCGCCGCGCCGAGTCGAAGCCAATCTCAAGAAGGAGAGCCACGGATGATGAAACGGGCACTTGTCCCTGCAGCGCTGATATCGACGGTCGTTCTTGCGGCCGCGCCGGCCTTTGCTGCCAAGGCGGAAGCACCGAACACACACCAATTCACGGGTAGCGCGACGGCGGTCCCGACCTTCACCGGCGAAACGGAACTGACGCTCAAACCGTTCACGGTCACCTGCGAAAAGGCGGCGGCCGCCAAGGGCGGTGCACCGGTCGCCTTCCCTACGAAGACTCTGGGCACCACTTTGAAGCTCGGTGGATGCTCAGCCACGGCGAAGATCTCGGGCGGCGAATACGAACTGAAAGCGAAAGTCAGCCCGATCACCGTGAACTACAGGGCAAGCGGCGCCGTGGAAATCGGTACCGGCGGTACCTTGACCGAAGGCAAGCTTGTCGGAGCCGGGCCGGTTGAAGTTTCCGTGTCAGGTGCCGTCAAGTGCACCATCGCGATAGCCGCAGGCACCTACCCGTCGGCATTCGCCAAGCACCCGGAAGAGCAGTTCGAAACGGCAAAGTACTCGACGATGGAAGAAACAGTCGAACGCCACAAGATGCCGGTCGTCATCAAGCGCCTCGGCATCACGACCGCGCTGTCGCATCTGCCCTATGAACTGTCCGGGCCCTTCTGCGAATCGCTGCCGAAAACGGAACAGGCCTCGGGGACGCTGAGCAGCTCCCTGGAAGCGGGAATCCGCAACGGCGACCTTGGCTGGGAATAGCCCTAGCTGAGACACATCGGGAGGGGCGGCCGCTCGGCCGCCCCTCACGCGTCCGCGCCTGCGGCGGCCGGTCTGTGCCTGTGAGCCGCACGAAAATGTAGGCTGGCGGGCGACTCAAGGGGGAACCGACACGGCTCGGATTCGATTCTTCTGGCCGACGTGGGCGGGCCCGCAGCCAAAAAGGTGGCCGCGGGCCGATCCCGGCCGCCGGGCGGACTGGCGCGGATCCGCGTCAAGGTTCGGCTGTTAGCCTGCGCCTGTCGGCCACCTCCGGGCGGCAGTTTTCGACGAGGCGCGGTCCTCGGCCCGCCTCGGAAGGGAGCGTCATGGGAGTCACACGCTTCGGCCTCCAGGTCCCGAGCTTCACGTATCCCGGAGTGCGTGATGATCAGCTGTTCGGGAGCGTCGCGGACATCGCCGGCGCCGCGGAGCAGTCTGGCTTCGACTCGCTCTGGGTGATGGACCACTTCTACCAAATCCAGGGCGTGGGGCCGCGAACCGATCCGATGCTCGAGTCGTACACGCTGCTCGGTGCCCTCGCGGCGCGCACCAGCACGATCAGCCTCGGAACGATGGTTACCGGCGTCACCTACCGCAATCCCGCGCTTCTGGCCAAGCAGGTCACCACGCTCGACTTGATCTCGGGCGGGCGGGCGATCCTCGGGATCGGCGGCGCCTGGAACGAGGACGAGCACAAGGGCTACGGCTTCGAGTATCCGCCGATCGGAGAGCGCCTTGACCGCCTGGAGGAGGCGCTGCAGATCTGCCGTGCGATGTTCACGCAGGCGGAACCGAGTTTCAGCGGCACCCACTACCGCATCGAGTCGGCGTTGAACTTTCCGCGGCCGCTGCGCCCCGACGGTATCCCGATCCTCGTCGGGGGCGGCGGTGAGCGCCGGACGCTGGCGCTCGTCGCGAAGTACGCCGACGCCTGCAACATCTTCGGCGACGTCGCGACGATCAGGCACAAGCTGGAGGTCCTTGAACGACACTGCGAGGCGATCGGTCGTGATCCGGCAACGATCACGAAGACACGGCTAGGCGGGCTCGTGATCGCCGACAGCACGGAGCTCGCCCAGCAGCGCGGTCGGGAGATGGCGCGCGCCCGCGGCATGGACGAGGAGCGCTATCGCGGCTATGCGATAGCGGGTGACCCCGACTCCGTCGGCGAGCAGGTCGCCGAATTCCTCGATGCCGGGCTCGACGGACTCGTGTTCAACATGCACGACGCGCACGAGATCGAGCCGGTGCGGCTGGCCGGCCGGACACTGACAGGCATCTTCTAGATCCGCGACGCCGCCTGGAGCGCGGCAGCAATGAACTGCGCCTTGGCGTCGGTGTACGCCTCACGGTCGTACTCGAACTCGCTGGCCAGCCGTAGCTTGAGGGCTTCGTAGCCGCGTGCTGCGCCGCGGTCGGCGCGCAGGAAGTCGCGGAACGCAAGCTCCTGTGTGTACCGCCGTGACCCGTATGGCACGAGGTGCAGGTGGAAAGCACGCACCTTCGGGCTGGGCTTGCAGAACCAATGCATCTCGTCTTGCCGATAGGGCGCGTAGTGGTATTCGAGCCGCGCTAGCAGCGGGAACCGGTCCCGTGCCACGTCGAGGTCGCGTATGCCGGCGAGGACGTCGATCGTCGGCTTGGCGGCCAAGCCGGGTACCGCAGTGCTGCCGACGTGGTGCACACCACCGACTGCGACGTCGCCCAGCACAGGCACAAGCGCGTCGCGCTCCTGCTCGAATCGTGCCGGCCAAGCGGCGTCGTACGGGACGACCTTGATCGGCTGATCGACTGTCACAACCGCACGATAGGTCTCCGGCGCTTACAGCGCCGTTGACACCAGCAGGGAGGCGGTGAGCGCAAAGAGCGCCAGCGGGGCACCGCGCCGCGAGAACATCGCCAGTGAAGGATTGGCGTGGGCCTGGCGCGCCGCGCGCCACCACAGGAACGCTGCGAGCGAGCCCGTCGCGGCAAAGTTCGGACCGACGTTCAGCCCTAGGAGCAGCGCCCGCGGATGCGGCACGTGGTGCGCAGAGAGCAGGACGGCGGCCGGGAGGTTGTTGATCAGCACGGCAGCGGCTGCGCCGAGCCCTGTGGTCTCCCAGCGGCCGGCGTGCTCAATCAGCTGCGCCGGGCCGTTCCAGGACCTCGCGAGCACGCCCAGCGCCAGGCAAAGGAGGAAGAGACTCGCGAGCGCGGCTGGTCCGACAGCGCGAAGAGCGTCCTGCACGCGCATCCGATGTCTTGCGAGCTGGATCGCGACCAGCACGAGCCCCACTGCGAGTACGGGAACTGCAGGGCTTGCCACGGTCACCATCAGCACTGCAGCGAGGACCACGCCCACCAAGCCGATGCCGAGCGGACGCCACGTGAGCGTCGTCGGGGGCTTGGGCGTCATGCGTGAAACCGGTCGGCCGAAGACGATGAACACGCCCAGCGCGGTCGCGACCGTGGACGTCAGCGCGATCGCGAGCATCGGCCCGGCAAACGACCCCCCGGCGAGGGCCTGGTGCGGCAGCACGAGGAGGTTCGTGAGATTCGACCCCGGCAGATAGAGCGACGACGCGTTCGCCATCAACACCGTGCCGTACAGGAAGGCGTCCTCGCGCGTGCCGCGCGTCCGGGCAGCGTGAATCAGCACCGGGGTAAGAAAGACGACGGCCGTATCGAGGTTGAGCAACGCCGTGACGAGCGCGACCAGCAGCAGACAGCAGGCGAGCAGAGCTGGTGTCGGGCCGGCGACCTTCTCGAGGAACAGCCCGGACTTCTCGAACAGGCCATCGCGATGTGCGACGAAGCCGATCAGGAGCAGGCCGGCAACGAGCACAAACGGGGGCCACGCTTGCTGGGCGGCGGCGCTGAATTGCAAGGGCGAAGGGCTTAGCGTCGGGGTTCTCGCGAGCGGGTGAGCATGGCAGCGGAGGCGTTGCTCTCGATGCGACGCGCTACCCCGAGCCCGCCTTTGCAACCTTCGCCGTCAGTACACGGTTGAAAATGACCTACCGCGCGCTCCCACCTTGCTCGGCTTTCGGAGGAACCTTGTGAGTTCGCTTTTCGGCGTACATCGCCTCGTCGGCCTCGACCATCACCGCCTCGGTGTCGCAATGTGCGGATGACATCGCGGCGACCCCGACGCTGACGGTGACGTGCACGGCGACGCACGAGCCCTGGTTGACGGCGTTTTCGACTGCGACTCGCACGTGATCGGCGATCCTGTTTGTCGCCGCCATGTCCATGTGCGGCATGATCACGGCGAACTCGTCGCCGCCGATTCGCGCGGGCAGGTCGCCGGCGCGTACGCGACCGAGGAGCCCGTTTGCGACTGCGATGAGAACGGCGTCTCCCGTCTTGTGGCCAAAGTGGTCGTTGATCGCCTTGAAGGCGTCGATGTCGAGCATCATGAGCACCGCCTTCTCGTCGTAGCGCTTGCAGCGCGCGGCTTGGGCGGCCAGATCGGTCTCGAACACGCGTCGGCTGCGCAGGCCGGTCAGCGTGTCGTGCTCGGCGATGTAGCGCATTCGTTCCTCGAACATCTTGCGTTCTGAGATGTCGAGGTACTGCACGAGCAGATGGGACGGTGCGCCGCCCCGATGGCGCACGAGAGCCGCGGACTTGAGCAGCCAGCTTGTTTGTCCGT
>Ga0182013_10005238_pt1 | contig 15168 bp, 15 predicted proteins | sample 612S2MmetaG_FD_120487 | JGI IMG/M metagenome (GOLD analysis project Ga0182013, IMG submission 120487) | Permafrost microbial communities from Stordalen Mire, Sweden - 612S2M metaG | ecosystem: Environmental > Terrestrial > Soil > Wetlands > Permafrost | place: Sweden: Stordalen | collected... | reverse complement strand
TCATTCCCTCAAAATCAGTGAGCCGCAGCGCCTCTTGAAGCATCGGTACCCGGGAATCTCCGGATAGGCCGGACCGCTGGGCACTCGGGACGGGCGCAGTTATCTTGTTGCTCTGCTCTGCCGAGACCGCTAAGGCCGTCATCGCCAGACACACAACCAACACCGGCACGCAGTGCCTCATGCTTCTTTCCTTAAGAACGCTTTTTGTTTGCTTTTACCAGTGTAGTCCGGCCCGCTTGTCCATATCCAATGTCGAGCCTCGCGCCCCTCAATGAAGCTGCAAGATGCGTCCCGATCTGCTCTTAAGCCCCAAACTGACGCAGGTGATGGTCCATGTGCAGATAGCCCCAGCGCAGCCATTCCGCATCCGACATCTTTCCAAAGATCGCGTGATCCGCGAACGCAAACGTACGCGGACGCGCCACAAACCGCTCCAGCAGCTCGCCGAGTTCGCGCAAGTCCCGCTCCAGTTCCGCAGGCGGAGTTCCACCCTTCCCCGCCTCGCACTCCGGCACGGTCGACACTCCCTGCGGCCACGTCATTGTGCCATGCAGCGCAAACCACTTCATCACCGACCGCGTAAACATGTTGCTGACCGGCTTTGCATCTTTCTCGCTCATCGCCACGCGAAATGCGTCGCTCAAGTGGCAAATCATCTCCCCAACGGTCATCTTTCCCCACTGCCGCTCGCTCGCCGGCCCAATCGTCCCCAACCTCCGCACAATCTCTGCCTTGTCTTCCGCAGTCGCAAGGGTCTTCATTGCTCCCTATGAACCTCCTTCGTAGATAACGACCGCCGATCTCCGCGGTATGTGAAGCGACGACAATCCGCCTACCTCGCGCTCGCAGGAGGCACTAGCCCATTCATGCGCAGATACTCCACCATCTGCCCATAGTGGTCGTTGGCATGAGAAATGGCGAATCCTGCAAGGGTCACGCGCGTCTGCACGCCTGGCTCCGGTGCGTTCAGCACCTCGAATGCATTGGCCGCCGTCAGTGTCGCAATCGCCTTATGCCCGAATGCGAAGGAAGCAGCCAATGCTGCTACAACGTCGTCCTTGTTCGTCAGCTTCTCCACCGCGCTCGTGTCAACACCCGGCTTCAGTCCGCCGACCGTCGAAAAGAAGTAGTAGTTGGCCTCCGCCACATGAGCCGCTTGCTGCGCAAAGCTCCTCACCGTTGCGAACTCGGTCTTCTGTCCGGGCACAAAGATCGCTGCGCTCGGCGCAAACCCGAACTTCTCCGCCGGCATCGCCTTCACAGCGCCCATCATCTCGCCTTCAATCAGGCTCAACTCCGAGTCCATTGCCTGCGCCGGCGAAACAATCGTCCCCGCCGCAGGACCCTTCGCTGCATCAGCGGCCATCTGCGCCGTCGCTGTCAACGACGCCATGCCCAGTGCACAACACACCGCCATCATCCAACCACGCATAATAACCTCCGCTCAAAGAGTCGTCCTCAAGCCTAATCAGGCTATCAGAAAAGAATTGCCGGTCAGGAACCTGCTCCGAATCAAGCCAAGCCCTAGCCTCCCCCATAATCGGATATCCTTAGAAGGAACGCCCGGAGGTCACCGGATGCTCTCCCCCACCGTTTCCACGCCCGCCACGCCCACCCCAGCCGAAAAAATCGCCGAGGCTCTCGAACGCATCGGCCCACTCAATGGCTTGCCCCTCGAAGATCGACTCTGGCTCGCGCGCCATGGTGAGGAATTCGTCGCAAACTCCGGCGATGTCCTCTTTGAAGAAGGCGCCGCAGCCGAAAACATGATCCTCATCCTCAAGGGAGAGATTCACGTCCGCCGCCAGCACGGTGGTCCCATGGCCCTGTTCATCGGCCGCGCGGGACAAATGACCGGCGTGCTCCCTTTCTCGCGCATGAAAACCTACGGCGGACAAGGCTTCGCCATCTCACCTGTCTGGGCGCTCATCATTTCCAAAACCATCTTCCCTGAGATGCTTCAGGCAATCCCTTCCATGGCCCAGCGCGTGGTTGCCACGCTCCTCGACCGCGTGCGCGAAGTAACCCGCATCGAGCAGCAGGCTGAAAAGCTCACCGCTCTCGGCAAGCTCGCCGGCAATCTGGCCCACGAACTCAACAACCCCGCCTCTGCCGCGCAAAGCGCCTCCGCCAGCCTCGCGAGCGCGCTCACCGCCAACCGCGAAAATCGTTTCAAGCTTGTGAACCTTTGCCTCACGGAAGAGCAGATTCGCGGCGTGCAGTCCTGGGAAGAAGACATCCTCAGCCGCACCCTCCCCGGTCAGGCCAAGGAGCCCGGCGCACTGGCCTTCATCGCACGCGAAGAGGCTCTCCGCCAGTGGCTCGACCAGCTGGGCTGTCCCGATCCCTGGGAGGTCGCGCCCCAGTTGGCCGAGCAGGGTGTCTCCGCCGCCGATCTTGACCAGTTGCGCACTCTGCTCGGCGTCAACGAATCCTGCATCTCCCTGCAGTTCTTTGCGCGCTATCTCCGTGCCGCACGCTCTGTCCAGACTCTGGCCCACTCGACCGCCCGCATCTTCGACCTCATCGACGCCGTCAAAACCTATTCCGGCATGGACCGCGCCCCCATTCTCGAAGTCGATGTGGCCGCCGGCCTCGACGCCACCGTTCAGATGCTCCATTCGCGGATGACCAACGTGCAAATCGAGCGCGAATACGAGCCCGGCCTGCCCACCATCAACGCCTATGGGGGCGAGCTCAACCAGGTCTGGACCGCCCTGCTTGAAAACGCACTTGACGCCCTTGGCAATCAGGGCCGCCTGCGCCTCGCCTGCCGCCTCGAAGGCGAAATGATGCTTGTTGAAATCTGGGATACCGGCCCCGGCATTCCTCCCGAGCTGCAGGAACGCATCTTCGAGCCCTTCTTCACCACCAAGGCTCCCGGCCAGGGCCTCGGACTCGGTCTCGACAACGCCATGCGCATTGTCCGCAAGCATCGCGGCTTCATCAGTGTCCGCTCCGAACCAGGCTCCACCTGCTTCCGCGTCCGTCTGCCCCTGGACCAACTCCAGGCCTATTGAGCTTTCAGCTATTGGTTTTTCTCTGTAAATACGAGTCGCATGGGCAACACCAAGCTGAAAGCTGACGGCTGAAAGCTAAAAGCTGCTCTTCAAAACGACACTTCCGCCGGCTCCGTTACACGCATCACCGACTGGTCGCCAGTCTTCTTTTTCCACGCCGCACGAATCGCCTCAATCTTCTTGCGGTTCTCCTCCGTGTCCGGATAGTCGATGATCAGCGTCTTCGTCCGCAGCCGCTCCGGCGCACTCTCATTCTTCCCCTGCCACTGCCCGTAGACATCCACCACGCTGAGCCCCGCAGGAAAGCGTGGCGTCACCTCCCGGTCCAGAAAACCCCGCCAATCTGTCTCGCTGATTCCCTGCTTCGGGTCATCCGCCGGCCCAAGCCCAAAGTAGAGCTTCGTATCCACCCATCCCCGCGTGCTACTGGGATGCGCCGGATCGCCGGCAAGCGTCGGCGCCGACACCGCAGACGAAACTGCCGGCCGATGCATCGAGCACCCAGCCGGCAAAACTGAAATCAAGAGTAGAAACAGAAATCCGCGAAGCCGCATAAATTTCCCCGCGCCAGCAAGTCCTTGGTCCCCGGTCTCCTGTTCCCTGCCCAATTACTCCAGGATGTTACTCAAGGATGTCCACACCACGCCAGAACGCCACATGGCCTTTGAGCTTGCGCGCCATCGGTTTCGGGTCGGGGTAGAACCAAGCCGCGTCCGGATTGTCCTGCCCGTCGATCAGCAGGCTCATGTACCGAGCCTGCCCTTTCATCGGGTCGGTTGAAGTCGTGGAGCTGGGACAAAAATACTCTCGCTTGAGACTGGCCTCGGGAAAATAAACCGCGCCATCAACTGTCTGCGTTTTTTCGCTTTCGGCAATCACCTTGCCGTTCCAGATTGCTCGCGTCATATTCAATTCCGCATAAGCCCTCACGCGGCAATATTGGCCGCAGAAAGACTGACGGATACGACACTACCAGAGATTGCGCGGTGTGGCGAGTCCCTTCGCTTATTCAATTGTCCGTGTGGAACCTACTTGGCCGCCAGGACTACTTGGCGGCTTCGATCGCATCGATGTGAACGCTTTTTGCCGATGCGTCAGCCGTCGCGGTTACCGTCACATGGTCACCGTAAAAAGCTTTTACCGCATCCGGGTTGTCGATCGCCCAGACGGCCTTGTCCTGCTCGCTCACGAAAACCGGCTTCATTCCGCCCGCGATGCACTTCTTCACGCACTCCGAGCCGGTGCCCATGTGCTTGGCGCCGCACATCGAGTCGGAGATATAGCCGGTGATTTTGCTTGAATCTGCAGCCATGGCCGCAGACGCGGTCAGAGCAAATACAGCCACTACAAAGGATAGACGCTTCACAAAGAACCTCCGGGGAGTTGGGGAGTTACGAACAGCTACAATCATGCTCCTCCCACTGCACATTCCACAAGCGGTGAGGAATTTTGTTTTTCTCTGATCGAAAAACCTCGCTCGGTTTTTTACTGAGGCATCCGCTGACGCCTCGCCTCCAGGCTCTTCAACGTGATCTCATACCGCTGCGACGCCGCAGAAAACCTCTCCACCAACTCCGATGTCTTGACCATAAACCCCGGGTAGCGTTCCCGCACGGCCTCGAGAATCGGCGCAAACTTGGCGAGCAAAAAGAACCCTTCGCCGTTGCAATCCACAAACAGCTCCGCAGAAACAGCCCCGTGCAGCACCATCGCCGCCGCCATCTCCCAGTAGCTCAACACCTGCCGCAGATAGGCGTTATGCGGGTCCGTGGGGTTCAGCAGCACGGCAAGCAGTTCATCCGCCGTCGTCGGCCAGAATTCGCCGCCCACCCACGCACGTGCCTGCCGCAGCAGCGTTTCGGTGCGCAATGAGTAAAGTTTTAAAATGATCTCCGCATCCGCGGGCGTAGCAAGCATCCGTTCCATTCAGGTCTTCTCCGATGCCCAATACTACCGGATTCAACCGGAAACTGCCGAGCAGGAACTTCCCTGCCAGGCCTGGGGTGCCCAAGAGCCTCTCTTCGGAGACCTGGGAGAGTTGAAGGCCGACGAACACGAAAGACTGAGATCTGGAAGCCAGCTTTTACGCCGGCACCAGCTCCTTCTTCCCGCCCTTCTTCTCCACAACCGGTCCGTGCGTCTCCACGGTCGGCGGAGGCGGCGCATCCCCGATCCGCTTCGAATAGCTGCACACCACCTTCGCGCCCTCTTCTGCCGGTGCTGCTGCAGCCTTCTTCCCACGCCTCTTCGGTGCAACCTCTTCCTCGGCTGCTTTCTTCTTGTTCGGACATTCCAGGAAGATTTCCGACTTCAGCGTCTTTTCCACCAGGTAAGGGCTCCCGCACTCAGGACACGTCTTCGCCACCGGCTTCAGATTCGACGTAAAGTCGCACTTCGGATAATTCGTGCAGCCCCAGAACACGTTTCCACGACGCGCCTTGCGTTCTGCCAGGTCGCCGGTCCCGCACTTCGGGCACTTCATCCCCTCAATCAGGTTCTGCTTGATGTACTTGCACTTCGGATATCCCGAGCAGGAGACAAACTCCCCATACGCCCCTTGCCTCAACACCAGCGGCTTGCCGCACTCCGGACAGTCCTCGCCCGTCGGCTCCGGCGGCTTCTGCTGCTGCTTCTGACTCAGCTTCCTGAAGGTCTTGCACGGCGGATCGGCGTTGTAGTCCGGGCAGCTCATGAACGGGCCAAACAGCCCGCGGCGCATGATCATCACCTTGCCGCAGTTCTCGCAGTACTCCTCAGTCTCGCCAGCCTCTTGCGCCTCGGGTGTATTCAGGTCAGGCTTGGCGGCGATGTTCTCTTTCGTAAAGGTGCAGCTCGCCGGATCTTTCTTGTTGTAGGCCGAACAGGCAAAGAATGTCCCGAACTTGCCCCACTTCAGCACCAGCGGAGAACCGCAAAGCTCGCACTTTTCGCCCGTCACCTGCTCCATCCGCTTAATGTTCTCCATGTTCTTGCCGGCATCCTTGAGTTCCTCCTCAAAGTAGCCGTAGAACGCGTTCAGCAGATCGGTCCATTTCTCCTTGCCCTCTTCAATATCGTCCAGTTCTGTCTCGAGCTTCGCGGTATAGGCCGTATCGAATATGTATGGGAAATTCTTCACCAGCAGGTCGCACACCACTACGCCGATCTCGGTCGGATAGAACCGCCCCCGCGATCCGCCGTGTTTCACCACGTACTCGCGGTCCTGAATGGTGTTGATGATTGAGGCATAGGTCGACGGCCGACCGATTCCCCGCTCTTCCAGCTCCTTCACCAGCGAGGCTTCGTTGTACCGCGGAGGCGGCTGCGTAAAGTGCTGTTCGTTTTCCAGCTTCTCCAGCTCCAGCGCCTTCACGCCATCCAGAATCGGGAGCTTGTTCGCGCTCTCGTCCTCCTCGTCCTTCTTCTCTTCGGCAACCTCGTACACCTTCAGAAATCCGTCAAACCGCAGCACTGATCCGCTCACGCGAAAATCATATGTCTTGCCGTTCTTCGCCGACTTCGCCGCAATGTTCGCCGTGGTCACGTCATAAACCGCTGGAACCATCTGCGACGCCACAAACCGCTGCCAGATCAACCGGTACAGCTTCAACTGCTCGTCGCTCAAATAGCGTGCAATCGATTCCGGCGTCCGCGAAGCATCCGTCGGACGAATTGCCTCGTGCGCGTCCTGCGCATCTTTCTTGCCCTTGTAAACATTCGGCGTCGCCGGCAGGTACTTCGCGCCCAGGTGCTTCGTCACCCACTCACGTGCCCCTGCAATCGCCTCCGGCGCCACGCGCGGAGAATCGGTACGCATGTAGGTAATCAGGCCGACCGTCCCCTCGGCGCCAACATCCACGCCTTCATAGAGCCGCTGCGCCACGCCCATTGTCCGGCGAACATTGAAGCCCAGCTTGTTCGAAGCATCCCTCTGCAATTGGCTGGTGATAAACGGCGGCAACGGCCTCCGTTGCTTTTCCGTCGCCTGCACCGAGGCCAGCGTCCATTGCGCCTTATCCAGAGCCGCCATCGTCTCGTCCATCGCGGCTTTGCCGGCCAAGGCGTTTGAAATCCACTGCGCCTTCCCGTCCTTGTCCGTCCCGTTGGCAACCCGAACCGGCTCTCCGTTAATGCCAACAAACCGCGCCTTGAAGCTCTTCTCCGCCTGCTTCTCCGGGTGAAGCATCGCATCCAGCGTCCAGTATTCCAACGCCTGGAACGCGCCAATCTCCCGCTCCCGCTCCACAATCAGCCGCACCGCGACCGTCTGCACACGTCCGGCAGACAATCCGCGCCGCACTTTATCCCACAGCAGCGGAGAAATCTGGTAACCCACCAGCCTGTCCAGCACCCTGCGCGTCTGCTGCGCGTCTACCAGGTTCTGGTCCACATCCCGAGCGTGATTGAAGGCTTCGTTCACCGCCTTCTTCGTAATCTCGTTAAATGTCACGCGCTTGATCTTCTTGCGTTCTTTGGCGCTGGTTCCGAGCTGCAGAGCCAGGTGGTACGCAATCGCCTCGCCCTCGCGATCCGGGTCAGGCGCCAGATAGATTTCGTCTGCCTTGGCGGCCAGCTTCTTCAGCTGATCCACCACCTTCTCCTTGCCAGGAGACACCACCAGCTTCGGCTCAAAGGTCCGATGCTCAAGTTCCACGCCAATTTCATTCTTGGGCAGGTCCATGATGTGCCCCACTGACGCACGCACCTCAAAACCCTTGCCAAGATACTTCTCGATCGTCTTCGCCTTGGCCGGCGACTCCACGATCACTAGTGATTTGGTCATTGCCATCCTTAATACAGTACCCGATCTACCCTGTTAGCCCTTTTGGACTCAGTAATCACGATTTCGATTCATTCCGGGCCCGACCCGGATTCAGTTCAGCACTGGTCCGCTCGTCCCGTTGGAGGAAAAAATAGCCGCAAGAGATGCACCCTACCACGGAATACCATCGTATTTCCACTCGAACCGGCGATTTTCTCGCCAACACGTCCACTTTCAGGCCCATTCGGAGCGTTCTCAATTACTTAAATCGTCCAAATTCTCACTGCATGCCGACTTTACCAGCCCGGTTCGATTCAAGCTATACTAGAGCAAGAAGTAGCAAATGTTGATCTGCCAATCGGAGCAACCCATGCCCGAAGTCCAAAAAATCAGCATCGCCCTCACCTCGGAACAGATCGTGGCCCTCAAGACAGCTGTCGATACCGGTCAATACGCCACCACCAGCGAGATTGTGCGTGAAGCCCTGCGCGACTGGCAGTTCAAATGGGAACTTCGCCAGGAAGATTTGCGCCGCCTGCGCCAGCTCTGGGACGAGGGCAAAGCCAGTGGACCTGCCGCCTTTGTGGACTTTGACAACGCCCGTCGAGAGGCCCTGCGCCGCGTTGCAAGTGCTGCCGAAGACCAATCCCGTGCAAGCTAATCTCTTCTGGACTCCTCGGGGGCAAGAAGACCTGATCGAGATCTATTTGTTCATCGGCGTCGATAATCGCACCGCCGCGGACCGCATCTTCGAGGCGCTCCGATCCAGAGTCCAATCTCTAATCCACTATCCACGCCTCGGCGTCCGCCGTCCCGACATTCGCCCTTCCACCCGCCTCTTGATCGAGGGGACCTACCTCATCCTCTATGAAACTCGGCCCGACAAGGACGAAGGCCCGATCGAAGCCGTGGAAATTATCAGAATCGTCGATGGACGGCGCAACCTCAGCAACATTGTTTGAGAACGGCTGCTTTCGTTGCTTTCTGTCCCCAGTCCTTGCCTTTACATCGTTCTAACGTAGTTCTTCCCCGGCAATCCCCTGATCCGCCCCGCCATTTCCAACTCGAACAGCGCCGTAAATACCTCAGAGGAAGTCAGTTGCGTCTCTAGCCTGTCCAGGATCTCGTCGATCTGCAAACTCGCATCTGCCTGCAGCACCTCCAGCACCATCGCTTCCTGGGGCCGCAGCGTCGGGTCAGGTAATAGGGATGCCGTTGTCGCCGATCTGGATTCAGGCGGCGCCATCGACTCCAGCTCCAGCCGCACCTGCGACGGCAGATCCTCCCAAACATCCTCCCAGGTAGCCACCAGCTTAGCTCCCTGTTTTATCAATGTGTTAGGCGTCCACGACCCCTTGTTGGTCACATTTCCCGGCACCGCGAACAGGTCCCGGTTCTGCTCTGCAGCGCACCGCGCCGTCACTCGCGTCCCCGAGTTTTCGCTCGCCTCCACCACCAGCACAGCCACACTCAGCCCGCTCAAGATCCGATTCCGCCGGGGAAAGTTCTGGGGTGCCGGAAACGTCCCCATCGGCACCTCGCTCACAATCGCACCGCCCGTAGCGAGAATTTCTTCTGCGAGTTTTTTATTTTCCTTCGGATAAACGACATCGATTCCCGTGCCCCACACAGCCACTGTCGGCATCCGCGCCGCCAGGGCTCCTTTGTGCGCGCAGGTATCGATCCCCCGTGCCATTCCGCTCACAATCAGCAGTCGCCGCGCCGCCAGGTCCCGCGAAATCATCTCCGCAATCCCCGATCCATACGGCGTCGGATGGCGCGTCCCCACCACCGCAATCGAGGGCCTCCCCAGCATCCGCGCATCGCCGCGCACCCAAAGCACCGGCGGCGGATCATAAATCTCTTTCAACCTCTCCGGATACTCCGCGCACCCGAAGCTCACCACGGTAGCCCCTTGCGCCGCCACTTGCGCAAGCTCCGCCTCGGCTGCCGCACGGGCCTTCCCGTCAAAGATGAACTGTGCCGCCGCTGCTGGAAACCTCAGCCCCTCCAGCTCCGTCAGCCGCATTGAAAAAATCCGGCTCGGCGCATCCAGTTCCTTTATGGCGTCGAGAATCCTCTTCGGTCCCAGCCCAGGCGCGAGCGCCAGCGCCAGCCATGCCAGCCGATCCGCTTCCACTCCCGATGCCCCGATGGTTACACCCTGCGAAGTACCAGCTTTTTCAGCCAAATTCGTCACCATGATTGCTTATTGCCCCTGAAATTGCACACTCCCGCTTCCTCACAGGAAATCATTAGAGCAATCAAAGGGATTTGCGCTCACCTTAGCCCTTGGCGCCTTGCCTGTCAAGCCGCGTCTAGTGCCGCCCACGGTACCCTGCGGGAATCCTTAACAAATGATTGGTACTCTAATCAGAGTGAACCCTGTGCAAGATTCACGTCTGCGCATTGCCGCGATCGGCTTTCTGAATCCCGCGCCCCTGATGTGGGACTTCGAGCATCCGCCTCTTGAGGCCTCTCTCGCTCTCCGCTATCAAATTGCCCGCATGTCTCCCTCGGAATGCGCCGCACGTCTGGCCGGCGGCACTGCCGACATCGGCCTCATTCCCATTGCCGCTCTGGCCACCACTCCCGGCCTGCGCATCCTGCCCGGTTGCACCATCGCATCGAAGGACCGCGTCCGTTCGCTGCTGCTGGTCCGCCGCGCCAGCCAGCCGCTCAGCGCTCTGCGCTCGGTAGCCGCCGACACCGCCAGCCGCACCACCATCGCCTACACCCGCATCCTCTTTCACAAGTGGGGCAACCCCAGCGTTCCCTTCCTGCCCATGGCCGCGGACCTCGACTCCATGCTCGACAAGGCGGAAGCAGCCGTCGTTATTGGCGATCCCGCGTTGTTCGCTCTGGAAGAACGCTCCAACCGCTTCGAGCGCACAGGCGAAGAGCTCGTCTATCACGACCTCGCGCACGAGTGGCACACACTCACCGGACTTCCCTTCGTCTCCGCAATCTGGGGTACTTCGTACCGCGGGCCTTTGGATGAGTGCATCACGGAAGACATGAACCAATCCCGCATCCACGGCGTCCAGAACATCGAAGCCCTGGCCGCCGAATGGTCCCACAGGCTCCCCATTCCCGAAGAGACTATACGGTCATATCTCACCACCAACATCCACTACGACCTCGACGAGGAATGCATTGAGGGCATGCGCGGCTTCTTCCGCATGGCCGCGGAAACTGGCGTCCTGCCTGAGTTCACCTTCTCCCTCTGATACGCCGCGACACATTTGAAAGCGACGCTGAAGTAAACAGGGGGCATGTGTAAGTCGCTGTTTTTAAACAGATAATGTTCGCTTGGATGGTTAGACGAATGCGGGAAATGTTCGCTTAAAAGGTTGTGAATTGGGTGCAAATGTTGGCTTGAAAGGTTGCGATTTTTCGGTTACTTAACCTTAGAAAGTTCCTAAAGAAGCGTTTTGTTGGTCTACAAAGTGCGGAAAAGCGCCCCATGGGTTGCAGAGAATTACCCGAAATGAGCGTTAAAACGGGTTAAAAGCGTGTTTCTAAACGTTTAGAAGCACGTCTGAATGCTGTTTTTAGCGGGTTTTTGCAGTCATGAGCTGGGGAAATACTTGGGACGGGGCGGTGGCGGGCTGGCCGTGCGTCGAAGTGGCGGGCTGGCCGTGCGTCGAATAGGAGCCTTAATCTACGCAAAATATGCGTAGATTATTTGCGCCTTGCGTAGTGGAGTGCGGATTGCTCGTCCAAAGCGCCGAAGGCAGCGAGGGTGTAAATCTTTTTCTGTAAACGCTCTTTTCGACTCTGCAGAACAGAGAGGGAGTAGATCCTATCTGCGCCAGATGGGATCTCGCTTCACCGAGTCCTTTTGGCTTACTGGTGAAATGCGCTGATGATGTGATCGCCAGAGTCTGAGTCATCTCTTACTTGTTTTCATTGGCAATTGCCGCATTACGTGCCCAGCCCAACGGTTCGGCGCGCGAAGAGCAGGGCACTCGGTACCGATTTCGCCTGATTTTTCTTCGCTCAATCTTCGCCTTTGGCGTATAATCTCTCAATGGACTTTCAACTGGTGACTTCCTACAAGCCGAAGGGCGACCAGCCGCGGGCGATTGATGAGCTTGTGAACGGGCTGAATGCGGGGGAGAAGCACCAGGTGCTGTTGGGCGTGACGGGGTCGGGCAAGACCTTCACGATGGCCAAGGTGATTGAACAGTCGAACAGGCCGGCGCTGATTCTGGCGCACAACAAGACGCTGGCAGCGCAGCTTTATCACGAGTTCAAGCAGTTCTTTCCGGGCAACGCGGTTGAATACTTTGTGAGCTACTACGACTACTATCAGCCGGAAGCCTACATCCCGGCCGGCGACCTCTATATAGAGAAGGAAGCGACGATCAATGAAGAGCTGGACAAGCTGCGGCTATCGGCAACGCGGTCGTTGTTTGAGCGGCGCGACTCGATCATTGTGAGCTCGGTGAGTTGCATCTACGGCCTTGGATCGCCGGATGCTTACTTCGGCATGTTGCTGCTGCTGGAGAAGGGTCAGCACATCAGCCGCAAGGACATAACACGGCGGCTGGTGGAGATTCTCTACGAGCGCAACGACACGGACTTTCGGCGTGGGACGTTCAGGGTGCGCGGAGACGTGATCGAGGTCTTCCCTACCTACGACGAAACGGCGTATCGCATTGAGCTATTCGGCGACGAGATCGAGTCGCTGTTGCAGATCGATCCGCTGTTTGGCACTGTGAAGCAGAAGTATTCGCGGCTGCCGATCTATCCCAAGAGCCACTACGTGGTGCAGCCGGAGCGCAAGGCGCTAGCCATTGACACGATCGTAACCGAGTTGAACGAGCGGGTGGCAGAGCTTGAGGCCGAGGGCCGCATGGTGGAGGCGCAGCGCATTCACCAGCGCACGCGCTTCGATCTGGAGATGATCAAGTCCATGGGTTACTGCCATGGGATCGAGAACTACTCGCGCCACTTCTCCGGCCGGCTGCCGGGTGAGCCGCCGCCTACGCTGCTGGATTATTTTCCGCGCGATTTTCTGCTGTTTGTGGATGAGAGCCACGCGACGATTCCGCAGGTGCACGGGATGTGGTTCGGCGACCAGAGCCGCAAGCAGAACCTGGTGGATTACGGGTTCCGGCTGCCTTCGGCGCGGGACAACCGACCGCTGAAGTTTGAAGAGTTCGAGAGCCGGATTCACCAGACGATTTATGTCTCGGCGACGCCGGGGCCTTATGAGCTGACACGCTCTGCGGGCGTGGTGGTGGAGCAGGTGATTCGGCCGACGGGGCTGGTCGATCCTGAGGTCGAGATTCGCCCGGTGAAAGGCCAGATCGACGACTTGCTGGGGGAGATCCGCGACCGGGCAAAGAAGAATGAGCGCGTGCTGGTGACTACGCTGACCAAGCGCATGGCCGAAGACCTGGCCGGCTATTACACGGAGGTCGGCGTGCGGTGCAGGTATATGCACTCCGAGATTGAGACGCTGGAGCGCGTGAAACTGCTGGCAGGGTTGCGCAGGGGCGAGTACGACGTGCTGATCGGCATCAATCTATTGCGCGAGGGTCTGGATTTGCCGGAGGTGTCGCTGGTGGCGATTCTCGATGCGGACAAAGAAGGCTTTCTGCGCTCGGCTGGTTCGCTGATCCAGACCATGGGCCGTGCCGCGCGCCACCTGGAGGGCCGCGCGATTCTCTACGCCGATCGCATCACCGACTCCATGCGGCGGGCGATGGACGAGACGGATCGGCGGCGCACGGTGCAGCGCGCCTATAACGAGGAGCACGGCATAACGCCGCAGTCGATCATCAACACCATGGATATGGGCCTGGCGCAGATATTGAAAGCCGAGTACGGGGATATTGACGAGGAAGAAGCGGCCGGGCTGCCTGAATTCGCGTCGCAGGCGGAGCTGGACGCCTATATCGAAAAACAGGAGGCGCAGATGCGGGAGGCTGCCAAGAAGTTCGAATTTGAGAAGGCAGCCCGGCTGCGGGACGCGATCAAGGAGTTGCGGGACAAGGAGTTCTTGTTCGGCTAGGGCGTTTCAGGACTGGTAATTGGACTGGTTATTGGGCTGGTTATTGGGCTGGTTATCAGACACGAGGAACTTTCCCGCCTCAGGCAACGATATTGCCGGGCCTCTCATCCTAAGGACTCAGGTAGTAAATCGATTATATTAGCCAGCCGAAAGGCGGCGCTGGGTCTGGGGAATATGTTGACAATCCTTCTGGTGGACGACGACGCCTTTCAGGCGTCCGTGCGAAAGTCCATGCTGGAAAAACGATTCTCAGACGTGCTTCGCGTGGCGGGCGCGGCCGATGCGCTGTGCCTGGTGGAGCAGCCCCAGTTTGCCGACAGCCTTGGCCTGGTCATCTCCGGACACCGACTCGCGGGCATCGGGGGACCGGCGTTTGTGGCGGAACTGCACACCCGTATACCGACCCTTCCGGTGCTGGTTCTGGGGGATTCCAGCGAAGAGCGCAGCGAGTATCCCGGCCAGAACGTCTCCTTCCTTACTCGGCCAATTCTTGCCGATCAGTTGCTCGCGCTCGCAAGCAAGTTGCTTGCTGAAAATGAACGCAAAACAGCCTGATTCGCACCTGATCGCGGCCCGATCGACCGCATTCCCTCCTTAAGTCCATAGTGTGAGCTAAATCACACGCGAAAGGCCTATGATGGTTAGAGAATTACCTCGTTGGGATTCTCGCTGCCTCCCCATCTGCGTGCGAGAATCATCGTGGAGTCATATTCCTCATGGCAGCATTCGGTAGCTTTGCTCTCCTCATCGCGCTGGCTTTGGCCGCCTACAATCTGCTGGCCGGCGCTCTCGCACTTCGACTTATCGCCACCGGACAGCCTGCCCGCATCTCGCCCGAGCGGCTGGCCGACACTGCGCGCCGCGCCGGCATTGCCGGCTTTCTGGCCATCACGGGCGCCGCGTTCGCGCTGATCTGGTCGGTCTTCACGAACGACTTCTCCATCACCTACATCATGGAGCACTCCAACCGCGCGCTTCCCGCCGCCTACAAGTTTTCGGCGTTGTGGAGCGGTCAGGAAGGCTCGTTGCTGCTGTGGGCATGGCTGCTGGGAACCTACGGTTTTGTTCTCCGGCTCACGCATAAAACCGACGTCAAGCTCTACGCGTACGCGGGAACGATTCTGGCGGGAATTCAGGTCTTCTTCCTGCTGGTGCTCAACTTTGCTGCGCCGCCCTTTGCACTCTTCCGGGGCGCGGTTCCCCAAGACGGCAACGGCCTGAATCCTCTGCTCCAGTATCCGGAGATGGTGATTCATCCGCCCATGCTTTACCTGGGCTACGTCGGCTTCTCGGTTCCCTTTGCGTTTGCGCTGGGCGCGCTGATGATGCGCTACCCCGGCGAGAAATGGATCAAAGTCACCCGCGCCTGGACCATGGTGACC
>Ga0182013_10005237_pt1 | contig 15176 bp, 12 predicted proteins | sample 612S2MmetaG_FD_120487 | JGI IMG/M metagenome (GOLD analysis project Ga0182013, IMG submission 120487) | Permafrost microbial communities from Stordalen Mire, Sweden - 612S2M metaG | ecosystem: Environmental > Terrestrial > Soil > Wetlands > Permafrost | place: Sweden: Stordalen | collected... | reverse complement strand
TGGCCGCCGCGGCGTTGGCGTCCGCGATCGCCTGGCGCGCGACCGGCATCTCGCCGCGGATCTGGTAGGCGCGGGCTTTGCCGGCATGCGCGATGGCGAACCCAGGATCGGCGGCGATGGCGCGCTCGAAGGCTGGCTCGGCGCCAGGATTGCCGGACAGGATCAGGTCACAGCCTTCGACATAGGCGTCGCGCGCGCTCGCCGAGGCGGTGGAAACCGGGAGCCCGTAACGGTCCTTGAGCATGCGTGTCTCCCGCTGTCGCTACCGGGCATCGTAGGATGGATCGTGGAGGGGTGGAACAGTTCGGCGCGCGAGCGATTGTCCGTGCATTCGGAACCAGGACGGCGGCCATGAAATTGCTTGTCGGTCTCTTGTTGCTGGCCGCCCTGGGCGGCCGCGGGTCGGCGCTGCCTCCATCGGCGTTCGAGGACGCCTCGCCGGAGATGCATCCGGAAAGTTTCTTCGCCGGTCAGACAAGTTCCAGCGGAGTGCTGGAAAATCGCTCCGGCGCGCCGACGCGGCGGTTTTATGTCATCGGCACGGGCCAGGCACTGTCAGATGGAAGCTTCCGCCTGGACCAGCGCGTCGACATGGGGCAAGGGCCACCGACGATGCGCACCTGGGTGTTGCGGCGCATCGATGCGCATCATTACGCCGGGACATTGACCGACGCCTCCGGCGACGTGACGGGGGAGGCTTACGGAAATCTGTTTCACCTGACCTATGCGATGAAGTCACCGTTCGGTGGCCATATGGAACAATGGCTGTACCTGCAACCGGATGGGCACACCATATTGAACGAAGCGACGATCACGGTGTTTGGCATTGTCGCGGCCCACCTATCGGAACGGATCACGCACGAGGGACCGTGAGAAAATTTCGTGTGAGTTCGTTGACCTCCCGCCATCGTTCCACTTCCGGCAAGTGGCCGACGCCCGGCAGAATCTCCAACCGCGCATGCGGCACGGCCCGAGCCAGCAGCGCGGCGTTGGTTTCCATCGGCGTCACGCGGTCGGCATCGCCCTGGATCAGCAATATCGGCATGGTCAACCGCGCCGCGAAATCCGGTGTGTAGGTGTTCGACGCCAAGAACCGCGCCGCGCGCAGGAATCCTTCGGGATTGGTCGCCTGAAGCACGTGCCGGATCAGCGCGATCGTTTCGGTTGACGCAGCGGGTCCGACCAGCGCCGCGACCCTTTCGCCAAAGCCATATCCACCGCCCGCCATCTGAGTTTGCCTCGCCGCGAGCAATTTCGCGCGCGCTTCGTCCGTCATATCGCGTTGGCCGATCGCCGTGCCGGTCAATACCATGCGGGCGATCCGTCCTGGATGAAACCAGGCCACGCATTGAGCGATACGAGAGCCGAACGAGTTCGCCAGCGCGTCGCAATGCGCGATACCGGCGGCCGCCATGAAATCCACCACGGCATCGGCGTAATCGCCGCCTTCGGGTGAGTCTTTCGCCAGATTGTCGCTCAGCATATAGCCGGGGGCATTCCAGGCGATGACATGGAAGCGGTCGCTGAGGCCGGCGAACTGGAAGCGCCAGTGCATCGAATTGGCGCCGACGCCGTGCAACAGCAACAGCGGCGGCGCGTCCGGCGCTCCAGCCTCCATGAAACTGAAACGATCACCCAGGTATCGCGCGCGGGAAGCGGCGGGGATGGGGAGGAAGCGAAGCTCCGGCAGCGGCGGGATCATGCCGGGTCGTTAATGATCGCGACGGCGCGGGTCCAGCCCGCCGAGGCACGGTGTACTTTAACCGGGAAACACACAACGTCGAAGCCGTCGGCGGGCAGCACCTCGAGATTATGCAGCTTCTCCAGATGCGAGTACCCGATTTCTCGGCCCGCGCGATGGCCTTCCCAGATCAGGCCGGCGTCACCGGTTGCCTTGATGCGCTCCCGGGTGATGGAGAATGGCGCGTCCCAGCTCCAGCCATCGGTGCCGACCAAACGGACGCCGCGTTCCAGCAGCCACATGGTGGCCGCTTTGCCCATGCCGCAACCGGAATCGACGTAATCGTCCTGCCCGTATTTCGCGCCGGCGGCGGTGTTGACCAACACGATCTCCAAGGGACGGATGGTGTGACCGATGCGCTTCAACTCGGCCTCCACATCGCCGGGGGTCGCGACATAGCCGGCTTTCATGTGACGGAAATCCAGTTTGACGCCGGGTTGGAAGCACCATTCCAACGGGACCTCATCGATACGCCAGGACGGTTCCCCGCCTGGTTTCAGCGCGTGGTTCATGCTGGAGAAAAAGTGATACGGCGCGTCGAGATGCGTACCATTATGGGTGCTGATCTGGACTTTTTCCACGGCGGCGTATTCGCCGTCCGGCAGTTGGTCGACGCGGACACCCATATACTCGGCCATCGCGGGCGCCGTCTGGTGGTGATCCAAATACTCGATCTGGGGCAGCATGTGCGGCGGATCGCTTTTAATTCCGGCTTTCAGCGGGACGGAGATATCGATCAGACGGCGCGGCATGGCTGGTTCCCCATTCTTCCCGGATTCGGCATTTGCAGGTTGAGAGTAGAGGAAGCACAATGGGCCTGTCACCTCGGGCCGCGGGCTGATCGGGTCAACGTGAAATTAACCCTGGTGTGATGTAGATCACAGTTCCTGGCACAGTGGATGTGCCAGGCTATCAGTGAAAAGGCCCAGGAGAACCTGGGTGGGGGGCACAGATGATGCAATACTTACTGGCGGGATCGCGGCTCAGGCTGACCTATTTGCAGGATCGGCGCGCTTTGGCGGAAATCAATTGGCCGAGCGTTTACGAAGATCTCGCGGACGCGGGCACGCCGATGAATTATTCGCGATGGTGCGAACTGGACGCCTTGACGCATGTCGTGCTGGCCAGCGATCGGACGACCGGGCGCTATGCCGGCGTACTGGGTGTCAGGCGGCGGACGACGGCGGGGGAACCATGGCTGCTGGTGGAAATCGCGCTGGCTCGGCCAGGGGAAACCGACACGATGCTGTCGCGGGCGCTGCTGGCGCATATTCTGGCGCGGATCGTGTGCCTGGACGGGAAGCCGGTGGCGCTCGCGGCGCGGTGTGTCGGTCAGGCGGGAATGTTGGATCTGTATCAGGCGATTCAGTCGACCGCGATGCATCCGCCGTTGGAAGGCAACGTGATCTCCCTGCATACCGGCCGTTTGGCGCGGGAGGTTGGCGCCGGCGCGCTGGTGCTGGATCTGCGTGCGGTATCCGAAGCGTCGTTGTTGCGCGATCTGCGCGACCTGCACGGTTTGCGGCCGGAGCGGATGAGGTCCGTCACTATGGGCAAGCCGGCCAGGAGCGCTGGTGCCACGCGCCGTCCCAGAAAAACCACTCATACTGGCAGGACCGGATGAAAGCGGTGGCCATGCGGTCGCGAAGATTGGCGTTCGTGGTCGCCGCGGCCCGGTCGGTGGCGGCGATGACGGCGTGCACCGCTTCGCCGAAGCTTTCGTCGGCATAGGTATCGATCCACGCGCGATACGGATTATCCGGCGCGGCGGTTTTGGCGATCGAGGTGCCGACGTCCCAGTACAGCCAAAAGCATGGCAGTAAAGCGGCTACCAGAACTTCCCACGGTTCGTGATAGGCCGTGGCCATGAGGAAGCTGGTGTAGCCCAGACAATCGGGGGATGGCTCGGCCGTGGCAAGGCTTTCGGGGTTGACGCCGAATTCTGTTAAATAGCGCTCGTGGAGGGCCTGTTCGACGGCGATGGCTTCGATCGCGTAGTGGCCGAAGGCGCGCAGCGTGGCGCCGTCGGGACCGCGGGCGCCGGCGAGCGCGAGAGCGCGGGCGTACTGGTCGAGGTAGAGTGCGTCCTGCACGATGTAGAACTGGAAAATATCGCGTTTGAGGGTGCCGGCGGCGAGGTGAGTGTTGAATGGGAGAGCGTGGATCGCCTCACGTAGCGGTGTCGTGCGCTGCCAGACGCGGGCTGAGAAACTGGTCATGGGTAAGGCTCCCTTGCATTTGATTGTTGGAAAGGCAGCTCCGCGACCTTGGCGCACTCCGCTATCTCAGTGATAAATGGTGCCTCTCCGCTGGCACGAGCGTCCGGTGCTTTCCATGACCGCCTGAACTCGCGCGATGGTCCGCGGCATCGCGGAGATCGCGGAGTGCGCCAAGGTCGCGGAGCTTGCTTTCAATGATCCAGACTTTTGGACACGACCTCGTAGGTGTTTTTCGACAGGCCGCGGAGCGCGACGACGCGGCTCAGTTCGGCTTTCATCAGGGACTGACGTTTGGCGTCCATGCGGCGCCATTGGCCCAGTGGGCCGACGATGCGGGCGGCGACCTGGGGGTTGGCGGGATCGAGCGCGATGACGATGTCGGCCAGAAACCGGTAACCCTCGCCTTTCGCGTCGTGGAAGCGGACCTGATTGGCGCTGGCGAAGGCGCCGACCAAGGCACGGATACGGTTGGGATTGCGCAGGTCGAAATCCGGGTGTTTTGACAGCGCGCGCACGTTCGCGACGGTGTTGGCCAGCGGCGAAATGGCCTGGATCGAAAACCACTTGTCCAGCACAAGCGGATCGTCGTGCCATTTGGCATGGAAGGCGGCCAGCGCGGCCTCGCGTTCCGGACAGTCGATGCCGGACAGGACGCCCAACGCGGCGAGAGAGTCGGTCATGTTGCCGGCGGTGTCGAATTGCCGTTTCGCCAGGGACGGATCGCCGCTCGCGGATAAATAGCTGAGGCAGGCGTTGCGTAACGAGCGTTTGCCGATCACGGCGCCGTCGATGCTGTACGGCCCGGTGTCGGTGTAACGGTCGTAAGTGGCACGCAGTTTGTCGCGCAACGCGTCGCCGATCGCGATCCGCGCGATGTCGCGTACCGCGTGGATCGCATCGACGTCGGCGATCTCCATCTGGTCGGCGAGGAACGCTTCGCCCGGCAAATAAAGTGCCTCAGCCACGAAAGCAGGATCTTTGTCGGCCTGGTCCAGGGTTTCCGACATTGCCTCGATCAAACCGGGATCGACGGTCAGCGCATCGCCGCGGTTCCAGGCCGGGATCAGATCCAGCAACACGCGCGTCGCGTATTGTTGCCCGGAATCCCAGCGCACGAATGGATCGGTGTCATGCGCGGCGAGGAATCGCGACCGCTCGGGCGTGATGCCAGAGAGTTTGACCGGCGCGGAAAAGCCGCGGAACAATGAGGGGGTTGGCGGACTGGCGACATCCTCGAACGTGAAGGTAGTTTCGGCCGCGTCGGCCAGCAGCACGCGGGTGCCCTGTGTCGCCGCGGTCTCGCCCGCGAGTCTGGTGTCGAGTTCCTGGCCGTTGCCGTCGAGCAACCCCATCGCCACCGGAATGACCACCGGTTGCTTGTCCGGTTGTCCTGGCGTGGGTTTGGTGCTTTGCCGGATGGTCAGACGGTATTGTTTGCGCGCGGCGTCGTAAGAGTCATCAACGCTCACCTCGGGCGTGCCGGCCTGATGATACCACAACCTGAATTTATCGAGGTTGACGCCCGACGCGTCGGCCATGGCGGCGACGAAGTCCTCGATGGTCACCGCGCTGTTGTCATGGCGCTCGAAATACAGGTCCATGCCTTTGCGAAACGCGTCACGGCCGATGATGGTGGCCATCATGCGGATGACTTCGGCGCCTTTGCTGTAGACGGTCGCGGTGTAGAAGTTGTCGATGGCGAGATAGGATTTCGGTTGCACCGGGTGCGCCATCGGGCCGCCGTCTTCGCGAAACTGCGCGGCGCGCAGGCCCCGAACGTCGCCGATGCGTTTGACCGCGCGGCTGCCCTGATCGGCGGAGAACTCCTGATCGCGGTACACGGTCAGGCCTTCTTTGAGCGACAACTGGAACCAATCGCGGCAGGTCACCCGATCTCCCGTCCAATTGTGGAAATATTCGTGCGCGATCACCGACTCGATGCCCTGGTAGTCGCCGTCGGTCGCGGTGTCCGGCTTGGCCAGCACGTATTTTGTGTTGAAGACGTTGAGGCCTTTGTTCTCCATCGCGCCCATGTTGAAGTCGGACACGGCGGCGATGTTGAAGACGTCGAGGTCATATTCCAGCCCGAACGCTTCTTCGTCCCAGCGCATCGATGTTTTCAAGGAGCGCATCGCATGGGCGCATTTGTCCTCGTCGCCGCGGCGGACATAGATGCCGAGATCGACGTGGCGGCCGGACGCGGTGGTGAATTCGTCTTTGATGGAGACGAGATCGCCGGCGACCAGAGCGAACAGATAGCATGGTTTCGGATGCGGATCGGTCCAGACAACCCGGTGCCGGCCGTTGCCTAAATCTTCGACCGGGCCGGGATTGCCGTTCGACAGCATGATCGGGACGAGGGCCTTATCCGCCGTGATGGAGACGGTGTAGCGCGACATGACATCGGGGCGGTCAGGGAACCAGGTGATGCGGCGAAAACCTTCCGCCTCGCACTGGGTGAAATAGCCGCCGCCGGAAAGGTAGAGCCCGGACAATTCGGTGTTCTCGGCGGGCGCGGTTTTCGTTTCGATCTCCAACATGCATTCGTTCGGCATGTCGGCGATGGTCAGAACACCGGCGTCGATTTGGTAGGCGTCTTCCGGCAGCGCGACGCCGTCGCGGGCGATGCGGACCAGGGTCAGCGCGTCGCCGTTCAGGCGCAACGGTTCGTTGGAGCCACCCAACGGGTTGCGATGCAGGGCCAGGCGCGAGGTGACCTTGGTCGCGCGCGGATCGAGGTCGAAGGCAAGATCGACGGAGCTGATCACGAACGCGGGCGGGCGGTAGTCGCTGAGCAGGGTGGTCATGGTGCCTCTTTCACGATCAGCGCGCCGAGCGGGTGGACCTCGGCGGTCTGGCCAGGCAATAGAAGTGTGGTCGCGTCGAGTTGGGTCAATACCGCGGGGCCGGAGATCCGGTCGCCGGTGCCGAGGCGGATCCGGTCGTAGACTTGGGCGCGCAAGGGGCCATTCGACGAAGCGATGGTCATTTCGCCAGTGATAGCCGAGTCGGGTGCGCCGCCTTTTGGCAGCGGCGGCAGTGTGGGCGGGGCGAAGGCGCCTTCGGCATCGACCCGCAAGGTGACGATTTCGACCGGGGTGTCTTCTTGCGCGAAGGTGTAAAGTTGTTCGTGCAGGCGGTGGAACGCGGCGATGGTGCCGGCGACAGAGGCGTCGCTGACCGCTGTGCCGTCCCATGGCACCACGAGTTCGAAACCTTGATGCTGGTAGCGGAGACTCGCGTACCAGGTGACGCGGCGGGCATTGGCGGGCACGGCTTCCTGATCGAGCCACGCGATTGCTTCGGCGTTCAATCCGGAAAACACGGCGCCGAGGCGGGAGACGTCGATCGCTCCGGCGCGTTGCAGGCTGGTGCGGGTGAATTCGGCTTTTAAGTTCGAGACCAGCAGGCCAAGCGCGGATAGCACGCCGGGGGCGGGCGGAATCAGGATCGTGCCGATGCCCATCAACCGCGCCAACGAACCGCCGTGCAGCGGACCGGCTCCACCAAATGGCACCAGAACGAAGTCGCGCGGGTCGTGGCCTCGTTCGACGGAGACGACGCGAATGGCGCCCATCATGTTGTGATCGACAATGGCCAGGATGCCGCGGGCGGCTTCCTCGATCGTCATGCCGAGTGGTTCGGCGACACGGCGCGCCACGGCGCCTCGCGCGGCTTCAGTGTCCAGGTGGAACGATCCGTCAAGCAGGTACGGTGGCAGATGACCCAGTACCAAATGCGCGTCGGTGACGGTCGGTTCAGTGCCGCCTTTGCCGTAACACACCGGGCCGGGAACGGCTCCGGCGCTGTGCGGACCGACCGTCAGCGCGCCGGCCGCGGAGACGCGCGCGATCGAGCCACCGCCGGCGCCGATGGTCGCGATGTCGATCATCGGTCGTCCCACCGGCCAATCGGCGATTTTCCCGGCGGTGGTCATGCCGGGCTGCCCGTGGTGGATCAGGCTGATGTCGGCGGACGTGCCACCAATATCGATGCCGATGAGATCAGAAAACCCGCTGGCCTGGCCGATGAAGTTCATACCGACGACGCCCGCCGCCGGACCAGACAGCACGGTTTCCACCGGCGTGCGCCGCACGGTGCGCGCGCTGGTAACACCACCGCTGGATTTCATCAGCAGCAAGGGCGCGGCGATGTCCTGATCGGTCAGGCGCTGTTCGAGTTGCCCGACATAGGAAGAAATCGCCGGCATGACGTAAACGTTCAGCACGGTGGTCATCGCGCGCTCATACTCGCGGAACACCGGCAGCACGTCGAACGAGAGCGAAACGAGCGCGCTTGGATGAACGGCCGCGATGATCTCGGCGGCGCGCTGTTCATGCGCGGGATTGGCGTAGCAGTGGATGAACACCACGGCGATCGCGGTGATGCCCTGTGCGGCGATGGCGCGGGCGGCGTCGCGGATCGCGGTTTCGTCCAGCGGCTCGATTTCGTTGCCGCGATGATCGACGCGGCCGGGAATTTCCCAGATCAGCCTTGGGGGAACCGGACGCTTCGGCTTCACCCATTCGAACAGGCTGCCCTCGCGCGGGATGTCCTGGCGGCCGATTTCCAGCACCGAGCGGAAGCCGGCCGTCACCAGCATCGCGACGGCGGGACCTTTCGACTCCAGAATGAGGTTGGTGGCGACCGTGGTGCCGTGCAGAACGCGGGAGACGTCCGCGGCTTTGCCTCCCAGGGCCGCGATGCCGTCGCGCGCGGCTTGCGCGAAACCTTGCGAGGGATCGTGCGGGGTGGTGGGGGTTTTCGCGGTGCGGATCGTGCCGTCGCGGCGATCCAGGATGGTGACGTCGGTGAAGGTGCCGCCGGTGTCGATGCCGATAACGATGCCGTCGCTCATGCGGGTCAGCCCAACGCCGCGTGGTAGCCGTTTTGATGAAACAATTTTGACTCTGGACGGTTGGCGCGGCGGCCTTGCGTCGCTGTTTCGTCGATCGCGCTGCCGTCGGCTGTCAGGACGACGCCGTAGTCGGCTTCGGCGCTGGACCGGCTGACGAAATGGCTGAGTACGTCTTCCAAAACCCGCTCCGGTTCGCGGTCATAAGGATGGCCCCAACCGCCGCCACCGCCGGTCTCCACACGGATCACGTCGCCTCGGTGGACGATGTTGCCGTCGCTCAAGGGACCGAGCACGCGTTCATCGGGGCGTCCCGGATTGATGACGCAGCGGCCTGGTCGCGCGCATTGGCCGCCGGACACGCCCCACGGGGGAAAATTTACTGAATCGATACGTAAGGAAACCATGCCTTCCTCGGCCAGGACTTCGACCTCCCGCACCATGCCGCAGCCACCGCGCCAACGGCCTGGGCCGCCGGTATCCTGGTTGATCTCGTACGAACGGACACGCACCGGGAAGACGGAGTCCATGAATTCAACGGGATAATTCTCCTGCGCGACGAGATAGATCGCGTCGTTGCCGTCGGCGCGCGGACGCGCGCCATAGCCGACGCCGACGCCGTCGGACATCAAATACGTCTCGCCGTTGTCGTCGAGGCCGCGGATGTACCAGATGACGTAAGCACTGTGCGCGGCCATTGCTTTGCCGCCGGTCGCGACGTTCAGCACGCCCAGAAGACCGGCGACGTTGCGCATCATGGTGACGCCGCGCAGGCCAAGCGCGGCCGGAAAGTTTGGTTGCACGATCGAACCGGGTCTCACGCGTATTTCGTCGATCAGGTCCAGCGCGCCGTCGTTCATCATGCCGTCGCTGGAGCCGCCGAGAAAATACCCGGTCAATGCCAGTTTCGGGGTCGATTCATTCATCAGGAAATTCAACGGGCCGCGCACCTGATCGTCGCTTTCGGTGAAATCGAGCACGGTGCGGTCCGGCGTGACCTCGAACCGGTAGCGGATGCGGATCGGGCCGCTGTCGTGGCCGTCATCGTCAATCGTTTCGGTGAAGCGGTATTCGCCGTTCGGCACCAGCGCGCGCAATTTGTCCTTGGCGGTGCGGGCGGTCCGCTCCAGCAGCGCATCGAACGCGGCATCCAGTTTCGCCGCTCCGAAGCGGGCGATCAGTTCCAGCAGGCGCCGTTCGCCAAGGCGGATCGCGGCGAGCGAAGCGCGGGTATCGCCGCGCACCATCGCCGGAAAGCGAGAGTTTCGGTAGAAAACCCGGAGAAGTTCCTCGCGCATGACGCCGTCGCGGGCGACCAGCACGGGAGGGACGATGATGCCCTCCTGAAAGATGTCGGTGCAGTCGGCGGAAAGCGATCCGGGCCGCATGCCGCCGACGTCGTTGAAATGAGCCCAGGAATGGGCGTAGGCGAGAACGTGGTTGTCAGCGAAGACGGGAGCGATGAAGACCTGATCGGGCGTGTGGGAAACGGCGCCCTTGGAAGCGTAACAATCGTTGTACCAGTAAATGTCGCCGGGCCGCATCGTCGCTTCGGGGTAGTGTTCCCAGATGGGCTCTATCAGGTTGCTGGAGGTTGGCAGGCCGCGGCCGGCGATCAGTTTGCCGGCGCGGTTGAACAAGGCGGCGTGGAAATCTTTTTTCTCGCGGATGAAGGGCGACATGGCGGTGCGCTCGATCAGCGCTTCCATTTCGTGCTGGATGGCTTTCAGGGCGCCGCGGGCGATTTCGACGACGATGGGATCGGCGGTGACGGTGATCTGGTCCAACAGGCGGCCCTTTCGTTGTCGTCGCTTTGGATACTCCGCGAACGAGGCAAGCACTGTGCCGCGCGAGATAGGCGGGTCAAGCCCTGTAGGCATCAAGACAAGTGCCGCGACAGGCTCGAGATTCCCCCCGCCGTCATGCTCGGGCTTGACCCGAGCATCCGTGGACGCGCGCCGAGGGTTAAAAATCGGCCACGGGGGTGATGCGAGCGATCCTCGGGTCGAGCCCGAGGATGACGATAATAGAGCCCGAGGATGACGATAATAGAGCCCGAGGATGACGATAACGGAGGTCGAGGATGACGATAGGGCCGAGGATGCGATGCAGCGAAGATCGTGCTCTGGCCGGCGCTTAACTTGATGCCATGGGGTCAGGCCCGGTCATGACGTGGGGTCAACAGCAAACGGCGCCAGCACGGGGCTGGCGCCGTCAAAAAAACGTCGTCGGAAAACGTCAGGCCGGGGCGAAGAATGGCATCGGCGGACCATCGCCCTCGGTCTGGATGAACTTCAGCTTCACGTTCATGCCGATCTTCACGTCCTTGAAGTCGATATCGACGATGTTGGTCATCATCTTCGGACCTTCGTCGAGTTCGACGTAGGCGATGCAATAAGGCGGATTGGCCCGCTCCATCACGCTGTAGGTGTAGATCTTGCCTTTGCCGGACACTTCCTTCCACTCGACCGGGCCGAGCGTGAACGGCGAGATGCCGCGCGGATACCAAATGAACTTCTTGGTTTCCACGCAACGCGACAATACCAGCTTGCCCGCGGCGCAACCGTCGAAGAACGGCTTCGTTTCGGGATTGGTGTCGACCGTGCCGACGAACGGATTTTTCTTTGGGCGGCGATTGCCATGGCCGGTTACTCCCTCTCCAGAATGACAGTGCTGCCAACATGCCGCGTGCCGAGCGAACCGCCGGTCCCGTGCGCGATCGCCAGGTCGCAGTTTGGCACCTGCACCGCCGGATGCGCTTCGCCGCGCAACTGCCGCACCGCCTCGATGATTTTCGTGATGCCGCCGCGATTGGCCGGATGGTTGGAGCACAAGCCGCCGCCATCGGTGTTGAACGGCAGCTTGCCGACGCCGGAAATCAGGTTGCCGTCGGAGACGAATTTGCCGCCCTGGCCCTTCTCGCAGAAGCCGAGATCTTCCAACTGCATCAGCACGGTGATGGTGAAGCTGTCGTAGATCGAGGCGTATTTAATGTCGGACGGCTTAATGCCCGCCATCTCCCACGCCGGCGGACCCGACCAGCGCGCGGCGGAGTAGGTCAGATCGACGTCGCCACCCATCTGGTTCTTTGGCGCCTCACCGACACCGATGACTTTCACCAGCGGGCGCTTCAGGTTTTTCGCGATCTCCGGTTTCGTCACGATCAACGCGCCGCCGCCGTCGCTGATGACGCAGCAATCCAGGCGATGCAGCGGGCTGGCGACCATCGGGGAATTGACAACGTCCTCGACCGTGACGACGTCGCGCAGCATCGCGTGCGGGTTATACTGCGCGTGATGCGACGCGGCGACCTTGATCCAGGCGAGCTGCTCGCTGGTCGTTCCGTATTCGTGCATATGCCGCATGGCGCACATCGCGTACATGTTCGCGGTGGCAGGCCCGTACGGATACTCGAATTGCATTTCCGGCTGAGCGGGACTGCCGGCGCGCGGCGCGGTGCCGGTCGCCATGCCTTCGCTGCGCGGACGGCCCGCCAGGGTGATCAGGCAGACATTGGCCCGGCCGGTGGCGATCGCTTCCAGCGCGTGACCGACCGCGACCTGGTAGGACGAGCCGCCGACATCGGTCGAGTCCATGTGGCGCACCTTCAGCCCCATGTAGTCGATCATCGACATCGGACCGAGGCCAGGCGCGTCGCCGGCGCAATAATACGCGTCGACATCGTCCTTGGTCAGGCCGGCGTCGTCCAGCGCGCCCTTGGCGCATTCCGCGTGCAGCAAAGTGACCGATTTATCGGTCGCCTTGCGCGTGGGATGCTCCCATGCCCCCACGATGTATCCCGCACCCTTCAAACTCATGTTCGCTCCCTCTCAGCGTTGGTCGGAGAGGGAGTATACTGATCGGTAGCCGGGACGCCACCCTGGTAGGGACCGCCTCGGACGGGTCAGATGAACACGCCGCCCATGCCACCGGCGGGGTAGCGTGTTCCGGCGGCCGCTCCCTTCGGCACGGCGGCGCTGATGCGTGCCACGTCCTCGGCGGACAGCGAGACTTTCAGCGCGCCAAGATTTTCATCGAGCCGCGCGGGGTAGCGGGTGCCGGGGATGGCGACGACGTCATCGCCTTGCGCCAGCAGCCAGGCCAGAACCAACTGCGCCGGCGTGCATTTTTTCTCCGCGGCGATCTCTTCGATCTTAACCACCAATGCGCGGTTCTGGTCGAAGTTTTCCTTCTGGAATCGCGGATGCGCCGCGCGCCTGCCATCGACGTCGTCGAACGTCTTGATCGCGCCGGTCAGGAAGCCGCGGCCGAGGGGCGAGTACGCAACGAACCCAATGCCCAGGGAACGGGTGATTTCGCGGGTTTCCTCGGCGTCGGAGCGGTAGAGCAATGAATATTCGGTCTGCACGGCGGCGATCGGATGTACCGCGTTGGCGCGGCGGACGCGGTCGGGCGCGGCCTCGGACATGCCGAGGAAACGCACTTTGCCTTGCTCGACCAGACGCTTCATGGCGCCGACGGTTTCCTCGACCGGAACGGTGGGATCGACGCGATGTTGGTAGTAAAGATCGATGACGTCTTCGTTGAGGCGCTTCAGGCTCGCCTCGCAGGCCTGTTGCACGTATTCGGGGCGGCCGTTGACACCGTTCGATTGGCCGGGCCGTTGCACCTGGCCGAACTTGGTCGCCAGCACGATTTTGTCGCGGCGACCTTTGATGGCGCGGCCGAGCAGGCTTTCGTTATGGCCCCAGCCGTACATGTCCGACGAGTCCAGGTGATTGACGCCCAGATCGATCGCGTAACGGATCAGTTCCTCGGACTTCGCGTCGTCCGCTTCGCCGTAGACACCGGACAGGGACATCAGCCCCAGACCAACGGTGGTGACGGACAATCCGCCGGTGCCAAGCGCGCGTTGCGGCAATGCCATGATGACCCTCCTGGTTTCGCCGCGTTATAGAGCGGACGACGCGGGCTGGCGACCCGGGGGGCGCGGGTGGGGGCCCGTGAACGATTTGTTCACAGACCGGAGGTACCGTGGGCACCTGCTTGTAGGATGCGTCCGAAGGTCATATTTGCGAGGACTTCCGCCCTTATCGACTGGCGAACAGGATCATCGTGCGATGGGTAATTCACTCTACGAGCAGGATTTTCACGCCTGGACCGTCCAGCAGTCAAAGTTGCTGCGTTCCCGGAAACTTGACCGCGCCGACCTCGACAACATCGCCGAAGAGATCGAAAGCATGGGTCGCAGCGAGAAACGTGAGCTGTTGAGCCGCCTGACGGTGCTGCTGTTGCATCTGTTGAAATGGCGGTTTCAGTCCGCGTTTCGTGGCAACAGCTGGCGTCTGACGATCAAGGCACAGCGCCGCGGTCTGCGACGTCATCTGCGGGAGAATCCCAGTTTGAAGTCCCAGTTGGATGTGGCGATGGCGGATGCCTATGGGGATGCCCTGATCGAGGCCGAACGCGAAACCGGCCTCGCCGCCGAGACCTTCCCCGACACCAGCCCATTCAGCTTCGACCAGGCGATCGACGACGATTTCTGGCCGGACGCCTGACCCGCGCCAGGTTGGCGATCGCAGGGTTCCGCCTGTAAGCCTGAGCGTTATGAACGCCCCGCCGCTCGCCCGTTGGCTGATCCCCCGACTCCCGTTCTTCTATGGCTGGATCATTCTGGGCTGCGCCTGTTGTGCCGGCCTGTCCCGCCAGGGCGGCGCGGTGGCCACGCTCTCGGTATTCGTGTCACCGATGACCACCGAATTCGGCTGGTCGCGCACCGCGATTTCCGGGGCTGTGTCGTTGGGAGGCATCCTGGCGGCGATCGCGGCACCCCGTCTGGGACGACTGCTGGATCGGGAGGGCGCGCGGCTGGTGTTGTGTGTCGCCGTGCTGACCACGGGGCTCGCCAATATGGCGCTGTCGCTGACATGGTCGCTGCCGATGTTTTACGTGCTGTTTTGCGTGGCGCGCATGAACTTCGCCGGACCGTTCGATCTGGGGATTTATGGCGCGGTCAATTCCTGGTTCGTCGCCCGCCGGTCGGTGGCCAACGCGATCGCGTCGGTGGGCCAGATGACCGGGTTGGTCGTGTTGCCGATGATCGCCTCGCTGGCGATGTTGAACGGTGGCTGGCGCGCCGGGTGGCTGGCGGTCGGCGGGACGGTGCTGGTGGTCGGGTTCGTGCCGGCTTTTTTGCTCATGGTGCGCGCGCCCGAGGACGCTGGCCTGATGCCCGATGGCACGCGCGCCATCGCCGTAGGCGAAGCGGGCGGGTTCCGCCGCGATCCGGTGTTCACGCGAGCGCAGGCGGTAAGGACGAAAAGCTTTTGGTTGCTGACGTTGTTTACGTTGTTGGCGTATCCGGTGCAGGCGGGGGTCAGCCTGCATCAGGCGCCGTTCC
>Ga0182013_10005232_pt1 | contig 15192 bp, 11 predicted proteins | sample 612S2MmetaG_FD_120487 | JGI IMG/M metagenome (GOLD analysis project Ga0182013, IMG submission 120487) | Permafrost microbial communities from Stordalen Mire, Sweden - 612S2M metaG | ecosystem: Environmental > Terrestrial > Soil > Wetlands > Permafrost | place: Sweden: Stordalen | collected... | reverse complement strand
TCGCGCAACCGCGTGAGGTTGTGCTGCACGAGCGGATGCGCGATGACGGTGACGCCCTTCATTTAATCTTCCGGTGCCTGCCAGAGAAAATACATGCAGTCGGCGCGCAGCTTGGGAACATCCACGCCGAGATCGAGCTTGATGTCGTGCGAGGCGCTGCTCTGGCCGAACATCGAGAACAGGTCGGAAATGTCGTAGTGCTCGCGGTATTCAATCAGGTTGGCGTCGTTGCCGTGGTTCGCAATCTGTTCCGCGCGCTTCACCGCGTCGTCAAAGTCGCCGATTTCGTCCACAAAACCGAGCTTGAGCGCCTCCGTTCCTGAAACCACGCGGCCGTCCGCGTAATCCGCCCAGTTGTCCGCGAGCGCCTTGCCTTCCTTCCCGTTCTTTTCGTGCGCCTTGCTGCGGCCGTCGGAGACCACTCCCTTGAACTTCTGATACGTCTCGTCAATCAGCGCCTGCACCATCTTGCGTTCGCCGGAGGGGATTTCATTCGTGCTGCGGTCGGGGCTGAGCATGTCCTTGTATAGGCCGCTCTTGTAGGTCATCGGCAGGACGCCGAGCTTGTCCATCAGGCCGCGGTAATTGTAGCCGTGCATGATCACGCCGATGCTGCCGGTGATGGTCAGCTCGTTGGCGACAATCCAGCGGCACGGCGCGGAAATATAATATCCGCCGCTCGCCGCGAGGCTGCCCATCGAGCAGATCACCGGCTTGCCCGATTCATCCTCAAATTTCACGATTGCCTTGTTGATTTCGTCCGAGGCCATCACTTCTCCGCCCGGTGAATCCACCTTCAAGATCACCGCCTTCACGCGCTTGTCGTCGGTGGCGCGGTCGAGTTGCGCCTTGATCACGTCCACCATGTTGTTGCCCTCCTGGTCCGCAGTGCTGCTGGTGATGATGCCGTCCACGGTGATCACGGCGATTTTGGTCCTGGAATCGTTGTCCTCAAGCATGCACTCGTCGAGCTTCGGCCCGATCTGCCGCGCGCTGGTGGTCTTGAAGCCGGAGTTGAAATTGTTGTTGAAACTCAGCGCATGCGAAACGAACTGCGTCAAATTTGCGAACAGGCTGACCACCAGCAGCACGATCACAATGATCGCCACAATCATCCAGCCACGGCTCTTGCGCGGTTTGGACGGAGGAGGCGGCGTGATGACGGGCGGCGGCGTCAGCGACGGCGGAGCGCCGGGGGAGGTGAATGAGTTGTCCATAGTTCGCGAAAACTAACTCAAGCCGGGCAGGGGAGCAAGGCGGATTGAACAATCCTCCCTTTCATCCTCATTCTGCTTCTCGTCCCCGTCCTCGTAATCGTAATTGAAAACAGGGATCGAGGACGAGCACGGGGACAAGGAGGAAATAATTCACCAATACTGATGCACCAGCGGGCGGATTTCCTTTTCGTAAATCGCCCCAATCTTTTTCATCGTGCCTGCCGGCAGCGGCGGCAAATCCGACGCCGCGATGTTCTCGGCCACCTGCGTCGGGCGTTTCGCACCCGGAATGGCGCACGTCACCGCCGGAAACTCCAGAATCCACCTCAGCGCCAGTTGCGCCATGGCGACATTTTTGGGCGCAAGAGCCTTCAACTCCTCCACCGCGCGCAGGCCCGTCTCAAAATCCACGCCCGAAAAAGTTTCGCCACGGTCGAACGCCTCGCCCTGACGGTTGAAATTCCGGTGGTCATCCTTCGCGAACTTGCTGTCGCCCGTGATCTTGCCGGACAACATCCCCGATGCCAACGGCACGCGTGCCAGAATCCCCACCTTGCGCCGCTGCGCCTCCGGGAAAAACAATTCCGCCGGACGCTGCCGGAAAATGTTGAAGATGATCTGCACCGACTGCACGTTCGGAAACTCGATGGCCTTCAGCGCCTCCTCGATCTTTTCCACGCTCACGCCGTAATGCCGCAGCTTCCCGGCCTTCACCATGCCGTCGAGGATGCCGAACACCTCCGGCATATAATATACCTCCGTGGGCGGGCAATGCAGTTGCAGCAGGTCAATCGCCTCCGTGTCCAGGTTCCGCAGGCTGCGGTCAATGAACGACTTGAGATTGCTGCGGTTGTAGCCTTCCGCAATCTGTTTGGGCAGCCGGCGTCCGGCCTTCGTGGCGATGTAAAAACTTTCCTTCCGCTCCTTGCGAAGCTTCGCCAGCAGACGCTCGCTGCGGCCGTCGCCATACACATCCGCCGTGTCGAAGAAATTCACCCCGCCGTCCAGCGCGGCATGGAGCGCGGCGAGCGATTCCTTGTCGTCCACGTCGCCCCACGCGCCACCGATGGCCCACGCACCGAAGCTGATTTCGGAAATTTTCCAGCCCGTTCTGCCCAGCTCGCGATAATTCATGCGCGCAAGTTAAATGAAAATCCGCCCCGCGCAAGGAGCGAACAAACTTGGCCGTGTCGGGAGCGTTGGCACCATCCCGGGAAAGTCCTGCTGACACGGCAATCCGTGGCGGCGTCCCGGCAGGGCGCCGCAAACTGCAAGAGGCAAATAAACCGGCATTCCCCCGAAAACCGCCGCGCTTCCCGGCAACCCGCGCCAAGTCGCAGACAATTGCCGGAACCATCGCGGCAACTTCCTAGACGGCTCAGGCAACTTATTTAGCCTTCCAAACAATTCTTTGAGCCTTTCAACAAACTTCTGCAGGATTCCAAAGAATTCTTTGGGGCTTCCAAGGAACTTCTTCAGACGTCGCAAGAACTTGTTGAGACTTCCAAGGAACTTCTTCAGAGGCTGCTACAACTTATTATGCGGTCCAAAGAACTTGTTGGAAGGCCGCTAGAACTTATTTAACCGTCCAAAGAATTGTTTTGAAGGCTGCTACAACTTATTTAACGGCTAAATAAGTTCGTGGAACGGCTTAAAAACCTCAAAACAGCCCGAAAAGTGCTCAAAACAGGTGTTTTTGACCTCGCAACACCTCCGCGAACCTTCCGGTGGGCAAAAATAGACAGTTCGGGGAGCGCGCCAGTCCCCGCACCTGCCCCGGCAGAAAACTTGTTTTGGCCACAGATTCCCACAGATGAAACACAGAAGCGGCGGGGCGGGACTCCCGGCGAGCCTCCAAGCTCAAATGCGCTGAAGGCGCTACGGATAATAGCCCGGGGTTGGCGTGCAACGCCTACCCCGGGAATCCATCCAATAGAATATTCCTTCTCCCATCCGATGGGAGAAGGAATTTATTTTTTGGGACTTTTTCCCGGGGAGGTCCGTGCCGGGCGGGCCACGTTCCAACCCTGGGCTAATATCCGTAGTGCTTTCAGCACATATGGATTTATGTTCGCGTAATCTGCGATTCACCCCATCCGGCTTACGGCCATTGGCTCCAACTCGGACGTGCAATGCGAAGCGTTTTGAAATCAGCCGAGAATCGTCAGCACGATTCCGATCAGGATGCCGATGACGGCGGGGAGTTTTTCCCAGCCGTTCACCTCGTGGAAAAAATAAAGTCCGCCCGCAAACGCCACCAGCGTGCTCGCGCGCCGCAAGCTCATCACGATGGAAACCAGCCCGTGCGGGTCGCGCAACGCGCTGAAATAAAGATAGTCCGCCACCAGCAACGTCAGCGCGATGAACGGGATGCTCCAGCGCCACTTGAATTCATTGCGCGGCCACAGCCGCAGTTTCCAGCCGAGGGCGAACGGCGCAAAAAACACCAGCAGGTAGATCTGGAACCAGCATTGCACCGTCGGCACGGAAAAATTCAAATGCCCGAGCAGATATTTGTCGTAGAGCGAACTCACCGCGCCGAACAGCGTGCCCATAAGGAGAAACCAAACCCATTTGTTGCGATGAAAATGGATGCCCTCATGCGCGCCCGCGACCGACAGACCCACGAACGAGCCGAGCGTGGTCAGGATGCCGACCGTTTCCAGCCATGTGGGACGCTCGCCCAAAATCAAGATCGCGCCGAACAACGTGAGCAGCGGGCTGGTCGCGCGGATGGGTGCGCCGAGCGAGAGCGGCAGATGTTTGAGCGCATAATAAGTGCCGATCCACGACGCGGCGACGATGCCGGATTTCAGCAGCAGTTGCAGATGCTGTTTCCAAGTCAGCGCATCGGTGACGAGCGAATGCGGCAGCAGGCCCGGATGAATCGCCTGCAACAGCAGCAGGATCAGCCAGACCGCCGCCCCGGTGAGCGTGCTGAAAAAAAGCACCGGCGTCACGGCGTTCTCCCGCACCGCGTGCTTGGTGCAGAGATCGTAAAGGCCGAGAAAAAACGCGGACAGCAATATGGCGACCACCCAGTTCATGCGAAAGCGGTAAGGATAATTTTTCCGTGGCGGGAACGCGAACTTTTACGCGGCCAGATGCCGTGACTGGCGCTTGGGCAGCATGCTTTTTGCTGGGCGGGAACGCGTGACGGTTTCCACTGTCAGAAATTCGCGGAGAAATTCCGGCACCTCACGCCGCCCGACCCGCCGCCAGTCCTGCCAGAAAATTTCGGCGGTGCCGCGCGCATCCAGATTCTGTTCGCACGTGAGAAATTCAAACAGCAGGTCCATCAGCCGCGCCAGCGCGATGCTGTCGGTGCGGTTGATCCTGGCGTAAAGCCAGTCGCTGAACCGCAGAAAGGAATGGAATGGCGACACGCCATTGCTCCAGATGAGCGGCGCGGTGGTAACGAAATTCCCGCTGTTGCCAACCAAGTCCCAGTATTTCGCGAAGCGGCGCAGCCGTTGCATCGTGGCAAAATCCAGCAGCCGGTTCTGCAAGATTTCGTAGGGCGGCTGCGCATGGTAAATCATCTGCCACTCGGCATCGTGCCGGATAATCGGTGTGCCGCGCAGCCGTTTCAAGATGCCCACCTGAATTTCCTGCGGGCCAAGTGCGATGAGTTTGTCGAAGCCGGCGGCAAAGTTTTCCAGCGTTTCGCCGGGCAGCCCGACGATCAAATCTGCGTGGATATGAACGCTCGTTTCCTTTCGCAAGAAATTAAAATTATCCGCCATCCGTTCGTAGTTTTGCCGGCGGCTGATTAGCGAGCCAACTTCGGGGTTAAAAGTTTGAATGCCGACCTCGAATTGCAGCGAGCCGGGCGGAAACTTGGCGATGACCTCGCGCAACTCGGAGGGCAGCCGGTCGGGAATCATTTCGAAATGAAAAAACATCCCCGGCTGATAACGCGCGAGGAAAAATTCGAGCAATGACTTGCTGGTGGCAATGTTCAAATTGAACGTTCGGTCCACAAACTTGAACTGCTTCAGCCCGCGATCCAAAAGTTTTTGCATCGCGGCGAGAAACCTGTCCAGTGGCACCTGCCGCACCGGAATGTCGAGCGACGATAAACAAAACTCGCACGTGAACGGACACCCGCGCGAGGCTTCGACATAAATGATGCGGTGCGCGATGTCCGCCTCGGTGTAAAAATCGTAGGGCAGGGCGATGCGCGAAAATTCCGGCAGTTTGGCGGGAATAATCTTGGGCAGTATTGACCCCTCACTCGGCTTCGCCACCCTCTCCCCATCCGATGGGGAGAGGGACGGGGTGAGGGGCGACTCATGGTTCAGAAGCTGCCGGCACACATCGGCAAATTTCAGGTCCGCCTCGCCGGTGATGACGTGGTCGGCGAGTTCCACAATGGGTTGTCCCTCGGTTTCGTAACTGACCTCCGGCCCGCCGAGGATGATTTTAATTTCCGGCCGGATGCGCTTGATGGCGGCGACAACCTCATTGGATTCCTCGACATTCCAGATGTAAATTCCGAAGCCGATGATTTTCGGCTCGCGCGCCAGCAGCGCCTCCGCGATGTCCAGCGGGCGCAGATTGATGTCGAACTCCGCGATGACCGCGCGCGGCTGCAAGTCGCCGAGGTTGGCGAAGAGATAGCGCAGTCCGAACGCGGCGTGGATGAACTTCGCGTTGAGCGTGGTGAGGACGATGTCCGGCATCGCCAAGAAAATAGCAATTGCCGCCGCCCACGCCAAAGGGGAAATCCATTATTAGCCATAGATTTTCACAGATGAAACACAGAAGCGTTCGGAAAAAATCTGTGTTTCACCTTTGTCCATCGGTGGCCATGGGGTCTTTCCCTGACTTGACGCGGCGCGCATTCCTACTATTTATTAAATATGCAACTCGACAAGCTCACTTTGAAATCGCAGGAGGCGTTGCAGGACGCCCAACGGCTCGCGCGGGAACATGCGCACCAGGAAATGGACGGCGAGCATCTGCTGCTCGCGCTGATCGGCCAGGGCGAAAGCCTCGTGCCGGAATTGCTGGCGCGCATCGGTGTGCCGCCCGCCCAGCTCCAGCCGGATTTGGAAAAGGAACTCGCCCGCCGGCATAAAATCCAGGGCGGCGGCGATCCCTACGCCGGCCGCGATTTGCAAAAGGCGCTCGATGCCGCGCAATCGGAAGCCACCAAGCTCAAGGACGATTATGTCAGCACGGAACACCTGCTGCTCGGCCTGCTCGACGAGGCTAGCCCGTCGCTCAAGAAAATTTTCACCGCGCACAATCTCAAGCGTGACGCGGTGCTCAAGGCGCTCGCGGAATTGCGCGGCAACCAGCGCGTGACCGACCAGCAGCCGGAAGGAAAATTTCAGGCACTGGAAAAATACGGTCGCGATCTCACGGCACTCGCACGGCAGGGAAAGATTGATCCGGTCATCGGCCGCGATGAGGAAATCCTCCGCGTGATGCAGGTGCTGACGCGTCGCACGAAAAATAATCCGGTGCTGATTGGCGAACCCGGAGTAGGCAAGACGGCGATTGCCGAAGGATTGGCGCGACGTATCGTCAGCGGCGACGTGCCTGAATCGTTGAAAAACAAACGGCTCGTGGCGATGGATTTGAGCGCGATGATCGCGGGCGCAAAATATCGCGGCGAATTTGAGGACCGGCTCAAGGCGTTTCTCAAGGAGATCACCGCGAGCGAAGGGAAAATTATTTTGTTCATTGATGAGCTGCACACGATCGTCGGCGCGGGCGCGGCAGAAGGCGCAACGGACGCGGCGAACATCATGAAGCCGCAGCTCGCGCGCGGCGAACTGCGCTGCGTGGGCGCGACGACGCTCGACGAATATCGCAAACACATCGAGAAAGACCCGGCGCTGGAGCGGCGCTTCCAGCCGGTGCAAGTCGCCGAGCCGACAGTCGAGGCGACCATCGCGATATTGCGCGGACTCAAGGAACGTTACGAAGTGCATCACGGCGTGCGCATTCAGGACGCGGCGCTCGTGGCGGCGGCGACGTTGTCGCATCGCTACATCACCGACCGGTTTCTGCCGGACAAGGCGATTGATCTCGTGGACGAGGCGGCTTCGCGCATCAAGATGGAATTGGATTCCAAGCCGACGGAACTGGACCAGCTTGACCGGCAGATTTTGCAATTGGAAATCGAGCGCACTTCGCTGGCAAAAGAAAAAGATCCAGCCAGCAAGGAGCGGCTCAAGATCATTGACAAGGCCGTCGCGAACTTGAAGGACAAATCCAAGGCGCTCACGGCGCAATGGCAGAATGAAAAAACGGCCGTCAATGCCGTGAGCATTGTTCAGTCGCAATTGGAGCAGGCGAAGATTGAATTGGAAAAAGCCCAGCGCGCCGGCGATTTGAGCAAGTCGGCGGAAGTGCAATATGGCAAGATTCCCGATTTGGAAAAGAAGCTGGCCAAGATGGAAAGCGCTGCTGACGCTTCGCCTTCGCTGAAGGGCGCGAATACTCGTCCCACTTTGCTGCGGCAGGAAGTGACGGACGAGGACATTGCCAAGGTCGTCGCTGCGTGGACGCATATTCCCGTTTCGCGGATGCTCGAAGGCGAGCGCGAGAAGCTGCTCAAGATGGAAGAGCGTTTGCAGTTGCGCATCATCGGCCAAAAGCAGGCGATCACCGCCGTATCCAACGCCGTGCGTCGTTCGCGGAGCGGCTTGCAGGACACGAACCGGCCCATCGGCTCGTTTATTTTTCTTGGCCCGACCGGCGTGGGCAAAACGGAGACGGCGCGCGCGCTGGCGGAATTTCTTTTTGACGACGAGAGCGCCATGATCCGAATTGACATGAGCGAATACATGGAGAAGCACACGGTTGCGCGGCTCATCGGCGCGCCGCCCGGCTATGTGGGTTACGAAGAAGGCGGGCAACTCAGCGAAGCCGTCCGCCGCAAACCCTATTCGGTGATTTTGTTCGACGAAATTGAGAAGGCTCATGCCGACGTTTTCAACGTGTTGTTGCAAGTGCTCGACGATGGCCGGCTCACGGACGGTCAGGGCCGCACGGTGGATTTCAAGAACACCATCGTCATCATGACCAGCAACCTCGGCTCACCGATCATTCAGGAATATTTCATGGACGGACACACCGACAAGCCCGCGCATCAGGCGATGGAGGACAAGGTGCTGGCCGAGTTGAAGAAACATTTCCGCCCGGAATTCCTGAACCGCGTGGACGACGTGATCATTTTCCAAAGCCTCGACGAAAATGAAATCGCGCGTATCGTGGAAATCCAGCTCGGCCGCCTCGAGCAACGCCTCGCGCAGCAAAACCTCACGCTCGACGTGGACGCCGCCGCGAAGAAGCTGCTGGCAAGCGAAGGCTACGATCCGCAATTCGGCGCGCGCCCGCTCAAGCGCGCGATCCAAGAGCACCTGCTCGACCCACTCGCGACGAAATTGCTGGCAGGCGAATTCAAGCCGGGCGACAAGATCAAGGTCAGCGCGAAGGGCGACGGATTAATTTTTACAAAAAGATAATTATCACCGCTGGATATCGGTCATGGTTTCCAGTTCAACGGTGGCGGGTTCAAGGCCGGTCGCGGTTGCCGTTATGTTGACCTTGCCGGTGGCGGTGGTGGTTTGGAAGACGGCCAGCCCACGGCCATGATAAGCCTTGCGGGTCGGACCTTGATACGGTTCGGGACTGTTCACGTCACCGTTCTCGATGCCCAGCAGTGCCGCCGGTCCGTCCACGGCGAAAGTGACTTCTTGTTCCGCGTCCGGCACGCGCACACCTTGGGCATCCACGACTTGGAATTCCAGATGGCAGATGTCCTTGCCGTCGGCCTGCAGCCTGGTGGCGTCGGGCAGCAATTCAATCCGGCTAGCCGGCCCGGCCGTTTGCAACGTGTATTCGCAAACTTCAACATCGTTGCTGCGACCCGTGGCTTTGAGCACGCCCGGTTCGTAGGGAACCCTCCAGCTCAGCACCCCATTCGTGGCATCGGAAAGCTGTTTGGTTCCGATGAGCCGTCCATTAAGGGTCAGCGTAATTTCGGGGCAATTCGCATAACAAAGAACGTTGACCGTGGCGTTCGACGGCCAGTTCCAATGTTCCGCAATATTGAAACCGGGCCGAGCCGACCTACGGGTTCCATCGGCGACGCAGAGATAAACCATCGGCTGGTCGCTCCACAGGCTTTGCCGGAACCATGCAATCGGTTTCTTGAATCCGCACAGGTCCAGCAACCCGGCGCCACTGGCGCGGTTCGGCCATGCGTTCGCCTCGCCGAGATAATCTATACCAGTCCAGAGAAACTGTCCGGCGACGTAATCGTTGTCCTGCACTGCCCGCCATGCGGAGTACTGCTGGCTGGTCTCGCTGCCGAAGATGATGCGCTGCGGAAATTTCTTGTGGTCGGACGGGTAGCGCGCCTCCTGATAATTGTAGCCGACGGCGTCCAGCAGTTCCGGCAGGCCGACGGATTCGGACATCGGCAGGTTGGCAAGCGCGGCGGTGACCGGGCGCGTGCGGTCCAGTGATTTCACGGCGGCGATGAGCGGCGTGGCCAGCTTGACCATATCCTGCGCAGGCGGATTGCCCGGCTGATAATCGTTGCCGAGCACCGGGTCGGTGAAGGGGTCGTTTGCGTAATCAATCTCGTTGCCGATGCTCCAGAGAATAATGCTTGGATGGTTCCGGTCGCGGCGGATCATGTCCGAGATGTCGGTAACCGACCATCGGTTGAACAGCTCTGCGTAGCCAAACCGGCTGGGCAGGCCGTTGTTGCGGCCGCTGACCCACTTCTTTTTGGACGGTGTGAATTCGTCGAAAGCCTCATCCTTCACCAGCAAGCCCAGCCGGTCGCACATCTCCAGCAGTTCAGGCGCGGGTGGATTGTGGCTGGTGCGAATGGCGTTGACGCCGATTTCCTTTAACAGGCGCAGCCGCCGTTCCAGCACCTTGTCCGGCACCGCCACGCCGAGGCAGCCGGCATCTTCATGAATGCAGACGCCCTTGAGTTTCAGCGGCTGCCCATTGAGCAGAAAACCTTTGTTCGGATCGAAACTAGCCGTGCGGATGCCGAACGACGTGGTGGTTTCGTCCAAAATCGTTTCACCGGATTTCAACCGGCTGCGCAGCATGTAAAGTGCCGGCGCATCCAGCGACCATAACTGCGGCTGGCTGACGCGGATTTTTTGAACCACGGTTTGCGATGTTCCGACGCCGGCGGCTTGCGACGCGGTTGAACTGGCGACAACCTGGCCGTCCGGCGCAAGGAGGTCGGATTCAACCGTGAAAGATTGTTTCCCGGCAGTCGCATTTTCGACCGTGGTTTCGACGCGGACAACTGCGTTGCTGTCGCTGACCTCCGGTGTGGTGACATAAGTTCCCCAATGGGCGATGTGCAGCTTGTCTGTCACGCAGAGCCGGACATGGCGGTAAATGCCGGAGCCGGTATACCAACGCGAGTCCGCGAACCGCGAATGATCCACGCGTACCGCGACGACATTTTCATCGCGGCCAAATTTCAAATACGGGGTCAGGTCATATGCGAAGCTGGAATAACCATAAGGCCGCGCACCGACAAACACGCCGTTGATCCAGACTTCCGAGTAATCATAAACGCCGTCGAACTCAATTGTGACGAGCCGGCCTTTTTGAGCAGAGTCGATTTGGAAATGTTTGCGATACCAACCGAGGCCGCCCGGCGCGTAACCGTTGCCGCTCCCGTAATTCGCACTGAACGGTCCTTCGATACTCCAGTCATGCGGCACGTTTACTTGCCGCCAGCCCGAATCATCGAACCTCGGCATGGCGGCTGTGGGGAAATCGCCCTTGCTGAAACGCCAGTCGAAATCAAAGTCCTGAACCGTCCGCGCGGAGCTTGCTGCCGGCATGCCGGCGGATGGCCCGGCGATGACGGATGCGAACGGCAGGCAGGCGGCGGCAAAAATAAAGAACCAATTCGATTTCATAACCAGTATTTAGGAAAGTCTGGTTTTAGCCGGACAAGTCGGATTTGTCCACAGACTTCGGTGTGAATGAATCCATTCGGACTATATAAAACGGAGGCGAGTTGGGCGCTGGCGTGCCGGTTAAGCAGCGGAAACGACCCTCATTCACCCGCATTTTTCCATCTTGGCAAAAAAGGCTTTGGCGTTGTCGGCGACCTGCTCCGGCGTGTAGTCGTGCTGGTGTGTGGCGATGGACCATAGATGGCCGGACGGGTCTTCCACCTGACCGTAACGGTCGCCCCAGAATGCGTCGGACACGGGCATCTTCACGGTGCAGCCGGCTTTGACGGCGCGGTCAAACGCGGTGTCGGCGTCCGCAGTGTAAATATGTAGGATGACACTGGTTCCGCCCCGATTTTTTGGCGAAAGGCAGTTCGGCGGAAATTCGCCGCCGAGCATGAGGATGGAATTGCCGATCTTCAATTGCGCGTGCATCAGGGTCTTGCCATCGGGTGCCAACAGCCGGAACAGTTCCTGCGCACCGAAAGCATTTTTATAAAACTCAATCGCCGCCAAGCCGTCTGTCACAATGATGTGCGGGGCGAGCGTATGAAATCCGTCGGGAATGGGTTTGGTCATCATTTTTCCTTGGTTTGAATTTCGCAAAACTTTTCCTCACGGACGAAAAAATGCAAGCAAATGTTAATGGCATTTTGCAGGCGGGTTTCAGATTATAAACGGCACGAGCGCCTTCACTTGCCTGCGATAAACCGGATAATCGTCCGGGAAATGGCGCAGCAGCAGTACCTCCTCCTGCGTCAGCTTGATCCAAAAACCGATGGACATCGCCAGCAGCCCAAGCCAGCCGCGCAGATGCCCGATGTCGAGGGCCGTACCGAGGCACATGATGAGCAGGCCGGTGTAAATGGGATGCCGGGCATAACGGTAAGGCCCGGCTTTGACGAGTTCGTGTCCCTGCTTGAAGGTGACGTCGCTGCTCCAGTTGCCGGCGAGCGTCCAGCGCGCCCAGAGGGTCACGAACAAGCCGGCCATGCAAATCGCGGCGCCGATGATTTGCGTGGTGTCGGTGCGCGGGGTCACACGCAGGTCAAATGGAGGCGGAAGGCCGTGAATCGCCAGCAGAAACCAGCCGAGTCCGACGGGGATGCGATGTTTCAGGGCGGATGACAGGCTTTGCTTTTCCGCAATGGCCTTCACTTTCTGCGCGCTGACGATCCAATAGACAAAGAAAACAATCCAGCAACCGAGGATGATGGCATCAGAATTTTCTGACATGTTTGAACGGGTTCAGATGTTTATAAATGAATTCCTTCGCGGCCGCCAGAAATGAGTCTGCCGATTCTATTCAATTTGATGATTTCATTTTGGTTTGATTTTCCAGCGGACGATGAGGTTCAAGTGATCTTTCTCGCGCCGTACACCGGGCGGATTCCATGAAACGACCAAATCCTTGATGAGAAATCCCAGCGCCATGGTTCCTGAGATCGCAATCACAAACTCCCACCGGCTGATTGTCACCAGCATCGAGCTGCCCAGACCGGCCAGGGCCGCGCCAGCGACAATGCCCGTTGCACCGACGGTGGATTCAAGGCAGAAGCATTGCGTTTCCTTACCGGGTTCATTGGATACGGGATGCCGGCTGCGGATGAGGATGGAGATGTCGCGTACCAAGCTTTGCGCGAGCAACAATGCGGATGCATAGAGGACGATTTGCCAGAGCGGCAGTGCGGCGGGAAATAGCGGCCGCACCAGCCCGCTTCCTGTTGCGGCAACGGCAATCAGCAGCAGTTCAATCCATTCCCCCCTAGTCATAATTTCTGTTTCCGTGCAATCAGGCAATACCAGATTCCCGACGCGATGAAGACGACGCTGCATCCGACGCAGAACCAGATGAGGAATGGAGACGGCAGATAAAATTTCGCGCCGACCGCCGCCGCCAGCGACAATGCGCCGCACAAGTAGGAATAAAACGCCCCGGCCCGCGCGGTTTGAAAACTTTTCTGGAGTATGAGTTGCAGCGCCTTGTCGTTGCGGGCGAGCGCCGTGGCGCAATGTTCGGAGCAGGTCATGCGTTCTGTTGCGGAAGGTTTGGCACATTCGCCGCACAGCGCACGTCCGCAGCAGACGCAGATGCCTATGGCTTCGGAATTGTGGGTGCCGCATTTCATGGCCGCAGGTTGCCGCAGCAAAATCCGGTTGAGAAGGAAAAAAGGCGCGTTTGGCCGCCGCAATTTAAGCCTAATCTTTGCCAACCGGTGATTGGAAACATTTTTGCGGGCACGTTATGGATTGGGTGATATGAAAAAACTCACACTCCTCGCAATCCCGGCGGCGCTCGCGCTCGCCTTCACCACCAGCGCCTTTGCCGCAGACGGCAAGGCGGTTTACTCCGACAACTGCGCCAAATGCCACGGCGACGACGGCAAAGGCGCGACCAAGATGGGCACCAAGCTCGGCGCTCGCGACTACACCGATGCGACCGTGCAGGCGGCGTTCACCGATGCCGAAGCCTTCAAGTCCATCAAGGAAGGCATGAAAAAAGACGACAAGACTCTGATGAAGCCGTCCGAGCTTTCGGATGACGACATCAGTGCGTCCGTCACCTATCTGCGGACGTTCAAGAAATAAAACCCGGTGACGGAATCAAGCCGTTCGATGTGATTTGCGACGCCTTGCTGCAAGGGTGGTTTTTGGTTGAGCCACCGGTTGGGTTGGGGCAGGGCGTCGCTTCACGCGAAAATTCTTTTGCCGCGCCCGCCGCTGGTGCAAGCTGGCCCGAACGGCATGAACATCGCAATCATCGGACTCGGCTATGTCGGGCTGCCGCTCGCCCTGCAATTCGCGCGCAGCGGCGTGAAGGTCCTTGGCTTGGACGTTGACGGAAAAAAGGTCGAGAGCATCAATGCGGGGAAAAGCTACATCCGTCACATTGACGGCGGCGAAATACAAAAGCTTGTCAAAGCCGGGAAGCTTTCCGCATCCGCAGATTTTTCAAAAATCAAGGAAGTCGAGGCGGTCTTGATCTGCGTGCCGACGCCGCTCAAAAAAAATCGCGAGCCGGATTTATCTTTCGTTCTCAAAACCGGCGAAGCCATCGCGCCCCATCTGCAAAGCGGGATGCTCGTTGTCTTGGAATCCACCACTTATCCCGGCACGACGGAAAATGAATTACGCGAAGTTCTGGAGCGCGGTTCAGGTTTGAAGGCTGGAAAGGATTTTCACCTTGCATATTCGCCGGAGCGCGAAGACCCCGGCAATCCCGACAGCAAGGTTTCCGAGATTCCAAAAGTCATCGGCGGCTACACTCCCGCGTGTCTGGAGGCGGCGAAGGAAATTTATGGCAAAGCCATCCGCACTTTGATTCCCGTCACGAACTGCCGCACCGCAGAGGCCACCAAGCTGCTCGAAAACATTTTCCGCGGCGTCAACATCGCGCTCGTCAACGAACTCAAGTCGGTCTATGGCGCCATGGACATCGACATCTGGGAAGTCATCGCCGCCGCGAGGACGAAGCCGTTCGGATTCATGCCGTTCTATCCGGGGCCGGGACTTGGCGGCCATTGCATCCCGATTGACCCGTTTTACCTTGCGTGGAAGGCGAAACAGCTCGGTCAGGAAACGCGCTTCGTCGAGCTCGCGGGCGAAATCAACACCGCCATGCCGCGCCTCGTCGTCGCGCAATTGAACAAGGCGCTCGCATCGCGGAAAAAAACGTTGCGCGGCGCGAAAATTCTGATCGTCGGCCTCGCCTACAAGTCGGATGTGGACGACGACCGCGAATCGCCGAGCTACCGGCTGATGGATTTGCTGAAGTCCGAGGGCGCGGGCGTGGCGTATCACGATCCGCACATCCCGGTCATCCGCAAGACGCGCGAACATCCGCATTGGGCGGGGACAAAATCCGTGGCATGGGATCAAAAAACCATTTCCGGCTTCGACGCGGTGCTGATCGCGACGGCGCACGGAAGCATGAATTTTCAGGAACTCGCCGACTGGGCGCAACTCATCGTGGACACGCGCAACGCGATGGCCGGAATCAAAACTGCGGA
>Ga0182013_10005228_pt1 | contig 15194 bp, 8 predicted proteins | sample 612S2MmetaG_FD_120487 | JGI IMG/M metagenome (GOLD analysis project Ga0182013, IMG submission 120487) | Permafrost microbial communities from Stordalen Mire, Sweden - 612S2M metaG | ecosystem: Environmental > Terrestrial > Soil > Wetlands > Permafrost | place: Sweden: Stordalen | collected... | reverse complement strand
GCCTGGAATTCTGTAAGCGATAGTGCTCTGGCCATCGGCGGTTCCGTCATAGCCACCGTTCCCGTGGCGAATCCGGGTCAGGATACCACATTTAGATCAACATGGGACAACGGGATAAGCCTCTGAAATAAAGCCGCTCACTTCATTACGCGGCCTCGCCGCCTTTATGGTTCTCCTCCAACATTTTTCAACGACGGCGCAGTCCTATTGCGTAGGCTACATTCCATCGCTGGCACCCCACGGATACATGGCTGTCGATTTTTTCTTCATTCTGAGCGGCTTCATCATGGCTTATACATACCAGAATGACTTTCAGTCGAAGGGGCTGCAAGCTTATTTTCCGTTTCTTCTCAAACGCATAGCCCGAGTTTCACCACTCGGCTGGGTTGTTACGATCGCCATTCTCGCATTCGGCGTGACAGCAAACCTTTGGGGGAGAAGCGATCTGTTTATCAACGAGAACGCCCAAAATAGCGGACTCGGGATGGACGCTTTGATTAACTTTCTACAAATACAGGGGTTTTTGCCCCTATTTAACCTGAACCCACCCTCTTGGTCTATTAGCTTCGAGTTTGGGGCTTACTTATTATTCCCAATATATATTTATTTGATATTTAATAGCCGCATTCTCCTCACACTGGTTCTTATCAGCGGATTCGCCGGACTTACGGCAATTGCGCATGAGGAGCCAAGGCTTGGGCTTCTCGGTCAATCGACCGGAGAGTCTATCGTTCGAAGCCTTATTGAGTTTGCACTCGGGCTGGCCACTTATCGTCTCTTCAGAAACCGGGCCATTGCACGATCCATTGGATCTGACGCAGCAACATGGAGTCTTTCAGCATTATGTCTGGCGCTGTTTGCGCTGCGCGTAGACTTGCTATTGGACCTTGTTTTTCCGCTCATCGTGCTGTCCTGGGCCCGAAATGAGGGGACTGCAAACCGCTTTCTGTCTGCGCCGATTCCCTATTTCCTCGGCACGATCTCATTTTCGATCTACTTGGTCCATAATATGCTTCGCAAGCCCGAGCTGGAGATCGTTAAGCACTTCACACACGGACCTCTTTCGGTAGCATGGGCGGTAGTATTCGTCGTCGTCGGCTGCTTGACTGTGCTGCCGGTGGCAACCCTCTCTTACTATCTCGTCGAACACCCCGGACGTGACGCCATCAACAGTCTGGTTCGTCGGACCCAGCGCAAGCTCACCTTTCGATAACGGTTGGTTCCTGCTTAGCGGAACTCTGCTTCAATGGCGCGCTAACTGATGTGAGAGCGGGAGGCGCCGAACAATCCGCCTTTGGGTCCACTTAAAGACAATCAAATTGGATGCGGCGGGCATTTCAAACCGCTTTCCGGCGGCGCTGGGTTCATTGTCAGCCGAGCACGATGCGCACACGATGGGTCTGACCGTCGTCGGCAAGCGGCACAATTCCGGGCTGGGTAGTCAGCGTTTGGCCATCCAATTCAGTCAGAACGAGACCCTTGCTGAGACCGCCTGGATTTTCGACGACGATGTCATAGCGGGCCGTCCCAAAGTGAAAGACGATCTCGAAACCCGGCCAGGAGCGCGGGATACAGGGGTCCAATCTCAGATTGCTGCCCTGAAGGTGGAAGCCCAAAATGCCTTCCAGAGCTACTCGCGACATCCAACCCGCAGAACCGGAATACCAGCTCCAACCGCCGCGCCCGACATTGGGCGAAGTGGAATAGATATCGCCGCAGACGACATAGGGCTCTACCCGATAGCGATGTATGGCAACGTTGCTGCTGCCATGATTGATCGGGTTCATCATTGAATAGAGCTGTTGCGCCCGGTCACCATCCCCCAGCATTGCGAAAGCCAGAACCGTCCATGTGGCGCCATGGGTATATTGCCCGCCGTTTTCGCGCACGCCCTTGGGATAGCTTTGGATATAGCCTGGGTTAGGCTTGGATGTATCGAACGGCGGATCGAACAGCAGCACCAATCCGTCATCGCGCTTTACCAGGTATTTCTCAACTGCCGCCATCGCCCGTTCGGCGCGCGCCGGCTCGGCGCCTTTGGAGATAACGCTCCAGGATTGTGCGATCGAATCGATTCGGCATTCGCTGTTCTGAATCGACCCAATCGGCGTGCCGTCGTCGAAATAGGCGCGGCGATACCAGTCACCGTCCCAGGAGTTTTCAAGCGATTCCTTCAATATCGCCGCATGAAGCAGCCATGAAGCCGCGCGCTTAGTCTCGTTGCGGCCGCCTGCGATGGGCGCAAATTCGATCAAGGCGGCATATAGGAACCAGCCCAACCAAACGCTTTCGCCCTTCCCGCCGCTGCCGACGGCGTTCATTCCGTCGTTCCAGTCGCCGGTGCCCATCAGCGGCAGACCGTGTTCGCCAATCGTCAGGCTTCGGTCGAGACCCCGCGCGCAATGTTCAAGAAGGCTCACGGACGTCTGGGATACGGTCGGTTCAAAGAAATTGTCGTGCTGACCTGCGGTCAGCAGCGGACCGTCCAGAAACGGTATGGCCTCATCGAGAATACCGACGTCGCCGGTAACCTCCAGATAATGACAAACGACATAAGGCAGCCAGATCGCGTCGTCGGAAATATGGGTGCGAATGCCACGGCCGGATTCGGGCAACCACCAATGCTGAACGTCGCCTTCCGGGAACTGCCGGGCCGCGGCACGCAAGATATGTTCCCGCGCGATCTCGGGCCGCAATACGCACAAGGCGGCAACATCCTGCAGCTGGTCGCGGAATCCATAAGCGCCGCTGGCCTGATAGAACCCAGCACGTGCCCAGACGCGGCAAGCCAGTGTCTGATATGGCAGCCAGGTATTCAGCATGATGTCCATCGCCCTATCCGGCGTCTTCACCTGCACTCGCCCCAGCGTGTCATTCCAAAACGAAATCACCGCCTCATATGTCGCATTAAGATCAGCGACCCGATATTTCTTGATCAGTTTGCGGGCCTCGTCTTCGGTCGCGGTCTCGCCCAAGAAAACGAGAATCTCCTTACTTTCGCCAGGCGCCAGATTGACCGGCGCCTGGAGCGCAGCGCAGGGATCGAAACCAGCGCCGACCGCGCTTGAGAGACGCGCCGTGCTGTTGAGACCTGCGGGGCGAGCCGAATTGCCGTTGCGTCCAAGGAACTCAGCACGGTCGCCGGTCCACGCGTTTTGGCGTCCCCCCAGATCAACGAAAGCGACGCGAGTTCCAAAGTCGTTGTGCCAAGGATTGCGAGCCAGAATCGCTCCGGTCTCGACATCCAGATCCGTCACCACAAATGGAGCCGAAGCACCGCGGGATGTGCCCATCACCCATTCGACATAGGCAGTTATCGAAAGCCGACGGTTGCGACCGGAGCCGTTGGTGATCTTCAGTCGGGAGATCTTTATCGGATCGTCGAGCGGGACATATTGCAGCAGCTCCAGCTCTATCTCGTGAGACTGATGTTCAAACCTCGAATAGCCTTGACCATGCCGGACGATGTACGGCGATGTTTCACGGATCGGCAGCGCTGTGGGTGTCCATATTTCGCCGGTATCTTCGTCACGAATATAAATGATCTCGCCCGCAGGGTCGGCTACCGGGTCGTTCGACCAGGCGGTGATCTGATTCTGCTGACTATTCATCGACCAGGTAAATCCGCTGCCCTCGGTCGAAACTTGAAATCCGAAATGCCGGTTCGAGATCACATTGATCCAAGGCGCAGGCGTCCACTGATCCTTGTTGAGAATAGTCATATATTCCCGCCCATTGTTCGCGAAGCCACCAAACCCATTAAAGAACTCGAGTTCGGGGTGCGGCTGGTTCGCTACTGGCAGGGCTGCACCCGGCGTGCGACGGGCCGGGATCGACGGTGTCTTTATCGCAGCATCGGGAATGCGCCGTACCTGCTCAGCGAGATTTCCCCGACGGGCAGGAATGACGACACGAGCACAGCTTTGCAGGAGGCCCACCACCTCGGGCGACAAAAGATCTCCTCGCAAAACATAAACATTCCCGCTCACCGATTGATCGGGCTGGCCGGAGCGGCTGGTTCGCACCATCGTCTCCAAAGTGACCTGAAGATCCTGAACATATGAATTCGGCTTTTCGTTCAGGATCACCAGATCGACGGCAAGCTGCTTCATTCGCCAATACTCGTTGGCACGCAGCATTTGCCGGACGACGTCGATATCCTCTGATCCCTCAATTCTGACCAAGACGATCGGAAGGTCCCCGGAGATGCCGTTGGCCCAAAGGGTCGCGGCGTTGCGCATTCCCTTTCGAAGCACATCCGAAGTCGGGCGAAGCGTCGGATCGGAATAAATGATGCGATTGGCGATGCGCTGATAGAGATGCGCTTCGGTCGGAGCGATCCCCAGGTGATGAAGCTGAATCTGCGCCTGAGTCCAAGCAAAGGTTGTCGCGCGGTCGTAGGCCATCGGATCACGGTGCTTGTCGATCAGGCCGAGCAATTCTTCCCGCGTCGATGCGACAAGGGTCCAAAATGAAATATTTGCCGTTTCGCCGCGTGCCAGCCTGACCCGGCGGCGCAGGCTGAAAATCGGATCGAGGACCGACCCGGCAGTATTAGACAGCGGCCAACCGTCCAACACCGCAACCGGGTTGCGTGCGCCGTGGCCCCTGCCCAGGAATCGGGCGCGATCCGTTTCGAACTGAACGTCGCCGATGTTTTCACCCTCGACCACCGTCAGATGCGCCGCCCAGACTTCGACATCTCCTTCGGCACGCGGACGGCGCTTGGCCAGAATGGCTCCGGACGACGGCAAAAATTCCGTCTCGACAAACAGTTTGGAAAAAGCCTGATGTGCCCTGTCGTCGGCGTGCCGCGCCAGGACCACTTCGGAATAGGACGTGAGTTCAACGTCCCGCGTCCGCGTGCCGTGATTGGTGAGCGAGACCCGGCGCACTTCGGCAGCATCCTCAGGAGAGACTGCGATCACCATAGCTGTGGTGATCGCCCCGTCTTCACGGAAGATTTCCGCCCGATCTTCCGAGAAGATGACCTCATAACTTTCGGGTTCGACAGTACTGGGCTGATAGCCGGTCGACCATATGTCGTTTGTGCGCATGTCGCGAAGATAGACATAACTGCCCCATCCATCGCAGGTCGCATCCTCGCGCCAACGTGTGACGTCCAAATCGCGCCAGCGGCTATAACCGGAGCCGGCCCCTGTCACCATCACCGAATAGCGACCGTTCGACAGCAGGTGGGTGCGCGGTACACGCGAATGGGGCGAAGTGAAGCGACGCTGCATCTCGGGATAGACTTGGTGGATTACGACTGCGCCGCTGGACTGGCGCGTCGGCGGCCGAGCCACCGGAACACCGCGCGGCATCCGCTCCTGCAACAGAAGGTCCGTGGCCTGAATAATCGCCTCTGAGTGGAAGCGGGTGCGCATGCGGCCATCTTGGAGCGCGTTTGCGATGCCGATCAGACACATAGCCTGATGGTGGGCCATATAGGACCGCACGACCGCCACCTTTGCGCCCTCCGGCAAGCGATCCGCCGTGTAATCCAATGCATCGTACCAGCCGTACTCGCCGCGTCCGCCAGCCTCCGTCAAATGCTTGAAATTGCGCGCCGCGGCTTTGGGATCGACCATCGCGGCGAGCCCCGTGGCATAGGGCGCAATCACAAGGCTTTCGGTCAGGCCGCGCTTGTAGCCCAGATCGGGCACTCCAAACCCGGAATATTGATAGGTAAACTCGAGATCGCGAGCATTGTATTCAGACTCAGAAATACCCCAAGGCACCCCCTCCTCGACGCCATAGGAGATCTGGCGACGCACGATAAGCCTGTTTGTAGTTGCAAGAAGGCTGCCGGGCGGCGCACGCATGACGAGCGACGGCATCAAATATTCGAACATCGAGCCCGACCAGGAGATCAAGGCCGATCCCTGAGCGATGGGCGTCAAAGTTCGGCCCAGACGAAACCAATGTTTGGCGGGGATGTCGCCTTTGGCAATGGCGACGAAGCTCGCAAGACGCGCTTCGGATGCAAGAAGGTCATAGTAGCTTCCATCCAGCCTGCCATCCTGGACTTGATAGCCAATCGACAGAAGCTGGCGGCCAGGATCGAAGAGAAATCCGAATTCCATGCCCGCGTACAGCTTATCGGCAATTTCGGAGAGAGCGACGAGACGTTTCGCGAACGCGGCGCCGACATCGGCCGACACCTGAAGCGCCCTAACCAGTATAGCGCGCCGGTCGTGTCCTGGGTCGCCCGATGACAGGGAAATCGCTGCCGCAGCCCCGCCGGACGTCAATGTTTGGATCATGGCGGCGGAACGTGCCGACAAATTGGCGAGTGAAAGCGTTCCGTCCAAGCAGGATTCGAACGTCAAAAGTTCCGTCGAAAGCCATTGGGTATTCACAATTGTCAGCAAGGCGGGATCTCTGGCCAACAGAACCGCCCAGGGCGAGAGCGTCTCGAGCGCATGAAGATGCGTTGCGACACCGGATTGAAGACTACGAGTCCATGCCAGCGTGTCCGCGGCAGCAGTACGCGCCGGGTTCTCAAGCGCAATGGCTTCTGCGGCCCTAACCGCAGTTGCACACAGTATAGTGAGTTCGTCGAAGCGCTGCGCGACGGACACAGGATCCGACGGGGGACGTTCCAGTGCGGTCTCGATGGGCGCGAGCGCCACTTCCAGACGCTTAATCGGCGCCAGCTGCATCGGCTTTTCGGCAGCGAGCATTCTCAAGCATTCGCGCGCAACCCCAAGCGCATCACCAATACCCGTTGCCCAGTCGCCCAAAAGGGGTGCACGTATAAACTCGCGGCAGGCATTGCCGAGTGCGATCAAATGGCCCGCAAGATTTCCACTATCGACTGAAGAGATATATTTTGGCTCCAGCGGGTGCAGATCACTTGTGTCGTACCAATTGTAGTAATGACCCCGAAACCGCTCCATCTTGAGCATAGTGGCTAAGGTCGCCTCGAGACGCTCGGCCAAATCGAGCGCACTGCACCAACCGAAATCGCGGGCCACGACGACCGAGAGCAGGTAAAGCCCGATATTCGTCGGAGAGGTCCGATTGGCGACGATCGGCCGAGGATCTTCCTGGAAGTTATCAGGCGGCAACATATGATTGTCGGCCGTGATAAAAGTCTCGAAGAAGCGCCAAGTGCGACGCGCGACCAAACGCAGTTCGTGGCGTTCCGTCACCGAGAAATCCAGACGCCCCGCATCTTGCGGCGTCGCGCTTGCCCAGAGCGCCAACAACGGCGAGGCCCCCCACAACATCATGAATGGGATAGCAACCGGCCAGCAGTCCCGACCATATTCGATTATGGCCGCGAGCGCGGCACAGGCGAATAGGATGCTACCGACCATTTGCCCTACCAGGGTCTTCCAATCGGAGCGCAGATAGGCGGCTTGGGCAGCCGTCGTCCATTCAAGCAGTTGACGACCGGTTAACATCCGGAAGATCGTCCGCAGCACTGCGTCGCCCATGACCCATGCCTGATGGGCCAGGAAAGTGATCAGAAAGGCTGCCTGGATGAAGGCTAGCACCAGATCCGCACCGATGCCCCTCAGGTGGCTGCGCTTCGATATGCCGACTCTATGCGGGATGATCCCGAGCAATGCCGGTAAAATGAGCGGCAGCAAGATGGTCGCGAGAATGAAAAACGTCCAAAGCACCCCGCCCACCAAAGGCAGAGTCCATCCGATCAGGAGAGCCAAAAGAGACGACGGCGCCGATAGCGAGCGTCGCAGATTATCCATCATCTTCCAGCGACCGATCGGCGGTACTGCCGCCTTTTTCGGATGCGCCCCGATCTCGCGCCCTTTACCCAAAATCCAGGGCAACAACTGCCAATCGCCGCGAACCCAGCGGTGCTGCCGGGCGCACGCGACGTCGTAGCGGGTCGGATATTCCTCGACCAACTCGACATCCGACGCCAGGGCAGCGCGGGTGAAGATTCCTTCTAGCAAATCGTGACTAAGCACCGTGCTCTCGGGAATGCGGCCGTGAAGGGCAGCTTCGAACGCATCGACATCGTAGATGCCTTTGCCGACATATGACCCTTCCGAAAACAAATCCTGATAGATGTCCGACACCGCAAAGGCATATGGATCAAGACCGTTCGCGCCGGAAAAGGCCCGCTGAAACAATGACCCGCCGCGTCCTTCCGGCAGGGACGGCGTGACGCGCGGTTGCAGAATGCCGTGGCCCTCGACGACCCGCGAGGCGAGCGGATCGATTACCGGCCGATTGAGAGCATGCGCCATCTTGCCGACAAGCCTCTTGGCGGCGACCCGCGGCAGACGGGTGTCGGAGTCCAGCGTGATGACATAACGAACGCCATCGGGAACGCGAATTGGCTGACCGCCGACCGGGATGAAGGTAGTATCGGTAGCGCCGCGTAACAGCCTATTGAGTTCGTGAAGCTTTCCGCGTTTGCGTTCCCACCCCATCCATTTGCCCTGAGCCTGGGACCATAGGCGCTTGCGGTGAAGCAACAGGAAACGTGGGCCATCGGCCCCCGACCCATAGCGTCGATTCAACTCGGCGATTCCCGCTGCAGCGCAGGCGACAAGCTCTGCGTCGCGGTCGGCATTTTCACTGTCGCTGTCAGCCCAATCCGACAAGAGTGCAAAATAAAGATCACCGTCGGGGCTGGACAGGCTATGGACCTCGAGATGCTTGATGAGCGCCTCGATATCACCCGCCGACGTCAACAATGTCGGGATGACGATCATCGTCCTGAGATCGGCCGGCACCCCATCGCGCAATTCCAGCCCGGGCAAAATCGCAGGCCCGAACCTGTCAATGGCGGCCTGATTGATCAAGGCTGTCGCCAAGTCCGATATCGGAATCAGACCGAAGACTGCGAGCAGCGCGATGGCCCAGCCATCGACACCACCGCTTTGGGCAACCCCAGCAAGCGCGACAGCCAGGAGACTTGCTGTCGCCAGGCCGATCATTCCGATATAGCCGTAAATTCCGAGCGCATCGTTGGCACGGCTCAGCCACTGGCGGATTGGAACCCGGAATCCGAGTTCGGCTTCAAACCCTCGACGGCCGCGTGCAATCAGATAATAGCCAGGGTCGCTTCGCCTCTCGGCCTGATCGGCTGACGGTGTCTGCGCGGCTGCCTTTTTCGCTGCATCGATTAAGCGATGAGCAACTTCAAGTTCCGAGTATTGAGATCCGCGCGCCAATTCCTCTATGGCGCGGCGATACATGTCGCGCGTCGGAAAATCCATTTCGGCGAATTTGCTTTGGGCGCGTAAGGCTTCGTCGACCAAGCTCACATTTTCGACGAATTCCGGCCAGTCGATCGTCGAAACCAAGCGCATGCTGGTAATGATATTGCGCACGGTTACATTCATCGCGCCTTGGATCTGGTGTTCTTCCCGCACGATCTCATCGGCGTTCGTTCCCTCAGCCGCCAACTGCTCATCCAGCCATTTGAGTGCCGGGATTACGCTCTGGGCCTGATAGCGAAGCTGCTGGTTCAGTTGCACAGCAAACGGCTTCGACAAGGGTAATTCGACTACGCTGATCAACACGTCTTCGGCTGCTTCCGCCTTTTGGCCTCCCACACCGATCAGACGATCGGCGATCGCGTTGGCCGCCTGGTAGGCTGTGTGCCGGCTGACAATCGTCTCCGCCAATCGCCGCAGGTTTTCGACCAGCACAAGGCGCAGCGAAATTGCAATGGCCCAAAGCTCGCCAATGGTGAGGGGCTGAACGCGCTGGTATGCCGTCACGTAACGCAGCAGGCGCTCGACATCGAAGCCGCTATCCGTATGGGCCACGAGATCCCAAGCAATCGCGAATACGCGGGGATATCCAGCGAGCGCACCTTCCGCCAGTTTTGGCAATCGGCGATAGAAACCGGGCGGCAAATCGTCGAGAATTTCGCGAACCTGTTCCTCGACGATATGGAAATTATCGAGCATCCATTCGGCAGCCGGCGTAATCGGATCATCCGACTTCGCCGATTGTGCAATGTTCTGATAGGCCTCGGTCAGGACTTTTGCGTTATCGTAAAGACGAGGCCCAAGCAGACGGCCGGCTTTCGGTCCCAATGTAGCGCGATGAGATTCGGCAAGCGCCTGCGCCTGTACTTCCAGCCGCTCGATACTAAGAAGTTCGGCCCGGATAGGGTCCTGCGACGCCAGGGGAAACTCATCTGGCCGCCCGTGGAAAAGACGGTAAAAGGGAATCTTCAAATGACCCGCACCTGATTTTCGGAAATGCGGCGGACACCGCAATCAAAGACGTGAACCGACAATGAATTAGAACTGCTTCCCGCCAACGCGCCGTGCACGGGGTGGGCAGCGGAAGGCCCGCTGAAACAACCCTGCAATCGGACTTCCGTTCCAATGACGCATTCCGCTCACCCAACGACGCCGGGGAGGTTTAGAGGCATGACCATGTGGGGATCGGGGAACCGATCATTTCAAAGTTAAATTGATCAAATAGCCCGGCATCCGGGCTCAAAAGAACGACAGCCTATTTCAGCGGAGCTGGTTCGATCCGGCTAAGCTGCAGACTGAGTATTTTCCGAGGCTAACTTCAACGGAACACTGTGGCCTATTCTCGGATTTATTAACGCGGTGCTGTTTTGGAAAATGGACTTTGCAATCGGGGATGCTTGATCTGTCTATGCCAGCCCTTCGGCTATGACCGACCAATATCGGTTCGATCAACCCATCCGATACAGCCATCGATATTTGTTGCGGCCACGAGTCGTAGGATCGCGGCCAAGCAAGCCGAGAGAGGAAACGTCGGTAAATGACTAAGCCTGAAAAGAAGATCCCCGTGAATATTCTCAGCACCATGATCATAATCGGCCCCCTGCTGTTGTCAGCTGCGCTGACGCAAACAGCGCAAGCCGAAACAAATTCCGGGTCGAGTGCACCTGTCAGAGTAGCGACTGTGAGTGAGTCCACGACGGATCGAGACAGCTACGCACAAAAAGCCAGTGACGACGTCCGGGATTGGCAGCAGAAGCTGCACGACTTCAGCCAACAGGCCGAGGCAAAGGGCAAGGACGCGGATAAAGCCGCCAAAAGAGATCTGGACGAAGCCTGGCGGAAAACCGAAGCGGCGTCGCGCAAGCTGCAAACGGCGAGCAACGAAGGCTGGGTGAAGGCCAAACGCGAATACGAAGAAGCATCGCGTGAACTGACCCAATCCTGGAACAAGATTCGCCCGGAGCACAACTGAACAAGATCACATGAACCCCGCGACCGGCGGAAAAGGTGAATCGAGAGGAATGCGCAATGTTATGGAACGCTTCGACGATCAAGGGTTTTGCGATTGCCGCCAGCGACGGGCGAATAGGTGTGATCAGCGACTTTCTCTTCGATGACGCCACCTGGCTCGTGCGCTGGCTGGTCGTCGATACCGGCACATGGCTATCAAGCCGCAAAGTCCTGTTGCCGCCTTCGGTCCTCGGACACCCCGATCCCAGCACGAAGGAATTTTCAGTACGATTGACCAAGCAGGAGGTCAAAGACAGCCCGGATATCGACACCGACAAACCCGTATCGCGCCAGATGGAAACCGGCATCTACGACTACTTCGGCTGGAGCCCTTACTGGGGTACCGGGTTCAATATGGGAGGCTACGGCTATGTGCCTCCGATGAATGCCGAGTCCGCTGCGCCGGGATGTTGGAAGCGGGACGATGGGACAATTGACGATCCGCACCTGCGCAGCATGGAGTCGGTCACCGGCTATCATATTCGTGCACACGACGGCGAGATCGGTCACGTCGAGGACTTCCTGATCGCCGACGCCGATTGGAGCGTTCATTATCTGATCGTCGACACCAAGAATTGGTGGCCGGGAAAGAAGGTCCTGATATCGCCGCATTCGGCCAGCGAGGTCGATTGGTACGACAGATTGGTCATCCTCGATGTCGACCGTCAAAAGGTCAAAGACAGCCCACCCTATGATGCCGCGACAATCGTCGATCGCGCCTACGAAAGCGGCTTTCATAAGCATTATCGCTCAGCACACAGACACACCCGTCCATAAGCGCGCCAGCTACGCGAGACTTTCGGATCAATCGAGAAAGGAGGCCATGATGGCCAAGAAACGAGAACAGAACAGCGCAAGCCTGTGGAGCACGACAGGGCCGCAATCCCTACGACAGGATCGAACCCGATATTTCATTAGCCGCGGTCTGTCGGTCGTATTTTTCGGGCTGATCGCAGCAGGGCCGGCAGGTGCCGCAACATCCGACGTACCTCCCATCTCGACCGCAGCCAGCCCGGAACATCACGTCGGCAAGGTCGTTTTCGTTGAACTCGTGACCCCCGACATCGTTCAGTCCGAGCATTTCTATGGCGAACTGTTCGGCTGGAAATTCCACGACTTTAAAGCCGGCATCACCGATTATGCCGAAGCGTCCCTCGACGGCCATTTGGTCGCGGGACTTGTGCACAAGGAAATCCCCGCCGGTCAGCACCTGCAGCCCTCCTGGCTCAGTTTCTTCGCGACCAAAGACGTCGATGGGGCGGAAACTACAGCCGTCAAAGACGGAGCCAAGGTTCTGCGCGAGCCGCACGACGTTCCCGATCGGGGCCGTCAAGCCGTCTTTTCCGATCCGCAGGGCGCCGTATTTGCAGTTCTTGCCTCGAGCAGCGGCGACACTCCAGACGTCCTGGCGGAACCAGGAGAATGGATTTGGAGTTCGCTGATAACCAGCGATCCCGGTACCGACGCGGCGTTCTACCAGACGCTATTCGACTATGAAGTTTTCGAGACGCCCTCCCCCGATGGCGCAGAGCATCTGACCCTCGCAACAGAAAATTACGCGCGTGCGAGTGCTAATCCCCTGCCCGCCAATAAGTCGGGCATGCATCCACACTGGCTGAATTATATTCGCGTCGACGACGCAGCAGCGACATCGCAAAAGCTCGTAGCACTTGGCGGTCGCGTGCTGGTCGCGCCGCATCTCGATCGCCATGGCGGTAATATCGCGATCGTCGCCGACCCCTTCGGGGCACCATTCGGACTGATGGAATGGCCGCAAACCGAGACTAAAGAGGTGACCAAGTGAGTATCATCCCCTTACGCTGGACGTCGGCCGCAATTGTTGCCGGATTACTCGCTATCGTTCCGATCGGCTGCGCGGTCGGTCCTGGATATGGTTACAGTTATGGCGCCGATTACTATGAGCCTTACGGCGTCGACTATGGGGGCTGGGGCGACGGCTATTATGTAGGCCCCTATCGGGACGGCGGTTACCGAGGCGGCGACCGCGGTGGCCATAGCGGTGGGCAGGCATTCAGAGCGGCTCCCTCTTCGCACGGGACGCCTTCGATTCCCTCGGGTTCGAGGGGCGGTGGCGGTGGCGGACGCGGCGGCGGGGGCGGACATCGCTAAAAAGGCCTATCAAATGATAAAAGATCAGGGGTTGGTCGGGAACGACCAACCCCTTTTTCTTTCCCGACGCCGCTCGATCCGACAACCGACTTCGGCAACCTCAATCGTCCCACCGCAGCCGCTGACGTTCCCTCAGACAGCCGGAAAGATTTAAGCCAGATGTTCGGTTCGACTGAAATTGGCATCCTCGCGGGTACGATATTTCTATTCGCATGCGCCTGGCTGCCTCGGCTTCGACCATACCGCTCCCTGATTCTAGGAGGCGCTGCGCTCATGCTGATCACCGCGCTGTTTCCGCGAAGCGGAAATCCCCTCGGTCATTTCTTCTTCGAGGCCGCTTCGGGCGAAGCCCTCTTGCCGCGTGAATTGCTGGGCATCGCCTGGTGGGTCTTAGGCGCCTGGCTGCTCAAAGGCCTGCTCAATCTGGTCCTTAGCCGCACCATATTTCCCGACAACGGCGAACCTCACGCGCGGCGCCTTTTTGCGGACCTCGCAGCCGGTCTCATCTATGTTCTGGCCTTCGTCGGCGTTGTGGACACCGTTCTGAAACAACCGATCTCTTCGTTCCTGGCAACCTCCGGTGTGCTGGCGATCGTCCTCGGTCTGGCGCTCCAGAATACGCTCGCCGACGTCTTCGCCGGGCTTGCCATCAACGTCGAACGTCCCTTTGGAGCGGGCGATTGGATAACGGTTCCCGACCATGTTTACGGCCAGGTGATCGAGGTCAATTGGCGGGCAACCCGGCTCAGGACGCGTTCAAACGATATGATCGTGATACCGAACAGCGTCGTCTCCAAAGCCGTCGTAACCAACCACTCGCGCCCGATCGGTCGCCATTTCCGTACTCTTCGTCTCACGGTAGGTTATTCGGTTGCGCCGGTGCGGGTTATCGAAGCACTGCAGGCGGCAGCCAGCGATTGTCGAGGCGTTGCGCCCCTGACAAGCGCGACCGCCTATGCTCGCGAATTTTCAGATTCGCTGATCGGCTACGAATTGGCCTTCGCGATAGACGACTTCGCCCAGGCCCCGGCTATTCAGTCGGAGTTGATAAGACGTGTAACCGACATCTTCCAAGACCGAGGGATCGCTATCGGCGCGTCGGCGATGGACGTGCGAATCATCCAGCCCCCTCCCCCGGTTGAGTCCAGCCAAACTTGACTAGCCGCGGCGGGTCGCCCCCACCAACGGGATCGGCCCTCTGGCTTTACGTCATCGACCAAAAAGCGGTTTGCGCGCCGGCGTTTCTTCTGGGCGTTGCCGGTCAGAAGGACCCGTTTCGCTGCGCTTCATTTTATGATCCTTCTCCAAGGTCTTTCTCTCTTCGATGGGATCGACTAAACCCGCTTTGGTAGGCTTGTCGTCGATCATGATGCCTCCTTTCGGCAATATGCCTGATGCCGGGAACAACAAATGCCCCTTCGATTTGTTTCAGCCGCCAGCGAAATCAAGCACGACGCGCGACGGCACGTCGCCATGCTCGAGCCTGTTGAAAACCCGGTTGATCGCCGACAAGGGTTGGAGCTCGATATCGGCCTTAACCTTCCCCTCAGCGGCAAAAGCCAGCGTTTCCGCCATATCCTTGCGTGTACCGACGAACGAGCCGCGGACGGTGATGCAGTTCGCCACGACGTCGAAAAGCGGAACCGGGAATTCGCCCGGCGGCAATCCCACCAGAACGCAGGTTCCGCGCTTGCGCGTCATCCCGACGCCCTGCTTGAAAGCGGAGAGCGAGGGAGCCGTGATCAGCACCCCATGCGCACCACCGTCGGTTCCTTTCTTCACTGCGGCGGCCGGATCGCCGGTCTTGGCATTGACGACGAAATCCGCGCCGAGTTTCTTGGCATGGGCCAG
>Ga0182013_10005226_pt1 | contig 15199 bp, 13 predicted proteins | sample 612S2MmetaG_FD_120487 | JGI IMG/M metagenome (GOLD analysis project Ga0182013, IMG submission 120487) | Permafrost microbial communities from Stordalen Mire, Sweden - 612S2M metaG | ecosystem: Environmental > Terrestrial > Soil > Wetlands > Permafrost | place: Sweden: Stordalen | collected... | reverse complement strand
GGATCAGGTCGTTGCAACTGCAGTCGCCATCGATCCCCACCCACTCCGACATGTAGCCATTCTCACCCGATTTCGTGTTGGCCACCGTCGGAACAATCCACAAACCTTCCACTTGAACGAAGGTCGGGCTGCCGCCAGTGATGGCATAGCCGCTCCAGTTGCCCGATTCCAGTTTCGAGATATTGCTCGTGGCGTCCTTCGTCTCCTTGATCTTTTGAACGGGACGATGGAACCGGCCCGTGTTGATGTACTCGCCTTTGACGCGAGTCAACGAGACCGCCTTCACCCACCTCTCATAGGCCTTCGCGTCGCTCGGGTCCGGCCGCATCGGGAAGCCATAAGCCTCAAGCTGCTCTGCCGATGCATTTACCGCATCGAAGCCGTCGGGAATTCCATCGTGACTCACTAGACCGCTGATGCCGGCTAACTTGATTTGATTGTCGTAGCTCTGGGCGCTCGCAAATGTCCCACTGGCCGCCAAGGCAGTCATCAGGGTAAGGGCGTAGAAAGGTGCTTTGTGCATGCGATCTCCTGGCTGTGCATCAGCCATTGCATTCCGTCGGCGGGCGTAAGTGCCGCATGTCGAGAGGCGGTCGCAGGATGACCAAGGGAGGTTTCGACGCTGCTATCCGGCAGATTGAGTCTTACCAATATAGCTACGCTGTTACAAAAAGATAAAGAGAATAAGTAGAGAATGAGTTAGCCATAGATCCAAGGGAATCCAAGCCGCAAGTACCGAAGTTATCTTCGGTAATGAGCGTCGCCCCAGCTTCGTCTCCGCATTTATTTACTTATGAATTACTGGCAGCCTAAGCCACCGGGTGGGCAAAGCAACTGCGCGCTTCCGGGCTTGCCCATCGGCTTCGGTTGATCGCTCGCCGGCACCAGGGTCGGAGCTGTTCCCGTCAAGTTGGCCTCTTCCAAAACCAGCGGCCGTTGCAGCATCATCTCCACCTGCGACCCGCTTTCGATGTTCACATCCGCTCCGCGTGTAAACAGCGAAACCAGACCCGCCGCGGCCAGTCCTGCGCCGATGCCCGCCAGGCCGCCCGCCAGCGGATGTCCGCCCGCCAGCCCGCCAATGGAGCCAACCGTTCCTCCCGTCGGAATCGCGATCTTGGCTACCTCGCCTGCGTTCCGTCCCTTGTCCGGGCTTTGCTCGATCGTTCCCTCGCCGTCGTCTTTCACCGTTTGCTTCCGCGCACCGGGAAGGCTGTTGACAATGCCAGGAATCTCAACCACCGTCCCATTGGGGAAAATGATCGACGTGAAATGCATGTCCAGTTCCGACTTGCCTTTCACATGCCCCGCGCGCACCACGCGGTCAATGCTTCCCTGCACATAAACGCCAGCCGGAATCAGCACCCGCGTACCAACCACCACAGGAAACGTCGAGGCAAGATACACGCCATCCCCCTGCTTCGCGCTCTTGGTATTGATAGCGCTCCGCAGTTGCAGCAAAACCTTCGTTCCTGCCGGCACAACGTATTGCTTCTTGGCGGTCATATCCGAACTCGCCGAAGCATCGGTCGCTGCTACTTTGGTTGAAACGTCTTGTCCTACATCGGAGCTGGCTGCAGCGGGCGCAGTCTGGGCCGCAGCTGCCGGCGCGCTCTGCTGTTCGCTGCTCTGCGCCCAGCCGGGATCGGCGCCACCAACCGATAGCAAGACCGCGACACCAGCCGCCCAAACTCTGCGCAGCACAACCATCCACCCTCCTCAGCAGTTTCTACTTTCCATAGACTTGCCGATCGCGTTCAAGGATAGCTCTCAGGCACTGTTTCCGGCCAGCCTCTCGCTAACTTCACCTTCCGGCGCGCCCGCGAGCGCACTGCGCCCCTGAGAAATTCGCGATACGATGCAGAAAAGCCATGGACCCAGCGGCCATCTCGCCCCTCTCTACCCCTGCTTCTTTCGACCGCCGCTTTGAGCCTGCCCTGCGCCTCCTCAACGAAGCCATTCTTGCCCACACTTTCCCGGGCTGTGCCTTCGGCGTTCTCGTTCAAAACCAGATTGTCTTCCAGGGCGCTCTCGGCCGCTTTACCTACGACCCCGACGCGCCCCTCGTTCAGCCCAACACCGTCTTCGACATTGCCAGCCTCACCAAGGTCGTCGCCACAACCGCCGCAGCCATGCTCCTCTATCAGCGTGGCCAGCTCGACCTCGACACACCCCTCGGCGAACTGCTCCCCGGCTTCATCATCGGCCGAGCGCCCCAGGAACACGCTCGCCAGGTCACCCTGCGCCACCTGCTCGCGCACAACTCCGGCCTTCCCGGTTACGTCGAATTCTTCCGCGCAGCCGCCACCCCCGCCGCCCTCTATCGCGCGTGCCTCACCCTGCCCGTCGAAGCCGAACCCGGAACCCGCGCCGAATACTCCGATCCCGGCTTCATTCTCCTCGGCAAAGCCCTTGAGGTCCTCACCGGCGAATACCTCGCGCCCTGGGTGCGGCGCGAAATCTTGACGCCCCTCGGCATGAACGCCAGCCTTTTTTGCCCCGCGCCCGCCCAACGCCTTGCCATTCCGCCCACCGAGGAAGACACAACCTTCCGCCACCGCCGCATTCAGGGCGAAGTCCAGGACGAAAACGCCTTCATCCTCAAAGGCGCCGCGGGGCACGCCGGCCTTTTTAGCAACGTCCCCGACCTCCTCCGCTTTGCCGCGGAGGTTTTAGCCGGATCCGCTTCTCCTGCGCTTACCCCTCCCGCCACTTCACCCCTTTTTGATCCCGCCACAATCGACTTCTTCTCGCAAAAGCAAGGGCCCGCAGCGAGTTCGCGCGCTCTCGGCTGGGATACACCTTCGCAGCCCTCCTCTTCCGGCACCCTGTTTTCGCCCCGTTCGATTGGCCACCTGGGTTATAGCGGTTGCTCCCTCTGGATCGACCTCCATGCACACATCGCGATCGCCCTGCTGACCAATCGAACATGGCCCGACCGTTCCAAGGCCTCCGCCGAATCCATCCGTTTAGTCCGTCCCGCGTTTCACAATGCTGTGCGCTCTGCCCTTTAAGTTGTGCCCCATCCGTGGTATTTCCCGCAATTCTGTCTTAGCGAATTCTCTTAGAAGTTTTCCGGTTTGCAGATACAATGGGTAGTTGGGGACATACGCATGCTTACCAGCTCTACGATTCAGGAGACGGCCGGCGCCCAAACCAACGATAAGAAAAGCCAGGCCTCCCTGCTCCAGCAACTGATCACTGAAGGCCAGAACGAAGCCTCTCAAGGCTTCGATACCAAATCCGCTCTTGAGATCGCCCGCATCATCAACCACGAAGACGCTAAGGTTGCCGCTGCGGTAAAGAAAGCCATCCCCGAGATCGCGGAAGTCATTGACCAGGTTGCCCGTAGCCTTCGCGACGGCGGCCGCCTCATCTACATCGGCGCAGGCTCCAGCGGGCGCATCGCCGCTCTCGACGCCTCCGAATGCCCGCCCTCCTACTCCACCGCTCCCGGACAGGTCCAATACATCATGGCCGGCGGACCTAAAGCCCTCGCCTCGGCCGTCGAAGTAAACGAAGACTCTGAAGAGCTTGGCCAGCGCGACATCGCGCGCCGCCGCCCCACCCGGAAAGATGTCGTCGTTGGAGTCTCCGCCTCCGGCCGCACCCCCTATGTCGTCGCCGCCGTGGCCTATGCCCGCGCCCGCGGAGCCCACACCGCCGCCGTCACCTGCAATCACGAGACCCCGATCGCCGGCGCAGCCGACATCTGCATCATCGCGGACGTGGGACCCGAAGTGATCTCCGGTTCCACCCGCATGAAGGCCTCCACTGCCCAGAAGATGATCCTCAACATGATCACCACCGGCGCAATGACCCGGCTGGGCTACGTGTACGAGAACCTCATGGTCAACGTACACATGCAGAACTCCAAGCTCGTGGAGCGCGGCATCCGCATTCTCATGTCCGCCTGCAACATCGATCGCGAAACCGCCGTGCAAACCATCAAGAGCGCCGGCCGCAGCGTCCCCGTCGCCCTCGTCATGCTCAAAGCAAAGGTCGACAAGCCCGAAGCCGTTCGCCGCTTGGCGAAGTCCGACGGCAACGTCCGCCTCGCCATTGAAGACAACGTCCTCGAACTCTAGCGGATTATCTGAAGGGGCTGGGCTTCAGCCCAGCCGTCACCCCAGCACAATGAAGGTTCGGCTTTAGCCGCCGAGGGAATGCAAGCCCTCACCGCGCATCAGTCCAACCCCATATTCTAAAAACGAGCACAGTCATCTTGAGGAGCGCAGTGACGAAAAATCTGCGGTTGCCTTTGCGGCTGCTGAATCGAATAAGTTGTCCTGCTGCTTTCTTCGCAGCCTACGCGGTCCGGGCTCGAACCAATTCCACAATCCTTTCGATCAAGCTGGTGTATGAGTAGCCGCCCTTCTTGGCTGCCATGGTGAATTCGGCTGCACTGGCGAGCCATGGATTCGGATTCGCCTCGATCACGTACACCTGCCCCTTCTTATTCAGCCGCATGTCAATGCGGCCATAATCCCGCAGCTTGAGCGCGCGGTATGCGGCCAGAGCGGTGTCCTTAAGTTCTTTCGTGGTCTCCTCATCGAGGTTCTCGACAGGCGCGGATTTCGTCACCTTGAAGGCCTCCGCGTCTTGATCGAACTTCACGTCCTGCCCCGCGATGCGCGGCGTCCCCTTGGGAAGCTTCGACAGGTCGAGTTCGATGAGCGGCAACACCTCCGCGTCCTCGTTGCCGAGAATGGCAGCGTAAATCTCGCGGCCGTCAATATATTCCTCAATGAGCGCCGGGCTGTCGAACTCCTCGTGGATGTAGTGAATTCGTTCCATCAGCTCCTTCACGCTTTCAACAAAGGAGCCGGCATCGATGCCGATGGATCCGTCTTCCGAAACAGGTTTGACGATCAACGGAAACTCGATATCGTGAGCGTGCTCGGTGCGGCCTTTGTAGGAAAGGGCAAAGTCCGGAGTCTTGATCTTGTGAAAGTCGAAGATCTTTTTCGCGATCGACTTGTCCTGGGCCAGGTACAGGGCCTGCGGGCCGCCGCCGGTATACGGCAAATGCAGAAGATCCAGATAGGCGGCGATGTTCCGGTCCATCGTGTCGTCGCCGGCGTAGGACTCCGTTAGGTTGAACACCAGGTCCGCGCCACACCGTGCCAGGGCCAGCAGCGATTGGTTCTTGCCATCCAGAACATGATACGAAGGTACGTGCCCCAGCCTGGTCAGCGCCTCGAAGATCTCTTCGCGGTCGTGCAGCGGAACAGGTTTCTTCCTTCTGACCGCGCCTTTTCGGCCACGGGGCGCCTTCACCGGCTCAGGTTCTGGCTCAGGTGGACCCTCTTCCCAGGTGTCGTGCAGGATCGTTACTTTCAGGCTTGCCATGACTCCTCTCGTGTCCTTTCGAAGAGATCCGCACCACCTCAAAAGCCGGATGCGAAGAACCTTCAGGGCAGAATGAACTTGCCCCTGGTGATGTAGTTCATCGCCAATGCGGTCGCGTACACACTCACTTCAGTCAGGTAGTGCCTTTCACATTTTATGTCTGCGCGCAATCCCATGTCGCCTGCTTTTGTTTCGATCGTCTCCACAAGCGTCTTCACCAGCGGTCGTTGCACGCCCGTCCAGTAATTAATCTTGTCGATTAAAACCTTCCGGTTTTCGCGCAAAAGTTCAACCGCCGGACGAACGTCTTTGCTGCGCCGCCTGGATACGTTGAAGATGTCGCGCAGGTCGGTATCGAGGGGCAGTTCGCCCGGTGCCACCTGCTGATCGAGTGCCTTCTGATAGAACTCGCGGACCGTCACATCCATTTCGTCGACGGTGAGATCGGTTGCGCCGCGCGCCACCACGGGTTCGGCATCGCCGAGCTGGTGCCCGATACGATCCATGTAGAGCAGCTTCTTCATCGCGCCCCAGCCCTGGTACCGCTTCCGCCAGTTGGAGCGAGGTGTCAGCCACACGGCGAATGTCTCGGCGAAGTCTTCATCCGGGTGCTTTTGCGCATACCAGCCCTCCATGTGCCGCACGAACTGGCGCGAGAAGGCAACCGGCTTGTAGCTGTCGCGGTAGGGCCGCCGGAACGGTCCGAAAAGGTTGTGCCATTCTTTCGTCTTGTAGAGCGCGTAGGCGTAATTGAACGCGTGACCGGCCTCGTGCCGCATGTAGATCATGATCTGCCGCGCGTCTTCGATGTCGTTCATCTCCGATTCCAGTCGCTGCAGTTTTGGATCGGCCAGATAGAACGGGATTCCGATGACAGGCTCTCCGTTTGGACAGCCCCACTCATCCGTGAGGTAGCACTCGGGCCGGAACCGCCGCAGCCCCTTGGCCTCCAGCTCTTTGTACAGTTGCTGCACGAAACGTTCGAGCGGAGACCCCTCCAGCCGCAAACCGAGTTGCCGGATCGGCTTGGACAGAATCTCCTGGATTTCTGCCGGTGCTCTCTCGAAGTTAGCCACAGAGGTCTGAGCCTAGCACAGCCCCCGCCGGCTTTGCAGGCCCTTGCCTGCCCTGAACACGGACTCCCGACTGCGTCCACCACATCGGCGGTCATCCTGAGCGAACGGGGCCCAAAGCGTTTTTCAGCTTGGGGGTGGTGAGTCGAAAGCCTGCCCTGAGCGCAGTCGAAGGGGACCTGCATTTGTCTTTGCTTGGGGACGCGGTCTATCGAGTCCACTCTCCACCCTTGAGCACTGTCATCTTGAGGAGTGCAGCGACGAAAGATCCGCAGTTGCTTCTCCAGGCTCCCTGGTAGGCGACCACTCGCCAGCGATCCGCTTTCCCTGGCGGTGCACCGAAAGTTGATGATTTGCTGCACGTCTGTCCGCGGATCGGGCCGACAAACCGGCTCGCTAGTGTTTGCCCGTGCTCCCCTGAGCTTCTCTGTGCCATGGCCGAGTTATCGAATAGATTGGCGTCGCGGTAGCTGTTTGCTTCACAACCGAAAGCAACTTGCGCCGCACGAGCCACGCGATCGCGGCCTGTGAGGCGGAACGCGAAAGACCTGTATTTTCGGCGAGCGTGGCGTAACTGATCTCGATTGGCTTACCCAGTTCTTGTTGCTCCGCATAGAGCCAAAGGTAAACGAGAAAAGCCGTGGGCCTGTGGTCATGCCCCACCAGGTCCCGCAACAGCGTGGAGTGGATGTAACGATCAAGAATGATTTCGTCTCGCATGCTATACCGCTCAATGGTATAGCAATCAATGGAACATTGTGTCTATCCGCGTCAACTCGTACGCTCTTTCTTGAAAGGAGTAGAGGGAAATGATTCGAGGCATTAAGTTCATCAGCATCCCAGTAAAAAACCAGGACGCGGCGCTGAAGTTCTATACCGGCGCTCTCGGGTTCAAGGTTGCCACCGACCAGGAGTTCATTCCTGGTGGCCAGCGATGGATCGAGCTCGCGATCCCGGGCGCCGATACCGGTCTGTCTCTGTTCACACCCCAAGGGCACGAGGAGCGTATCGGTACATTTCAACCGATCTCATTCTGGTGCGACGATGTCTTTCAGACGTCGGAAGTGATGAAACAGAAGGGTGTGAAGTTCTTTCAAGATCCGAAGAAAGAGACCTGGGGAACGTCAGCGATCTTCGAAGATCCGGAGGGCAATAAGTTCGTGTTGAGCTCCCGTTAACGCTCAGCAGCCGATCAATCGAGTAAAACGGCGGGTGCCCCACTCTTTATTCCCCAAGAATGCTGGGTGCCCCATCCTTCGCGTTTTTCCAGCGAAGGGTGGGGCACCACGAACCCCCACCTGCCGTCTCATCAAACCGCACATCTTCCGGCAGTTGATTCCCTCGCACGAACGCAGTCCATGGCGACTCGATTTCGACCGTTCCGCGCTGGCCGGTAGCATAATGCCGGTAGCTCGACCAGGGCCAGTCTTCTGGCCGGGCGACAAGCGCGCGCTTGACCGGATTGCGGTGTATGTAGCGCAGCTTCTCCGTGCGTTTCTCCTCATTATGAATATTAAAATCGTAGTAGCGGCGTTGCCAGAACTGGGAATCGTCGCGTCCCTTTAACTGATGGGATGTTCGCTGTTTCAGTATCTGGATGGCAACGGACAGCGACGCGCGGAGCGGCCCGCCGACGAGCAGATGAACGTGCTCCGGCATCAGAACATAGCCGGCGATGACCAGGCGGTAGCGAAAACGCACAGTCTCCAGCACACGTTCGAAGATGCGGTAGGCCTCTGGACGTTCAAGGAACGGCTGCCTGCGGTAACAACTGAAGGTAAGAAAATGAAAACAGCCGCAATGCTGATAACGGTGGAGGCCTCTGGGCATACCGGCGGAATTGTACTCCCGGATCTTGCGGTAGGGCGGTGTGCTCACCCACCCTTCGCAGCAAAAACGCGAAGGATGGGGCACCCAGACAGTTGTGCTTGGGTAAGGATGGGCCAGCGCCTGGGTGCCTCATCATCTGCCCGAGGTCAGCGCGCCTCCACTATGGTGAGCTTTCCACTGCCTCCGCCGAAGGCAGGGTCGACTTTCTCCAAAGCCAGAATCCGATCGCAGCTTCGCCCGCCAGCACAACCGCCAGAAATACAAAGTTGGGCCACTGATGCCGGTTCCGCGCGTACATCATCCAATAAGAATCTGCATCGAAGTGCGTCTGTGTTTGGGCGACTGTCCAGGCATCCAGATCGGTGGCGCCGTTTGCCGCGTAATCATTTAAGTTGATACTCGACGGAGATATCGCCGCCGTGCGACTGCGCGTGTCGTAGACAAATGCGCGTGCCTCGCTGCTGTTGAAGTCGAACTGCGTGCCGATAAAGTAAGGATCTTTCCACTGAAGTTTGATGATTGAACGCACGTAGCCATTGCCAACTACGGGCTGCTCGGTCTTCACATGCGGTGCCGCAATGTATCCGTCATAGGTATTGTGGCTGCCCAGCACGTATCCGTTCGGAAGGGTAACCCAGGGGTCAGGACTCAGACCAAATCCGCAATCTTGACGCGAGAGAATGTTCGAGACCAGAACGTGAAGAATGAAGGAGGCAATCAGCCAGAGGAAAGCTAGAAATGGCGTGACTGTGGTTGGGGCCACAATCCCGGGGTGCCGGCCCGCCCGACGAACGCGATTCCGCGCATAAAAATAGAGGCAAAAAGACGCTATACTGGCTCCCGCCACACCAACGGCTCCAAAGAGAAGGAACGTCATTATGACCGCAAAGCCTGCCATGGTGACGAGTATACGTTTGTACCTGGAGTAGAAACCGTGACGGGCGTGTACCGCCTATGCGGAAGTTCCACTTGCACCCCTCTGCCTCCCAACGTTCCTCCCTTGATCCCATCGGCCCCGACCTCCGCCGTCCCGCGCACATTCGGCCGTAAACTATCCATTGGAGACCCATCGCATTCATGGATAAATTCGTCATTCGCGGCGGCAATCCCCTTCTCGGCTCGGTCCTTCGTGGATCTTATAGTGGTAGGGGCTGCACGATGAAGTATTGAGCGCCGGGGATCGAGGATGGTGATCCCGGTGCCTGCGTGATAGTGCTCGAAGTGATCATGAACTCGAACAACTCCCCGTTCACTCCGAGCGCAAAGAGATGGTTGTCATTGTCCCACCGCACATCGGTGATAACGACGTTCTTCACGAGCGTGGCGTAAGAGGAAGCGGGGTTGGTACCATTGAAGTGGAAGACCTGAAGGCCCGTCGTTCCTCCGACTGCGAGCAACTTTCCAGAAGGAGAAGTTCGCATCGCGACTGCTTCACCAACCAGAACAGCAGGCATGTTCTTATACGTGCTGGTTGACGTCAGCTTGCCCTCGGCATCGGCTGTATACACTCCGATTTGTTCCGGCCCCGCTGGGGGGCCCGCATCGACCTGGATCGGCTCAAGGCAGACAGCGAGATGGTTGGTGGGATCAGCGGCAACCAATGTTGGGTTGAATGCCTGCCCCTTCTCTGAGGGGATGTCAATCGTGCTGCTTGCGACGGGGTGAAGAGACCCGTAAGCATCCCGTGTGTAGCTGTTCAATCCCCAGTCGCAACCGTCTTCCAGCGTGGGTGAGGTGTCGTAGGCAAATCGATTGTTCGCTAGAATTGCGAGTCGGCTTCTATAACACCCCGTGGTGTCCACAAAGCCCTTGGTAATCGACAGCGTCCCGCTGTTCTTATCGATGGTAAATGACTCATAGACGCTCTCATTCCCGTTGCCGGCCATGGTCTGATAGAGAGTCGATCCAGTGTGGGCTAAGGTTAGCGATAAAGGCTCTGCGTAAAAGCTGAAGGTGCTAAGACCACCGATGTGGTTCGAGGTCTTGTATTTGAGTGCCCCGTCCGGTTCGATTGTGTAGGTATCGACGCTGGAACCGTCTGTCGACGAACCGAGGAAGTATTTCCCGTTAACTGCCATCATTGCGACATCAGCATCAAATGGAGAGCTCTCGATTGAGGTGAGTTTCCCGCTGGCAGCAATCGAGTATCCGAGGACTTGGTTCGGGCCGCCAGGGACAGGTTCCTGGGAGACGTAAACGTAGGCGACGGGAGATGCGGACTTCGCCGGAGTTTCGGGAAGAGTTGAATCGGAGGAACCATGAACCTGACTGCAGGCTGTCAGGTTGGTGATGGAGATCACAAAGCAACTAAGTGCGAGGAGGTGTTTCAAGGTATTGCCACTGCCGGGAGTCATTTCCACCTCAAGTAACTGCGGTCGTACAGCGTTAACATGCGGGGAAGTTGCTAGGTGATTAGATGCTTCTTCGAGCTAGAAAGTCAATCGCGAGAAGCAACGAAACACTCCTCCTTTTTCCCGGAGGAGTTACCCACGCCTTGGCTAGACTGCCACCGCACCGGCAAGGATGCGATCGATCCACGCCGTTTCCCTTCCCGGTTCCCCACAGACTCGGCGATTTCTGAACTCCACATCAAGCCGTTAAACTTGTACCGATGGATAAATTCGTCATTCGCGGCGGCAATCCCCTTCTCGGCACGGTGCGCATCTCCGGCGCCAAGAACTCCGCCCTTCCCTGCATGGCCGCGGCCATCCTTACAGAAGACGAAGTCACCCTCGAGAACATCCCCCAGGTCCGCGACATCGAAACCGAGCGCCGCCTCCTAGTCTCCATGGGCGCCGAAGTCGAACTCGGCTACGGCCGCGCCCAGCACCGCACCAAGATCTGCTGCCGCACCCTCTCCGACCCCGAGGCCAAGTACGAAATCGTCAAGACCATGCGCGCCAGCTCCCTCGTGCTCGGCCCGCTCATCGCGCGCTGCGGCATGGCGCGCGTCGCCATGCCCGGCGGATGTGCCATCGGCGGGCGCCCCATCGATCTCCACATCAAGGGCCTCGAAAAAATGGGCGCCGTCATCACCCAGGAGCACGGCTACCTCGAAGCCCGCGCCGAACGCCTCCGTGGCGCGCATCTCGTCTTCGACAAGATCACCGTCACTGGCACCGAAGACCTGCTCATGGCCGCCGTCCTTGCCGACGGCGAAACCCTCATGGAGAACTGCGCCCGCGAGCCCGAAGTCACCGACCTCGCCGCACTGCTCAACGCCATGGGTGCGCGCATCGAGGGAGCCGGAACCTCCACCATCCGTGTCCACGGCGTCACCAGCCTCCACGGCGCGCGCTACCGCATCAATCCCGACCGCATCGAAGCAGGAACCTTCCTCATCGCGGGAGCCATCACCGGCGGCGACCTGATCGTTGCGAATTGCGAGCCCGATCACCTCGGCGCGCTCATCGCCAAACTCGAAGAGCTCGGCGTGCGCGTCGATCACCTCGGCCCCGACTCTGTGCGCGTGCGCTCGGAAGGGCATCTCCGCGCCGCGGACATCTCCACCGAAGAGTACCCTGGCTTCCCTACCGACATGCAGGCCCAGTACATGGCCCTCGCCACGCAGGCCGAAGGCGTCAGCCAAATCAAGGAAAACATCTTCGAGAACCGCTTCATGCATGTGCAGGAACTGGTCCGCATGGGCGCCAACATCAAGGTCGACGGCAAAGTCGCAACCGTCCGCGGCGCAACACGCCTCTCCTCCGCAGCAGTCATGTGCTCTGACCTGCGCGCATCGGCATCTCTCGTCCTCGCCGCGCTCATCGCCGACGGCGAATCCATCCTCGACCGCGTCTACCATATGGACCGCGGCTACGAGCGCATCGAAGAGAAGCTCCGCGGCGTCGGCGCGCAAATCCGCCGCCTCGGCAACATCTTCACGCCACGAGACGAAGAGTCCGCCGTCCATTCCGATTGAGCAAAGCTCAAAGGGCCTGTAGCTTTGAAGGGTACGGGCTTCAGCCCGTACATACATGCACTTCCCAAATTGATTCGGGCTTTAGTCCCCGAGGGAAGACTTTCTGAGCAGCCGGCTGCTCTACCGCCAGCTCACCGCAATATGCCAGCGCAGTTGGTGCCGCGCCGTGTTGCGCAACACTCGCTCATACTCGCGCAATTCCGACAGCACAGGCTGCGTTTCCGATCCCAGCGCTGCCTCATTCGTGCTGAGAAAATCCAGCAACGCGCTCACCGTAATCAATCCATCGGGAGCCTCGTACCACTGGGGCTGCGGCAAATGGCGCGCCCATTCGGGGCTTGCCACCCCTTGCTCCAAAAGCAGCGCCATCGAGTTTTCATCCGCGGAAAAAAATTCGAGCAACGGGGGCACGCGCAGTCTCTCCGCCAGCCGATCCAGTGCATCTTCGTTGCGCGCCAGCGCCTGTCCGTTTACGAAGATGTCGTAGCCCGGATCTTCTCCCTCAACAACAATGTACAAACTGGCTGCCATCGATTTGAGTGTAGTGGAGACAGTGCTCGCGTTCTTCAAAAACTCGAAGTCCGGTTACCCAATCAATTACCGGCTCCCAACAGGTCGTTGGTTACCCAAGTGTACTCCAACGTTCGCTTCATGCTACAAACGGGTGATGGCATTCTGACGTAAAGGGCCGATTCTAGAAACTGATTCATTGTCGATTGCCTTTCGTTGCCGAGGTGTTTGTGGTTACTTGGAGTGAGCTTCCGGATCTGGGAGCAGTCGGCCTATTGGCCGCTGCATTCGCTTCCGTCGCCAGACGTAACCAAACCCACGTTTCAAAAACCTGGCTCACCGGCTGGTTGATGATCGCTCTGCATTTTGCCGCCCTCCTGTTTCAGGACGCGCCCGGCGGATGGGGCATTTTCGCCGGCATCGTTGCCCTTGCAGCTCTCACCTGGGCCGGCGTCTTATTCATGTGGGCCTCCGTCCCCCATCGCAAAGAGCCCTCCGGCATCTGGATGCTGATCGCTCTCCTCTTCGTCAATACGCTCTATCTCAGCCTGTCTGTTGCTGCCCCTCACGCCACATGGATCCTCGACGCCGCTGCGGCGCTCTTCGGCCTGCTGCCTTTGGTCGTTGCACTCTCATGTCTGAAACACTTCGTGAGCCCGCTCCGCTGGGCGATTGTTGGCCTTTACAGCGCGCTGTCTCTCTTCGTCCTCACCTTCCAGCATCGCGCCGGCAACGGCGATGAACTGGCGCAGAATGCCGTCCTCTTCACCGTCTACTTCGGATGCTGCATTCATTTCTTCTTTGCCTACAGGCGCGCCACCGCTGGAGCGTTCATCACCATCGCCGGCTTCTTCGCCTGGGCTTCGGTGTTCGTTATCGGACCCTGGATACTCGCCTACATGCCCAGGGTCGTGGTAGAAGGCGAAGTCTGGAACCTGCCTAAATTCCTCGTTGCCATCGGCATGATTCTCCTGCTCCTAGAAGACCAGATCGAACACAACGAGTATCTCGCTCTGCACGACTACCTCACCGGCCTTCCCAACCGCCGTCTTTACCAGGATCGCCTCACCGGCGCCCTCGAGCGTGCTCGCCGCTTCCGTTCGCAGCTTGCCGTCCTCGTCATCGATCTCGATTCCTTCAAGCACGTCAACGACACCCTCGGCCATCACGTCGGCGACAAGGTCCTGCAACGCGTTGCCGCACTCTTTGCCACCCGTGTCCGCCGCTCCGACACCGTAGCTCGCACCGGCGGCGACGAATTCTCTATCGTCCTCGAAGAGCCCACAAGCCGCGGTGAGGCCCTCCTCGTAGGACGCTCCCTTCTTGAATTGCTCACCGAGCCCCTCGAACTCGGCGAGCACAGCGTCCTCATCGGCGCCAGCGTCGGCATCGCCATATTCCCCGAAGACGCGCATGAAATGGAAGAGCTCTGCATCGCAGCCGACCTGCGCATGTACGAAGCCAAAAACAAGTCGCACGAAGCCATGCAGCGCGATGCAGAACCCAAACCGCCCGCTCGCGCCCTCCCCAACAAACGCTCCGCTGCCGGCCTCCAACTGGTCGAATAGCGCGAGCCGGAGTGGCCGGCATTTTTGAAGATAAAGACTTCAGCCCGTAAATCAAGCTCATTGCAATGAGATCCGGGCTTTAGCCCCTGAAGGACGATTTTCTCCCCTTCTTCAATAGAAAAAGCCCAGGGCATCCACCCCGGGCTTTTTCGTCACATCGGTTCAATCAAACAGGCGTCCTTTATCCCTGGCCGCCGCCGCTGCCAGGTCCGCGTCCACCACCCGTGGGAGGACGACGCCGACGACGACGGCGATTGTTGTTGTTCGCCGGCGGACGTCCACCACCACCAGCGCCGCTCGGCTGGCCCGCCGCTACCGGCGCACCTTCCACGCGATTGAAGTTTGGTTCGTTCTCCTCGTCAAACTCTTCGCCACCCTCTTCTTCGAAGTCGTCTCCGCCTTCAATCAGGATCGTGCTCTGGTTCGACTGCGGCTGCTTCTCATCAAACTCGTGGCGAGGCCGTGCCGGCCGTGCCGGAGTCTCCGCGGATGCCTGGATCTCTTCGCTTTCTGCCGCCGCGGGCGCTGATTGCGCCAGCTTCGCCTTCTGCTCCTTGATCAGCGCCTTCCGGCTCAGCTTGATGCGGTTCCCTTCGATGGCCAGTACCTTCACCATCACCTGGTCGCCCTCGCGCAATTCGTCCTTCACTTCCTTCACGCGATGCTCGGCGATCTCGGAGATGTGCAGCAATCCATCGGTCCCTGGGAACAGCTCGACAAACGCTCCAAACTCCGCCAGCCGAACCACTTTGCCGAGATAAACCTTGCCAATCTCCGGCACTGCCGTCAGGTTGCCGATAATCTCCAGCGCCTTCTTCAACCCCTCCGCGTCCGACGAAGCCACGCTCACGCGGCCCGTGTCGTCCACGTCGATCTTCGCGCCCGTCTGCTCCACAATCCCGCGAATCGTCGCGCCGCCCTTGCCGATCAGGTCGCGAATCTTG
>Ga0182013_10005224_pt1 | contig 15200 bp, 13 predicted proteins | sample 612S2MmetaG_FD_120487 | JGI IMG/M metagenome (GOLD analysis project Ga0182013, IMG submission 120487) | Permafrost microbial communities from Stordalen Mire, Sweden - 612S2M metaG | ecosystem: Environmental > Terrestrial > Soil > Wetlands > Permafrost | place: Sweden: Stordalen | collected... | reverse complement strand
GCTTCCTTGACCCCGCCCGGCGAGCTTTCGTATGCTTCCAGCGTTTACGCTCGGTGGGGGTCGACACCCTCCAACCCGCGCAGGGAGACTCCGCATGAGCACCATTCCGCCGGTTGCAGCTCCCGATTTTTCGACGACTCAGCCGCTTCTTGTCCGCCGCGCTGCCGTGCTGGGCGCGGGAACCATGGGCTCCCGCATCGCGGCGCATCTGGCCAACGCGGGAATCCCGGTTCTTCTGCTCGATCTGCCTCCCAAAGCCGGAAGCGCGGAGCGGCCGCTGGCCAACATCGCTCTTGAAGCTCTCGCCAAAGCAAAGCCGGCTGCTTATTACGACCAGGCCTGCGCGGCGCTCATCACGCCTGGCAACTTCGACGACGATCTGGCGAAGCTGGCGCAGTGCGATTGGGTCATTGAGGCTGTTGCCGAGAATCTCGAAATCAAGACGGCACTGCTGGCGCGCGTAGTACCGAACCTCGCACCCGGGGCGCTGCTGACCACGAATACTTCAGGCCTGCGTGTTGGGCGCATTGCGCAGGCACTCACGAGTCACCGCGAGCGGTTCTTTGGCGCGCATTTCTTCAACCCTCCGCGCTACATGCGGCTGCTCGAAGTAATCCCCACTGCAGAGACCGATCGCGGCCTGCTGGCGGCCTTTGCGGCGTTTGCCGACCGCATTCTGGGCAAGCAGGTGGTGGTCGCCAACGACACGCCAAACTTTATTGCCAACCGCATTGGGACCGCGGTGATGTCGACGGCTGTTGACCTGATGTTGAAGCAGGGATTGACGATTGAAGAGGTTGACGCGCTGACCGGCCCGGCAATCGGCTGGCCGCGCACGGGGACGTTCCGGCTGGCGGATCTCGTGGGCATCGACGTTCTGGGTCACGTGACAGCCAACTTTCCGCAGGGCGTATCGCAGGGTGGATTCACTCGAGTCCTTGACGAGATGATGAAGCGGAAATGGCTGGGCGACAAGGCAGGCCAGGGGTTCTACAAGAAGACGCGCGGGGCAGACGGAAAAGAGGTTCGGCTGGTGTTGGATCTGGCCACATTTGAATACCGCCCCGCCCAAAAGCCCGCGCTGCCCTCGCTCGATAGGTCGAAGAACGCGGCAACGGTGGGTGAGCGTCTGCGGCTGCTGCTCGGGAACGATCCGGCCAAAGACAAGGCCGCCGCGTTCCTGTGGCCTTTTCTCGCTTCGCTGTGGAATTTTGCCGCCGACAGTATTGGCGAAGCGGCTGGCGACGCGCCCTCGATCGACCAGGCTATGCTCGCAGGCTTTAACTGGGAACTGGGTCCGTTTGAGATGTGGGATGCGGCTGGCGTTCGCGAAATAGTTGCCCGCATGAAAACGCTCGGCATGACGCCAAGCGCTCGCGTTGAAGCGCTCCTGGCTAGCGGTGAGTCTTGCTGGTACGCAGCGGGTGGGAGCGCTTGTTATCAGCCCGCGAGTGCGCACATGGAACCCGTGCCCACGATTCCCGGCCACGCGCGGGTTGCTGACTTCCGACGCATGAATGGAGTCGTCCGCTCCAATCCGGGTGCATCGCTGGTGGATCTTGGCGACGGCATCGGCTGCATCGAACTTCACTCGCTCAAGAATGCCATCGGCGGCGATGTGCTGCAGATGATCTCCGCGGTGCTCAATCCCGGCTCGGATGCGGTGCGCGATTTTGCGGGCTTTGTCATCTCCGGCGATCGCGACAACTTCAGCGTCGGCGCCAACCTGATGCAGCTGCTGATGCTGGCGCAGGAAGGCGAGTGGGAAGAGGTGGCCGGGGTCATCCACAGCTTTCAGCAGATGACTGCGGCCATCAAGTTCTGTCCGCGGCCCGTGGTGGTGGCTCCCTTTGGCCTGACGCTGGGCGGAGGCGCGGAGATTTGTCTTCATGGTGCGCGCCGCCAGGCTCACGCGGAAACCTACATCGGCCTGGTGGAAGCGGGCGTCGGCTTGATCCCTGCCGGAGGGGGGACGAAGGAAATGTTGTTGCGGGCCGTGGATGCGGCTTCGGCCCTGGCCCCGCCCGATCCGCGCGACCCGCTTTCTCGTTTTGCCCAATCGGCGGAGATGGGCACGGCTTTGCGCCGCGTCTTTGAAAATATCGCCATGGCCAAGGTGTCTACCTCTGCCGCCGAGGCGCGCGGGTTGGGGCTACTCGCTGCCGCCGACCGCATCACGCTGAATCGCGAGCGCCTGCTGCTGAATGCGAAAGCGCAGGCCGTGACGCTGGCCGCTGCCGGCTACATTGCTCCTCAGCCGCGCGCGTCGGTTCCGGCTCCAGGAGCGTCTGCGCTGGCCGCGATGGAGACCGGCGCCTTCCTGATGGGCGAGGCCGGCTATGCCTCTGAGCACGACCAGAAAGTGGCGCGGTGGGTTGCTTACGTCCTTGCCGGGGGGCGCGTGACGGCAGGTTCTCCGGTGAGCGAGCAGTATCTGCTCGACCTGGAGCGCGAGGCTTTTCTCTCTCTGTGCGGGGAGCGGAAGACGCAGGAGCGGATTGCGTTTACGCTGAAGACCGGAAAGCCGCTGCGGAACTAGGGTTGACGGACGTACGTACGTATGAGACCATGGCTCTCTGAGGAAATTCCACCATGTATCACGATCCAAAAACCGTTCTCTCCCCTAAAGGCCGGGTAAAGTCCCTGGAAGTCGTCTATGATGCAGGTCCCGTCCCAGGAAGCTGGTCCGTGGCGGAAATCGAATGGGATGGCTCCCCCATTGTGGGCATTCGTTGGAATGGGGACGAAAACAGCACCAAAGGCCTGCCCCAGGCACGTGGAAACCCGGCATGGTTCATCTTGCCGAAGGATATAGCTCATGCTGTTCTTGAAAAGGCCAAGGAGTTGAAGCGCAAAGAAGCGGAATCGCTGTTGGATGGATACCGTCAAATGGCTGCCGATCAGGAACACGAAGCCGAAGCGGAGGAGTGGACGGAAGGGTTGATCGGCGATGCCTATTGAACGCGGCGATGTTTACTGGGTTGCCTTTGAACCCAGCCTGGGCGGGGAGATTCAGAAGACGCGCCCTGCAATCGTCATCTCAAATAACGCAGCCAATTTGGCTTTGAACCGAGTGCAGGTGGTTCCAATTACTTCCAAGACTGACCGTGTTTATCCGGGCGAGGCGCTTATAGACCTCAGGGGAGAAAAGCGCAAAGCGTTGGCGAACCAACTGGCGACAGCCAGCAAGCAGCGATTGGGTGGCAAACTTGGCGCTCTTGGCTCCGAGGACATGGCGCGCGTTGAGGCCGCGATTGGCGTTCAACTCGCCTTGAATCTGAAGTAGGTGCTATGCAAGGATGGCGGGAAGTCGTCTTGACCGGGATTGCTGGCCTATCCCTACTTCCTGTGCAGGTCATTGGGCAAACCGGCTTGCCTCTCGAAGAACGTTCTCTGCCCCAACTCACCGAGTCCGGCCAGATCCTGATCGGCGGCCAAATGACGCGCTATCTGATTCGCCACCTGCCAGTCAGCTCGTTCCCGGCGTTACCGGCTGCGATTCAGAGCCAGCTCGACCGCCGCGGTTGCCTTATTCCGCAGACCTACGAGGCGCACCGGCCTGAGAATGTAATCCGCGCCAGCCTGGAGCGGCAGGGCTCCTCCGATTGGGTGGTGCTCTGCTCGGCGAAGGGAACTGTTTCGCTGCTGGTATTCTTTGGCGGCGACCCTGGGCATCCCTTCACGCTGGCCTCTGCGCCGGAGACCGAACGGCTGCAGAGTCACGACCGGAGCGGGGTTCTGGGATTCAACTGGGGCATTGACCCAGCGTCGCCGCAGCAGGTGCGCGAGGCCCAGGCAAGCATGGAGCACCGCCCTCCGCTCGCGGACCACGACGCCCTTGCCGATACGCTTGTGGATCACCACACCATCTATCACTTCTATTTGAAGTCGGCGTGGGTTGTGCTGCAGACCGAGGATTGACGAACAAGATCGGGCGCCACGGACTCGACGTATCTTTGTTTTTTGCGTCCAGGGTGGGATTCGCACCTCATAGAATCGCGTAGGAGCAACCAAGATGCCGGAAGCCGTAATCGTCAGCGCCGTTCGCACACCCGTTGGCCGCGCGCCCAAAGGGGCCCTCTCCACCACCCGCCCCGACGACCTGGCCGCACTGGCCGTGAGCGGAGCTTTGGAGCGCGTTTCGGCGCTCGACAAAGCTGAGATTGACGACGTCATCCTCGGCTGCGCTCAGCCTGAGGGCGAGCAGGCGTGGGACATTGCGCGCTGGGCGATTCTGCGCGCGGGTCTGCCGGTCGAGATTCCCGGCGCAACTGTCAACCGGCTCTGCTCTTCGGGGCTGGAGGCGATTGCGATTGCAGATCAGCGCATCCGGGCCGGCGGCGACCGGGTTGTGGTCGCGGGCGGCGTGGAATCGATGAGCATGCTTCCCTTCGGCGGCCTCAAGCCAAGCCCCAATCCATATATGGCTGAGCATTACCCGGCCTCGCTGCTGACCATGGGACTGACCGCCGAGCGCGTCGCGCGCCGCTACGGGATTTCGCGAGAAGAGCAGGACGCCTTCGCGCTTGCGAGCCATCTGAAGGCCATCGCCGCGCAGGTCTCAGGCCGATTTTCAAAAGAGCTGATTCCGGTCACTGTGACAACCGCGACACCGGGAACGAAGCCTGGGGCCCCCGGCGACGGGTCTTCGTCGATGGGGTGGAAAGCTGGGAAGCCCGTCATCACAGAGAAGATCTTCTCTATCGACGAAGGGCCGCGCTTCAATTCATCCGCCGAAGCACTCGCCCAGCTCAAGCCAGCCTTCCACGCGCAGGGCACGGTGACTGCCGGCAATTCGTCGCAGACCTCCGACGGCGCGGCTGCGACTGTTTTGATGGATGCGGGCCGCGCACGGGAGTTGGGCATTCAGCCAATTGCGCACCTGGTGGCCTATGCCGTCACCGGCTGCCTGCCTGAAGAGATGGGCATCGGCCCCGTGACTGCGATTCCGAAAGCTCTGAGCCGCGCCGGACTTACGCTCAACGACATTGGCTTGATCGAGCTGAACGAAGCCTTCGCGGCGCAGGTGTTGGCCGTGATGCGCACGCTTGGGCTCGATCCTGAGCGCGTGAATGTGAACGGCGGCGCCATTGCGCTGGGGCATCCGCTGGGCTGCACAGGGGCAAAGCTGACGGCGACGCTGCTGAGCGAGATGGGGCGGCGGAAGATTCGGTACGGAATGGTGACTATGTGCGTGGGCGGCGGGATGGGCGCGGCGGGGATTTTTGAGAGGCTGGACTGAAGACGCCCACTCGGCGCATACACACCACAAAAACAGCAACAGCCGGGAGCGGTCCCGGCTGTTGCTATTTGCATAGAGACTGGAGAGCTACGCCTTGGCGGGCGCGGTGGCCAGGGCCTTCAGCCGCGCATTGAGGCGGCTCTTGTAGCGGGAGACGGTGTTGTCATGCAGAACGCCCTTCTGGACGCTCTTGTCGAGGGTGGAGACGGTCTCGCGATACTGCGCCTGGGCGGCCTTGACGTCACCCTTGGTGAGCGCTTCGCGGAGGGCCCGGAGGCTGGTGCGCACACGGCTGCGGTTGGCGCGGTTCACTTCGGTGCGGGTCACGGTCTGGCGGGCGCGCTTCAGCGACGATACATGGTTTGCCATTGCTCTTCCTTAAGCTTGAGCCCTGCTGTCAGGGGCAAAAACTGCCTGCCCTGTCTCAGGGAAAATGATGCGGTTAAGAATGCAACTCGAGCCGCATCCCTCGCAGTCTTCTAGTTTACTTCGATTCCGGGCCTCGGGTCAATGCAGGCCCGCCGAAGCTGGCCGAATAAAGGCTTTAGCCAACACGAGCCAGATGCACCCCCTCTGCTTCTTTCTCCGGGAGGTATCTGCCAAGGCATGAGAGCGCGGGAAATTAAACATTGGGGACATTGACGGCTCGGCCCGGTCGCGCTACTCTCAAGCCCAGATAAAGGATTTGGTCGCCCACGCCAACCCGCGGTCCCTTGATGCAGCCCAGAGCTTTGGCTCCTTCCTGCGCCGCGATTCCAGCAACGTCCTTCAGCCAACTGCCTTGCCTCTCTCCTCGCACCCTTCCGCGCTTTGCAAATCTACAACCAATCCACCTGCCAAAGACGCGCCGGGCGGATCCGCTCGCGGTTCTGCCCGGTCCTTTTCCTGCTTTCAACGCCGCACCGGAGGCCTACGACCCCTTTGAAGATCGCTCTGGAGATCACGCCCAACCTCGAGCCCCTGTTCGGGACCCGCGATGAAAACCTAAGGCTCATGGAAGACAAGCTCGGCGTCCGCATCGACCTCAGATCCGATGCCGTGCATGTGGAAGGACCCGACGAAGGCGTGCTCAAAGTCCAGCGCATCTTTCAGGACTTCGAGGCTCTCCGTCGCCAGGGCGTCAATCCGCACAACGGCGAACTGAACGGGATGCTGCGCCTGGTCGTGGCCGATCCAGCAACCACCTTGCGCTCGCTGGCCGACTCCGGCAAGCAGCGGTCCGCCGGCGTCAAGCGCACCGTCCAGCCGCGCTCTATCAACCAACGCAAATACGTCGAGGCCATCGAGCAGAATGACATGGTCTTCGGCGTGGGTCCGGCCGGCACTGGCAAAACTTATCTCGCCGTGGCCATGGCCGTGGCCGCCATCAACGCCAAAAAAGTGAGCCGCATCGTGCTCGTCCGTCCCGCGGTCGAGGCCGGCGAGCGTCTCGGCTTTTTGCCCGGCTCGTTGCAGGAGAAGGTCGATCCTTATCTGCGCCCGCTCTACGATGCGCTCTACGACCTGCTCGACGCCGAAAAAGTCGACAAGATGCTGGAGAAGAATGTCATCGAAGTCGCGCCGCTGGCCTTCATGCGCGGGCGAACGCTCAACGACGCCTTCATCATCATGGACGAGGCCCAGAACACCACCATCGAACAGATGAAGATGTTCCTTACGCGCATGGGCGCCAACTCCAAGGCCGTGATTACCGGCGACATTACGCAGATCGATCTGCCGAATCCGCGCAAGTCTGGCCTGCTCGACGCGATCAACATTCTGGATGGTGTGGAGGGGATCCACTTCTGCCATTTTGAAGACGGCGATGTGGTGCGCCACGCGCTGGTGCAGAGGATTGTGCGGGCTTACGAGTCTGCTAAGCCGCAGCAGCAGGAGTTGCCGTTGGCGTTGGGCGAGGCGATCGAGGTGGGGACGCAGCAGCACGAGAACAAGCCGGCTGCGCAGGGCGGCCATCCGGCCAAGCCGCAGTAGCCTCCGACAGCATTGCAATTTAAGGTGCATTGAATCCCAGGTCTTCCGCCGCGGCGGACTAGACCTGGGGCACCCGGTCACATGTCTGGATTTTGCGAAATGGCATGTCACGAACCCCAACCGCCCGCCAGTAAATTCCGCTAGAAAACTTCGCTGTGAGAACCGATGCGTACCAGCCGTAATGTTTGGTCGTCCGGCTTCTTGTAGATAAGAAGCAGGTCGGGCTTTAGATGGCACTCGCGATGATTCGTATATTCGCCCGTCAACGGATGATCGTGGAATCTCTCTGGCAGAGCATGATCCGTCGACAGAAATGAAATGGCCGCAAGAAGATCGGCATCGAGCGTGGAGCGATGCTGCCCCTTGGTTTCGCGCTTATAGTCTTTCTTGAATTTGGCGGTACGGCTAATCGTCCGCATGGAGGTCGGACATCAACTCTTCAACGCTGTTGAACTTCACAACCTCGCCCCGGTCGCCTGCCTTCATTGCAGCGACGGTTTCGGCGTTGGGCACGCGAAGCTCAAAAGGAAAGGCCTGATCGGTTGCCGCTCGTGTCAAAAAAACGCGCACCGCCTCGGAGAGACTTAGCCCCATCGCGCCAAAGGTCTTCGTTGCGTTCGACTTCAGCTTCGGATCGATCCGGACATGAATCATCTCAGTAGCCTTCTGCATAAATCCACCCTGGAGAACATTGTATACGAATTGAGATACATCGGCAAATTGAAGTGTTATTCCATCAACTTCTTTGCTCCATCCCTTCGCGCACTCGGCGCGAGGGTCGGAAACCACGAACCTTGGCCGACCCTCTCTCGGTTCCCTAACGATCTACTTGGGCAGCAGCCCGTGGGCGATTGAATCCAGCATTCCGTTGAGGAAGTTAATGGACTCGGGCGCGGAGAAACGGCGGCCAATCTCAAGCGCCTCGTTGATGACGATGGGAAATGGCGTGCCCTTGAAGCCAATCATCTCGCCGACAGCCATGCGGAGCAGGTTGCGATCGACAGCGGGCATGCGCTCAAGGCGCCAGTGCTTGGAGTTGGCGACGAGTAGCTCGTCAATCTTTTCCTGGTGAGCAATGGCGACACGGAACAGATCTTCAGCAAAGCCGCGGACGTCGGGCTCGACCTCGTCGCCGGCCTTCCAGAAGGTGGCGCGGACCTGGTCGGGCGTCTGTTTGCCGATGTCCGCCTGAAAGAGCATCTGCATGGCTAGCTCACGCGATTTGCGGCGACCTGCTCCGCCGTGGTGTTGTCCCAAGGTCAAGCAGGGCCGCCAGTCTGAACTTCGCTCGATGTCAACTTGCGGCGCAGGCTTACCATCTCGATGGCGGCGGCGGCGGCTTCAAATCCCTTGTTTCCGGCCTTGATGCCGGCGCGGTTGAGAGCTTGCTCCAGTGTCTCGCAGGTGAGCACGCCAAAGCTGTGCGGAAGGCCCGTCTCCTGCTGCGACTGGCCGATGCCGCGAGCCACTTCGTTGTAGATGGCTTCGTAGTGGGCCGTCTCGCCGCGCAGCAGGCAACCGAGCGTGATGATGGCATCCACAACGCCGGAGTTGGCCATGGTCCTTGCCGCTGCCGGAATCTCCCACGCGCCGGGCACGCGCACAACCTGAATATCGGCGCGGGCGGCTCCGCTGCGCAACAGCGCGTCAATTGCACCTTCAAGCAGGCGCTCGGTGATGACGGCGTTCCAGCGGGCCACGACGATGGCGAACTTCACGCCCGCTGCCGAGAGATCGCCTTCAACCGCTACCGGCTTGCCCTTCACCGGATCGGTCCAGGCCCAGAAGCTGAAAGCGAAACCGGGCTCCGGCTCGACGGTAAAGATGCTGGACTTCCAGTGTGTCTGGGTGATCTCTGAAAGCCGTGCGAAGCCCGCATCGCCATCCAGTGAACGCAACCAGGTTTCGGCGGCCTGGTGAACGGCATCGAGCGCTGTGACTTCAACAAGGACATCGGCTGTCGAAGGAAACTGGCCGTCGACGAATTCAAGATTGCCGAGCGGGGCAAGGAACGCGGCGCCTCTACTCTCTTCTTCCTTCCATCCCTTGCCGGGAGCGAAGCCCAGGGCGGCGAAGAAGCTCGTGAGCCGCTCATAAGCCTGGGCGCTGCCAGCGGGACGCAAAAAGGAGATGCCCTTGATCATGGTTTGATTCTATCGTGCGAGGGGGAAGGAATTGGGCGCAGGCAGGCTGCGCTTTTTGCGGGAGATTCCCAGTTTCTCTTCCAACATTGGGAACGGAACAGGCGACAGGACAATTATGGATAGAAATTCGATCATGCACAGCAATAGCAGAACGGCCGGCGCAGCGCCGGCCGTTCTTGTCTGCGATTGAGTGGAACCGCGAGCTACGTGGTAGCGCGAGGCACGACGACGATGGCCGTCGCGGGAACGATTGTTCCTGTGCCGTTGAAGGTGCAGCCGACATCGAGTCCGCCGTTGGCAACGGATGTGCAGGCGGGAAGATTGGGGCTGATCTGCTGGGTATCAGTGGGTGGATTGGCTACCGATGGGTTGGCAGGGATGCTGATGTAATGGATCTTGTTGTCACCCGCTGTGGAAACGAAGAAGAGGGAGTCGTCGGAGGTGAACGCTCCGGCCACAGGAGCGGTAACGGCCGAAGCGCCGTTGAGCGTGATGTAACCGAGAGTGCCGGCAGCGCTGCCTGCGCCGGGAATGTAGTAGGGTAGCTCGGCGCCGGTGCTGGTCCCGTTGTAGGTGACGAAGGCGAGATTTGACACCGGCGAAGCCACAATCTGATTGATGGATGTGGCGTTTACGCCCGTCAGCGCGATCTGGTTGACGGTGCTCGGGATCAGCAGCGGCGAAAGGGTCTGGGTAGTGCCGCTGGTCGTGATCGGGCAGGCAGTGATCGGCACATTAACAGCGATGTCGGAAAGAGTGATTCCTCCGCCCAGCAGCGCCCCGCCAAGAATGTGTTTGCCGTCGGTGGTTGCGGTCAGCACGTCAGATTGAACGGATTCGGAATCAGCCTGCGGATAAAGCGTCATGCCCACCGAGTTGCCCACGGTACCTAACGGGCACCAGGTATGAGCCACGGTTGGAATTCCCCTCAAATAGGCGCCGATGCCGGGGATGGTAAGTGCCGGCGTTTGCAAGGTGGGAGAAACTGCTACATTCGCCACCAGCGCGGCCGAGGGAATGGAACCGGGAGGCAGTGGGCTGGGCGGAAGCGGGTAGGTGCTCCAGCCGGTGCTCGCGCTATAGACGTAGAGCGTGTCGGTGTGCCCGGTAATCGTGGTGCCGTTGTTGAGCGCCGCATTATCGGTGATATAGAGCGTCTTGGAGTCTGGAGTCCAAGCCGCCGCATTCCCCATGCCGCCCTGGGTTGTGAAGATGCCGGAGGTTACGTTGTAGAGATAGAAGAGCTGGCGCACCTGGTCGCTGATGAGCGCCTGCGAGCTATTGGGCGAAACGGCAAGCACAACGCCCGGAACATTGGTGTCCTGCTTGGTGAGCGTGTTTGACGATGTGCTGTAGACCATAAACTCGCGAGCCGACCCGAAGAAGAGACTCGATCCCTGGCTGTCCATCACCATGGAGTTGGGTACGTAGGGCAGACGAACCGTGGAACCGGGGGTGCCGGTAAGCAGGTCGATAGGCACGAAGTATTGCGATAGACCCGGCGAGGCGAACCATACGTAGTCGCTGATGGTACCCGGCGTGGTGATGTTCACCGGATTGGACGAGATGGAGAGGCCGGTCGAGTTCAAGCCCAGCTCATTGATGGGCGATGGATTGCATGAAAAGGGCTGGCAGATCGCATACACAGAGGCTACGCCGGGGTGGATCGCGGACACGCTGGCGTTGCTGCTGACGCCGATGTCGATGGGGTTGGTGGACTGATAGTCGAGAATCAGGCCGGTGAGAGGACATCCGAGTGGTGGGCATTCCTGCGTGTTGGTGTCAAACGCCGTGGTGGTGAGGTTCTGCTGCACTCCCTGAGTGATGGTCCCCTTGGTGGTGCCGTTGGCCAACGTGAGGTTGATCGATTGCGGCGGGCAGGTTGAGAAGTATCCAGCCGACGAACCAGAGCCGGCGATGGAGGCGGTGATGGCCGTGGTGCCGGGCGAATTCGCTGTGATCTGGTTGGTGGTGCTGTTGATGGTCCCTATGCTGGCGGTGCCTACGAGAAAGTTGAAATAGCCGATCGACGAAATGCAGCTTGGAATGGAGGCCAGTGTCTGCCCTGAGGCCACGTTCACCGGGCACGCAAGGCTGGGAGACGATGCAGTCGTAATGGAAGACGGCGCGCACAGCAGGTACTGTTGACCATTCACGCTATAGCAGGCCTGCGCATCCAAGTTTGCCGTTTGGGTTTGGGAGATGCATTGCTGCGGGCCAACCAGGGCGACGGAACTCACCTGGGCATGGACAAAAACCTTCACCGGGTTTGAAGTCACCGAATTCGCTGCAGCAGTGACATAGGCGACGCTATAGGGCAGACCACTGGTCGAAGGAAGCGGATTGGGAACATTGCAGTATGTGTAGTCCGCGATGCCGCCGCCCGTATTACGGTTCCAGGTGCCGGCGCAGATATCGCCGGTTGGCGAGATATCGACCAGCTTGTTGTTTGTGGTGCCGTACGTGATTTGTTTGGCCGTGACTGCAGTGCTTACGTTCAGACAGTTATAAGTCTGAGGTTGCTGTATCTGCTGGGTCTGGCCATAAGCCAGCGAGATGCCCGTGGTCTGAGGCTGAAGAATAACCGAGGTCACCTCGGTGTCCTTGATGCCGTAGGCGAGACCATAGCAATAGTTGCCCGCAGGGTTGCGGGTGCAGCCGGAGATGGAAACCCCTGCCGGAATGGCCAGGCACAACATAAAAACAAGCGTCAAAAACCGCCGCATGAATCCTCCCCGCCCCGCTTTGTCGAGCCGCGGAACGGTCTGTCCGAATTACGTGAGAAGAAGTGAGTTATCGCTACCCGACGGCAGGACATGGATTGGCCCGCTGCAGGTGAATTCCGCCCAAGCCGCCAGCTCCCTGCTAAATGCGCCTGCAAGCAGCCGACCGGCAAAACGCCCTCTCAAAGACTCCAAGGAAAAAGTGTATCAGGACGAGCCCCCGTCTGGCTTAAAGCGGCCTGCGCGGCTGTGCCGCCATTTGCCTGCCCCGCACGCCTGTCTGCTGTCTCCATCTAATAGACTTTGCTGCGCATCGTTCGGGAGCAACCCCTGGGTCGCCTATTGGGAAGGCGGCATGTACCGGGCGAACCAGGCCCCTGCGCGCTCTATCACGTCGCGAATGTGGACTGGATCGACAAAGCCGTGACCTTCATTGGGGTAGACCACGAGTTCCGACGGAACGTGAATGTCGCGGAGAGCGTGCCAGAACTCGAACGACTGCGGCGCTGGACACTCGCCGTCTCGATCGCCGACGACCGCGAGGGTTGGGGTATGGGCTTGTTTGATGTAGGTGATCGCCGAGCTCTTGGCATAAACCTGGGGGTCGTCGTAGACCGAGGCGCCGAAGTAAGGGATCATCCACTGGTCGATTGAGTTTTCGCCGTAGTAGCTGAGCCAGTCGGAGATGCCGGCCCCGGACACCGCTGCCCTGAACCTGTTGGTCTGGGTGATGGCAAACATGGTCATAAAACCGCCGTAACTCCACCCGGCCAGGCCGACGCGGTTGGGATCTACGGGGTACTTCGCAAGCACGGTATCGACGCCGGCGAGAATGTCACGAAGGTCCCCATAGCCGAAGTCCTTGCGGTTGGCTTGGGTAAAGGCCTCGCCTTGTCCGTAGCTGCCTCGGGGGTTGGGCATCAGGACAAAGTAGCCGAGCGCCGAAAAAGCCGTTGCGCTGAATCCGCCCGCGCCTCCGCCCCAGCGCCCGAGCACTGCCGATGCCGGCCCGCCATGGACTTCCACAATCATCGGGTACTTCTTAGCCGGGTCGTAGTCCTTGGGCAGCATGAGCCAGCCCTGCACATGAAAGGCGTCGCTGGTCCAATCGAGAGAGACGGTCTTGCCCCAGTCGGGCTGGACTCCATCGTTGCCGCTCGTGAGCTGGGTGAGGCCTGCGAATCCGTCGCCGGAATCAGAGGAGGTTTGCTCTCCCGGCCTTGCGGAGTAGGTCTCGGTGGGGCGGTCAAAGCTGCTGGCATTGAAGACAAAGAGCGAACGATCGGCGGTAGCGGATAGGCTCAGTTCCATGCGCCCGTCGCCTGCGCTGCCAGGAATACTGAAGACGGGCCTGCCGACAGTGGCGGAAATGCCGCCTTCCGCGAGACTGCCATGAAGGTCGAGGTGCACAAGCTGGCACCTGCCGCCCGCGAGCTCATCCGCAAAGAGACTGTCGTTGCCCTTCCATGTAATCCAGGCCGCTGAACTGGGGCGCTGCGGGGTCAGGTTTTGAGGCTCCCCTCCGGATGCGGAGACGACAAACACGTCGCCGCCCGTAACTCCCTGGTCGCTCATCAGTCCGCCAATAAAGGCGATGGACTTGCCATCGGGAGACCAGCGGGGCACGGCGATCTGCAGTCCGTGAAGCGCGCCCTGAACCTCCGCCGGCGCGAGAACGGTTTTCGGCGCGCCGCCGAGCGCTTGCGTATAAAGTTTGGCCACCCACCAGTTGTTCTCTCCCGGTGGATCGGCGGCGATGTAGCCGAGAGACTTCGAATCCGGCGCCCAGTCGAACTCGTAAACGTGCAGACTGGCTGGCGTGAGGAAGTCGAAGAGCGGCAGGAGGTGGTCGATTGCGCGCGAGGCCACGGGATGATCGTCGGCCGGCGCTGGCGGAGGCGCGGGATCGCCGTTCCAATTGGGAGGGACGGTCACCCGGGCGACGCGCTGGATTTCGATGCCATCCTCGCCAATGACGCCAGCAAACGGCTTGATGGCGGCCAGAGCACTGGCGGGCCGCGTCGCGCCTTCCACGTAGAGAAAGGCAATCATGCTTCCGTCCGGCGAAAACGCGGGGTCGTCGACATATCCCTTAAGGGAGATGAGGATGCGGGCTGGGCCGGCGTCGTCCAGGCGGGCAAGGTAAAGCTCTGTCTGGCTGCTCGATTGCTCATCCTGACTGGCGCATTCGGAGAGAAAGGCCAATTCCGTCGAATCCGGAGACCAGGTAATTTGGCCGTCGCGGCAATGCTGGTCGGCCGTGGCCGCCGTGGCGATGCGCTGACTTTTGCCGAGATCGCCAATGGGGGCCACGTGAATCTCCGCACCCATGTGCCCATCCTGCACCCAGGCCAGCCGCTTTCCGTCCGGGGAAACGGCGACCTGGCCGAGGGGGCTGCGATTCAGGCTGCGCGGAACCTGGCCTGAGGCTTCGTGGCCGGACGGTTTTTCACCCTGGCCCGCGAAGGCGCCCGCTGGAACGAGGAGCAGCATCGCAGCAAGAGGCACGGACAGGGACGCGCCCAGAGACTTGCGGAAAGACGGCAAAATCATACGGAAATGCTAACAGGGGCAGCGGCCGGAAATAGACTGGCCTTCCTTCAAAGCTTCATCGGCGCATCGGGAGGAAATCAGATGGCAGGCGCTGGCGGCCTGACGGGCGGTGCAAGTACAAATCCCTTGCGGACCAGCGCGAAGCCAGCCTGCGGAAGTTCGGCCTGCATGAGCTGGTTTTCCGGACCCGAAAACAGGTCTGTCCGGCCGCCGGCTATGGTGGCTACCAGGTGATGCACAGTGATTGGCTTGCCATCCTGGGTTCCTTGCTCGTCAGCGTAGGTGGCCAGCACGACGGGAGCCACAGAACCGGGTGCGGAGCCGGCCTGCTTGGGAAGGATGGCCCAGAGATCACGACTGCTGCGGGTGACGGCGAGAGCCAGCAGGGTTTCCAACGCGCCGGGATCGAAATCGGGAAGAAAGACGGCGGCGGGGTACTCGGCGAGGCGTGCGGTGGTGCTGCGGCCATTGGCGGAGACGTTGAGCAGAAGCTGCGCCGAGTCGGGCGCGGCGACAATGTTGACCGCCGACCCGTTGACGATGGCGCTCAGTTGGACGTGCTTGAGT
>Ga0182013_10005221_pt1 | contig 15204 bp, 14 predicted proteins | sample 612S2MmetaG_FD_120487 | JGI IMG/M metagenome (GOLD analysis project Ga0182013, IMG submission 120487) | Permafrost microbial communities from Stordalen Mire, Sweden - 612S2M metaG | ecosystem: Environmental > Terrestrial > Soil > Wetlands > Permafrost | place: Sweden: Stordalen | collected... | reverse complement strand
GCGAGCGGATCTCCCAGGCCAGCCCGGACGGGGTTGCTTCCACAACCGCCGCGCCAGTCGCCTCCGCCTCGCTCCATTGGAGTTGAAGAGAAGCATCCGACCGCGAGACGGTATCGCCGGCCAGGGCGTCCGAGGCCAGGTCCCTCACCTCAGGCCTGCTGTCTTCGAGCCACTCATCCAGTTCCGAGATCAGCGCGTAGACGGTTGCGCGACCCGCCCCGGGCACCCGCCGAACCGGAAGCCCCCGCTGCTTTTCCCAGCGCTCGACGGTGCGTATGTCGCGGCAAACATACCCGCCGATCTCCTTCCAGCCGTTGAGGATGTCCTTCCTGACCTGACTCACGGGGACCTCTTGCATTCAAGGCAAAGGAGAATCTACGAAACCGGGCCGCAATGCTCCGAGTTTTCTCCAACTCTCGATTCGTTCACCGGTCTGCCCGGTCTGGAAAGTCGAGATTACTCAAGCTATACCACAATCCTTTGACCATGCCTTTAGGCGACCGGCGTGACCAAGGTCCAGGTGGGGTAAGCCCACATCGACATGCGGACGCACAAGAACATGGGCAAGCGGAGCGCGAACCGCAAGTCTGTGAAGAACATCCTTGAAGATCAAGCAATCTTGCAAAACGGCAGGCTGTTCCGTGGCCGCTGCTGGGTGTCCAGCGGTCTGCATGAATCAGCAACCGGAAAACCGGGCGTTCCCCATAAGTTTTGGGGGACGGTCGCAGCTAGCGTGCGTCCCAGTTGGCCATATTGATGCGCGCGTTGCGGACCGCTTCCAGAAACCTGCGCGCGAGCTCGTGGATCCACGGACCCTGCCTCGCCGATAATGCCTTGTGCGGCATCAGTTCCGATCCGATGCCCAGGACGGATGCGCCGGCAAAGATGAAGTTGGCCGCGGTAAGCTGGTTGACGCCACCGGATGCGATGAGCCGGATATGGGGGAACGGCGTCTTGAGCGCGCGAATGTACTGGTCTCCACCCAGTTGCGCGCAGGGGAACACCTTGACGAAATCGCCTCCCGCCTTCCATGCCGCAATCACTTCGCTGGGCGTCAGCGCCCCGGGTATCGCCACGATCTCGTGCTTGAGCGTAAGTTCCAGCACCTCCGGGACCAGGCCAGTACTAGTGATGAACTTTGCGCCGGCGTCCAGGCAGCGCTGCGCCGTCTCGACATCCAGTACGGTCCCGGCGCCGACGATGAAGTCGGGGTAATTGCGAGTGAGCTGAGCGATGACCTGGACCGCGTTGGGCACGGTATTGGTGATCTCGACGACCGGGATCCCCGCCTCGTACACCGTCTCCGCTGCGAACAGCGCCAAGTCCGCCGCAACGATCCGGACGCTGGGCATAATGCCGATCTCCTCGATGCGGGCACAGACCTCTTTTCGGTTCATGGCGATGTCCTTCCCGCGGTCTTCCGGGTTACCGCACTTTGGGAGTCAGTCGGCAAAATGCGCCTCCGGATCGGGCAGCTTGTCGTGCTCACTTGCCATCCAGACATAGAGGGTTGGCAGCATGAAGATGCTCATGAGCAACAAAGCCAGCAGCCCTCCCGCTCGCGCCAGTGGCACGTTGATCATGATCAGGCTCCCCCATTTGAACGACTCGAACATTGTATACACAGAATAAAGAATTCTTTAGGTTCAGGACAAACCCGGAGTATTCTGGTTCGCAGGACGCCTCTTGCTACCGGAAGAGTACGCGAGGTAATTGGGCCGCGCTGCTGTAAGGGACAAGGAGCATTTTGGGCCCGTCCCATGTTCGCTCGATGGTTCGCTCGATTCCGGATTGTCACCCTGCGACGCGCGTCGCAGATCTTCTTTCTTCTGCTGTTTGTGTTTCTGTTGCTTCGGACGGAGTTTCGCGGGGCGGTGGGAACAGGCAGCGACGTCCGGATGCATTGGCCGGTGCGGCTGTTCTTCGAGCTGGATCCTCTGGTGGCGCTCTCCAATGCGCTGGCCACCCATGCACTCTATCGCGGCCTGCTGTGGAGCCTGCTGATCCTGCTGCCGGTGATGTTCTTCGGGCGGTTCTTCTGCGGCTGGATCTGCCCGATGGGCACCATCCACCACTTCTTCGGCAACCTGAAGTCGGAGAAGAAGCGCGGCAAACAGGGCATCGATGCCAATCGCTACAAGCCCTGGCAGAGGACAAAATATGTCATCCTCATCGCCGTCCTGGTGGCGGCGTTGTGCGGTACGGGGCTGGTGGGGTGGTTCGATCCTTTCAGCTTGTTAGTGCGGTCGATGGGGCTTTCGATCCTGCCCGCGATCAACTATGCTTCGAATGCAACCCTGAACGCGCTGGAGCACAGTGATATTGGTTTAGTGCAGGCAACCGGCACGGCCCTCCATGCGGCGCTGTCTGTAACCATCCTCAGCTTCAAGCAGCCGCACTTTCGCCAAGGCGTGTATCTGGGGCTGATCTTTGCGGTATTGCTGGCGGCGAATGCGTGGGTGACTCGCTTCTGGTGCCGTGCTCTGTGTCCTCTGGGGGCACTGCTGGGGGTGGCGTCGCGCTGGTCGGTGCTTGGCCTGCATAAGGATGCTGCGGCCTGCGACAAGTGCAATCGCTGCCTGCTGCATTGCCAGGGCGGCGACGATCCGATCGGCGGCGCGTTATGGCACAAGGCCGAGTGCCTGATGTGTATGAACTGCCTGGACGCGTGCCCGCATCAGAGCCTCGAATTTCGACTCTTTCGCAAGGAACCTGAGGTTGCCGGGGCTAACCTGCCGCGGCGCAGGCTGGTGACCGGGATTGCCGCCGGCATCGCCGCGGTCCCACTGCTGCGCGCAAATACGGCGCTGGGAAAGAGCCGCAATGAGCGCCTGATTCGCCCGCCAGGGGCGCTCGATGAGACCGACTTCCTCTCTCGCTGCATCCGCTGCGGCGAATGTATGAAGGTATGTCCGAACAATTCACTGCAGCCTGCGCTGGTGGAGGCAGGACTGGAAGGGCTGTGGACTCCGGTGCTGACGCCGCGCATCGGGTATTGCGAGCCGAGCTGCGTGCTCTGTTCGGAGGTTTGCCCCACGGGGGCGATCTGGAAGCTGACGCCGCAGGAAAAGGGCTGGGTGGTCGGCGTGGGCCAGGGCGATGCGAAGGCGGTGCGGCTGGGCACGGCATTTTACGATCGCGGCCGATGCTTGCCGTGGGCCATGGCAACCGACTGCATCGTGTGCGAAGAGTGGTGTCCGGTGTCGCCGAAGGCCATCTACCTCCAGGAAGCGGAGATTGTGGATGCGGATGGCAACAAGAAGGTGCTGAAGCAGCCGCACGTCGATCCCAGCCGCTGCGTCGGCTGCGGCGCATGCGAATATGCGTGCCCGTTGCAGGAGCATCCAGCCGTCTACGTGACCAGTATCGGCGAAAGCCGGTCGCCGGATAGCCAGATCCTGCTGACCAGAAAGAAAAGAGAGGGATAGTCATGATCAACCTGAAAACTAGAAGAATTAAGACCGCCGCTTTAGCCGCATTGCTGACCGTAACCCTGCTTGCCGCCGCGGGCTGCAAAAGGAATCTCTTTCCCGCTTCTGGGGTCGTCGCCGGCTGGGACAAAGGCGACAAGACCCAGACCTTCGACGCCTCGACCTTGTGGCAGTACATTGACGGCGGCGCAGACCAGTACGTCAACGCCGGGTTGGTCTCCGCAGCCACCTCCGACTACAAGTACCAGGGAAATCTGGAAGCCGTGGTGGACATCTACACCATGAAGACCGCGGCGGGCGCCCAGAAAGTCTTCGAAGCCGATCCGCCGCTTGATGCGAAGACTCCGCAGTTGGGCGATGCCGCGCGCCTCTACGAGCGCAGCCTGGTCTTCCGCAAAGGCAAGTATCTGGTGCGCATCACTGCCTACCAGGCTGTGCCTGGGGAAGCCGACGCCCTGCTGGCCTTGGCCAACGCGATTGCGAGCAAGATGTAGGGAATTGACAAGCGAAGAGGCACGGAGGTGCGGGATGCAGAATCGGCGTGAATTCGTGAAGGAGATGGTGGCAGGCGCCGCCGTCCTGGGAACAGGCGCAAAGTTTGCCTGGTGCGAAACCAAAGGCGCGGAGAAGTCCAAGGTGGTCATCGTGCGCGATCCCAAGCTGCGTACGCCAGGCCCATCGCCCGACGAGAAGCGCGTTGCTGCACTGCTCGACCACGCGATGCAGACCTACTTTAATACTCAGAATCCGGTGCAGCCGTGGAAGCAACTGGTGCGCCCCGGCCAGGTGGTCAGCCTTAAGTTGAACGCCATGGGCGGCCGCGCCATCGCGCCCAGCGTGGCGTTGGTCGCGGCAATCTGCGAACGGCTGCAGCAGGCCGGTATCAAAGCCGGCGACATCATCGTCTGGGACCGCGGCAGCCGCGACCTGGAGATGGCTGGATTCAAACTCTCCAGCGCGCCCGGCGCGGTGCGCTTCTTCGGCTCCGACACGGCCGGCTACGAAACCGCGGCGGTTAACTATGGTTCGGTCACCACCCGCCTGGCGAAGATCTTTACCCAAAGCGATGTGGTCCTCAATCTGCCGGTGTTGAAGAGCCATAATCTGGCCGGCGTCACCATGGCGATGAAGAATATGTACGGTGTCATCGACAATCCGAGCGCACTCCACGGTTCGGCCTGCAATCCCTACATCGCCGACCTGAACATGATTCCCCAGATCCGCGAAAAGGTGCGCTTTGTCATTGCCGACATGAAGACTGCGGTCTTTGAGGGCGGGCCAAGCTACCGGCCGGAGTACTCCTGGAACGAGGATGGCCTGATGATCGGCGAAGACCGCGTCGCCATCGACACCATCAGCGCCCAGATGATCGAGCGTAAGCGTGCCGAGAAGGGCCTGCAAACGCTGGAGCAGAAGGGCACACCGACCCACTTCCTGGCCACCGCGGCGGATGCGCAACACAAGCTGGGAACGAACGACCCCGCCCGGATTGCGCTGATCGAGCAAAGCATTGGGTAAGGAGGCGGCAAATGGCTTTAGACAATCCGGCTCCTGAATGCAGGATGACTCGCCGCGAAGCGATGCTGCAGTTGCTGCGATTGACGGGTGCCGGCGCGGGCACCGCTGCCGCGGCCTTCTGGCTCGCCGAACGCAGTGCCCTGCCCACCTCGACCGAAGCCGCCAACGTCCGGCGCGATCACACCGTGGAATCCAACGCCGCGCTGCCGGAGATGGTGGTGGTACAGGGAGACGATCCGCGCGCATTAGCCCGGCGGGCGTTTGCCGACCTGGGCGGCATAGGCCGCTTTATCGCGCGTCACGATGTGGTGGTGCTGAAGCCGAACATCGCGTGGGACCGGACTCCGGAGCAAGCGGCTACCACCAATCCGGACGTGGTCGCCGAGACGGTCAAGCAGTGCTGGCAGGCCGGCGCCAAGCGCGTGATCGTCACCGATGTGAGTTGTAACGAGGCGGAACGGTGTTTTCATCGTTCCGGCATCGCGACCGCTGCGCGCAACGAGGGAGCGGAGGTGATCCTGCCCGATCCCGCGCGGTTCCGCGAGGTAAACCTTGGCGGCGAAATCCTGCAGAATTGGAAGGTGTTTGGGCCGTTCCTCGAGGCTGACAAGGTCATCAATTTGCCCATCGCCAAACATCATGCCCTCACCGGCGCCACCCTCGGATTCAAGAACTGGTACGGGATCCTTGGCGGCGAACGCAACCGTCTGCATCAACAGATCCATCAGAGCCTGGTCGATCTTGCAGCCTTCATGCTGCCCACGCTGACCATGATCGACTGTTACCGCGTGCTGCTGCGCAATGGCCCGACCGGCGGCAATGTGGAAGATGTTGCGGTACACAAGACACTGGTTGCAGGCACCGATCCAGTGGCATTGGATGCGTACGTCGCCAAGGCGTACTGGAATCTGGACGCGGACTCGGTGCCGTATCTAAAGCTGGCCGAGAAGCGCGGTCTGGGGCGTTCAGACTTTGAGCATGTTCGTACCAAGTTCAGCCAGGCCATTTGAGAGGCGCCGGGTGGCGGGCGCTTTGTTGAGCCTCTTACGGAATGCTGGCGGCGAGTTTGGCGGCCCGGGAAGCAGCCTCCTGTGGCGACGGTAGGTTTGCGTACCCCCCAAGATAGCGTCCCTTGCGAAAGATGCATATCCCGTCCAGATATGGTGCCTTCGCCTGAAACGCTTCGTCACCAACCGCTACGGAGGAAGCACCGTCAAACCGCTGCCGGAGCTGCTTCAGCACCTCCGAGGCGGATTCTGGCGAGGCCTCCACCGCGATAAACGCCTGTCCCTGCTTGTACGTTGCCACGTAGCCGCGTTTGAGCTGCTTTAGCCCCAACACGCTTTCGGGGACCAAACGGGTAGAGGCAAGATCGTCTTTGGGAAACCAATCCAACTCCTCCGGGGCGGTGTCACGGCCCTCAAGCCGCTGCTGCATCCCGGTGACAAAAGCCCTCAACTCCGCAGTGCGATCGCCGTTTGGATTGGGGTCGATTGCCACGATTTCGACGTAGTACTTTCCCTTGGCGAATTGGGCGCTCTGCGGCTGGATCTGTCCGCCCATCCCGATCCTGGCGATGGGAAGCCTGGGATCCCGGTTCGCGGCGAACATACCGTATGCCGAGTCCGCATCCGCCATCTCCGAGACGTCGATCGTCAGCGTAATCCCGCCCAACTTGCAGTCGACGCCCTGCATGCGGGTGAAGCCGTAGCTCAGGTATCCTTCGGCGGCGCCATCCTTATAGTCGTAGAGGTTGTCGGCGGTGTACTGGCGTTTTGGCCCGGACTGCGCCCAACCGGGCACAAGTTGGCAACTGAGATAATCCTGAGCGCATGCCATCCCCGCCGCCAGCAGGATTGGCAGTAGTACGAGATGGCTCGCCCTCATGCGAATAACTCTTGGGCCCGGGCCATCCGGCTGGATACCTGGACGCCGTATGGGCATTTCACGGTGCATTCGGCGCAATCCCCGCAACGCACTGCGACCTGCTCGGAGGTCAACTCCAGAAATCTCTCCCGTCCCAGGGCAAACTGGCCGTATCCGTCCGCGTAGGTGAGGCAGCGCAGCACGTCGGCAACGGGCAAGCCCTCTGCGCAGGCACCTTCGCATTTCCCGCACATGCGGCAATAGAACGGCTGGATACGCTCCAGGTGCGCCGCCAGCAGCTTTTGGTCGCCCTCGGAAAACGCGCCCTCCATGGCCTTCAGGTTCTGCTCCAATTGGTCCATGTCCGTCATGCTGGGAATGGTAGTGGCGACATTGGGATGCTGGATGACCCACTTCAGCGCGGCCAGCATGGCGCCACTCTGCGCGAGCTTCTGGTTGCGCGAGCCGCCGGCCATCACCTTCATGGCCACCACGCCCATACCGGCCTTGGCAACCGTGTCGATTGCCTGCTGCACGCCGGGATCCATGGAGAAGTTGAAGGCAGTCAGGACTACGTCGAAGACGCCCTTCTGCGCCATCCACGGCAGCAGTTGCGGCTGTCCGCTGTGGGTGCTGATGCCGACGAAGCGCGCTTTGCCCTGTTGCTTGGCGAGCTGCAGCGCTTCAATCATGTCGTCATGAATTTCGGCGGGGCTGCTCTTGCCATGGATATACCAGATGTCGACGTAGTCCGTGTTGAGCTCGCTGAGGCTGGTATCCAGCTCCTTCAGTTGTCCCGCCTTGTCGCGGGCCTCGGTCTTGGTGGAGAGCACAACCTGCTTGCGCTTGCTGCCCAGGGCCGTACCCACCATGCGCTCATTATTGCCATGTTGATAGCCGCGCGCGGTGTCGAAGTAGGTGATACCGAGATCGACAGCGCGCTGGACCACGCTGGAGTCCGAGGTGATCATGCACCCGAATCCCACGGTGGTCACCTTCAGGCCGGTGTGGCCAAGGGTCCTGTAACTGAGCTTAGCCGGCGAACTGGGAGCGCTTGAAACGGGATTCTGGGGAGACTGCCAAAGCGCCATTCTCGAACCCGCATTGAGGACTGGAAGCGCCAGCCCGGCAGACAAGAAATCCCGGCGAGACGTGGTTGACTTCATACATTTACCTCCATTACCTTGCGTACTTTTTGCGGTAGCAAGAGGCGTCGTGAGAATCATACTCCGGGTTTTGCCCCGAACCTTAACAATTCTTATGGGGTGGTGCGGGGAAGCTACGCAACCCGATGCGGTGCGCAGGGGTGCGCAACAGTCCTGATCGGTCCCGGCGCACCGTCCCCGCTTATTCTTGGGGTTGCCACGTGGTAGACCACCTCGCAGCTTGACTCCACCCGCCCGGTGCTGCCTGGCAACGCTCCTATGCCGGCATACTGGATGACGCGGCAGGTGCCCCCCGGCTTGTCCGAGTGCTTTCCATCCCACAGCGCGATCAGCGCCTTAGCGTGGCGCACGAGGAAGAGCGCGAGCGCCTCGTAGCACGCGGCCCGCGCTGCTTCGCTGGTCCGTATCTGCTCCGGCGTACGGCCTTCCAGCGGAAGCTCGATTCTGACCTCCGCCAGTGCGAGCAGCTTCTCCAGCTTCTGCCGCGCATCGGTCCCCATCTGGAGCCGGTAGATATCGAGTGGCATGGGCAGGACCGCAGCCAGCGCGATTCCCTGCTCCAGCGCGACCTCGGCGGCCAGTTGGTCGGCTCCCTCCGCCAGTCCGCTAAGAACCAGCAGGCGCGCGCCGGGCGCGTTGTTTTGAATTGTGGCCAGTACCGCCCCAACCTCGTGGCGCAGCGATTCCACATCCTGCGGCCGAAGATCGCGATGGCCGGTCACGGCGATGATGAAAGGCGCCGGCGACATGTTTTCGAGTTCGGCAATCACAAACGGGTCACCACCCCTGATGCGCAATGTTTCCTCTTCACGCAACTTTCAGACCAGATGTTCCAGTTTGACGAACTCGTTTGCATACTCGCGTCCAATTTCTTCCAGCGCCGGAATCGCCTTGATCGCATCGAGCTTTGCCAGGTTTGGATGCTTCAGGAGCAATTGTCTGAGAGGATCGGCTGCGTAAGACTTGTTGTAGCGGACATAGCTGAACCAGTTCTTTCCCGGTAAGGGCGCGCTCATCAGATCGCCGATCTCTGAATCGAGCTTCTCGGCGTAGATGCACTCGCCCAGGCACCGGCAAATGTAGTCCTGCTGCCAGGCCACGCCCTGCATCAGCGCAACCGGGATCTTCGCTGCGTTGAACCCAAGCCATAGCTTCTGTGCCTTCTCCGGCAACCCGGAGGAGAAGCGCATCGTTCCCACGGACACGATCCGTATCTTGTCGGGTCCTGGCTCCCAGTTCATGTTGTAGCAGGGCAACACGGCCGTGAGCCCGGCGATCAATGCAGGATTGTTGTAGGGGGTGAGCCCTCCATCGACAAAGAGATGCGTTCGCCCATCCAGAACAATCTCCTCGGGATCGAAGTAGACGGGCGCGGCGGTGCTGGCCCGCACCACCTTCCACAGCGGAATCTTCATGTTGCAGTCAGGCAAGTCGGGGTTGTTGTAGAGCGCTCGCGGGTTATTGGTCAGCGGCCATGCCGAGCCGGTGGTGTGGTTGCGGACCACCACCAGCAGGCCCTTCTTCAGCCGCTTGCTGTCGAGCAGCGCCGGCACCCGGCCCTCATCATCCTCAGAGAACTGCCGCTGTAGGAACTCCGAGAGCGGTTTGGCCTGGTAGCGCGAGACCAGGTTCTTCTTGATCGGCCGATACCACGGGACCGGCGTGAACATCGTTTTGCCGAACTTGAGGTACATGTCCAGAATCGCATCCACGGTCATACCCCAGCACAGACCGGTGGCGATGATCGCACCGGTGCTGGTGCCCGCGAAGAGATCGAAATGGTCCGCCAGCACCATATCCGGCTTTCCCGACCACTGCCGAAGCAGTGTCTGCATGCGCAGCAGAATCTCCAGGCTGAAGACCCCGCGTATGCCGCCGCCGTCCAATGCAAGAATGCGCTTCATGTCTAGTTCCTCGGCATCTTCATATTCCGCAGCAGCGATCTCCACTCCAGCAACTCGACCAGGAGCGCGCGCTCAATCTTGCTGACGACTTCGATCACCGGCGGCCAGGTATGAAAGGCGCGCAACTCAATCTCCCAATCCGCCAGAGAACGGTGAATCTCCTGATAGCGCCTCTCCCTTCGCTCGCATTCATGCACCACCAGAAGCGCCCCCGCGATGGTTGCGAGTTGAAATAAAGCGGAAGCCACCAACGACAGCCACGAACCTCCAGAGACGGAATCGCCCATCTTCATCACGGACCGGCTGACGAACATCCATGCCGAGAGAACAATGGCGCCGGCGGCGCATATCTTGCTCACGAGTCGATATCTTTGGCCCATAGCGGCAGAGTGCGAAGATTGCCGGGAGAAGTATCTCACCTGATCGAGAAGGCGCAGCTCAATATATTGTTCCTGGAACTGGGCGAGCCCGATGTTCTGCGCTCGATCTGCCCGGGCCTTCAGCAGATCCAGCGACCGCACCATGCTGTCGAGTTCAGGCAATATCTCCGGCCCCACAATCTGATAGCGGACGGGCGTATCCCACAGTGCCAGGACGGAGCGAGTGACCTCGGCCGCGGTGCGAATGCGCACCCATAGCGCCTGACGTTTGCCGAGCCGCAATGCAGCAGGGAGCACGGCTGCGATCAGCCCCAGCACCCCGCCTGCCGCTATCCATACCCCGGGCGCCCGACGGCTTTGCGCCGCCGCACTGACGAACGCCGCCAGCGCGGTACACACGATGGGCAGGGCGGCCAGCCTGCGCACCTGCGGCGCCAGGCGCGCTGCATTCGCATCCAGTTTGGCGAGCCAGGCCTGCACGAGAGCGATCGGGTCATCGGAATCTGCAGCCGGTTCTGCAGAGGGCAACTCGTTGAGGAAGGTCAACTCACGAACGGCACCGTCGTCGCGATCGCCTCGCGGAGGTGTTGTCTGGACAACTCCCGTCTCGCTATGGATCCAGACGACCGGCCGGCGCATCTGGCCTGCGAACGCGACGGTCTCCCCCACGCTCCCCAAACCCGTAGACGGCTGTCCATTCCAGACGGCGAGAAGCTCATGGCACTGCTGCACGACTTGCAGGCCGCACTCGTAGTAGCGCTCTTCGAGAGGCCCCTCGCTTCCGGCGACCTCGACCGAGATAGAGCTGTCGATCACACGCTCGAACCGGCTCCCATCCATTGCGCCGCAACCCTCAAGAAATGCGTCCCGGGGCGACGGCAGGAGCAAGCGCAACGGGATTCCAGCCGCGAGACAGCTCTCGGCGAAGATCAGGGGAAGGCCCGCGGCGGCACTCGAGACTGCACACAGGATCCGACCGGCGACGCCAAGCCGATCGGCAAGAAACCGGTCAATCGCCGCTCGGCACAACGCCTGATCGGCGGAGTGGCTGGCTCCGGCGAAGCCAATCGCATGAACGTCCGGCAGCTTCACCGAAGAGTCGGGATAAGAGTGAGGCATGGTCAACCGGCAAGGTCACCAGCTTATCATCTAGCGTCTTGCATCGTTAATCTAGCGTTTTGCGTAGTCGGCGAGAATGATAGGGCAGACCTTTTTGGCGTCGCTGTCGATGGTGCCACCTTTGATCTGGGAGATGACAACGCCAGTCTTGTAGGCCACGGTCGTCTGGTTCGAACTATTCAGCAAGCCTTTCTCGACGTGATTCAGGATGACTTCATAGTCGGCCGTATTCTCCAGAATGGAGACCGCGATGCCGGGACAGACCTTGGCGAAGTCGGTCGTCATCTGCATCGCCTGATCTTTAAAATTTGCGTTTACCGTCGTTCCTCCGCTGTCAGACTTGATAACCACCCAGGGAGTCGGGGCCTTCTGCGACTGCGACGCCTGGTCGGGCGGGGGGGGCGGCGCGGCCACTGGCGGAGCAGACTCGGCCGTGGCCGGGGCAATCGGCGGCGCGGGTGCGGGGACCGGTTGGTGCCGGAGCGGCGCTGGCAGTCTTCGTGATCATCGCACCGATGATCTTATCGCTAAGCCCGCCGTCTTCAATGCAATCAGACCATCAGTACCGGTGTTATAGGTTCCCGCCTGATTTTGGATGGCCAGAACAATCACGTCGTCTCCCAGGCCTGAGGTGTGCATTCTGACGATACTATCGTTGTTCAAAGCTTGCTGGGCCATGCACACATTCGCGCACATAGCCAGAATCGCGACTATCCGTAAAGCGCATGGGTAGTTCTCCTTATTGTTCGAGTGCAATGCAAGGTCGGTTCAGCCAACAAACAGTAACGCTCTTCTGGTACTTCCCAATCTAGTTTGTATTGAGTCGCAAGATGCCGGGCAAAGGGAACTTGGAAATATCGACGGTTACTTGCGCAGTGAGTTGATTAATAAGTCGAAACATATCCCGGTTCCAATATTGATCATCGGGAATTTGAAGATTATTCGAATCTGCTATCAGGTAATTTCCACCTCGGTAGTTCACTTCCACCAGCGGCGGCCCGTTCTTGTCCGCGGAAACCCACTTCAAACGCAGTGAAGGAAGACGCTCAATGGGCGGAACGGCCTGGCCAAATGTCATTTGCTTGTCCTTGGGCGACGCTGCGGGAAGAAGAGCAGGATTCGCCACGAGCGCGTCGAAGGGGGCCTGTTCCTGGGCAACGGCAGCCATGAGTCCGATTAGGGATCGCATGACCAGGTGAGAGGTGATCCCGGTGGGTACGCAATCGTCGGCGGATCCACCGGAAGTCGCCTCTTCGATTGAAAAACCGCTGGCGAGTGTTGTCAGCACATCCTGCAACGACTCCCCGTTCTCAAGTCCCTGTAATCTGTCATCACTCAACAGATCCTGTCGTATATTATCCGGATCGTTGAGATAGAACTTCGCCCCAAAAACCTGCTGGCCAAGCAGCCACTGCTTGCCGTCAAACTCCCATGACTGTCCCTTCAGGGCAGCTGCCGCAACATCGGTCGCCTTGGGTGCTGCTGTCTCCGCCGCGCCCACCATGGATTTAGCGTCATACGGCACGAACGCAGTTGTGCCCTTCAGCAGCAGGTGGCCATGCTTTTGCAATCCGTAGACGACGGCGCTGACCCGCAGAAACACTGCGTAACTCGAGGCATCGCGAAGATACTCGCTATCCGACCCCGCACCCGATCGTACAGCCGGCGGCACATTCCGGAATGTCTTCACGGTACAGCCTTGTCCGTTGGCGTTCGGCGCGGTCACCTCGATCCGATCGACCAGCAGCCTGAAAAGCTGATCGGCGCGCCAGCCCTGGAGGTACAGGTTATACAAAGTCTCGGCGGGAACGGGCTTCAATAGCAGTTGCGCGCTGACGTCGTCGTTTACCGGGATAAAAGTAAAAGAAGGGTCATTTTCAAAAGTGAGCCCGGGGGTCCCGCCTCCAGTTGCATTTCCACCAGATCCCGCGCCTTGAATCACGTAATTGCCACTACCGGAAAGAGTGGCCGCCATCCGGTAGCTACTGGAGATTTGGCCGAGCTTGAAGAAGTAGGTTGTGTCGTGATTTTGCAGGCGCGCAAGGTTAAGCAGAACTTCCCTGTTCGAGGTCTCCGCGTATGCCTTCTCAAAGCCGATGAAGTCCGACTTCATGCGTTTCGGGCCGCAGCCGGTGAGGGCGAACAGGGACACGCCCAGCAGAAGCAGCGACAAACGCGCAGATAGCCGCCGGGCAGCGTGCGAGTTACAGACGACGGCAAAGGAGATTACCGACTCGCTAGAGTTCACAGATACCCCCTCACACACACAAAGAATCGTGAAATTGAACCGGCCATAGTTACTCTACGAATGAATTCTCTGGTCACAGATATCATAAGAGGGCCGCGCCTGAATCTATGCTCCTTGCCTGAGTTGCAATCTCACCGGTGGCCGAGTTCGACGGGTTAGCCTGCACGCAAAGCGCGACTGGCCACACGATGGCCATGAGTAAGACAGGCCCTATTCGCTTCATGAATCCTCCGGACAAGGTTTTTTACTGAGCCTATTGTGTTCTTTGCGGTTTCACGACTCTATCTGAATTCTCCAGTTTTGTCACTCGTTTGTCTCCGCCGGTCTTGAAGAACTCGTAGCCCAACACAGGTTGTAACTCGGGAGGGTGCTTATCGATCGCCACCGGAGTCTTCAGCACTTTGAAGATGCGCAGCTTGTCGTTGAGCCGGACCCCACCCTGGGTCTCGGCAGCCTTCGCAAACGCGTCCAACTCCCTCAGCGCCCACTCCGATTTGACGTAGCGCGGCGAGACGATCGTAATCAGGACGGCCACGCGGCGCAGCCGTTCAACCAGCGTCTCGGCGAAATGGTCGTTCCCCTGCAGTTTGGGGTCGCGCCAGATCTGCGGCTGCTTGCCCAGAAGCTGAGCAACGCGCACCTCCAAAGCACGATGGAGATTGGTGACCCAGCCTTTTTGCCCTTCGATCAGCTCGACGTTATCCAGATGCGCATAGCTGATAAAGGCGTCGCTCTCAAACTGCATAGCTTCCTTTCGCCTTTGCCCAGGCACTCGCGCCACGCTAGCGGTCGCTGCGTTAACAATCTTCAGATAAGGTACATTGGAACCCGGCGATTCGCGGATCGACGAAGCTTGTCGGAAGGGGCCGTACTTGTCTTATAGGCCAACCTGGGAATGCTTCGCAACTTCCGCGCATGGGAAGCGTGATTGACGCCTTCACGCACCCCGCGACTGCGCTTTTCTGAAGTCAGGGATCGCTGCGCTACACTAGGCTGGCAAATTAGCCGGAGCAAGAAGATCGGGGCAGCAGACACAATGTCCAGAGGACCCAATCGCCGAACCTTCCTTAAGCTGAGCGCTGCAGCCGCATCGCTGACAGCGTCTGACCTGGCCCATGCGCTGCCTAACGGCAGACGCATCTCCATCGTTACTGACGATGATTCACCGCTCATCGCCAGCGCACCGGTGCAGTGGGCGACGCAGAGGCTGCGTGAAGCGATTACTCCACAAGGCATTGCCACCAAGGCAGGTTTCAACGACTTCGCCATCGTCATCGCGCCGGTCAACAGCCCACTCGCCAAGGCCATCCCTGACCGGCCCAGCTTCACCCAACCCGAAACTATCGCGCTTATTCCGGGCCGCCGCAACGTTACCCTGCTCGCTACCGGCAGCGATGTTCGCGGCATCACCTATGCCGTGCTTGACCTCGCAGACCGCATCCGCCTCAACGACGACCCCATCGCCGCGCTCCACCTTCCCGCCCCCATCATCGAGACCACGCCCAACAAAGTCCGCAGCGTCGCCCGCCTGTTTGTCTCCGAGACCGAAGACAAGCCCTGGTTTTACGACCG
>Ga0182013_10005220_pt1 | contig 15204 bp, 15 predicted proteins | sample 612S2MmetaG_FD_120487 | JGI IMG/M metagenome (GOLD analysis project Ga0182013, IMG submission 120487) | Permafrost microbial communities from Stordalen Mire, Sweden - 612S2M metaG | ecosystem: Environmental > Terrestrial > Soil > Wetlands > Permafrost | place: Sweden: Stordalen | collected... | reverse complement strand
CGCTCAAGCCCGAAGCCGTCGATCCCGAGGATATCGAGACGCTCGAAGATCTCGTCGTCGTCGCGTTCAACGACGCGCTGGGCAAAGTGCAGGCGCTCAGTTCGAGCAAAATGGGCGCGCTCACCGGCGGGATGCGCATCCCAGGTCTCATGTGAGCGTTTCGCGCTCGTCCGCGGACGTCTGAACCATCAACGCGATCGCCGGCCCCGTCGCCGCCCTCATCAACGAGTTCTCGAAGCTCCCGACCATCGGCCCGAAAACCGCGGCGCGGTTGGTCTTCCACCTGCTCAACCGGCCGCGCGGCGATGCCGAAGCGCTCGCCGAAGCGATCGTCGCGCTCAAAGACCGCGTGCGGCTGTGTTCGCGCTGCTTTGCGATCACCGAAGACGATCCGTGTGACATCTGCTCGGATCCGCAGCGCGACGCCGCGCTGATGTGCGTCGTCGCCGAAGCCAAGGACATCTACGCGCTCGAACGCACGGCGGCATACAACGGACGGTATCACGTGCTGGGCGGCGTGATCTCGCCGATGGACGGCATCGGGCCGGCGCAATTGCGCATCAAGGAACTTATCGAGCGCATCGCCGCGGGCCAGGCGCAGGAGATCATCGTTGCTACCAATCCGAACGCCGAGGGTGAGGCGACGGCGCTCTACTTGTCGCGGCTCATCGCGCCCAGCGGCGTGCGCGTCACCCGACTCGCCTACGGTTTGCCGATCGGCGGCGACCTCGACTACGCCGATGAGGTGACGCTGGCCAAAGCGCTCGAAGGCCGCCGCGCACTGCAGGGTTAACGCGAACTCCTGCGGAGTTCGCGTTAACCCGTGGCGTTCGGCCCTTCGGGCCGAGCCGCGCAGGTCGGGCCGGGCAGGGCGCGCTTTTCGGGGATTTCGTTCGCGTGCGTCCGAACGCTTCGCACGCGTGATACAGCTCGATTTGCGGCCGCTGGGCATCGGCGAGATCCTCGACCGCGCCGTGACGCTGTTCGTGCGGCGTTTCGCGGTGCTCGTGCTGATTTTGGCCCTCGTCGCGATCCCCGTCGCCATCTTACAGTATGCCTCGGCGCCGTCGACGGCCGGCTGGCTGGAGGAGATTCAGCGCGCCATCGCACTGCCGCCCGGGCATGCCGAAGAACAGCGCGCCATTCTGCGCCAGCTTTCACAGCAGAATGAGGTCGGCGCGCTGGGCGGCCTTCTCGTCCTGCTCGGGGCCGTGCTCAGCGCGCTCTCGACGACGGCGTGCGTGATCGGGGTGGCCCAAGCCTACGCCGGGAAGCTGCCTTCGGTGCGCGAGGTGTATCGCGAGGCGGTTCGCCGCTGGCCCGCGCAACTCGCGGCCGCCGTCGCATACATGGGGATCGGTTTCGCCCTCTCGATTGCCTTGGGCATCGCGATCGTCGTCGTGGTTTTGGCGCTTACCGCGCTCGCGCACGCCTCGCGGGTCGCCGCCGTGCTGGTCGGCATTCCGCTCGGCTTGGTCGTGCTGGCTGTTTTCGTCGGGGCGCTCGTGCTGTTGTACTTTGCCGCTCAGATGACGCTCGTGGCGATTGCCCTCGAGGAACCCAACCCGATTCGCGGGATCGCGCACGGTCTGCGGCGCACGCTGAGCCCGTCGATCTTTTGGCGGACGGCGCTGGTCGCCACGATCGTTTTCGGGGTTTCGCTGATCGGCTCGCTGATCGTGCTCGGCATCGCATCGACGGCGAGCGTGCTCACGCATCTCACCGCGCTGTACCCGGTTATCGCGGTCACCGGCGGGGTGGCGCTCAATGCACTGCTGACGACTTTCGTCGTCATCTACGCGTACGACGTCCGCGTGCGTCGCGAAGGCTACGATCTGGCGATAGCGGCCCAGACGAGCGCGCTCTGAACGATGAACCCGGCATGGCCGCACGGCGATCCGCGTGAGGTCGCGCGCTCGATCGTCGCCGATCCGCGCTTCGCTCCCGGCGCGCCGTCGCGCCCGGGGCCGCCTTCATGGTTCGACCTCTTGCGCGATTGGTTCGGCGGTTTCGTGCGCGGCCTGCTGCACGGTATCGACCGCGCGCTGGGCGCAAACAGCTCGTTCGAGATCGCGATCGGTGTCGGTGTGCTGGCTGCGGCGCTCGGACTTCTAGGATGGGGCATCTACGTGCTCGTGGGATCGGCGATGCGTTCGCTGGGCGCGCGCGGGCGCTCGAGCCCAGCCGCGCCGGCGGAGGATGTCGGCGGAGCCGATTCGGCCACGCTGCGCGCAGCGGCCCAAACCGCGGCGCTCGCCGGACGGTACCGCGAGGCCGCCGGTCTGCTCTTCCTCGCCGTGTTGCGGGCGCTCGATGAACGCGGCCGGATCGCCTACGATGCCGCGCGGACGCCCGGCGAATATCGCCGGCTGGTGCGCGATCCGCGCTTCGACGCACTGGCCGCCGATGCGGTCGTGGCGGTCTTCGCGCCGGCCGAGCCGACCGCCGAAGTTTTCGCGCGCATGAGCGGCGAGTACGAGCGGTTCATCGAGGCGCCCGAGCCGTGAAGATCGCCCGGCCGGCTCCGCAGACGCTCGCCGCGGCCGGCGTTCTCGCCCTACTCGCGCTCGTTGCCGTGCTCACGTCGCGCAGCGAACGCCCGGCTTACGATTCCTATGCGAGCACGGACTACGGCGCGGGGGGCTACCGCGCGTGGGCCGCTCTACTGGAACGCGAAGGCATCGCGACCGCCCGCTTCGTGCTGCGTCCGATCGAGCTGGACGACCGCATCGACACGCTTGTTTCGGCCCAACCCGTTCCGCAGCTCACCGATCCGGCGGCGCGCACGGCGGCCGACGTCGCGGCGCTCGCAGCCTGGGTGCGGCGCGGCGGCCGGCTCGTGTATGCCGGACGCAACGCGGCACGGAAGCCGGCGGAAGCCGGCGCGCTCGCGCTACCGTCCCTGCTGCCCGCGGTCGGCGCGCGCGGCCGGTTGGACGGACCGGATGCGGCTCTCGTGAGCAGCGTCGCGGCCTTGGGGACGGACCGGATGCTGCTCGCCGAACATGCCGGCGTTCCGCTCCTTTTCGACCGCACGGGCGACATCGTCGTGCGCTATCCGCTGGGGGGCGGCGAGATCGTCGCGGTCAGCGATGCGCTGCCGTTCACAAACGCAAATTTGGCGCATGCCGACAACGCGCGACTGGCGTATCTGCTCGCGCGGCCGCGCCGGCCGGGCGGACTGGTCGCTTTCGACGACGGAATCCACGGTGCGCTGATCGATCGACCCTGGTACCGGGCCCTCCCGATTCCGCTGCGGGTGGGCTTGTCCCTCGGGGCCGTCGCGCTGCTGCTGGGGCTGATCGGCAGTTCGCTGCGGACCGGCCCGGCGCTGCCGCTCGAGCCGCCGCGCGAACCGAGTTCAGCGGAGTTCCTCGCCGCGCTCGCCGCGCTGCACGAGCGGATCGCCGCACGCGCTCAAGCCCGTGACACGCTCGTTGCGGCCGCACTCGCCGCCGCCGCCGGATCGAGCGCGGACGACGGGGCGCGCCGGCTCACGGCCTTGCTGGCCGCACCGGCGGCAACCGACGCCGAGTTGCTCGCCGGCGCCCGGCGCGCACATGCTATACGGAAGGACATCGGGAATGACGGAAACGGCGACGGACGTCGCGCGGCGTTTGCAGGCCGGACTCGAACGCGTCGTCGTTGGTAACGAACCGACGGTCTTCGCGTTGCTCGTGGCGCTGCTGGCGGCCGGCCACATCTTGCTCGAGGGCGTCCCCGGCACCGCGAAGACGCTGCTGATCCGAATGCTCGCGCGTCTGTTGGGCGTCGAGTTCCGGCGGATCGCCTTCACGCCCGATCTCATGCCCTCCGACGTCGTCGGCACCAACGTCTTCGATCCACGCAGCGCGACGTTCTCGCTGCGCCGCGGACCGGTGTTCACCAACCTGCTGCTGGCGGACGAGATCAACCGGACGCCGCCGAAAACCCAATCGGCGCTGCTCGAGGCGATGGAAGAACGCCAAGCCACGATCGACGGCGAGGTCCACCTGCTGCCCGTGCCGTTCATGGTTTGCGCGACGCAGAACCCGATCGAATACGAAGGAACCTATCCGCTGCCCGAAGCGCAGCTCGACCGCTTTCTGGTGCGCGGTCGCACGGGGTATCCCTCACCAGATCAGGAACGCGCGCTCATCGCGCGCGCGGTCGACGGGTTCGATGCGCGCGAGCTCGACGCGGCCGGCGTCACCGCGGTGGCGAGCGCCGCCGATATCGTCGCCGCGCAATGCGCGGTGCGGGGCGTGTTTCTTTCGACGTCGCTGCAAGGCTACGTCTACGCGATCGTTGCCGCGACGCGGGCCGCGGCCGACGTCGCGTTGGGTGCGAGCCCGCGTGCGGCGCTGGCCATGGTGCGCGCGGCGCAAGCCGCCGCCGCGATCGACGGGCGTGCGTTCGCGACGCCCGACGATGTGAAGAGCATTGCGCCGCTCGTTCTCGAGCATCGCCTCATCGCGCGGCCGGAAGCGGAGCTCGAAGGGGTCGAAGCGCACGCGATCGTCGCCCGCATCCTCGCCGCGGTCCCGGCGCCGGGAAAATGAACGCCCGACCCGCAGCCTGGGTCGGGCCGCGCGGCAGCGCGGCGCTGGCCGCGGTCGCGCTCGTCGCCGGCGCGTTCGCAATTGCGGTGCCATGGCCGATCGTCATCGCCGCGGCGGTCGTCGTCGCGCTCGCGGCGTTTGCGGCGGATGCCGCCGCGATCGCCCGCGCACCGGCGTTCGAACGCGCGATCCCCGCGCAGTTGATGCTCGCGCGGCCGGCGGAATTCAGCTACACCGTTACCAACCGCGCGCCGATGTCATTGCGCTTCGCGATTTTCGAGGCGCCGGTCGCGCGGATCGAGCTCGATCGGGCGCCTGCGGCGGGCCGCGTGAACGCCGGCGGCCGCACGACCGTTCGCATCGGCGTTCTGCCGCGCGAACGCGGCCGCACGCAGACGGCGCCCGCGTTCGCCTGGTTCGAGTCGCCGCTGGGCTTGATCCGGCGTCGGGTGCGCTTCGGCGCCGCCGAACCGATTCGCGTTCGTCCGGATCTGTCGGCGCTCGAGCGCGAAGGTGATCTCGCGCCGCGGTCGCGCTTGATCGATGCGGGGCTGCGCCGCGTGCGACGGCGCGGCGTCGGCAGCGAGTTCGAGAGTCTGCGCGAGTACGTGGGCGGCGATGCGTTTCGCTCGATCGACTGGAAGGCGACGGCGCGGCGCGGGAAAGTGATGGTCGCGCAGTACGAAGTCGAGCGCAGTCAGGAGATCGTCGTCGCCATCGATGCCGGGCGGCTGATGAGCGCGCGGCTCGGGGATCGCCGCAAACTGGATCATGCGGTTTCCGCGGCGCTGGCGATCGCGTCGATCGCCCAAATCGCCGGCGACCGGGTCGGGCTGCACGCGTTCGCCGCAACGACGCTGGCCGCCCTTCCGGCGCGCGCCGGCGCACGGCAAACCGCCGCCTTGACCGACGCACTGGGCGATCTCGAGCCGCATTTCGAGGAATCGGATTACGAACGTGCCGCGCTCGAATTGCGCCGCCGGCATCGCAAGCGCAGCTTGATCGTCATCTTCACCGATTTGTTCGATCCCGTCGCCTCGGGCGCCGTACTCGCCTCGCTCGCGCTGCTCGCGCCGCACCATCTCGTGCTCGTGGTGTTGATGAACGACGCCGCCATCGCCGACGCGCTCGAGCGCGAACCCGCAACCGTGACCGACGTGTACCGGGCGGCAATCGCAACGACGCTGGCGGCGGAACGCAGCCGTGCCGTGGCATCCTTGCGCAGCCGAGGGATCGGTGTGATCGATGTCGCGGCGCGCGATCTCTCGCTCGCGCTGCTCAACGCCTACGTCGAGGTCAAGACGCGGTCACTACTCTAGCAGTTTGTCCGACTTGTCGGACAAACTGCGACGGGATGAATGCCCTCGGCTTCGCTCGGTACACCCTCCGTCGGGCGAAGCCCGAACTAGAGGAATGCGCGCAGCGCATTGCTCTACGGGTTGCGCTTCGGGAAATCGGTCGCGTTTAGGCTTCGCCGAAGCCTAGGTCGCATGTCGCTCGGTGCGTGACTGCGGACTTGCGACCTGCGGCACTTCGCGTGACTGACGGGTGCTGCGTCCCCGCGAAACAAAAAATAGGAAGTACGCGAACGATGTCAATGGTGGCTGCAGGAGCGATCGCCGCGCCCGACGGCTCGAAGGTCCACCTTTACGAATCAGTGGCTTCGAGGGGCGACATTCTTTCGACGCCCGGCAATGGAATCGGTCGGCAAGGTGCGGCGAGCCCGGGCGACACGATCTCGAAGGCAGCTTCTAGCATTATTCCAGATCTTGCAACGCTAGCAAAGAGCCTTTGGAATGCCGTCGCCGGCGACGACCTCAGGACAATGTGCGACTCAAAGACATCGACTTGGAAACGTGCTCTGGCCGGAGCGGATCTGGCCAGTTCGATCGGCGATCCGCTCAAAGGCGGTCTCGAGACGGCGGCCAAGGTCGTCGTCAAAGATGGTTTGGAAGCGGTCAGCAAGCACCTTGCGGGCGACGCCGTCGATAACACTTCCAAAAGAGTCGTTTCTGCTCTCGCGGATGACGCGAGCGTTGGCGCAGCAAAGGCGACGGCCAAAGCGGACGCGGTGGCGATTGCCGGTGGTCATGCTTGGCAAAAACATGAGAGCGAATTTCCGGGGTGGACTAGAGCCGACTTCCAAAAAGCGGTGGAAAGGACGGTCGAGCACCCCGACGGCCAGAAGACCTTGGCGCGGGGTCGGACGGCGTATTGGAGCGACGCGTACAAAATGATTGTTATACGCGATCGTGCGAGCCCCGATGCGGGCACGGCGTTTCGACCGAAGGCGGGCAAGGACTACTTTGAGGCTGGTTTGGAATAGCGCAGCATGATCGCCCATGAATCACACGTCAGCTTCAACGCCGAAGAACTTGGCGTGCTTCGGAGTGCGCTCGGCGAAGTCACTTTGGGCTTTGAAGTTTCGGATTTCGAGCGAACGATCGGGATGCATACCGCGGACGTCCGAAGCCTATTTCTTCGCCTGCGTTCGCTTGGGCCGACGACACAAGGGAACCTCACTCCCGTTGAGGTGCGAGCCGCTCGGAACTCGCTGCGCGAAACGATCCGGGAACTCGGTGAGGAAGAGTTTCAGACGCGGACCGGCTACGATTTCAACCGTGGGAAAGCGGTCTTGGAGAGCCTCGATCGCCTCTCCCAGACCTAACCCGGCGGAGCCGGAACCAAATGAGGCCTTCCATCTAAACCTCCGGCCGGCGTGGACCGTGCACCCGTCCGGCCAGTGCGAAGTAGAGAACCAGCGCGATCGCGGTGAGCGCGCCGATGCCCAGGCGGAGCGACGGGCTCAGCCGCTGCGGCGACACGAAACCTTCGATCGTGCCGGCGACGACCAGCATCGCCGCCGTTCCCAATACCAGTGTGCCGGCGCGCTGCGCGTTGTGCACCAGCGCGTCGATGCGGCGCACTCGCCCGGGTGCGACGATCGCTGCGGCGAGCAGCAATCCCGCTCCGCCGGCGACTTGGATCGCGCTCAGTTCGATCACGCCGTGCGGCGCGATCGTGGCCCAGAAGTCCAGGCCGAAATTCGCTCGAGCGAACAGCGCGCCCAATCCGCCGAGCATCAAACCGTTCTGCAGCACGATCCACAGCGTGAGCACACCGCACGTCATCCCGCCGGCGAAGGCGATGGCCGCGACCCGAATGTTGTTGGTGATGATCTCCGACGACATCAACGGCGCGAATGCCCGGTCGAAGCCGAAATTGGAATCGTGCAGCGCTTGCGAAATCGCGGGGATCTCGGCGGGCGGTAGGAGCGCGTAGGCATTCGCCGGTTCGCGGATCACCGCGAGATAGGCGATCGCCGCGCAGACGATGGTGAGCGCGGCGCAGATCGCGATCGGCAGCCACGACCGCCGAAACTCACGCGGAAACGTAACGGCCAGAAAACGACCGGCGGCCGACCATCCGCTGCGGCTCGTTCCAAGGTACACGTACGCGTGCGCACGGGCGCTCAAGCGGTTCAAGTAGGCGATGAGGGCGGCGTCATACCCGCGCCCGCGCGCGAGCGCCAGATCGCTGGTTGCCGCGCGATAGTCGAGCGCGAGTTCGTCGATTTGGGCGGCGTCGAGCGAGCCGATTCCTCGCCGATCGACTCGGGCGACGAGCGCTTCGAGCCGATCCCAGCGTGGCTTCCCGACGCGCACGAAGCGCTTTTCCCGCATCGAGCGCGAGCTTCGGCGCGAGGGCTTCCGTGGCCCCGGCCGTATGCGCGTGGGGTGGAACGCACGCTCGAAGTCCGCACCGGCGAAAGCATCTCGATCCACTACGAACTCGCCGGTTTGGGCAGCCGGTTTCTCGCCGTCGGCGTCGACCTCGCAATCCAGCTGGGCTTCACGCTGGCGGCGCTGCTGCTGTTCTTCGCCGCCGCCAAACCGCTGGGGACCGCGGCGGCCGGCATCTCGGCCAAGCTGGCCAAGAGCAGCGAGGCCATCGCCTTGGGCGCCGGTGTCCTCGCGCTGTTCCTCGTTTTCTTCGGCTACTTCATCATCTTTGAGTTGTGGTGGTCGGGACGCACGCCGGGGAAACGCGCGCTGGGCATCCGCGTCGTGCGCGATGCCGGGTTTCCGATCGACCTGGGCGCCGCGGTCGTTCGCAACCTGGTGCGCATCCTGGAATTCTCGCTCGGCTTTTACGCGCTCTCGGCGCTCTCAGCGGTCCTATCGCGGCAGAACAAGCGGTTGGGCGACTTCGCGGCCGGCACGATCGTCGTGCGCGAACGCGCCGACGCCCCGGCGGATATCGCCGCGTACCTCGCTGGCGAATCGCCGTCCGACGACGGGCTGTCGGCCGACGAGCGCGGGCTCGTCGAACGCTACGTCGCGCGCCGCGCGCAACTGGAGCCGCGAGCGCGCCGGGCACTCGCAGCGCGTATCGCGCAGCGTATCCGCCCCCAACTCCGCGCGTCGTTCGAGCATCTCGACGACGATGAACTGCTGCGGCACCTCGGCCGTGGGGTCAACGCGCGGGATTAATTCTCGTGGGGAGCGCCGTCGCCCGAAGCACCGCCGGTGCGGCGCAGCTTCGCGAAGGTGTCGCGCGCGAACGCCAGGGCCGACGTTTTCGTGTCTTCGTACAATTTCGCGCCGTCGGCCGCGGTCATGTGGCGGCCGTTTTGGAAGTACACGCGAGCACCCTCACCGACCACAACCGTCCCGGCGTAGGCGATCGCGCCCTTGATGAAGATCCCGGCGACGGGGATGAAGCCGGATAGTTCGCGCGAGAGGGCGCGCCACCCGAAACCGCCGCCCACGATCGGCAAGAGCTCCCAGACGCGGCCGAAGTCCGGGTCCTTGCCGTACGTGGCGCCGATCTGCAGCATGAGCATCATTTGAATGCCGGTGATCGCCATCATGTCGCCGGCCGAAGCGAACGCGCCGATCACGATGCCCAGCAGCGGAATGTGGTCGACGACCGCGCTGGCCCCCGCGACTTTGAGCGCGTTGAGCGCGGCATCGCGGGTGAGTTTCGCGGCGACCGTTTCGCGGAGCGCGGGCAGGCGCCGGCCAACGGCGATCTCGATGCCGCGGCAGCAGTCGATGACGTGCGGCAGAAAGCGGCCCTGGAGCGCGCCGAGATCGATTGACGGGACGATATAATCCTCGACCGTCCCGGCCGCCGGCGCGAGCGCTGGTCCGCTCGTCGCGGCAATCGCCGGGTCGACGATGAGCGCCAACACCGGCAGGCCGAGGCCGGTGAGCAGATCCAACCGTGCGCCGGCGCGGTCGCCGAGGCGGCCGAGAAAGATAACGCAGCGCGCATCATTGGTGTCGATCCGCCGGCCGCCGGCGGGGTCGATCGTTTCGAGCGTCGCCGCGGCATCGAGCGGCACATAGCCGTCCGCGTCGTGGCCGTCGAGCAGCAACCGGCGCAGTTCGGAGACAAGGGCCGGGTCGCCGCACAGCAGGAACCGGAACGGCCTGCGCGCTCCGGCTTGGACCGCTCCGACGTTGATCGAGCTGCGCAGCCGCTGGAAAACCTCGGCCGCGCCGATGACCGAGGCGCGCATTGGGTCGATAGCGTCCATACCGGACGCATACCTCCGCGCGTTGACGAAGTTACGTGTGAGCGCGCGCTTCCTTGTCGGGATCGTCGGCGTAATCCATGTAGACGAGGCCCAGCATGATCTCCAGCGTTTCGGCCGGCATTCCGCGCTCGTTCGCGACGTCGACGACCGAGCGGTGCGTGCTCACCGCTTCCTGCTCGATGACCGCCGGCGCGACGTTGGTGTCGGCGGCCACGATTGCCGCCGCCGCGACTTGACCGGGCGTGAGGTTCTGGTGCAGCAGCTCGTCGTAGCTTGGGGCGTCGTTGGCGAAGCGCAGGTCGAGCGCTTTGCGCAGCGTCGCGTAGCGGTCGGGAGACGACGCCAGGCCCAGCGCATCGATACGCGCCATGAGCTGGCGCGAGCGCGCCATCATGTAGAGCTGGTTCGCCTGCGACGATGCGACGGCGGCGCGAGCGATCGAATCGGCGGCGGTCGTCATGAGCGGTTCGAGCATTTTGTAGTCGGTCGGCGAGATATCGCCCGACATTTCCAAACGCACGTGGATGAGTTCACGCACGAATTTGTCGAGATCGCCCAGACCGACGTCGAGCATCGCCAGGGCGGCGCGCGAGGCGTCGACGCCGCGCAGCATGTCGCCGTCGTCCTGCGCGATGTCGTCGAGCATGCGCGGATAGTACGCGAACGTGGCCAACGACTGCGGCTGCGGCGCGTCGCTGTGCAGCGGAGCCGACAGATCGCCGAGAATGTCGGCGTTTTCTTTGAGCACGCCGCCCTCTTTGTTGCGCTCGAGCGAGCCGGCGCCCCCGATGGTCTGCTGAGCTTTGCCCAAGGCCGTATCGAGGGACCGGCTGATGGTGGTCATGTTGTGCAGCACGGCGTCCAGCCGGCCGCCGCGCCGCGGCTGCAGTTGGGAGAGATCCGGGATTTCGTAGGCGATGTTTTCGATCCGGCTCGACATCGCTTTGAGCTGATCGCGCCCGGCTTCACGCCGCAGGGCGATGGCCGTCGCGGCGGTCGTCTCGCCGGCTTGCGCGGCGCTCACTTCATCGCGCAGCGGCTGCAGATTGGGCCGCAGCAGATTCATTCGCTTTTCGGTATCGCGCAGCGCCGCGATGCGGTTGAGCGCCAGCGTCCGTGTTTGCGACGTCCCCCGCGCGGCGGCATCGGCCAGGCTCTGTTCGCCTTTGCTGGTCTGGCCCAGCGCGACTTGGGCCTCGCCCAGGTCGTACATCGCGAGCGTGTCGTCGGGGTGCGCCTTCACCAGGCCGCCGAACTCGCGCGCGGCGATGGCATAGCGCGCTTCGTCGAGATTGTGCAACGCGGCGGCTTCGCGCTGTTCGCCGGTGCGCTTGGTGGGATCGAGTTCGGGATAGCCCACGAGCTGGGCGACCCGCTTGGGCACGCCGGGGTGGTCGGCCAAGTATTTGTCGAGCAGCCCGTTGTGCTCGTTTTCGACCGCCCCGAGGTGCTGCATGAACGAGACCATCGCGTCGGGATCGTAGCCCGCACGCGCCATCAACATCAGCCCGTACTTGTCGGCTTCGGTCTCGTCGTTGCGCGAGATCTTCGCCAGCGCGCCGGCTTCGATGATCTGGCCGAAACGGTAGAGAATCGGCGAGAAGAGCGAACCCACGCCCAGCAGAATGTTCACGATCTGGGCTTTGTTGTTGGCGGTGACCGCATGGCGCCGCTCGATGTGGCCCGTTTCGTGACCCAGCACCCCCGCGAGCTCGTCGTCGGACTGGACGAAGTCCAGCGTGCCTTCGTTCACATAGACATAGCCGCCAAGAGTCGAGAACGCGTTGATATCGGAAACGTCGAGGATTTTGATGTTGTACGGGACGTCTTTGCGCGCGACTTGCGCCCACAGCTTGGCGGTGATCCCATTGACCCAGGCGTTGAGCAGCGGATCGCTGACGACGTCGGTCGAGTCCGTGACCTGTTTGTCCGTCGCCTTACCCAGCTGCACTTCCTGACCCGTAGAAAGGCCGGCCCGCGCGGGCGCCGGGATGGCGGCAACGAGCAGTGCAAGACTAAGTGCGAATCCCACGAGGCGGCGAAGCTGCATGAAACTCATCTTTCTCGAATGCGGACTCACGGTTGGGCAGGGTTCCGTCGTGCCGGACACACAGCATTCGACATCCTGTCGACCGGTATCATTTCGGTTTCCGGCCCGGTCCCGAGAGCCGTTCGGCTCGTGTACCCGGTGCCGGAGCCGGCCCGCGCGTTGCGGCAAAATTGGCGGAGACGCGCGCTTGTCGCCGAAGCGTGGAACACCTGTGGAAAATACCGTTTTCTTGTGGGAGCCGTGTGGAGACCGGAGGGCGCGTCGCCTCTCCATCGGAAACGCCGCGAGAGAGACGGAGGGCCACGGATGACCACGATTCGCGGACGCGGCCGCACGCTGGAGATCGCGGTCGATCGCGCGTTACCGACGGCGACCGCCGAGATCCGAGCCCAACTCGAAGAACGTCCGGCGTTTTTTCGCGGCAGCCGGGCGGTGGTGAATCTCGGTCTCGTCGAGGCCGATCTCGCGAGTCTGGTCGCGTTGCGCCTGGTGTTGTCCGAGTTCGGCATCACCGTCGACGGCGTCTCCGGCGTCGCCGCGCTCGCGCCGCTACTGGCCGAACTCGACGTGCCGTATCTCGGCGCCACGTCCGTCGAGGAAGTCGCGGTGATCCCGCGGCCCCGCGTCAAACGCAATGTGTCGCTCAGCGATGGCGCGCGGTCGCTGGTGGCCGATTTTGCCGGCGCACGGGCCGATCTCGCCGCGCGGCGGACCGAACGCGAGGCGGCCGCGCTCGAGCGGCGCAATCCCAAGAACGGCGCTCCGGTCGCGCCGCCGGCGCCCGCGGCGCCGGTCGCGAGCGCCGGCGTGACGATTCCCGACACGCCCCAAAGCGCGCCGGCCGGGATTTCAACCCTCTACCACCGCGGCACCCTGCGGGGCGGTCAAACGCTGCACAACCTCGGCAACATCGTCGTGATCGGCGACGTGAACCCGGGCGCCGAGCTGATCGCCAGCGGTGATATCCTCGTCTTCGGGTCGCTGCGCGGCGTCGCACATGCCGGCGCGCAGGGCGACTTGAGCGCCCGCGTCGTCGCGCTCGAACTTGCGCCGACACAACTGCGCATCGCGACGATGATCGCGGCGTCCGACGACGCCCTCGACCCGGGGCCCCAGCACGCCTACATTTTGGGCGATCGCATCGCCATCGTTCCCCACGCAGCGGCCGACCTTGGCCGCCGGGAGGTTCCTGTTTGAGCGCTCGACGCATCGTTCTCACGTCCGGCAAAGGCGGTGTCGGAAAAACGACCACGACCGCCAATCTCGGCGCCGCGCTGGCCAAACGCGGCAAGCGCGTCGTCCTCGTCGACGCCGACATCGGCCTGCGCAATCTCGATCTCGTTTTGGGACTCGAGAAACGCATCGTTTTCGATTTGGTCGAAGTCGTCGAAGGCCGCTGCCAACTGCGCCAAGCGCTCATTAAAGACAAGCGGTTCCAATCGCTGTCTGTTCTTCCGGCCGCGCAGACGCGCGACAAGGCATCCGTGAGCGAGCAGCAATTCGCCGAAGTCGTCAACGGGCTCGACGAACTCGCGGACTACGTGCTCATCGATTGCCCCGCGGGCATCGAGCACGGCTTCCGCAACGCCGTCGCCGGCGCGGCCGAAGCGATCGTGGTGACGACGCCCGAAGTAAGCTCCATCCGCGACGCCGACCGCGTGATCGGCAAACTCAACGAACGCGATATGCCGATCCGGCTGATCATCAATCGCATTCGCCCCGAGATGGTGCGCACCGGCGACATGATGTCGGTCGAAGACGTGGTCGACATCCTCAACGTCAAGCTCGTGGGGCTGATTCCCGACGATGAGGAAGTCATCGACACCACCAACCGCGGCGAACCCATCGTGCTCGTCCCCGATTCCCGGCTGGGCGAAATCTACGAGAAGATCGCGCGCCGGCTCAACGGCGAAAACGTCGCCTTCACCACGCTGAGCGCACCGGGAATTTTCAGCCGTCTTTTCGGCCAGCGAAAGGCCGGTTGAGATGCACGAACTGCAAGAAGATCCCGCGCCCGGCGAGGAGACCGTGAAGCGGCCCCGCGGTCGCGCCATCGTCATCACCTCAGGAAAAGGTGGCGTCGGCAAAACGACGATGACGGCCAACATCGGTACGGCCCTGGCGCAAGGGGGTGCCAAAGTGGCACTCGTCGACGCGGACGTCGGCCTGCGCAATCTCGATATCGTGCTGGGCCTCGAGGCGCGCGTGCGCAGCCACGTTCTGGACGTGCTCGAAGGCCGCGTCACGCTCGACGATGCGCTCGTCACCGATAAGCGCGTTCCGACACTGCGGCTGCTCGCGGCTGCACAAACGCGTGAGAAAGACGAAGTCGACACGACCGCGATGCACGCCCTGATCGACACGCTGCGCGAGCAATTCGACTACGTGCTCATCGATTGTCCGGCCGGCATCGAAAAGGGCTTCACCAATGCCATCGTCGGCGCCGACGAGGCGATCATCGTCTGCACGCCCGAAGTCGCGGCGGTGCGCGACGCCGATCGGGTCGTCGGCTTGCTGGGGAATCGCGAGAGCATCAAGCTCATCGTCAATCGCCTGCGGCCCGAACTCGTCCGGCGCGGCAAGATGCTCTCGGTCGAAGACGTCAACGCGATCCTGCGGCTCCCGCTGCTGGGCGTGATCGCCGACGAGCCCGGAGTGATCATCTCGACCAACAAAGGCGAACCGCTTGCGCTCGACGTCGGGTCGACGGCCGGCGCCGCATATCGCGCGATTGCCGGACGCATCGCGGGCACCAACACATCCAAACCGCTAATCCCGCAGCCGGCGACGTTTTTGCAGAAGCTCGGATCGTTCTTTGGAGGACGACGCTAACACCGATGATTGAATTTTTCAAACGTCTTTTCGCCCCCGAACAATCCGGCTCCGTGGCCCGCGAACGGTTGCGCCTCGTCCTGCTGTCCGACCACTTGTCGCTCGCGCCCGATGTGGTCGAATCGCTGCGCGCCGATCTCATCGCGGTGATCTCGAAATACGTCGAAGTCGACGAAAAGAATTGCGACGTGTCGTTCGAGCAGCAGGACCGCGCGGTCGCGATGCTCGCCAACGTT